>Ga0080026_10000505_pt1 | contig 9713 bp, 7 predicted proteins | sample OrgsoiDNA2013045_FD_70941 | JGI IMG/M metagenome (GOLD analysis project Ga0080026, IMG submission 70941) | Permafrost soil microbial communities from the Arctic, to analyse light accelerated degradation of dissolved organic matter (DOM) -... | ecosystem: Environmental > Terrestrial > Soil >... | reverse complement strand
TAGTAACCAGCGCGATTCTGGCGATGCCAAAGTCGGCAAGTTGGAGATCAAGCTGGCTGGGGTGCTCGGCGTGACCACGCACGAGGAAGTTAGAAGGTTTGACATCCTTATGCACAACCTGGCGATCGTGCGCGTGCTGCAACGCCTCAGCCGCCTAGCGCACGATACGCTCAACGGCGGGCAGGGGCAGTGCACTCTTTTGCGCGTGCTCAATCCACCAATCGGCTAAGGAGCCCTCCTGGCGCAGTGGCATGACCATGTACATAACTTTCGTTTCATTGATGATATCCTCGCCGGAGTCGTAGAGCGGAAGGATATGCACATGATCAAATTGGGCGATGACGCGCGCCTCACGGAAGAAGAGACGTACAGCCTCTTGCGCAGTTTTGGGATCGAATGGGGATGCGGAGTCGGTGTAAATTACTTTGATGGCGACCCGGCGATTCAGGCGCGTGTCTTCTCCAAGATAAACTTCGCCCATGCCGCCGCGCTTGAGCAGTTTGATCAGCCGGTAGTGGCTGCATTGTTGTCCTTCCAGTAACATGTTCTCACCTCTTACCGCAATTACAGAAATATTGAGCCATCTCAATATTAGAAAGAGATCTTTCAAGAGAACATATCGTCCTATTTTTCCTAAACTTGAGGGCTCAATATTTCTCGCTACTGCTTTAGAACATAAGTACTTAAAAGCTACTACAAATCTTTATCGATAAGAAGGGCAATAGTGTAATCTTCTACTGATATAGACGCGGAAAGGTGGAGTTTTTCAAATATGGAAAAGGGAAGGAGAGTGTGACAAGATGTGGCGGCGAGAGGGGGAGGAGCGAGGGCGCGACGGGCTGGGCGCGGCGGGCTTATAAATCGCGCCCCATCACCAATACGCATGATATGATATATCATGCGTATTGGTGATGGGGCGCGGTGGCTATTTTCTGGGTTTCACGGGAACGGTCGGCGTGATCGTCGGCGTAACCGTCGGCGTTGGCAGCACGGGCGTTGCCTTCGGTGGCACGGGCGTTGGCGATGCTACAGGCGCGGCTTGTACCTTCGGCGTCGGTGGCACGGGCGTTGGCGTCGGCGTCGGTGGGACAGGCGTCGGTGTTGGCAATGCTACAGGCGCAGCTTGTACCTTCGGCGTCGGTGGCACGGGCGTTGGCGTCGGTGGGACAGTTGTTGGTGTCGGCACGGCTTGTGCCTTCAGCGTTGGTGCCGAAGGCACGGGCGTCGGCGTTGGCGGCACGGGCGTTGGTGTTGGCGCAGTCGTCGGTATCGTCCCTGTTGTCGGCGTTGTGCCAGCGGTTGGTGTGCTACCAGCGGTCGGTGTAGTACCGACAATAGGTGCGTTCTTCGTTTTCGGTGTGCTGCCAGCCTTCGGAGTCGTGCCAGTCGTTGGTGTAATACCGACGATAGGCGCGCTGTCTTTTATTGGCGTGCGGCCAGAGGTCTTCGGCGTCGTCGCTGGCTGCACGTTTAGCCTGACAGTGACCGTCTTCTGGTCGGTTACGGAGCCAACCTGGATGGTAAAGGTGAGGAGCGCGCTATACGTCCCCGGCGCGAGTTTGCCGACCTGCGCCGCATTCAGGGAAACGCCTTGTGTGGTACCCTGTCCCGCGGCCAGTTGTGCGCCCGCGCCCTCGAAGTTGAGCCAGGAGGGATCGCCACCGCTCAGGCTCGCAATCTGGGACGTGAGCACGCCCGCGTTGCCGCAGTTCGCGATGCGCACGGAAGAATATGCAGCAGCCGGTGCGAGATCGATTTCGGAGCGACCGACGCCCACACAAGCAGAGGCAGGCGTCGCGACGGTGAGATGGATCGTTACCACATGGGTATATCCGCCCAGATTGAAGGTAAGCGTCCCGGTATGGTCGCCCGCCATCAGTCCTGCGGTGGAGAGCTGCACCTGCACATCCTGATACCCGTTAGCCTTCAGCGTAGCGGACGGGATGGTGGCCGCGATCCAATGCGCTGACGACGTGGCGTTCAACTGACCAGCATAGCCGCAGTTGCTCACCGTTACGGTCTGCTCATCGGGGTTCTGGTTGACAGAGCTACTGAACGAGAGATCGCTCGTGTTGGTTCTGATACATGGCGTATCGATAATCGGTCCCGCTGGCTTTACAATTAATGTCACACGTACAGAGACCGTGCTCGACCCGAGCAGAATCAATACCTGCCCGGTATAGTTACCGACCTTCAACTGTTTGCTTGCTACGTTGACGCTGACGTTCTGCGTTTCCCCCGGAGTAATCGCCCTGCTCGTCTGGCCGAGGGAGAGCCAGCCAGTTCCATTATTCATGACCGGGCTGGTGTACCAGGTTCCCAGCGCGCCACAATTGGTGACGTTCACATTGGCGCTGGCGGGACTGGCATCCTGACCAACGACGGCGCTAAAGGTCAACGGCGGCGTATTAGCGGTGAGACACGACCCCGCTACATTGAAAACGACATTTACCCGTATGGTTGCCGATCCCAAAGTCAGAACGACGTTGCCTTGATAGGAACCCGAGGCGCTCAGATTTGTGCTCGATACGCTGATCGGGACGCGCTGCTCAGTGCCTCCTGTAAAGTTGTAAGAGGAAGCATTGCTGCCCAGCCAGCTCGCGCCATCGCTGGTATTCTCTGCTATAGAGAGATGCCCATCGCTGCCGCAGTTCTTCAGAGTAATATATTGCGCAGAAGGAGGCACCTGCCCAAGGGAGCCATTGAACACGAGCGACGACGTATCGACGTTGAGGCAGGATGTGACGGTGTTCAGCGGATGCACGATAAACTGCACGGGCAGGACAGTGCTGCTCGTTCCTAGATTGAACGTGATCTGCCCATTGTACGTTCCCGCCGTGAGAGTGGGACCAGAGGCGCTAATCTGCACATCTCTTATGTCGCCACCCGCCAGCGTTCCACCGCTGGAGCCGACGCTCAACCAGTTGCCATCGGACTGCGCCGTGGCCGTCAGCGTGCCTGAGTCACCACAGTTGCTGACCGCGACGGTATTGTACAGCGTGTTGCCCTGCTGCTCCAGCGCGTCAAAGGAGAGCCCACCCGACGAGGTCGTCAGACACGGCTGCGCTGGTGACTGGGGCTGCGTCGGTAACTGGGGCTGCGTCGGTGACGACGGAATAGTCGTCGGGGAGACCGTCTTTACAACCTGCAAGATCACCGTGCGCGAGACCGTCGCCAGGCTCTCTTTGCTGCTGAATACCACGTTGGTAGTGTATGAACCGGGCTGCAATCCGGTTGGCAGACCCTGGAGCTTCAGTTGCCCCGGCTGCGTACCTGCTATATGTCCGGAAGACGCGACCTGAAGCCACTTCTGGCCCTTATTCCAGTTCGCCGTCCAATCCAGCGGACCGGTCCCCTGGCGGCAGAGCGAGATCGTCTTCGAGATCGACTGCGTGCTGCCCGCGACGACCGGACCCAACATAATGGGCGCGTCATCACCGACACAGCCGAGCAGCCCAACCTGCGTGCTTTCGGACGGCAGGCTAAAAGGCAGGATGTTGATGAGATCGCCACCCTGATCGTAGACATAGACATTATGTTGACTACCAGCAGACCACAATGGATTCACCAGGAAGGAGATCGTGAAGCTACCACTGGAATCGACGCTCTGCGTCAATTTCGCGGTCGTGCCAGTGCCCGCCGCAGTCGCGGAGGAGAGGGATGGTACAGCGAGGCTCGCCGAATTGGCGAGGCTTGCGCGCCCCTGCGGGGTGAGCGGCGCATCGATCGTAATAATTACCTTGCTGCCGGGCGAGAAGTGGTCGCCCTGTACGATCATGCGTTGTCCGTGGCGCGCCACACCTATCAGGTGAGCGACCGCCGGACTGGCGGTTACCTGCCTGTCGAGCCAGATGCCGACAAGGACCATGGTAAGAACACTGCTGCAGATGAATGCGATAATAACGACCATCAGGAACGTGGGACGGGCAGAAGAATCCGGAGCATGCGGCGTGGCCTGCTTATGCGTCGTTGGTGTTGGCAACGAACCCAGGTAGACGGCGCGCTGCGAGGGTGGCGTATTTGGCGCGTAGAGTACATTCGGTACCGATGGTGGCGTATTCGACGCGGGCGGCGGTGTATTCGGTGTAGGAGACGGCGCGGACGGAGAAAGAACGCGCGCGGACGATGCATACGGCGCGGAATTAATAGCAATGCCTTGTAGCGGCGGCTTCGTCGCTGCGGACTGTCTCCACGAGGGCGCGAACGGCAGGACATACCTGTCGTCGTCGTCATCCTCTTTATTCTTCTTCTCGATCTGTTGAGGCAACGTCTCCTCGTCGTCGTCATCCTCGTAAGAGGCCAACAACTCGCGTTCCACATCCTCATCATCGGATACGGAAGAAGCGGAAGCGCCCGGCTGATTGCTCAAAGGCCAATCAGGGGCCGGGGTGTGCCGACTATCATTTATTGTCTGCACCCCATCTACTGGCGTAATGCCTGTGACGGCGTTATCATCCACGAAACTCCTCCCGCGGCCACAATAGCCGCAGTAGAGAGCCTTGCCGGGAATTGATCGCTTACAAAACTCACATGTATGCATGATGGTGTGTTGCGCTCCTTTCGCTGGAGAGCATACGTCGATTATCTCTACGACGACACACTACAAAGCTTTTCTGGCTGCATTGCTTTTGCACGCCGTATTTTGTCAATTGCCTATTTATAGCTATACCACTCCTACCAGACAGGCATCTATACCCGGTTAGCACAATAATTTAGAGAAGAACATGTACTAGTATAGCGCAAGCGGATCAGATATGCCAGTAAAATAGCCTGGATTCCTCGTTCTCTGCTGGGACGGGCTTATAAATCGCGCCCCTATCCCAGAGGGAACATTGAGATGTCGGAATGCTTCGTTTCTTCCCCTAGTATGTAAGACGTATGAGATGCCCAAAAATACTCTACCAATTTTTTGATGGGGACCAACGGGTTGATGGGGGCAAACGGGCTTATAAACAGTGGGGGCAATACTCGCGCCACCTCCAAAGTGATACAATGAAAGGAGAGAAAAGAGCAGGGAAAAGGGGCAATGAAAAAGATTGAATACAAAGAAGCACTATGCTGACGTTATCACGTATACATTTCGTCCAGAGGTGACCCACTGTTTGAAATGCGGGAGTCTTTTAAAGCGGCATCAGACCATTTCCAAGAGAACAATTATCACCTTTGAGCAAATCATCCATGTCGTTCATCGCGGATATCGATGCCCAAAAGAAGATTGCGAGGGGAAAAGCATCCTGTATCGCAGTATGGAAGCGGATGCATTGGCATTATCTGGTTTTACGTTTGGTTTGGATGTTGTTCTGGAAGTCGGGCATCTTCGCTTGATCGAGCATAAAACCGTCGATGAAATTCATCAGAACCTTTTACAGCGGCTTGCCCCTCTGCAGCAAACCATTTCACGCAGAGAAATTCTTTTTCTTTTTGAAGCGTATGTTTCTCTTCTTCGCGCAGGAACAGAGGTTGCACATGATTATGAGTGGAAGGAAAAGGCTCGTGCAAATAAAGGACTCTTACTCTCCATTGATGGGATACAGCCAGACGCCGGAAATGAAACCATCTATCTGGTACGAGATGTCTTGACGGGAAGAATTCTGAATGCCGAAAATACCACGGAAAGCACAAAAGAGCGCCTCATGCAGATTTTGTCTCCCGTTGTTGCCTTGAATATCCCTGTTGTTGGGGTGATAAGTGATGCTCAATTGACTGAATTACAGGCAGTTGCAGAACTTTGGCCCACTATCCCTCATCAGGTGTGCCAATTTCATGCTCTTCGTGATGCCGGACGATTGATTTACCAGGCTGATACTCGTGCAAGAAATGATATGCGTGGGAGTATGAAAGAAAAAACACAAAAATATCGTCAAAATCTTCATCGCCATCAGGAAAAGGCTGAGCAGCAGGATCCAAAAGATGAGCAAGAAGTGCAACGGCTTCGTCTTTTAGATGAGTATGCCGCAACGGTGGAAGGTGCATTCCAGATTGGAAGCAAGTCCCCTTTTGAGTACGGTGGATGAGCCACACAGGAAGCATGAGGCCAGATCCAGCACAGCTTGGAACTCCTCAAAAAAAAGGAAGAAGCGGCCAAACCAGTGAAACGCGTCTGAACCGTCTCAAAGAGATCGTCCATCTTCATGAAGAGAAAAATGAGGCACTGGCATCTATTCGTATGATGCGTGAATGGGTTCTTGAGGCGGAATATATTCTCGATGCGTCTTGGGCATCTTCTGAAGAAGAGAAAAGCAATCAAAGCGTTGGTCAGAAATTTGATGCGTATTTAGCCCGTCTCGCGCTCTTTTTGAATGCAGAAGAAAGAACAGAAGATGAAACGATGCGTTTAGGGCATCTTTTCAAGGTTCTCACACACTTGAGACCGTATCTGACTCAGTGTTATGAGAGGGAAGGGTTTCCACGAACGAATAATGAGATGGAACAGTTGATTCGCGCTTTGAAGATGCATTACCGTCGGATCAGTGGACGGAAAAACTGGAATAGCTATTTGTTACGCTATGGGTGTTGTGTTGCCTATCAAGAATGGTGGTTGCATCAACCGAACGGAGAAGCTCACCTTCACGACTGCTTACGTGGCGTGCCTACTGCATCATGGCAAGAGACTCGGCAGCAGACACGTCAACGTCACGAGGAGCAACTCCATCGCTTTCGATTTCGTCATCAGCCATTCGAATACTTGGCTTCATTAGAAAAACGTTGGGAACCAACGGGTGGGACGTGAGTATTGCCCCCACTGTTTGAAATCGCGCCCCTATCACAGGGGGGAGAGGGTTTCGGTGATTGGAGGGGTCATATTATGAGCATGCAGAACGAAAGAGGCCGGGGTGCGCTGACGACAGGCGCAATCCGGCCTCTTTCGTTGGAGGAAGGAGAAGAGTTAAGGATGCCAGTAATCGTCGGAATCTTCTTCCTTTTCGTCACCGTCTCCGGCAATGCTGAAGCGCAATATGTTGTGCAATGCGCTGGTGGCCTCGCTGGCTGGCTGCCAGTAGTTTACGCGCTCTTCGCGTTCGTCGCGGTTGGCAAATGTCAAATTCGACATGTGTGTATACCTCACTTTTTTTGTTTGTGTGCAGGGGCAACAACAGATAGCGGACCGCCGTGCCCCCAGATGCGAGGCGATCCTCTCTCACAATAAACATGGACAACGGGTAGGCAACGATCAATCGCGGACGCCGTGAACGTAGTCCCTACCTCGATGGATGACATGGGCAACGAATAGGATGATACATCCCAAACGCCATTAAATGTGGGGCGCGGTTCACACGCCCGCTGCACCCATCACCCACCCCATCCCCATTCCCGCCGTGTCCCCATTCTCGATCAATGTTTCCATGTGATAGGGGCGCGATTTATAAGCCCGTTGCCCCACACGCCCGCCGCGCTCCCCCGGCAGATGCATCTACAATTCGATGCGTCGGGGCCGTGACTCGAACATCAGAATATAGCCGGTCTCCAGGATGGAGGAGATGTCGAAGCCAAACGAGCGCATCTTGAGACGCGTGCGCGAAAGGACGTTGCGCACCGGACGCATCTCCTGGTCCCAGATGCCTTCGAGCATGGCTTCCTGCAAACGTTCGCGACAGCGGGCAACGCTCCGTTCATTAGTGTTGCCGCTGTAGAAGCTGGCGAACATGACTTCGTAGGGACAGTAGTAGGGGAATTGCTCCATCAGGGGCAACAGGACGCGCATCTCTCCGTCGGTGAATTGCTGCTGCTGTACGAGCAAGGGCCGTCCTTCTGTGCAGGTGATGTGCGAGAGCGTGCCCAGGCTGCGATTGAGCGCCAGGGTCTCGCCAGCAGGAAGGGCATCCATGAGTGAGAAATGCATAATGTTTTCACTGTCCTGCTTGAGATACGGTGCAGATGCTTTTGGTTCACGTAACGATAGCTTTTGCATAATCTTTCTCCTTATGGTGCCCAGATGCTTACTAGCGGTAATTGGCGATCAAAGAGTCAAGACCTATTCCTCCCAGGACAACCAGGAGAAATAGCACGACCAGAACAAGCCATACATAAAGTTCGCGCCATCTCTTCGCCCCGCTGGCTGCGAGTGGTTCGAGCTTCTGTACCGCCAGTGCGAGCTGTCCGGTCACGCGCTCTCCATCGCTGGAGGCGCGCAGCAGGGTTGGTTGCTCTGTCTGCGAGGGGGGCAATAGAAGTGCTCCACTCGTCGGGCGCGCGAGAGCCACCGGAACTCTGTGGTACTTTTGCATGCGATAAGGGCGCAATCTCTGCGAATCGCCTGGACCCGGCTCTACGTCCGGCCTCGTCTGCTGCAACGTGATATCCTCTTCATCCCCGCCTTCCTCCGCGTTACTACCGTCCATAACGAGCTCTTCCACAGGTTCTACCAGGAATGATCTCAAGTCTCTAGCTTCTGCATGTCTCATCTGACTCGCATTCCTTTCGTTTGTTCCCTCATCCTTGCTCCCCTCTTACCAGGAGAGGAGTTTGTTTACACTGCAATTATGCAGGTAAACCATGTACTTCTAAAACGGCATATGTTATCATTTCATTGAACATCCTTTATCATTTTGGTTTTGTATATACGTGATCGGTGGAAGGGGACGGATCGGCGGCGAGGCGGGCTTGTGAACCGCGCCCCTACACCATAGGGGACGGTTATACATCCGGCGTCCCCGATGCACCGATGGTACACATTGGGGAAGCATATACACCCGGCAGCCCCAACGCAACGATCCGTTCCCCATAATGTAGGGGCGCGATTTATAAGCCCGTTGGCCCGACGCAACGATCCGTTCCCCATGATGTAGGGGCGCGATTTATAAGCCCGGAGATGCTGATGGAAGATACATCGACGAATGTTCCGCGGCCCAGGACGCACCTGGTCAATGCTCGTATTGCCCAGAACTGGTCGCAGCAAGGGGTCGCGGATCTCCTCGGCACGACGCATGTGAACGTGAGCAGGTGGGAGCGCGGCATCACACGGCCAGGACCCTATTTCCGTCGCAAGCTGAGCAAGCTCTTCGAACTGAGCGAAGAGGAGCTGGACCTGGGCGTCCAGGGAGCTGCGGAGAACGCAGCGCCTCCTTCCGCGTCCTCTCCTCCTCACAGCGCGACCGGTTCTGCTTCTCCTATCCCTCCACCTGCGCCTGTTGTTGAAGCGCTGTACGATCCCGTTATCCCGCTGCCACCCTCCACGCAACTTATCGGGCGCGCGGACGAAATAGCCGCGGTCAGGCAGCGCCTCTTCGCGGGCGGCAGCGTGGCCCTGACCGCGCTCAATGGCCTGCCGGGCGTGGGCAAGACCTCGATGGCGATTGCCCTGGCCCACGACGCGGCGGTGCGCGCACACTTCAAGCATGGCATCCTGTGGGCTGGCCTGGGACCCGATCCGAACATCGACCAGCGCCTGATCCGCTGGGGCAACCTGCTGGGCATCTCGACGAGCGAGATAGAGCGCCTGAAGGACTACGAGGCCTGGGGCGTGGCCCTGCGCGGCGCGATCGGCACCCGCTCCATCCTGCTCGTGATCGACGATGCCTGGAACATCGATGACGCGCTGGCCTTCAAGGTCGGCGGTCCCAATTGCGCGCACCTCGTCACCACGCGCTATCCTACCATCGCTACGCAGGTCGCGGGCGATGGCGCGACGACGCTGAGCGAACTGAACGATGACAATAGCATGGAGTTGCTGCGCCTGCTCGCTCCCCAGGTGATCGGCAAGGAGGAGGCCCGCG
>Ga0080026_10000503_pt1 | contig 9772 bp, 6 predicted proteins | sample OrgsoiDNA2013045_FD_70941 | JGI IMG/M metagenome (GOLD analysis project Ga0080026, IMG submission 70941) | Permafrost soil microbial communities from the Arctic, to analyse light accelerated degradation of dissolved organic matter (DOM) -... | ecosystem: Environmental > Terrestrial > Soil >... | reverse complement strand
AGCGCGAAGGATCCGCAATAGCGACGAAACGCACGCCGTTGTTTGAAATGAGCCTTGCCGTCTTTCGTTACAAAGCGATCCGCCCTTTGCAACTCGATATCCGACAGGACTGACGCGCAACGCCATGATGCCTCGGGATCGCGCGAAACCGGCGTAAACAGAACGTGAGCCGCATAATTGGCTGGCGCCGGCGTCCAATCGCCTGCGCTGGCGGCGAACAAACCGTTGACCCACTCGTTATCGTCTCGCGTCATCTGAGGTCATTGAGCTTTGTAAACCGATCCTTCTCGTCGATAGCTGCTTTCTCCAGGGAGCTCATGATGTTCATCGCCTCTTCGTCGCAGAGCGATAGTGGGGAGGAGCGTTGAGCCGCTCACAGGCTCCGCGGGGCTCCCTTCGTAGGTATCTGGGATCATTTTCATCTCCTTGAGCACGAGCGACAACGGCAAGAGTGTTGTGTCCCGCCCAACGACGGCGCCACCCATCACCGTGGCGCCGAAGGCGACAGTGCAGCCGTCCTGGATGTGAGTTCGCTTCACCTTCAGGATCATATTCTCGAAGGTGTGAAACTGCAGGAAGCCGTCGACAACACAGTCATTGCCGAAGCTCACCGCGTTCCAGTCGGAGCACTGCATTGGCTGGCTTACGATAGTCCCGGGGCCGATCTGACATCCCATCCACCGCAGGATGGAATTCGAGAGAATAGTCCCGGCGCAGAATGCCAGAGGCATCCTGCACCAGACAAAGAAGCAGTCCTGCGCGAAGAAGTAGGCAAAGTGGCGCCAGGACCAGAAAGTGGTGGAGTGATCAGCTCCCCATTCGCTGCCGACGAGGGACTTCTTGATCGCGACGCTGAACAGGACCAGATTGAATTCTACGAGGATCAGAGCAATCGCCGCGCTTGCCATTGGGTGTTCGCCCAATCGCAGCAAACAAGTGTACAGAATCGCGAAGATGATCACCTCAGTGAGGGGCAGTATGCCGATGCTGAAGAAGTCAAACAAGAAGATCCGGATCAGGAACAGGGGGAAGTTCGGCAGTCTGTGAGTTTCGTTCTCCGCCTCAAATGACGCACTCGCAAATTTTACGGGCGGGTTTCCCGCCACCGTGATTGGCTCGCCAAGCCGCGACCGCATCTGTCGTCGGAACTGTATATCATTGGCCGGCGTGGAGACGCCCAGCATGAAGTTGGACGGGAAATTCCCGTACTCCGCCACGCAATTGTTACCGCCGAAGAAGTTCCTGGGCATGTCGAGGTGCCGCAGCTTGAAGTGCTCGGCGCCATAATCGAGCATGTTCGTGAAACATCCATTTGCAAAAAATACCTGGGAGTCGGCAGTAGCAACCTCCGGGACGAGATTGAACATGATGTCGCACTCGGAACCGCCAAACCGGGGGAAGCGCATGCCAGCGAGCGCCCGCAGGTACTGTCCAGTGATGGTCCAGGTCCATTGTCTCTGGATGCCGTTGAACATATTCATTCTGTACATGAGGAGAGCGCCCCTGAGCCCGCGCGAGGGGTACAGCCCCGGTGAAGCGGCCGTCCAGCGGATGAAGAGGCAGCCCAGCAAAGAGGTCACGACGAGGGCGACCCAGGTGGTTATGAACGTGTAGAGAGTAAGTTGCCAGACGATCTCGAACAGCGGCGTCACCTTGAAATATTCGCCGGAAAGTTCGGCTTCCCCAGCGGGTATCAAAGCGCGGGCGAACCAGGAGATTGCGGCGGCGGGGAGCACAATAAGCGACAAGGATAGGAAGATCTGCATAAGGATGTTGAAGGTCTCCAATAGCCAGGTCGGACACGCGTACTGGCATGCGATCGCCGTGCGCTTCAGCTCCGTGTAGCGGCCGCTGCGGCGCGCGGGAGCGCCTTCCCATATTTCCTGCGAGCCCACGTTAGTGAGGATGGGGGTGAACGGAGTGATCCACGTGCCGCGGCCCACCGTCACATTGTTGGCGATCGCGGCTCGCATCCCGATCTTGCAACCGCTCTCGAGGTGAACAGGGCCGACATGCAGGTGCTGCCCCGACCATTTGGTCGTTTGGATGTAGGCTCCAGTCTGAATGGCCACATCATCCTTGAGGGAGATTAAATCCAGGGGCCCGGATAGGGAAGCGTCGTGCGCGCACTGAAGGTTATCACCCACGGTCGCGCCGAGCTGCCGCAACGCGAATGCCCTAAGCGGCGCGCTGCGATACATCGTAGCCAACGGCACGAGCACCATGTTCTCCAGCCGTCCAATGCACCAGATTCGCAGATGCATCTTGCTCCACTTGGGGTACACACCCGGCGTCACATTGTTCATGTAGATGTCACCGCCCAAGAAGAACTTTATCACCATGACCCAGAGCAGGCTGACGAACGGCATGACGAGGCCGACCAGGTACAGGAAGAAGCCGGCGACGATGAACGCGCAGAGGCTGCCGGTCGCGAAGTACGCCTCGACGTCGATGACGCCGAAGAGGCCTAAGAAAACCACTAAGCCCGGGGAATACAACAACGTCGCGAAGAGGACCTGCAGGGTGGTGAAGTATCCGATGGAGAGCACCTCTGCCGCGGCCTCGTCGCGCTCGGCGCTGTTCTTGTCGGATTTCACAGGGGCCGTAAGGGCCTGCTCGAGCGCCCGCGGGCAGTTGGCTACCTTTCGAGCAGTGTTGCAGTCACTAAGCAGCGCCCGAACCTGCACCACCCATCCTGCAGCTTGCAGTTTCTGCGCCAAGCGCGCGATGAGGATCGAGTGCCCACCAGCCTCAGCGAATCCATCGTCCAATCCCAATGGCGTCTCGAACACGGCCCTGCAGATCGATAGCACTTCCTCACACCCAGGACCCATGCCCGCCTCGGCATCAGGCACCTTGACTTCCCCGTCCCCTGCGTCGCGCGCACTCGCCGGTGTTTGCCAACGAGTGTCCTCAGCTTCCGGCTCGGCGTTTCTCAGTAGATGAGATAGGTTTGGCAAGCACTTTCGGTCGATCTTCCCCGAAACCGGCTTCATGACGAATTTCTCTACAAGGAAGATCTTCGTCGGGACCGACGGCGCTGGAAGTTGTTTGGCCAGCGTCGCCGTCACCCGGGCGGCCCACTCCGCCGGCGCCGGAGCGACCACCGAGATCTCTCCTTCGCAGACTGAAGGCGCGGCAACAAAGGCGACCAGCGTCTCGTTCTGGTAATCCAAAACGGCGGCCTCGATCTCACTGAACTGCGTCTGGAGGATATCCTCAACGGGCTGCGCCTCAACGCGATGCCCGCGCACTTTGAGCTGCGTGTCGATTCGACCGAGGAAGTGCACACGCTGTGTTCGGATGTCGATTTTGCATTTGTCCCCGGTGCGGTAGAGGCGGCCGAACTCAGCGTGCGTGATGAACTTCTGGGCGGTTTCCTCCGGCAAGTTGCGGTACCCGCGTGCAACGTGCACCCCACCGATACAGAGCTCTCCAGCCTCCCCGTGGGGCAGTGGTTGGAGTTGGTCGACCTCGAGGATGACGTAGGTGACGTTGGCGAATGGCGAGCCAATTGTGATGGGTTCCCCCGGCCGCAAGCTCTGGCGGCTTGTGTCGCTGCTCGCCTCTGTGGGACCGTAGGTGTTGATGATCTGGCGTCTGGCCCTGGTCCAAGGCTCCACGAGCGCGCCGGGGAAGGCTTCGCCAGCCGGAACGATGTAGCGGCACAGCGGATAGGGAAGATCTAATTCGGGGGTTGGAGTGAGGGTGGTGAGCAGCACCGGAGGACAGAAGAGCACCGTGACCTCAGCTTCTCGGAGGACGGGGACGAGGTCCGGGCCGGATCGGATCTGCTCCTTGGTCAGCATTACCACAGCGCAGCCCGACACCCAGGCGCTGTACATCTCGGGGATGCTGCCGTCGTAGCCCAGCGACGATGTAAGGGAAGTTGCGTCCATGCCGGGAAGGAGATCGAAGTAATCGGCGTAGCTCAGGGCCAGGTTCACGTAACCTGCGTGCGGGCACTCGACGCCCTTGGGCATCCCAGTGGTGCCGCTCGTGTAAAAGATGGTCGCAAGGCGCTGCGTGGGGTCGTCCAGCCAAGGCGGCGGCTCTCTGCGGGGCATTCTCTCCGGTAACGTCAGGACGTCGAGCGTCGGCAGGTCGCGGAACTTGTCTTGCCCCCGTGTTAGAATGACTACCGGCTGTGCGTCGTTGAGCATGTGGGAAATCAGAGCGTCGGGCAAGGTGGTATCGAGGAACATCACTGTGCCGCCAGCCTTGAGAATGCCGAGGTGGGAGGCCACGATTTGCCAGTTGTCTTGCGACATGGCCACGGCCACGACCTGATCGGGTCCTGTGAGAAAGGGAGAAAGGGCCGCAGCCACGCTCTCCGCTCGCTCGTCGAGCTCGGCGAAGGTCAGGGATTCTCTGGTGTAGGGAATCTGTAAGGCCGTGAGATGCGGAAACCTTTCGGCGGTCCGGCTGAAGACCTCTGTGAGCCACCGGATTCCTTTCTGATGCGGTACGTTAACGAGGGGGCGGTCGCCGAAGACATCGGTCAAGGTGTATTGGCAGGTGTCCGCCCGCCCGTGCGGCACCTTCTCCGCCGCCCAAAGGTACCGCCTCCAAGCCACAAACGTCAGCGCAAAGAAAACCGCGATGGCAATTGTTACAAAAATTGTTGCCAAAACTCTTCCCTCACGTGCTCGTAAGTCCAGACTCCAAAATTCTCAGAGACGCTTGGGTTTCGATTTCAAAACGTCAACGTTGCCCGCTGGTTGAGCATGACGAAAGTGCTACGTTTAATCGAAGTATCGCTGTAGCGTTCCAGTTCGGCGGACGTCTAAGGTAATGCAATGGGGTCCACCGCCCAACAGTTTGGAGTGCCGCAATTTTAGGGGGATTACATCAAGACCCTCCTTCTCCAAGAGTTTTATGAGAGACGGCTGATTTCGATCGACCACGACCAAATTAGGATTGATGCTGAATGCATTCATGTCAATCCAGTCACTACCAATGCATTTGGACAGATAGTCGGCATCATATCTGTCTGTGTTCTCCATCGGTGAACTGTAAATGACTTTCCACTGCTTCAAGATTTTGGGCAGGGTGTCGTCATTAACACGAGCAGGATTGGCGAGGACCAAGCCAGGACGTAAGGCCACAAGGGTCGAGTCAATATGACTGCCAAAGTATACATCCTTGAGGAAATGGACCCGATATTTGTCGCCTAGAATCGACTGTAGCCAATGTCCCCCCAATTCGTTACCCGTGGCGCTGACCAGATAAATTAAATCTTTGCCAAAACGCAAGACGTTAGCTGCATCAAAGGCCGGCTCATCGTTGCGTGGCGTGGGCTTGCTTAGATCAACCCCCTCGAAGAGTGAGTCCAAAAGCATGGGTTTGGGGGCGCTGTACCACTTTGCGCCTGACTTCATATATTCCATCAGTAACGTGCGATAGCCGAACGTTTCCTGGGCGCGGCTGCGGATGACATTGGGCGTTTCGATAATGTGGTCGCCGATGACCAACAAAACATCGCGGGGGCAATAATTGTAGTACCCCTGAGCTTCCCAATGGATCGTGGAAAATTTTGCCTCGTGTGGCCATGTGTTCGGACGTTTGACGGTGATACCCAAACCTTCCAGGATTTTGGCAAATCCATTCAAATCCTCTTCGGTCTCTTCAATAATCTGTTGAGGAAAACGGCCGCAGGGAATTTCGGCCAATGAACGGTCAGGAAATTCTGCGAGCTGGGTGCTCCGGTCTGGCGTAGGATACCGCGCATTCAGTGGATTGCCCACAATAACTTCTTCCAGTTGGTCCCACTCATTGCAACTCCATACACCCGACATGTTAATCTGCTTCCTCGCTTGCTCTGAGTGGGAATAACTTGCCCTATCCTTCGGAACACTTTTAGCTTGAGTGCTTCGCGATTGAAGTTGACGTATTTAGAATTCGAAAAGCCTGACATCTTCTTCACCATCGGGCAGAATTGCTGAAGAAGTCAGGTAGCGCAATTGCCGCGCCGGACGATTTTGCTGCCTCGAGTACAAAATTGCCTACTGCAAGATCAAGAACACCAAGCCCAAATGGTGAAAATATGCGAGGCCTGTTATGATCTAATTTGAACTTCTTCTCCAGGAGATCCACCAAACTCCCCGAGACAAAGTCCCTATTTCCCATCGTCATTTCTGTTAGATGGAGCGAAGTTTTTGCCTTCAGGCAATGATCCACATCATCGACAATGTTTTGCGATGCGAGAATCACATTCACGCAAATATCGCGCAGCGACAAATGTAGGACAGTGGGGCAGTGCTCGAACAGTTTTTCATCGGCAAGATAGGGGTCCGGCGTGGTCGTGGTGAATATTATCAGAGAAGAGTCGGATACAGCGCCCTCCAAACGATCTTGAATGTCGGCCTGGAGGTTGTGCTGATCGCGAAGCCACTTACTGAAGTGCTCCGCCTCCTTGCGGTCCACATCGTACAAACTGATTTTACGAAACTTCCAATTTCGAAATAAAAGCCACTCGACGGTTGTACGGGCGATTACCCCAGTTCCGATTACGCCGAGGGCTCCCGTAAAGGGATTGGGGGAAATGTGCTCTGCTGCCAACGCGGCAGAGGCGGCAGTGCGCGTAGCACTGATTAGAGAGGCCTCGATACAGGCCAGCGGATAACCTGTCGTGGCATCGTTTATAATCAGGACTGCCGACGCTCGGGCTAAGTTACTGGCCCTGTTTTCAGGGAAACTCGATATCCATTTGATGCCGCTTTTTTGAACCGCACCGCCGAGATGGGCTGGCAACGCGATGATGCGGGCGCTGGGCCTATCCGGATATCGGAGGAAGTAGCTGTCCGGATTGAGAGTATTTCCCGAGCCGTGAAGACGGTATGCCGCCTCAACAGCGTCGAAAACCTGTTTCTTGTTGTCGTCAATTACACGCTTAACCGTCGAGCCGGGAACAACATGGAAGGTGGGAGCGGATGGCATATTTTATTCTCCCATTTACGCCCGACTGTTTTTGCCGCCGATCGTGTCAATCAACTCGCTGACGCGCGCCGACGGTGGCGGGTCATAGCATATCGTTGCGCCGGGGCGCCGGCTGTGAGCGCGGCGATCAAGCGCTTTTTCTGTGCCTCACTCGGACGAGACGGACGCATAGGTTCGCGCGGGCCTGTCATCTTCAGGTACAATGACCTTCTCTACCCAGGCGGGGTCATAAATAGTGTCCAGGTACTTTTCGCCGAGATCCGCGGATATGGCGACTATGGTGTCGCCGCGACTGAACTCTGGAGCGAGCTGCTGTACAGCGGCCAGGACTGTTCCGGTGCTTCCCCCAACAAGCAAGTGATAATTTCGAACGAAAGAAAGACAAGCTTCAACCGTACTTTCTTCCTTCACCGCGACGATTCTATCCGGCTTGGCGAGGTCCGCAAGCTTTGGTCTCACGCTCGCGCCGATGCCAGGGATGTTTCTTTTGCCGGGCCTGCCTCCGAACGTGACAGAGCCTACTGGTTCGACGGCCACAACTTTGATCCTTGGGAATTCTGCACGAAGTCGTTCCGAGATCCCGGCTAGGGTACCGGTAGTGCCGGTCCCAACAAAAACCCAATCGACCTTGTCAAATTCGCGCGCAATCTCATTTGCCGTTTGCTCGGCATGAACATTCTTGTTGGCTACGTTAGCATATTGATTGAGCCAGACTGCGTTGGGCTCCGATCGCAGTATTTGATCGATTTTCTCTAACCTGCTTCCCAAATATCCCCCAGCGGAGTCGCGATCTTCAACTACTATGACCTTTGCCCCATAGAGTTCCATACCTCTTAAAGTCGCGCGATTGGCGTTTGGATCCGTCACGCAAATAAATTTGTAGTCTTTGATGGCACATATCAAACTAAGCGCTAGCCCGAGATTTCCTGATGACGATTCGACCAATACGGTTTCGTTTGGCCTAGCCATACCTCGCTGTTCTAAGTCCTCTACAAGGCCTAGCGCAGTCTTGATCTTAATCGAGCCCGTTATATTGAACCCTTCCAACTTTAGAAACACGTCGTGTCTTCCGGCAAAAGCTGGAAGGCGATAAAACAAATCACGAAAAATCAACTGTAAGGGCGACTCGATGATCATTGTTCGGCATCCCTTGAGCGAAGGCACCTGCCTTGTTTCCTCGGACCACCAGCTTGAGTGTTCCGCCCTCGTCTTTTTTCCGGCCACCCAACTCAGGCTGTCGTCCGCCGGGCCGAAAACGGGCAGACCCCATATATCGTAGCGGCGGCTCATCAGTTCCACCGCCGTCACGTAGCGGGGGGACGGTGAAGCCGGCTCCTTGAACATCTGCTGATTGCGGTGTTCATCGCCTATTCATTTTGCCTTAACCATCATGCATGCGGCTTGTCAGATAGGCAATGCTAGAATTGGGCATCGTTTCCGGCGCGGCGTTCAAGTCCACACTTGTCGGGGTCAAGCTGATGTATGACTCCTCTGCCTGCTGGCGGAAGCTATTGGCGCGCGCTGATCCAATGGAAAACACGAGGCCCGCGCAATCAATCACCTCTTATTCGCCGCTCCCGTGTTCTTTGACTTCAACACTTTCAATGCGCGGGTAATCAACGGATCGATGCCGTTTTCAATGTCGGTCTTCTTGTTGAGTAGCTTGATGTCGACTGGTACGCCCTTGCCTTCGTAGCACACCATGTCAGCTGAAAAGTACTTCTGGTACGACAAACAGTAACGCCAGCCATTGGGGAGTTTCTTCTCGAGTTGATACGAGAATATGCCGTTGGTATGATCACCTATGATCGTAACATGAGGCAGTTGCTTTATCGCCAGCGCGAAGGCCTCTCCACCGCTGAAAACTGAATCACAGGTCAAGAGTAGGATTGGTCCGGTGAATTGTGCATCACCTTGCGGTTCGATGTACCAGGTCTTCAGGCTTGTAAAGTCATCTTCGCCCGGGCCAATCTTTGTCTTCCTGTGGAAGGCGACTCGCTTGCGGGCGCAAAACCGATTGATGATGGTGATTGCAGTACTATCGTCACCACCGGGGTTGTTACGGATGTCGATGATGATGCCGTCCAAGTTCTTGAAGTCAGAGGCAATCTTGTCCAGAGCGGCAGTCAAACGCCCCTTTTTCACGCCTTCCAGCTCGAGGATCCGGATGTAACCAAACGCCCGCGACCTGCAATAGTGAAGCATCCAGGCCTGAGTCTCTGTAGGTCGCCCGAAACCATTGGCGACAAGAGTCTTCTCAGTCGTTTTGAGGAGCTGCTTGATCTCTCGGCTCGTGAATTCCTGCCAAAATCTGGGCTTTTTCTCTGGGTTGAAGTATCGTTTCTTCCGATCCCCACTTGCTTTGGCTATCAGCTCGACATGCCCGTCATGCAACGGGGCGAGCATTTGGCAGAAAATATCGAAGAGCTCATCGTTACTGGTCTCCCTCGTGACTTCTGGTCTGTAGGTGTCATACTGCTTTTTCCAGTCGACATTCCTCAGCTCGAAAAATGGATACCTGTTGTGGAAGGTCTTCCAAAACTCTTCGAAATTCTTTTCAGGGTTGCGAATGATCATGGCATTGTGGATCTTAGCACCAGTCCAGGAGAGGAGCATCAGCTCCAGCATCGATCTTCGCTGCTTCAAACGCTTTCCATAAATCTATACAAGAACCCCGAATTTCGGCGAGGCGGTCTTTCTGTTTGCGTTCGCAGTCAATAAATTAGCGTTCTGGGTGCGGGTGAGTTCATCCTGAACAGCCTTGTTGCTGCTCTTCGGGTGCTCCGCTCGACTTCTCAGGGCGCTGATAGTGAAACGGGTTTCCTACTGATGT
>Ga0080026_10000501_pt1 | contig 9774 bp, 11 predicted proteins | sample OrgsoiDNA2013045_FD_70941 | JGI IMG/M metagenome (GOLD analysis project Ga0080026, IMG submission 70941) | Permafrost soil microbial communities from the Arctic, to analyse light accelerated degradation of dissolved organic matter (DOM) -... | ecosystem: Environmental > Terrestrial > Soil >... | reverse complement strand
GCGTATCGGGCTCGGGCAAGAGCGTTGCGCTCGGCGCCCTCGAGGACAGCGGCTACTACGCGGTCTCCAATCTTCTGCTCTCGCAATTGCTGCCGCTGTTAGAGCAGCTCAAGGCGACCGGGCAGGATCGGGTCGCGATCGTCCTTGACGCGAAGACCGAGCCCGGACTCGGCGGACTCTCCGGCGCCATCGACGATGCGCGCGCGCAAGGCTGGACGGTGCGCTTCTTCTATCTCGACGCCAAGACCGACACGCTGGTCAAGCGCTTTTCGGAGACGCGGCGCAGGCATCCCTTTTCAAGCGACGACCGCACGCTGACCGAGGCGATCGAGCTCGAGCGCAACCGCCTGGCGGACGTACGTACGCTCGGCTACAGTTTCGACACCAGTGACCTTTCGGCGTCAGCGCTCCGCTCATGGATCAAGGATTTCGTCAGCGTCGATCCTTCGCGATTGACGGTGCTGTTCCAGTCGTTCGGCTACAAGCACGGTGTTCCGCTCGATGCCGATCTCGTGTTCGACGTCCGATGTCTGCCCAATCCGCATTACGAGCCTCTGCTCGCCGCGAAATCGGGCAAGGACGCCGCGGTCATCGAGTATCTGGAGGGTCAACCGGAAGTTGAACGGATGTATGCCGACATTCACCGGTTCGTCTCGAGCTGGCTACCCGAGTACGCGCGCGACAATCGCAATTACCTCACCGTCGCCATCGGCTGCACCGGTGGACAGCACCGCTCCGTTTATCTCGTCGAACGACTTGCGCGCGCGTTTGCCGACGGCTACCAAGTGTTGACGCGCCATCGCGAGCTCCGGTAAGCGCCAGCGTCGCCGTCGAACCCTCGTCGAACCCTGGTCACACCCCCCGCCGCACGCTTGTTTTGCGGACTATCCTGCACCTGGTTTGCAGGCAGGGAGCGCGATCCGACGGCACGTTGCGCGCGTCGGTTGAGCGCCCGGATACGCTAGAATCTGTCGCATGAATCGGCCGGAGACAATCACGCTGGCATGGACCGGTGCATCCGGCATGCCCTATGGCCTGCGTCTGCTTCAGTGCCTGCTCGCTGCGAGAGTGCACGTCTACCTGATCTACTCGAGCGCCGCACAGATCGTCGCCAAGCAGGAGTTGGAGCTCACTCTGCCGACGCAACCCGCGGCGGCCGCAGCACTGCTCGCCGAACGCTTCGCGGCCGAACCGGGCCAGCTCACCGTGTTCGGGCGCGAGGACTGGATGTCGCCGGTCGCGTCCGGATCGAACCCCGCGGACGCGATGGCGATCTGCCCGTGCACGCTCGGCACGCTGGGCGCGATCGCGGCAGGACTTGCCGACAACCTCATCGAGCGCGCCGCCGACGTCATGCTCAAGGAACGCAGGCCGCTGGTGCTCGTTCCGCGCGAGACGCCGCTCTCCGCAATCCATCTCGAGAACATGCTCAAGCTTGCGCGCGCCGGCGCGGTGATCCTCCCGCCGTCTCCGGGGTTCTACGGTCATCCGCAATCGATCGGTGAGCTCGTCGATTTCGTCGTCGCCCGGATTCTCGATCAGTTGGGCGTCGATCACGCTCTGGGCCCGCGCTGGGGCGACCGGAGCGGCAAGCAGCCCTTTGTTGAACGCGCCTGAAGCACGCGGTCACGAAGCCGCATGCCAAAGCTGTTTCCTTTCCTTCGCGCCGATCCGCGCTCGCCGACGGCGCTGCCGCTATTCCCGTTGAAGACTGTCCTCTTTCCAGGGGGCTTGCTGCCGCTCAAGGTCTTCGAGCAGCGATACATCGACATGACCAAGGGCTGCCTCAAGGACGAGCAGCCGTTTGGTGTATCCCTTCTCACCCGCGGGGAGGAGGTAGCGCAGCGGGCTGCGCACGGTGATCGCCGTGGCGGCGATGCAGACGTCGATTTCGCCCAGATCGGAACGCTGGCTCGCATCGTATCCTGGGATATGCCTCAGCTCGGCATCCTTCATTTGAGGACCGAAGGCGGCACGCGATTTCAGGTGCAATCGAGCCGCGTCGGCGACGATGGTCTCGTTGTCGCCGCTGTAACGGATCTGCCCCCTGAGCCGACGGTCGAGCTTCCGGGGAATTTCGCGCCTCTCGCCAACCTGCTCGAATTGATGATCAGTCGCGCGGGTCCCGAGAATTTTTCGGCACCGGCATTGGGCGACGCGACCTGGGTAGGGTACCGGCTTGCCGAATTGCTCCCGCTGCCGTTGCCGATCAAGCAAAGCATGCTCGAGATCAACGACAGCCTCGTTCGCCTAAAGGTCCTCGCGCAATTTCTCAAGCAGCAGGGGCTCGTCTGACGGACCGCCCCTTGCACGACCTGAAAAGATGATCAGCCGCGTATAATTCCGTCATCTTCTTCGAATTCCTCCGTCATGGCCGGCCACAGCAAGTGGGCGAACATCAAGCACAAGAAGGCCGCGACCGACGCCAAGCGCGGCAAGATCTTCACGCGCCTGATCCGGGAAATCACTGTCTCGGCCAGGATGGGCGGCAGCGACATCTCGACCAATCCTCGGCTGCGGCTCGCGGTCGACAAGGCAGCCGCCAACAACATGCCGAAGGACACCGTCGATCGCGCAATCAAGCGCGGTGCGGGCGAGCTTGAGGGGGTCAATTACGAGGAGGTGCGCTATGAAGGCTACGGCATCAATGGCGCCGCGGTCATCGTCGACTGCCTGACCGACAATCGCGTTCGAACCGTTGCCGACGTGCGCCACGCGTTCTCCAAGTACGGCGGCAATCTGGGGACCGATGGCTCGGTCGCGTTTCTGTTCAGGCATTGTGGCCAGCTCGTCTTCGCTCCTGGGACCGACGCGGAAAAATTGATGAACGTGGCGCTGGAATCCGGCGCCGACGACGTGATCGATCACGACGATGGCTCGATCGAGGTCATCACGGGGCCGAACGATTTTGTCGCGGTCAAGGACGCTCTGGCGAAGGCGAAGCTCGACCCCGAATTTGCCGAGGTGACGATGAAGCCGGCCGCGGAAATAGATTTCAGCGGCGACAATGCCGCGAGAATGCAAAAGCTGCTCGACGCGCTCGAGGCGATCGACGACGTGCAGGACGTCTATACCACCGCGGTCATCGAAAACGTATGAGCGCGAAACACCCGCACCAGGCGCGCCGCGGTTGATCGTCCGCCGCATCCTCGGAATCGATCCCGGCCTGCGGGTCACCGGGTTCGGCGTCATCATCGCTTCCCGCGGCAAGCTTCACTATGTCGCCAGCGGCTGCATCCGCAACGCCGCGGGCGAATTGCCTGCGCGACTGGAGCTCATTCTGCGCGACCTCGCAAGCGTTATCGACATGCACCAACCGAGCGAAGTTGCGGTCGAGAAAGTGTTCGTGAACGTCAACCCGCACTCGACGCTGCTGCTCGGCCAGGCGCGCGGCGCCGCCATTTCGGCGGCGGTTCTGGCGCATCTTCCGGTGTCCGAATACACGGCCTTGCAGGTCAAGCAAGCGGTGGTGGGCCACGGCAAAGCCGCCAAAGAACAAGTGCAGGCGATGGTCATGCGGCTGCTCTCGCTGCCAGCCGCCCCTTCGGCCGATGCCGCCGATGCGCTCGCCTGCGCGATCTGTCACGCCCATGGCAGCGAAGGGATGGGCGGCCTGCGGCGGGCCGGTTATCGGGTGCGGCGAGGCCGTATCCTATGATAGGACGCCTCTCAGGAACGCTGATCGAGAAGAACCCGCCGCAGATTCTCCTCGACGTGCAGGGTGTCGCCTATGAAGTCGACGTTCCGATGAGCACGTTCTACAACCTGCCCAACGTGGGCGACAGCGTCGCTTTGTTCACGCACCTGGTCGTGCGCGAGGACGCGCACCTGCTCTTCGGCTTCGGATCGGAGAACGAGCGGCGCGCGTTCCGCCAGCTCATCAAGATCAGCGGCATCGGCGCGCGCATCGCACTCTCGGTCCTGTCGGGCCTTTCCGTCGCCGAGCTCGCACATGCCGTCACGATGCAGGAGTCGGGGCGCCTGACCAAAATCCCGGGCATCGGCAAGAAGACCGCCGAGCGGCTGCTCCTGGAGCTGAAGGACAAGCTGGGCGCCGACCTGACGACGGGAGTCGCCATACACCGCGCCGCGCCAGTAACCTCCGACGTACTTCACGCGTTGCTTTCTCTCGGCTACAGCGACAAGGAAGCGGTGAATGCGGTCAAGCAGTTGCCGGAGGGTATCGCGCTCTCCGACGGCATCCGGCAGGCGCTGAAGCTGCTGGCGAAGGCATAATAGGCCGATGATCGAAGCAGACCGTCTGGTCGCCGCCGCGCCGGTCAATCCGCAGGAAGAAGTGCTCGACCGCACGCTGCGGCCGCGCGCGCTCGACGAATACATCGGCCAGGAAAAAATCCGCGGCCAGTTTTCGATCTTTATCGAGGCGGCGAAAAAGCGCAAGGAGTCGCTCGACCACGTGCTCCTGTTCGGTCCGCCGGGGCTCGGCAAGACGACGCTCTCGCATATCATTGCGCACGAGCTTGGCGTAAATCTGCGCCAGACCTCGGGTCCGGTGCTGGAGCGCGCCGGCGATCTCGCCGCGCTGCTTACCAATCTCGAGCCCAACGACGTCCTGTTCATCGACGAGATCCATCGCCTTTCGCCGGTGGTGGAGGAAATACTCTATCCCGCGCTCGAGGACTTCAAGATCGACATCATGATCGGCGAGGGGCCGAGCGCGCGCAGCGTCAAGCTCGATCTGCAGCCGTTCACGCTGGTCGGGGCGACCACGCGCGCCGGCATGCTCACCAATCCGCTGCGCGACCGCTTCGGCATCGTCGCCCGCCTCGAGTTCTATACCGCCGAGGAGCTCACGCGCATCGTCACGCGCTCGGCCAAGCTGCTCGACATCGCGATCGAACCCGAGGGCGCGGTCGAGATCGCGCGCCGGTCGCGCGGCACGCCGCGTATCGCCAACCGGCTCCTGCGACGCGTGCGTGATTTTGCCGAGGTGCGCGCAAGCGGGCATGTGACGCGGGCCGTCGCCGATGCCGCCCTCAAAATGCTCGACGTCGACGGATCGGGTCTGGACGTCATGGACCGCAAGCTTCTGCAGTGCGTTCTCGAAAAATTCGGCGGCGGTCCCGTCGGCATAGACAATCTCGCGGCGGCGATCGGCGAGGAGCGCGACACCATCGAGGACGTGCTCGAGCCGTTTCTGATCCAGCAGGGATTTCTGCAGCGGACGACTCGGGGACGAATCGCGACGCCGCTCTCGTACCGCCACTTCGGCATCGTTCCCCCGGCCGCCGCCGGCGAGCTGTTCGTCGAATGAAAGCGGCGGTTGCCCAACCCTTCTTCTGGAACGTGCGCGTTTACTACGAAGACACCGACGCCGCCGGCGTAGTCTATTACGCGAACTATCTCAAGTATCTCGAACGCGCCCGTACGGAGTGGCTGGCAGCGGCGGGCATCTCCTTGAGCGCCCTGGAAAGCGAACATAAGGCCGTTATCGTGGTCCATCGCTTGGAGATCGAGTACCGTCGTCCGGCGCGACTGGGCGATTCGCTCGCCGTAAGCCTCGAGCCGGCAGAGCGAAGCAGGGTACGCATGGTCGTCGCGCAGGATATCGTGCGCGAGCGCGAATTGGTCGCGCATGCGCGCGTCGTGCTGGCGTGCCTCGATCGGCGGACCTGGCGGCCGATTGCGATCCCCGAGTGCGTTCCGGGCGGCGATCGAGACATCGGCCGCAGCGGCCGCTTCGGAGCGGCAGCGAACACGGAGAGCCCCAGTTGAACTTGCATCCCGATCTGTCATTTGTTTCCATGGTCGCCCACGCAAGCGTGGTCGTGCAGGCGGTGATGGTGCTGCTGCTGTTGCTTTCGCTGTGGTCGTGGTGGCAGATTTTTCTCAAGATGTTTGCGCTCAAGCGCGCGACGTCGAAGACCGATGCGTTCGAAGACGAATTCTGGAAAGGCGGCGACCTGAACGCCCTCTTCCAGCAGGCGAGTCAGAGCCGGGAAAGTGGAGCGCTGGAGCGTATCTTCTCCGCGGGCTTTCGCGAATTCGCCAAGCATCGCAAGCAGGGCACATCGTCCGCGGCGACAATGGACAGCGCGCGCCGTGCAATGCGCGCGTCGTACCAGCGGGAGATCGACGCGCTCGAAGCAAACCTCGCCGGCTTGGCAACCGTCGGCTCGGTAAGCCCCTACATCGGGCTGTTCGGCACGGTGTGGGGCATCATGAACGCGTTTCGGGGCCTCTCCAACGTGAGCCAGGCAACGCTGGCGCAAGTCGCGCCGGGCATCGCCGAAGCGCTGATCGCGACCGCTATAGGCCTGTTCGCTGCGATCCCGGCGGTCGTCGCGTACAACCGCTACACGCACGATGTCGATCGCCTGGCGACGCGGTTCGAGACCTTCATCGAAGAGTTCTCGAACATCCTGCAGCGGCAGTGATGCTCCCGCGGAGAGACTGACATGCGCCGCCCTCGGAAGGCGATCAACCAGATCAACGTCGTGCCGTATATCGACGTAATGCTGGTATTGCTGGTGATTTTCATGGTCACCGCGCCGCTGATCAATCCGGGCGAAATGCAGCTGCCCAGCGTCGGCAGCAAGCTCACGACGCCCGTCTCTCCACTGGAGATCATCGTCAAAGGCGATCAGACGCTGTTGTTCCGCGAAGCTCCCGCCGGTCCGGTGAAGATGTCGCGCGACGACATCATTGCGCGCATTCACGATCGCCAGGCGAAGAATCCCGATCAGGCAGTGGTGATCTACGCCGACGGCGCGATACCTTACAAAGCGGTCATGGAAATGCTGGACACGCTGCAGAGGAACCGCATCGCCAAAGTCGGCCTGATGGCGCGCTCGTCGGCCAACTGACCGGCAATGCCTCCGTCGCGAACGGCCACGCGCTGGTCGACCGGAAAGTGGATCGCGGCCATTCTTGCGGTCGCCGTTCACCTCGGCTTTGTTGTCTTCCTGATCTTCAGCGTGACGTGGCAAAACTCCACACCGGAGGCCGTAAGCGTCGAACTTTACGCACCGCCCGCGCCGGAAAAGGCCACGCCGCCGAAGCCTGCACCCGAACCGCCTCCACCCGAGCCGCCCAAGCCGCAACCCGAGCCGCCGAAGCCCGCGCCCAAGGTCGAGCCGCCTCAGCCGACAAAAGCCGATATCGCTCTCAAGGAAAAGCAGGAGCGTGACAAGAAATTGAAGGAAGACAAGGATCGCAAGGACATCGACAAGCGCGAATCCGACAAGCGCGACGCGGACAAAAAGAAGCTGGACGAAAAACGCCTCGCCGAGGTCCGTGACCGGCAGGCGCGCGAAACGGCCGCTCTCAACGCTCAGGCCGACAGGGAAAGGCAGATAGCGAAACAGGCTACGGATGCCGCACTCAACAAGGCGAATGACGCTTACATCCGAAGCATCCAAGCCAAGATCAAGGGGAACGTTCTTGTGCCCTCTGACATTGCCGGCAATCCGGAAGCGATTTTCGACGTCGTGCAGTTACCCACCGGAGAAATCATCGACGCGCAGCTTAAAAAATCGAGCGGCGTGCGTGCTTACGACGAGGCAGTGCAGCGAGCGATCCTCAAGTCTTCGCCGCTGCCAAGGCCGGAATCGGCGGAATTGTTCCGGCGCAGCTTGACGCTGAAGTTCCGTCCCGTCGATCAGTAGGCGCGCACTTAACCCTCGGCGCGCGGATGCCCGGCTAGTTGTCGCGCGACTTCTTTTCGACGATTTGAATCGTCGCCCAACTCCAGTCGGGACGTTGCTCGACCAGGTGCCGCAGCGACACCGTGTACACGGAATGCGCGGTGGTCAGGATGACGTTGCGCCCCTCTGCGTATTCGGATGTCGGCACGATGACCGTTTTCATCGCCAGGGGCTTGTCGGGACGCGACGGTGGAGGAAGGTACAGTCCCTCGAACCGCTCTCCCATCGTCGACATGTCAAGGCCGTTGACGACGTAGCCCATGTCCTCGTTCGGACGACGCTTCGCGGAGAGCGTGACCGCGACCATCCGCTCGGCGATGATATTAACGCCGGCTTCTACTTCCTCGTTCGATACCTTGTTCAGGCGGCGCACCACGCCAAGCAGCCAACCCTCGACGTCGGATTGTCTGACGGCCACCAGCGCTCCGAGGGTGAGACTCTGTCCGATGCCGCCCGTCGCCGCGATCCTTAGGCCGGCGACGCTGCGATCCTTGACCTCCCACGTCGGATCACTCCACGAGGACAAACTGGCGGCGAGTGAATCGTCCTCGACCATCGCCTTCCGCTTCGGGCGAGGCGCGCCGGCGACCGGATAGACCTCGATCTGCTCGGTCGACGACTCCGATACAGTCCCTTCCGCCTTGGCACCAACATCGACGCAGATCCGCGAAAGTCCTATGCGCACCCTCGCCGACACCGCGACCGTGGTGCGCGGATCGCGGCGCAACTCCGTGTGATACGTAGGTGCAAGCGCCGGCTGAATCTTGCGCAGCACGCCGAGACGCTGTTGGTTGATCGCCGCAATCGGGCCCTGGTCGGTCATTTCCGCATCCCGAAGGGCATTGATCGCGCGGTCCATGCCTTCCGCCAACGACGTGGTGTCCAGGTAACGCAACATCGAACCGCGGTCATTGCCGGTTCGGCGCACGATTCCCTCGCGACCAGCGAGATCGACGAAAAAGCCCTCCATCGACTTCGGAATCTGCTCCAGCGCCAGGCGACGGCTCCACGCGCGCAACTGCGAGCTTGCCCAATCGATCTCGGTGGGGCTCAGATTGCCGGTATTGAGCTGATGCACCAGCAGCACATAGAGATATTCCTGCTCGACCGACCATGGCTGGGCTGCCGGACCTGCTGCCGGGAGCGCCATCGGCTGCCGGTCACATTGCATCTCGCAGGCGCGCAGATACGTGCTATGCAATTCGATCCATCTACCGGGAATCCAGCGCTCATACTTGAACACGCGCAGCTTGGCGTCGGTGCCGTGAAAATGGACCAGGCGCACGAACAACAACGGGAGCACGGCTTTCCACCGCGCGTTGTCGGATTCCTGTATCGCGGCGTCGAGCGCGGACTGGTAGGCAAGCATGAAAGCCTTGCTCATCTCCCACAACGCTTGCCAGATGCGGTCTGCCAGCTTGGGCGCGCTTTCGGAATTTTCGATGTACTGCTTGATCAGCTGGCGCCGGTCGGCGCCGAGTGCCGCATCGACGAACTGGATGGCAGCGATGCGATTGAGGTCCGGAACACGCTGCGTCTTGCGCATGGTGTCGAGGACGGAGATGACCTGTTGCTGCCTGCCGATCACGTCGAGCGTCGGCAACTGGCGTAACCATGCCGCCGCTGCCTTTGCGCTCTGCAGCGGATCGGACAACTCCTTGGCCTGCGGTGTCAGAAATCCGAACATCGCTTTCATCGGTGCTGCCTGTCGGCGGTGGGGGTGACCGTGGCGTGCGCCGGAAACCGTGGTCATTTCGGCTCCAAGGGATGCCGGGTCGTTGGGATGCAAACGAGCCCAAACTTATAGCCCAAATCGGTCAGCAGCGCAAAACCCTCCGCGGATTAGGTTAAGATTCGCGTCTTTGAAACCAGACCCACGGGCTCGATCGCCGCGGTGTCGATGCGTGAGGCCGAAATGACGATAAAAGCAGCTTCCGGTCGGGCCTGCTTGGCGGCGCTTCTTGGGGCCGCCGCTTGCTTCGGACCAGCCAGTCCAGCGTACTCTCAACCGTCGGGAACTCCTCCCGCGTCCACATCAAGCAAGTTAGATGCCAAGGGAAAAGAATTGCAAATTATCGATGTAAAGGTTGGCACCGGCGCCGAGGCT
>Ga0080026_10000499_pt1 | contig 9816 bp, 10 predicted proteins | sample OrgsoiDNA2013045_FD_70941 | JGI IMG/M metagenome (GOLD analysis project Ga0080026, IMG submission 70941) | Permafrost soil microbial communities from the Arctic, to analyse light accelerated degradation of dissolved organic matter (DOM) -... | ecosystem: Environmental > Terrestrial > Soil >... | reverse complement strand
GATACATTATTCCGCCAGAAGCGCTGTATGGCAAATTAGGCGTGTCCGTTTCGCATTATGGAAGCATGAACTTCGATCGTCGTGCCATCTTCGCCCTCGCCGCCGCAGGAATGCTGTGGGGCTGCACGGTGCCCGCCACCAAGCTGGCCGTGCAGTGGCTGCCGCCGGGCTGGCTCACGGTCGTCCGGTTCGGCCTGGCGGCCGCCGTCCTGCTGGTGGCCTGCCGGTCCCGGCTCCGCGCCGCGTGCAGCCCGGCCGTGCTGGCCTGGGGCGCCGTGGGATACGGCGGCACCATTCTCGTCCAGAACGAGGGCGTCATGCGGACCAGCGTGTCCCACGCCGCGCTGCTGGTGGGGGCTACGCCGGTGCTGGTCGCGATCATCGCGGCGCTGCGGTTCCGCAGCATCGCGCGCCCCGCGGCCTGGGCGGGTTACGCCGTGTCGCTCGGCGGGGTCTGCCTGGTGGCAGGCGCCGCCGGCGGGAGCGCCACGATGACCGGTGACGGGCTGATCCTGGTCTCGCTGCTGCTCTCGGCCTCCTTCACCGTGGCCCAGCCTCGCGTGCTGGACGGCCGTGACCCGCTGGCCGTGACGGCCCTGCAGTTCCTGGCCGCCACGGTCGCCGCCCTGCCCGTCGCGGTGCTGACCGAGGGGATGCCGCCTGTCGCCGGGGCGTCGCGAGGCCTGCTGGTCACGGTCGCGCTGGCGCTCGGCGGCACGCTGCTGCCGTTCGCCCTGTTCGCCTTCGCCCAGTCCCGCGTCTCCGCGGCGACGGCCGCGCCGTTCCTCAACCTCGAGCCGCTGGTCGGCGCGGCGGCCGGGGTGGTCGCCTTCGGCGATCCCTTCGGCCTGCCGCAGATCGCGGGCGCGGCGGCCATCGTGGCGGGCATCGCCGTCAGTAGCGTGCCGCTGACCGGCCTCCTCGGGCTCGCCGGCCGCCTGCCCTGGCGGGCCGCGCCGGCCGCTGGCTGGTCAGGGCTGCAGGCGGCCCTCGGCGGCGAGCTCGGCGACTTCGGTCATCTCCCGCCGGGCCTGGCCGGGGCGAGCCAGGCGCCAGCTCAGCAGGCGGAAGCCCGTCACGGAGCGCGGCGCGTACAGGCTGCTCGCTGGCAGAGCGGCCAGCTCGCCGCTGGCGGCCACCGGGGCGGGCCAGCCGGCGTCGGCCAGCACGTAGTCGGCGTAGGCGTCCGGCGACACCAGTGCGACGACCCGCTGGCCCACGAGTGCCGCGCTGACCTCCCCGCCCGCCGCCGCCACGGTGCCCACGACATCACCGTGCGGACTGCCCGGCAGCGGGGGCTGGCCCAGCGGGCTGACGCCGCGGCGCATCACGGTGTCCACGTAGCTGGTCCCTACTGCCTCCGTCCGGACCTCGGGCCGGGGGGCTCAGGTCCGGTAGGCGCTCACGAGCTTGTCCATCAGCGCGTCCGTGCGGGCGTCGACCTGCTGCCGGGACGGGTCCTGGTCGAACCAGGCCAGGATCTCCCGCGCGCCCTGCTCGAACGGGATGACCGCCCGGTAGTCCGGCACGACGCTGCGCAGCTTGGAGTTGTCGAACACCATCGAGTGGGCCTTGTCACCGAGCAGCCCGGCCCCCCACTCCGGGTCGGCCGCCGCGATCGCGTCCGACGGGACATGCACGATGTCGGCGCTGGCGCCCGCGGCCGCCGCCAGCGACTGCGCGATCTGGTTCCAGGTCAGGACGTCATCGGAGGTGATGTGAAAGGCTTCGCCGATGGCCCGTTGATGGCCCAGCAGCGGCACGAAGCCGCGGGCGAAGTCCGCGTGATGGGTCAGCGTCCACAGTGAGGTGCCGTCGCCGTGGACCACGACCGGCCGGCCCTGGCGCATCCGGGCCACGGCGGTCCAGCCGCCGTCGAGCGGGACCTTGGTCTGGTCGTAGGTGTGCGAGGGCCGGACGATCGTGGCCGGGAACCCCTCGCTGCGATAGGCGGCGACCAGCAGGTCCTCGCACGCGATCTTGTCGCGGGAGTAGCGCCAGAACGGGTTGCGCAGCGGCGTCGACTCCAGGACCGGCAGCCGGGCCGGCGGGGTCTGGTAGGCCGACGCGGAGCTGATGAACACGTACTGGCCGGTCCGGCCGCGCAGCAGGTCCAGGTCGGCCTGGACCTGCTCGGGCGTGAACGCGACCCAGTCCACGACGGCGTCGAACTCCCGGTCGCCCAGGGCCCGCGCCGCTGCCGCCGGATCGCGGATGTCGCCGCGCAGCACCGTCGCCTGCTCGGGCAGCGGCCGCCGCTGGGTAGTCCCGCGATTGAGGACGTACAGGTCGATCCCGCGCTCGACGGCCAGCCACGAGCAGGCCGAGCTGATGACGCCGCTGCCGCCGATAAACAGAACTTTCAGGGCACTCATCCTGCTAACGCTAGAGGGCCGCCCGGCTCAGCGCCAGGTGCCCCGGCCGCCGGTCAGGTTCGGCGGCCGGGGCGCGTCCGGAGTGCCTAGCAGCCGTCGTACGGAGCCCACGGCGAGGTGCCGTCCTGCGCGTACAGCTGCTGGAAGGCCTGGTTCTGCTGCGCGACCGACGCCTGCCCGGCCGTTCCCGAGTAGCCGAGGCTGGCCCAGGTGCTCGGCAGGATGCCGTACAGGCCCGCCGGGTCGGTGGGCGTGTTCGATGACTCGCGCCAGGCCACGCACTGCTGGAACGACGACGGCACGCTGCTGCCGCTGGTCGTCGGCGCGGTCGAGCTGGCCGGCGCGGTGCTGCTGGCCGGCGCGGTGCTGCTGGCCGGCTCGGTGCTGCTGGCCGGAACGGTGGTCGCATCCGGGGCCGGGGCCGCTGAGCTGGTGCCCGGCTGCCCGTCCGGCACGTTCACCAGCTCGCCCACGGTGATGAGGTTGGGGTCGGCGATCTGGGGGTTCGCCGACTCCACCTGCGCAAGCGAGATTCCGGCCTGAGAGGCGATGCCGCTGAGCGTGTCACCAGCCTGGACCGTGTGCGTGCTGGCCAGTGCCGGGCCTGCTGCGAGTCCGGCAATAGCCGCTCCCGCGCCTAGTGAGGTAATTATACGCGTTCGTATCCTCATATAGCTCCTTGTCTGGTTTGCTTGGCCACAGCGCCCTAACTTACGTAGCCTCGGCGAACGATGCAAATTGGCCCGCAGCCTTCTGACCAGGGCATCCACTGCGGCGGCGGGGTCTGGCAAGGCGGGCGAGGGACATACCGAATGGCTCGGGGAGCGGGGCGCGAATGGTCGGCTCAGCAGCCTGACGGGGCGCCTGGCGCAAGCCGGCCGGCGGGGCCGGCCGGCCGGCAGTTAACCGGCCGCCGGACAGCCGGCCGAGCCACGGGCGGGGCCGCTAGCGTGCTAGGCGAGGCGGATCTAGGCCGGGGCGTCGGCGCTGGCCGAGTCCGGGACGCCCTCCTGGAGATCGAGGTAAGCCTCCCGGATCTGGACCGGCGCGAATGGCCAGGAATGGTTGACGCGGGCCCAGCCCAGAAAGGCGAGCCCGCCGCCGGCGATCCAGGGCAGGGACAGCATGATCGACAGGCCCCAGGCAACGTCATGGCTGGGCCAGAGCTGCTGCTGGGACGGCGGCAGCGGCCCGCCCATGTCGCTGGTACTGGCTGGCGGGCGCCGCTGGGACAGCGGGAGCGCGGGCCGCTTAGCCGTCGGAGCGGTGGCGGACCAGGGTGAAGGTCTCGAACTCGGTGTAGGCGGGCGTGGGCGCGCCGGGCCGGCCGGTGGCCGGGTTCACCGGGTCGGCGCCGACGGCATGGAAGTAACGGACCGTGACGCTGGTCATGCCCCCGCGCACCTCGCCGGGGTGCACGTCGAACACCGCGATCCCGTAGCCGGTGGCCGGGTCGCGCATCGCCGACCAGGTGGCATCCTCCAGCGCGTCGGCGGCGGGCCGGGCGAAGACGCCCGACGTGCCGGTCGCGGCGGGCCGGTTCGGCCGGGTGAACACCTTGGCCTGGCGCAGCCCGTCGGCCGGGTCCACGCCGTAGGTGTCCAGCGGCGCGTCGGTGCCGCCGCAGCCGAGGATCAGGTGCACGGTGCCCTCGCTGGTATCGAACACGCTGCTGGCGGCCGTCGTGACCGGGTGCGGCCGCAGGGTCTGCACCGGCTCGCCGGTCGCGGCGTCGCGCCCGGCCATGGCGTCGAAGCCGCGCACCGGGAAGGACCGCTCGTAGTCGTGGTCGTGCCCGCACAGGACCAGGTCGACCTGGTACCGGTCGAACAGCGGCAGCCAGGCCTGCCTGATTCCGAGATCGGAGCCGTTGCCCGTGGCGGAGGAGGAGGTCGCGTCCTGGTGCATCTGCACGATGATCCAGTCGACGGAGCGATCGGCCCGGGCCGCGGCCAGCGTCCGCTCCAGCCAGGCCGTCTGCGCGCCGCCCGAGTAGCCCCGGATGTAGAACGAGGTCCCCGGCGCGATGGGGCCGCTGCCCGAGCCAGGGACCGGGCTCAGCGGCTCGGGCCCGGCCACGAACGCGCCGGCGTCCTGGTAGACCACGTCATCGGCGTCGAGCGAGATAAACAGTGCCGCGCTCACCCGGAAGGCATACCAGCGACTGCGGAAGCCGGGCACGCCGTTGTCCGGCAGCGTGTAGCGGGTCAGGTAGGCGCCCAGGCCCTGCGGCCCGTTGCCGAACTCGATCTCGTGATTGCCCGGGCACGGCATCCAGGCCCGGTGCGCGGCGGAGGCCTGGCAGTTGTTGCCGAAGTCACGCCAGACCTCGGGCTGCCGGCCCGGGTTGGGGTTGGCGTAGCACAGGTCCCCGTTGAGCAAGTGAAAAAGCGGCTGAAACGACTCGACCGCGGCCACGGCGTGGGCGCTCTGGCCGTAGGACAGCACCCACTGCGGGTTAGGCGTGGCCAGGTCACCGAAGCTGGTGAACCGGAACGGGGCCCGCCCGCGCGGCGCCGTGCGGAAGGTGGCAGAAAACGGCTCGCCCGCGCCGTCATTGTCGGCGGCGATGGCGTAGCGGTAGGCACTGTCCGGGGCCAGCCCCGTCAGCTGCGCGTGATAGGTCCAGACAGCCTCGCCGCTGATGCCGTCGGTGTAGCTGCGCCGGACGGCCGAGGCGACCCGCGAGCCGCCGTCCGGTCCCGACAGCAGGATCCGGGGCCGGACCGCGGGCTCGGGCGAGGCCCAGGACACCGCGACGCTGGTCGCCGGATCGCGTCCCCAGGTCAGGTGGATCTGCTCGGGCGTCGCGCCCGCGGTGGCCGGCTGCTCCCTCGGGCGCTGCAGGGGCAGCGGGAGCGGGGCGGTGGCGAGCAGGCCGGCCCGGCCGGCCCCGACGAGCACCTGGCGACGGGACAGCGACGAGTCGTCGGTGCCGAGCATGGCCACGGCGACGGCTGGCTCCGAGCGTGCCGCCCCGGCCTCCGGAGCGCCGTCCGGGGCGGCATCGGGGTAGCCATCGCCTGGACCGTCGTGCTCGCTGGACATGGGCCCATCCTGCCGACAGGCCGTGAACTGCCGATGACAGCTCAGTGACCGGCGAGACCAGCGCCGATGAAGACTATGCCGGTTTTGTTACCCGTCAGTGCACGATGTCCCAGGTGGCGGCCTCGATGGCGGCCTCGGTGAGCAGGACGGCGGCGGCGGCGTCGCCGAGCGGGATGAAGCTGTCCTCGCTGGCCACGCGCCGGACCCGGCCGGTGAAGCCCGCGTCGGCCAGGGCCGCGATCACCCCCTCGGCCACCCCGCCGGTGCGCCGGGTCTCGTCGGCCACCAGCACGCGGCCGGTCGCCGATGCCTCGCGGAGCAGGTCGGCCACGGGCAGCGGCGCAAGCCAGCGCAGGTCGAGGACGCGGCAGCCGATGCCGTCGGCGGCCAGCCGGGCGCAGGCCCGCAGGCTCATCCGCAGGCCGTTGCCGAACGTCACGATCGTGACATCAGGCCCGTCACCGTAAACCCGGGCCGAGCCCAGCGCGATGTGGCCGGACGCCCACGACGCGGGCGCGTCGTAGGGGGCCAGCCAGCCGCCATCGCCGGGGACGTGCAGGTCGCGCTGATGGTAGAGCGCGATGGGCTCGAGGAAGACGCTCATCGTCCCGTCGACGTCCGCGGCCGCCAGGCAGGTCCGCAGCATGGCGGGCGCGTCGTCCGGCCGGGCCGGGCAGGCGATCACCAGGCCCGGGATGTCGCGGAGCGCCGCCACCGAATTGTCGTTGTGGAAGTGACCGCCGAATCCCTGCTGGTAGGCCAGGCCGGCGATGCGCACCACCACCGGGTTGCGGTACTGCCCGCGGGAGAAAAACGGCAGCGTGGCGCCTTCGCCCCGGATCTGGTCGGCGGCGTTGTGCAGGTAGGCCAGGTACTGGATCTCCGGGACCGGCAGCAGCCCGGCCAGCCCGGCGCCGAGGGCGACCCCGAGAATGGACTGCTCGTCCAGGACCGAGTCGAACACCCGGCCGGCTCCGAAGCTGCGCAGCAGGCCCCGGGTCACCCCGTAGACCCCGCCCTTGCGGGCGACATCCTCGCCGAACAGGATCATGCCGGGCCTGGCGGCCAGCTCGTCGGCCAGGGTCCGGTTGATCGCCTGCGCCAGGGTCAGCGGGCCCTCCGCCTCGGGCAGCCGCCCGGCGAACGCCTGGTGCCGCCCGGAGGCGGCGGCCGTCCGGCCGCGGACCGCCAGCGCGGCGGCTACCGCGTGCGGGCGGCGCGGCGCGATGGGGGCCATGATCTCCGCGGCGGTCGTCAGCCGGGGCGCCCGGGCCGCCTGCGCGGCCAGCTCCAGGACCCGCGCCCGGGACTGCTCGTACCGGTCCAGGACTTCCGCGGGGCTGAGCACCCCGGCGGCGACCAGCATCCCGGCCGTCCCGATGAGCGGGTCCCGCCCGGCGTCGGCGGCGATGTCCGCGGCGCTGCGGTAGGCCGACTCCACGTCCGATCCGGCGTGGCCGCCCAGCCGCACCGTCCGCAGGTGCAGGAAGGCCGGCGCGCGCCGCTCGCGGACCCACGACGCGGCGGCCAGCGCGGTGTCATGCACCGCCGCGACGTCGTAGCCGTCGGCGTGAAAATACGGGATCGGGCCCTGGCCGGAGTGCGCGGCGGTGATCCAGCCGGGCGGCGTGCGGACGCTGACGCCGATCCCGTTGTCCTCGCAGACCAGCAGCAGCGGTATGGGCAGGCCCTGGTAGGCGCAGTAGGCGGCGGTGTTGATGGCGCCGGCCGCGGTGGAGTGGTTCGCCGAGGCGTCGCCGAAGCTGCACACCACGATCGCGTCCCGGGGACCCGAGCGGTCGCGACCGGGGCGGTCGTGGCCCAGCTTCGCCGCCCGGTCCAGCGAGAAGGCCAGCCCGACTGCCCGGGGCAGGTGCGAGGCGATGGTCGAGGTCTGCGGGATCACGTTCAGGTCCCGGTGCCCGAAGACCTTGTGGCGGCCGCCCGCGATCGGCTCGGCCGCCGCGGCGACCAGGCCGAGCAGGACGTCGGTGACGCCGTCCCGCGGCGGGTCGGCCTGCGCGGCCCGCACCAGGTAGAAGGCGCCCGAGCGGTAGTGCAGCAGCGCCGGGTCGGTGAGCCGGAGCGCCGCGGCCACGCCGGCGTTGCCCTCGTGCCCGGACGAGCCGATGGTGTAGAAGCCGGCGCCGGTGGCGCGCAGCAGCCGGGCGGCCAGGTCCAGGTGCCGGCTGGCCAGCTGGGCGTCGAACAGCTCCAGGCAGCGCTGCGGGCTGAGCCGGGGCAGCGCAGCGGCCGGCCCTACCACGCTGAGCCGGCCCCGGCCTGGCGTGGCCGGTGCCGCCTGGCCCGGTGCGGGCTGGCCCGGCGGCTGGGCGGCCGTCGGCTGGGCGGCGGGCGGCTGGGCGGCGGGGGCGTCCCCGGGCGTCATCACCCGGACCGCGGCGGCGAACCGCAGCTCGACCGGGTCGCGGGCTGCCGCTCCGGCGGCGGTCGCTGCTGAGTCCGGGCTCATAGTCAGACCGTAGGCTGCCAGAGGGGATCATGCACGGCGGTGATCAGCGGGGCGGGCTGGGGCCGGGGCAAAGGTCCGTTACCGCTTGGTGGTGTGATGAGCTGTCGGATCCCGCGACTAAACCGGAGGTCTCATGCTGCCGTGGTCCGCCGATCTGGCCGGACGGCTGGACGAGCACGTCATCACCAGCGAGCTGCTGCGCGGCAACCCGCTCGGCGACCCGGCCGACCGGCCGCTGTGGGTGTACGTGCCACCCGGCTACGACGACGACCCGGCCCGCCGTTACCCGTCGGTCTACATGATCCAGGGCTACACCGGGCACCTGACCATGTGGCGGAACCGGTCCCCGTTCCGGCAGCCGTTCCCCGAGACGGCCGACGCGATGTTCGCCCGCGGCGACGCGCCGCCGGCCATCGTGGTCTACGTTGACGCCTGGACCGCTTACGGCGGCAGCCAGTTCGTCGACTCGCCCGGCACCGGCCGGTACCACTCCTACCTCTGCGAGGAGGTCGTGCCGTGGGTGGACGCGCGCTACCGGACCCGGGCCGACGCGGCGCACCGGGCGATCGCCGGGAAGTCCAGCGGCGGGTTCGGCGCGATGATCACCCCGATGCTGCGCCCGGACCTGTTCAGCGCGCTGGCCACGCACGCGGGGGACACCCTGTACGAGCATTGCTACCTGCGGGAGTTCGGGCCGGCCGTCCGGCTGCTGCGCGGCTATGACGGCGACATCTGGCGGTGGTGGGACGACTTCCGCTCGCGGGTGGCGTTTACCAAGCCGGCCGACCACGTGCTGCTGGGCCTGCTCGGCGTGGCGGCGTGCTTCTCGGCCCGCGAGGACGGCTCGGTCGAGCTGCCGTTCGACCCGCGCACGGGAGCGGTGCGGCCCGAGGTCTGGGAGCGCTGGCTGGACTGGGACCCGGTGCGGATGGCCGCCCGCTACCCGACGGCGCTGCGCTCGCTGCACTCCATCTGGATCGACGCCGGGACCTCCGACGAGTTCTCCCTGGACCTGGGCGCGACCGCCTTCCGGGCGGCGCTGGCGGACGTCGGCGTGCCCGACGACGTGGTCTTCTTCGAGCTGTTCGAGGGGACCCACGCGGCCATCGACTACCGCTACCCGATGTCCCTGGCCTGGCTCTGCCAGCGGATGGCGCGGTAAATCTCGCGTGAACGATCGCGGCCCGGCATACGTGCTGGAGGTGGTGGGGGCCTGACGACACCGCCCGATCGAACGGAGATAGCGATATGCGTAACCTATGGTGGGCAGCGCCCGGCGCTGCGGCGGGCCTGGCCTTGCTGGCCGCCTGCGGAAGTAGTTCGAGCAGCAGCGGCACCTCGGGGGGATCGGCCACCTCGGCGCCGGCGGCCGCCTCCAGTAGCACGCCGACCTCGGCGGGCGCGGGGCCCAGCACGTCGGCGACCGGCATCACGACGGCCAAGACGAGCAAGGGGACCGTGCTGACCACCGCCAACGGCTTCACGATCTACTGGTTCGCCATCGACACCCCGACCAAGTCGAACTGCAGCGCCAGCTGCGCCGGCTTCTGGCCGCCGCTGACCGGCACGCCGACGGCAGCCTCCAGCGCCGCGCTGACCGGCAAGTTCGGGACCATCAAGCGCGCCGACGGCACGGTCCAGGCCACCTACGACGGTCACCCGCTGTACATATTCGCGGGCGACAAGAAGGCGGGCCAGGTGAACGGCAACGACATCAACACCAGCGGCGGCCTGTGGTGGGCGACCACCCCGACGGGCGCGAAGCTGACCGCGGCCACGTCGAAGGCCTCCCCGTCGCCGTCCAAGTCGGGTGGCGGCTACGGGTACTGATCCCCGGGTGGCCGGCGGCTGATCTCGCGCCAGGCTGCCTGCGGCCCGCCGCCCGGGTGGCGGCCGGGCTTCCCCAGATCGGCGCCAGTC
>Ga0080026_10000497_pt1 | contig 9826 bp, 12 predicted proteins | sample OrgsoiDNA2013045_FD_70941 | JGI IMG/M metagenome (GOLD analysis project Ga0080026, IMG submission 70941) | Permafrost soil microbial communities from the Arctic, to analyse light accelerated degradation of dissolved organic matter (DOM) -... | ecosystem: Environmental > Terrestrial > Soil >... | reverse complement strand
CCGGGGGGTACGCGAAACTGAAGGCTGGAAAGCGATGCAGGATCGGAGACAGCATGAGGCGAGCGCAGCGCCATCCCCGCGCCCGGTCACCGGCCGGCCCGAGCGTCGTCGTCATCGGCGGCGGCTTCGCCGGGCTGTCGGCCCTCGGCGCGCTCAAGGGCAGCGGAGCAGCGGTGACCCTGGTGGACCGCAACGTCTACAGCACCTTCCAGCCGCTGCTTTATGAGGTGGCGACCGCGGGCCTGACGGCCGCCGACGTGGCCTACCCGCTCTGGTCGGTGACCAGGAAGACGGGTGCGCGCTTTCACAAGGGCCTGCTGGTGGCGGCCGACTTCGCCCGCCGGATCGTCCGGCTCGACGACGGGGCCGAGCTCCACTACGACTACCTGATCCTGGCTACCGGCGTCAGCGCGAACTTCTTCGGGATCCCCGGGGCCGACAAGTACAGCCTGAGCCTCTACACCCGGCGGGACGCTGTCGCGCTCCGGGAGAGGCTGATGACGGAGCTGGAGAGCAGAAGCTGGGAAGGTAACGCCTCCGGGCTGAACATCACGATCGCCGGTGGCGGCGCGACCGGCGTCGAGCTGGCCGGCACCCTTGCCGAACTACGGAATGTCGCCCTGCCCGCCGCGTTCCCGGAGATTGACCCGGCCACCGTGCGGGTGACGCTGATCGAGCAGGCCCCGGCCCTGCTGGCCGCGTTCCAGCCTAAGGAGCAGGAGTACGCCCGGCAGCAGCTGCTGCACCGGGATGTCGACGTGCGGCTGGGCACGGCCATCAAGGAACTGCAGCCAGACTGTGTGCTGCTGGCCGACGGCACCACGGTGCCCAGCACCGTGACGGTGTGGGCCGCCGGGGTCGCCGCGCCGGACTCGATCGGGCGGCTGAGCCTGCCCCATGGTCGCGCGGGCCGCCTCCAGGTCGGCCAGGACCTGCGGATTGAGGGCCAGGACCGGGTCTTCGCCGCGGGCGATATCTCCGTCAACACTGACGACCCGGTCGCTCAGCTGGCCCAGCCGGCTATTCAGGAGGGGCGGCATGCCGCCCGGCAGATTCAGCGGCTGATGGCCGGCCAGGGTACCGAGCCGTTCAGTTACCACGACAAGGGCATTATGGCGACTATCGGCAGCCGGTCGGCCGTCGTCGAGCTGCCGGTGGGCCTGCGCCTGCGCGGCACCCTGGCCTGGCTGGCCTGGCTGGCCCTGCATCTGTGGACGCTGCTCGGAGGCCGCAACCGCATCGTGGCCTTCGTCAACCTCTCGTGGCGTTATCTCACCTGGAGCCGGGGCGGCGGCATCATCGTCGGGGACGATCCGCCTGAGGCCAGCTGACCCAGGCAGCTGACCGGCAGGCAGCGGAGAAGTCGTCAGCCGGCCCGCAGGCGGCGGAGAAGTCGCCGGGCGCTTACCGGTGCGCCACGGCGAGCGCCGCGAGCGCGCGGCCGAAGTCCTCGCGGTCATCCCCGAGGACAGCGAAGTAGCCCTGATCGGTGGCCTCCACGTCAGCCAGCGCGCCGGCCAGCAGCGCGGCGCCCGCCGGGGTGAGCCGCAGCCTGCGGGCGCGGCTGTCGCTGGCGTCGGGGGCGCGGGTGAGCAGGCCCCGCTGCTCTAGCTTGCGCACGACCTGGCTGGTCATCATCAGGTCCGTGCCGGCCTGATTCGCTAGCTGGGCCTGGGTCGGCGAGTCGCCGTGCTCCTGCAGCCACCACAGCGAGGCGAGCAGCACGAACTGCACGTGGGTGAGGTCATGCGGGGCCAGGGCCGCGCGCATCCGCCGCTGCCAGGACAAGGTGACGCGCCAGAGCAGGAACCCGGGGCTCTGCTCTGGCGCGGCGTACTGGGAGGCCGTCACGCGGACCCGGCGGCTAGCGCCACCAGGGAGGCCATCGTCTCGGGAAAGTCCGCCGTGATCAGGGGACCGATCTCCTGGGCCGGACCGGCTGGCCCGAAGATCTGCGCGGCGTGCGTGATCCGCAGCCGCTGGCCGCCGGCTGGCTCCAGGAGGTGCGAGACGCGGATCACCAGGCCGCCGGCCGGAGTCTCGTCGACGAACTCGCGCTCCGGGTCGACTTTCACCAGCCTGTAGGGCAGCGGGTCCTGGCCGGAGAACTTCATCGTCCCGGCCGATCCGGCAGCGAACGGGCCGTCACGCGTGATGGCCTCAGCCTGCCGGTCCCATCGGGGCCAGGTGCTGAAGTCCTCGTAGAGCGCCCAGATCCGGGCGGCCGGGAAGTCTGTCTCGATGGTGTGCGCGTACGTGAATGCTGGCTGTGAATTAGTCATGCGTGCATATTATAATCGCACTTAGTAAATGTCAACGGCGGAGCCCCGTACAGTCGTCGGTATGCCGGAGATGCACGCCCCCCGCCGGGCTCGCGCCCAGCACAAAATCGCCACCCTGGGCGTTGATGCCGCGCTAATCACCAGTTCGCCCAATGTGCGTTACCTCACCGGTCTGGTGAGTTCCAACGCGGCGGTGCTGCTGCCGGCCAGCGGCCCCGGCGTCCTGGCCACCGATTCTCGCTACGCCGAGGCGGCGAGCCGTGATTGCGGCGACATCGAGCTCGTGACCGAGCGCGGGACCGAGCTCGCGTTGGCCGAGCTGGCCGCTCGGCGCGGCGCGCGGACGCTGGCGTTCGAGGCCCAGGAGATGACCGTCGAGCGCTATGAGGACCTGCGCGAGCTCGCCGGCGGCCCCCAGCTGCTGTCCCTGGGCCGGGTGATCGAGGAGCTGCGGAAGGTCAAGGACGAGACCGAGATCGCCCTGCTCAGCCAGGCCTGTGCGATCACCGACGCCGCCTTCGCCGACGTGCTCCCGCTCGTCGCGGCCGGCCGCAGTGAGCGGGAGATTGCCATCGCGCTGGAACGGGCGATGACCGATCGCGGGGCGGACGGGACCGCTTTCGACTCCATCGTCGCCAGCGGGCCCAACGGCGCGATCCCGCATCACGCGCCGGGCGAGCGCCGGCTAGAGCCGGGTGACCTGGTCACGATCGACTGCGGAGCGCGATTCGGCGGTTATCACGCGGACATGACCCGGACCGTGGCGCTCGGCGAGCCCGCGGACTGGCAGCGCGAGATCTACGAGCTGGTCGCGGCCGCGCAGCTGGCCGGAATCGCGGCCGCCGTCCCCGGGGCGGACGTCGGCGACGTCGACGCGTCGGCCAGGGACCTCATCGAGGCGGCCGGTTACGGTGGGTGCTTCCAGCACGGCCTGGGCCACGGCGTCGGCCTGGAGGTACACGAAGCACCGATCATCGGGTATGGCCGGACAGGTACACTCATGGACCGGGTGCCCGTCACCGTCGAGCCAGGGATTTACCTGCCCGGCAAGGGCGGCGTCAGGATCGAGGACACCCTGGTGGTCCGCGCGGGCGCCGGGGCGGCGGGCTCAGCCGAGATTCTTACCGCGACCACCAAGGAACTGCTCGTCCTCTAACCCGAGGCGCGGCGGTCCCGGATGCATTGCAGGAGACCTGAAGACGTGGCCACCACGAACGACCTCAAGAACGGCATGACCCTGAGCATCGACAACCAGCTCTGGAATGTCGTGGACTTCCAGCACGTCAAGCCCGGCAAGGGCGGCGCCTTCGTCCGCACCAAGCTGAAGAACGTGATGTCCGGCAAGGTCGTCGACCGGACCTTCAATGCCGGGGTCAAGGTCGAGGTCGCCAACGTCGACAAGCGGGAGATGCAGTACCTCTACCGCGAGGGCGAGGACTTCGTCTTCATGGACACCCAGGACTACGACCAGCCGCACATCCCCGCGGCCACGGTCGGCAGCGTGGCTGACTACCTGCTGGAAGAGCAGATGGCCACGATCGCCTTCAACGACGGCGTGCCGCTGTACGTGGAGCTCCCGGCGGCGGTGGAGCTGACCGTCAGCCAGACCGACCCCGGCCTGCAGGGCGACCGGTCCACGGGTGGCACCAAGCCAGCCACCCTGGAGACTGGCGCGCAGATCCAGGTGCCGCTGTTCATCACGACCGGCGAGAAGATCAGGGTTGACACCCGGACCGGCGATTACCTCGGCCGAGCGTGAGCCGCCCGGCCCGCGACGACTCGCCCCGCAGCGGCGTGACCTGCGACGACGTGCCCGGTGACCGCCGGGCGGCATGCGACCGGGCTGTCGGCGACCGGGCTACCGGCCACCGGGCCAGGCGCGACCGGGCCAGACGTGACGGGGCCAGGCGCGACCGGAGCAGTCGTGGCAGCGCGCAGTAAGGCCCGCAAGCGAGCCCTCGACGTCCTGTTCGAGGCCGAGATCCGGTCAGTGCCCGTGCTCGAGCTGCTCGACGAGCGGACGGCGGCGGCCAGTCCGCCGGTTTCTCCTTACGCCGCTGATCTGGTCCGGGGCGTTCAGGCGCACCGCGACCAGATCGACGAGCTTCTCTCCGCCCATGCGCAGGGCTGGACGCTGGACCGCATGCCGGCTGTGGACCGCAACATCTTGCGGATCGGCACCTTCGAGCTGCTCTGGGAGGATGACGTCCCGGATGCCGTGGTGATCAGCGAGGCCGTCCAGCTGGCGCGCGATCTGTCGACCGACGGATCGCCGTCGTTCGTCAACGGCCTGCTGGCCCGCCTGCTGGAACTCAAGCCCGGCCTGGCCCTCTAGCGCCGCCGCCCCGTGCCCTGCCGCACGGCCCTCGCGGCTGCTTTCCGCGGCGGGCTTGGCTGCGCAGTGCCCGCTGCTGCGGCGGCCTCCGCTTGGCACGGCCATGCGTCAGCACGGGCGTCCGGGAAGCCGAAGCCGGAGGGTGGCCGGCGGGCGGCGTTAGTGCCGGGCTCTGCTGGCGCGCGCGGTGGCGGCGCGGCGATGTCCTTCCTGGGTCCAGTGGGCAATCTGGGTCGTATCGGCCCCTGCGTCAATGCACAACTGGGCGGCGCGAAGGTGGTGAGCCTCGTCGGGATCGCCGTGATGGAAGCCGGCCGTGGTCCCGGCGCAGTAGGCGAGAAGGTCGGCACGGCCCTGGGCGATGTCAGTGAGCTCGGTGATGGCGGCGTGGTGCTGGGACTCGGTGAGGCGGGCGTGGCGGGCGTGGCGACTGGCGGTTCCCTTGATACGGGAGATGATGATGTCGTCTGTGGGACTGATGGGTGTCATGGGGTTATCGTAGAATGTGTGTTCGAATAATGCGAGGACTGACGGGCTGAAGAGCTGAGTCGGCGCAAATGCCGTCCGGTGCCGGTCAGGCCCCCTGGTCAGGCCCCCTGGTCAGGCCCCCGGTCAGGCGCCCGGTCAGGCGCCTCGGTCAGGCGCCTCGGTCAGGCGCCCCGGGGGCGTGCTGCGGGTGTGACACGCCGTTGTAGGTGCTTGGGGTCCGGGCAGCTCACTGGATAGTCTGGTTGTTGATCAAACGACCAGACTATCCTGAGGTGGTGGACATGCAGCTGCTGGCCGAACTGGAGGCCCGCCGGGCCCGGCTGTTCGAGCGGCTGGCCGCGACCGGCGACTTCCGCCGGGGCAGCGTGAGTGAGAACTGGCGGCGGTGCGGCAAGCCGTCGTGCCGGCGGTGCGCCGAGCCGGGCAGCCGGGGGCACGGGCCGCGGTGGCTGTGGACGCGCACGGCGGCGGGCCGGGGCACGATCGGCCGGCAGCTGCGGGCGGAGGAGCTGGGCAAGGTGCGAGCCGAGCTGGAGAACTATCAGCAGTTCGCGGCGCTGGCCGGGGAGATCGCGGAGGTGAGCGAGGCGATCTGCGAGGCCCGGCCGGTCCCGGCGCACGCCGGCCAGGCCCCTGACCCGGAGGGGCAAAAAAGGGGCTCTGCGATCAGCTCGCCGCGCAACTCGCGGCGGACGCCGCCGCCGAGGTAACCGCTCTGGTCGCGTCGGCGGCGGTGTCGCTGGCCGCCGGGGCCGGCCTGGAGGCGGCTGAGCGGGCCATCCGGGCGGCGGTGCTGGAGCTGGGCCGGGCGGTGCTGGAGCCGCTGCTGGCCGCCGACGCCGGCTACCGCGGCCCGCGGGCCGATTGCGGGCACGGTCACCAGGCCGGGTTCGTGTCCTGCCGGGGCAAGACCATCGACACCGTGCTCGGCCCGGTCACGCTGCGCCGGGCGTGGTATCACTGCGCGGAATGCGGGCACGGGCTCGCGCCGCGCGACGCCGGGCTGGGCGTGGCCGGGGACACCATGTCGCCGGGGCTGGCCAGGATGACCGGCCGGGCGGCCGCCGTCGTGATCGAAGCCGGGGCCGCCGCGGTCGCAGCCCGCCAGGTCGTCCCCATGCCGGCGGCCGGGCCGGCCCCGGACATGCTGTACATCTGCATCGAGGGCACCGGCGTGCCGGTGATCGCGGCCGAGACCGAGGGCCGGGACGGCAAGGCCGAGGACGGCAAGGCCAGCACCCGCGAGGCCAGGCTGTGCTGTGCTTTCACTCAGACGGCAGTCGATGAGAAGGGCCGGCCGGTGCGTGACCCGCGCTCGTCGTCGTACCTGATCACCTTCGAGCCCGCCGCATCACCTTCGAGCCCGCCGCGGACTTCGGCATACTGATGGCCGCGGAGGGCCGCCGCCGCGGCGCCGGGCGCATCCGCCAGCTGGTGTTCCTCGGTGACGGCGCCGTCTGGATCTGGAACCTGGCCACCCGGCACCTCCCCGAGGCGACCCAGATCGTGGACTTGCTTCACGCCCGGGAGCACCTGCACGACCTGGCCAGGCTGCTGGAGTTCATGCTCGGCGACCACAAGCAGGCCTGGCTTGAGCAACGGCTTGCCGACCTGGACGACGGCGACATTCCCGCGATCTGCGCCGCCGCCCGCGCCTTCCCCCTGGCCGGCAAGAAGGCCGCAGACCTGGACACCGCGCTGGGCTACTTCGAGCGCAATGCCCACCGGATGCGCTACGCCCACTTCAGGAAGCCGGGCATGTTCGTCGGCTCGGGGGCAGTCGAGGCCGGGTGCAAGTCGATCGTCGCGCAGCGCTGCAAGCTGTCCGGAATGAGATGGACGGTATCCGGCGCCACCGGCATCCTGACCCTGCGCTGTCTCGAAGCCAGCGACCGCTGGGAAGAAATCCCTGCCCTGCACAGCCAGACCCCGGCGGCCTGACCCCGATCTGGCAGTGGCCCGCGCAACCAGACGAGCAGGCCACGCAATGCTACTGGCCAGTCACCTACATTCACGTGCCGCACCCGCGTGCTGCGGCGACAGAGCTGATTGTCAGACCCTCGCGCTACAGTCGGGCCGATGACCTAGGCGATCGGCTGGCAGCAGATCGCGCAAGCAGGACCGCGGCTCCCAGGAGCCGCGCGGAGTACTTGGATGCTGGTGACACATGCGCGGCTCGGGCCTACCTCCTGCTAGCCAGGGCGCCGCAGCGGGTGACCAGACCGGCTTGGGCGGCAGGGCCCGTGACCAGGACGACACTGGCTGCAACATCCTGCACGTCGACATGGACGCGTTCTATGCCAGCGTGGAACTCAGGGACCGGCCCGAGCTGGCCGGCCGCCCGGTTATCGTCGGGCACGCCTCGGGCCGGAGCGTGGTGCTGTCGGCCACCTACGAAGCCCGCGCGTTCGGCGTGCGCTCGGCCATGCCGGTCGGGCGGGCCCGTGGCCTGTGCCCGCAGGCGGTCATCATCCCGCCCCGCCATGGCCTCTACGGCTCGGTGTCCCGGGAGGTCATGAGCATCTTCCGGGCGATAACCCCCGAAGTCCAGCCGCTCTCCCTCGACGAGGCATTCCTTGACGTATCGGGCGCGCTGCGCCGGCTCGGCCGGCCGGCCGCCATCGGGGCGCTGATCAGGCGGCAGGTGGCGGAGCAGCAGGGCATCAGCTGCTCGGTCGGCATTGCCGTCAACAAGTTCGTGGCCAAGCTCGCGTCCGTGCACTGCAAGCCCGACGGCCTCCTGGTCATCCCCGCCGACGGCGTGCTCGACTTCCTGCACCCCCTGCCGGTCTCGGCGTTGTGGGGCGTGGGGCAGCAGACCGCCAAGACGCTGGCCAGGCTCGGGCTGCGGACCGTGGGCGATATCGCCAGCACGCCGCTCGGCGTGCTCGAAGTCGATCTCGGCCGGGCGGCGGCGACTCATCTGTCGGCCCTGGCGGCCGGGCGCGACTACCGCAGCGTCGAGACGACGGTGCAGGAGAAGAGCATCGGCGCCGAGGAGACCTTCGCCGAGGACATCGAGGACCCGGAGGTCATCCGCCGTGAGCTGCTGCGGCTGTCGGGCCGGACGGCGCACAGCCTGCGTGCCTCCGGATATGCCGCCAGGACGGTGGTCGTGAAGCTGAGGCTCGCCGACTTCACCACGATCACGCGGTCCCGCACGCTGGCGGAGCCGACCGACGTCACGAACCGGATCTACGCGACGGCCTGCCTGCTGCACGAGGGATCGGGGCTGAGTCCCCGGGCGCGGCTGCGGCTTGTCGGGGTGCGGGTCACCGGGCTGGTCCCCGCTACGGCCGCCGCGACCCAGCTGATGCTGGGGGAGCGGCCGGAGTCCTGGCGAGCGGCCGAGCGTGCCCTGGACCAGATCGCCAGCCGGTTCGGGACCGAGGCGGTCCGCCCGGCGGCGCTGGTGGACGGGCATCAGGCGCCGCGTGAGGACCATGACCCGCCGCCGAGCCGGCCGGGCGGCTGACCTGACCCGCCCGGCCGGCCGGCATCACCCGGCTAGCCAGGGCAATCGGATCTCTGCCTGTTACCCAGGGGGCCTGTGTGACGTGGAACGGCCTGGCGCCGACGACTGTCCAGCCCGAGGCGCCGTGTACCCTTCCCCATGACGCACCAGCGCTCGTATTCTGGGCGTAAGGCCCTGTGACGATGGTCATCGAGCCGGTCCCTGCGTGAGTCCATGGGAGGCAGCGTGCCGCTCTCTGAGCACGAGCAGCGCCAGCTTGAGCAAATCGAGCAGGCGCTCTATGCCGAGCACCCGCGGTTTGCCCGCGCAGTGCGTGCCACCGATCCTCGGGTTCATTACCGCCGAAGAGTCATCCAGGCGGCATTTGGCTTCCTCGTTGGCGTCGGCCTGCTGGTAGCCGGCGTGGCCACCAAGGATCCGTGGATCGGAGTGGCCGGCTTTGTCGTCATGCTTGCCTGCAGCATGTGGGCAGTGACGAGTTACCGCCACATGGCGGGCATTACGGCCGGGCGCGGGCTGGCCAAGGAGCGGCGGCCAGGCAAGGCAGCCAGTCCGGGCATGATGGAGCGGATCGAGGAGCGCTGGCGCCGTCGCCAGGAGCGCGGCGGCCGCTAAGAGCGGGTCCAGCGCCGGAGTAGTTCGAGCGGCGGAGTAGTTCCAGCAGCAGAACGGCAGAGCGCCCGGCAGCGGCGCGCCTGAGGGTCAGCGCCCTCACAGCAAGACCCGCACCTGCCACACCTGGCGGCCCGACTCCGAATCGGTCCTGGCGCCTCGCCCCGGAATCACTCCCGGTGGCCCGAGCCCGAATCAGGCCACCCGCGCTCCCCGCCCTTGAGATCAGTCCGCCCGGCGCGCTCGGACCGCCCCGCCCACCGCGCGGCGGATCCGCAGGCCCGCCAGGTCCAGCCAGCCGAATACGTCCGGAGCCTGCCGCGCTGCCGCGATCACCGGGGCGAGGGCCGAGGCGGGCAGCAGCCGAGCCCGCCAGCGCTCGGCCAGGCTCGCGTTCCTGGCCAGCGCCCGCCGGACCAGCTGCCCGTCAGACTTCAGCGAGTCGGCCGGGCCCGGCGTCCGGGCATAGCGGGCCCGTTCCTCGGCGGCCGCGATTCGGCCTGCCGCCTGCTCCGCGGCGCCCCCCAGCGTGCCGGTGCCGGCCAGACGCGCGGCCAGGGCCCGGGGTGACTCGCTGGCCGCGCCGCCCAGCCCGTGGTCCACCAGGTCACTGGTGAGCTCCCGCCAGGCGGC
>Ga0080026_10000496_pt1 | contig 9827 bp, 7 predicted proteins | sample OrgsoiDNA2013045_FD_70941 | JGI IMG/M metagenome (GOLD analysis project Ga0080026, IMG submission 70941) | Permafrost soil microbial communities from the Arctic, to analyse light accelerated degradation of dissolved organic matter (DOM) -... | ecosystem: Environmental > Terrestrial > Soil >... | reverse complement strand
GCTGCGCCCCGGCGGCGACAAGCTCGCTGAGCGCATCGCGGGCGGAGGGCCGAGCTGCCGGGTCCTTGTTGAGGCAGTGACGGACGAGGGAGCCAAGTGGTTCGGGAAGCCTGCCAACCGACGGCTCACCATGAAGAATGGCGAACGCCATGGCTGTCAATGACTCGCCCGTGAACGGCAGCTTACCGGTTCCGGCGAACGTCATCGAAACCGCCCACGACCACATGTCGGCTGCCGCGGTCACTCGCTTGCCGGCCAGCTGCTCGGGGGCCATGTACGCGGGAGTTCCCACGGCGACCTGGCCTGAAAGGCCCGTGGTGGTCATACCGGGCACGGTCGCGAGCCCGAAGTCGATCACTACTGGTCCGTCCGGCCCGAGCAGAACATTGCCGGGCTTGAAGTCGCGGTGCACCATCCCGGCAGCGTGCACAGCACCTAGCGCGGTCAGCGTCGCGACGGCGATGCGCTCCAGCGCCGAGCCGGAGCGGGGCCCATCCTGCTCGACGACTTCTACCAGCGACGGCCCGTTGACGTACTCGCTAACGATGAAAGGCCGACGTTCGAAGATTCCCGCATCCAGAACCTGCGCAGTGCAGAACCGGGCTACCCGCTGCGCCGCGGCGACCTCCTTTAGAAACCTGCTCCGGACCTGCGAGTCCGTCGTCGCTGCCAGGACCTTGAGCGCCACCCTGATACCCGCGCTGCTGACAGCCAGGAACACGGCCCCCTGGCCGCCTTCGCCGATGCGACCGAGCAGCCCGTATCCACCCACCTCCCGCGGATCGGTCACACGCAGGGGAAGCAAACTAGACATCGCGGACCGCGTGGACGTCACTTGGCCATTCTGCATTGCAATTTCACCGTACGTCCAGAATTCGACGACGACTGTGCTGGTCAGGACTTGCGTCGCGCCGATGAATACAGTGAGGGCTACGCCGAGACCCGTCGGGGCCTCCTGATCGGGCAGGCGGGTCCGCGAGTGCCGCCTGGCCCTCGGCTTATCCCAGGTCGAGCTGGCCCGGCGCGCAGCGTCCGCGCGATCGACACCAGCACTGGCATCGTCGTGCCGGGCGGTCCTCTCCCCGACCGTCCCCACGATGATTCGTCCGTGTCCCACGGCGGCGTTGCCAAGCAAGTCGAACGTCCCGCTGCCAGGGTCGGCGCGGCACGCTCGCGGAAGTGCGCAGCTATCGGGGGTTCCCTCAAACCTCTCGCACGCTACCGGAACGAGACCCCCGGGGAGATGCCGGCCTTCTGGCGATTCAGTCGTCTCAATCCAGAACAGGCCTGCTCTGCGCAGCTACCGCTCACGGGGGCGGAACGCTGGGAACGGGGTGTACTCGTCGATGAAGGCCACCGGGTAAACCGCTCCGCGTTCATGGGCCGGACTGCCACTTCTGAAGGTCGGAGGTCGGGTACGCAGATTGCCGGAAATCCGTAGCGGTACGGATGTAGCGGCTCAAGAGTGTTCCTACCGTGAATGTGACCAGTCCGGTTGGCGGGTGCGCGGACCGGCGAAGCGCAGGAACCAAAACGGGAAGGGTGGACGGGATGCCACTTATCAATGTAAAGGTGATCGAGGGCGTTTTCTCCAGCTCGCAGCGCCGGGAGATCGTGCAGAAGCTCACCGATGCGATGGTGTCGATCGAGGGCGAGAACATGCGCGGGGTGACCTGGTGCGTGCTGGAAGAGGTGCACAGCGGCGATTGGGCGATCGGAGGGAACGCGTTGACCACCCAGGACGTGCAGGCCCTCGCCGCCGGCACTGGCGCTAAGGCTGAGGCTCCGGCTGGGGTCGCGGCCGGCTGAACCGGCGACCGGGAGTGGGCGGCTGCGGGCCCTGATCGGAACCCGCGGCCGCTGCCGGGTGACTTCTACACCGCTAGACTGCCGGGGTGGGTTTGGCCACTAAGTACGCGCGCAGCGGACAGGTGCACGTCGCCTACCAGGTTCTCGGTTCGGGACCGCCGGACCTGGTGCTGGTGCCGGGGTTCGTATCGCATGTCGAGGCGGCCTGGGACTGGCCGTATCTGGCCCGGTTCCTTTACCGGCTGGCGTCGTTCGGTCGGCTGATCTTGTTCGATAAGCGCGGCACCGGGCTGTCGGATCCGATGAAACGCCCGCCTACCTTGGCCGAGCGAGTCGACGATATCCGGGCGGTGATGGACGCGGTCGGCGTCGAGCGGGCGCATCTGTTCGGGGTGTCCGAGGGGGGCGCGCTGAGCATCGCGTTCGCCGCCCAATACCAGCACCGGGTCGAGTCGCTGATCCTCTACGGGTCCTACCCGCGCAAGGTCGCGACCGGCGACTACCCGTGGGGGGTGTCGCGTCAGACAGTCGCCCGGTTCCTCGAGCGCTTCGATGAGGCGTGGGCCAGCGGGGCATGGTGGGACATCGTTAACCCGGACCTGCCCCTCGACCCGGACACCCAGCGCTGGTGGGCGCGCTACCTGCGCGTGGGAGCCAGCCCCAGTATGGCCCGCGACCTGATGTTGATGAACGCGCAGATCGACGTCCGGAGTCTGCTGCCCGACATCCACCCTCCGACACTGGTGCTGCACCGCAGCGATGACCGTTGGGTCGAGGTCGGCAACGGCCGCTACCTTGCGAGCCACATCGCCGGCGCGAAGCTGGTCGAACTGGCCGGCGCTGATCACCGCCCTTGGCTCGAAGACGCCGACTCCGTGCTCGATCAGGTGCGGGCAGCCGTCCGCGGCACGATCCGGCGCCCCCGCCACGCCAACTCTTCGGTCGGGGTGCATGCGCTCAGCCAGCGCGAGCACGAGATCGTCCGGCTCGCCGTCGCTGGCCAGTCAACGCCTGACATCGCCCGGCACCTGTTCCTCAGCGAACGCACCATCGAAACACACCTTCGTAACGCTTACACGAAGCTCGACGTCAACTCCAAGCTCGAGCTCACCCGACGAGCAGCCCAACTCGGCATCTAAACCGATCAGAACAGAGATTCCCCTACGCTCGGGCGGCGAAGCCAGGGTAACGACGATGGAGACGAACGGACAGATCAGCACCCAGAAGATCCCGATCTCGCACGCTCCAAGGCGCAGATCACCATATTGGGGTGACGGCGGCTCATCTTGATGGCCACTAGCGTCGCAGGCGACAGGTCCGCTACGACCATGGAGATGCCCTGTGGGAGCAGAAATGATGTCAGTCTTCGCGCTGGGGCGGATGCGGGTGCGGCGGTCTGGGTACGGCGCGATGCAGCTGGCGGGTCAGTTCGCCGCCGGGACGCCGCCGGACCGTGAGTCGGCCATCGGCGTACTCCGGGCCGCAGTAGCCGCCGGCGTCGATCACATCGACACCGCCCAGTACTACGGCCCCGGCACCGTGAACGCCCTGATCCGCGACGCGCTGTACCCGTATCCCGACGGGCTGGCGATCGTCAGCAAGGTCGCGGCCGGGCGGGACGACAGCGGCGATGGCGACCTGCGTGCGGGCATCGAGGACAACCTTCGCGGGTTGCGGGTCGCCCAGCTCGCCGCAGTCAACCTCCGCCTGCCCGGCGACGGCCGCGTGGATGCGCGCTTCGACGACCAGCTGGCCGCGATGGTGGCGGCCCGCGACGAGGGTCTGATCGCCGGGATAGGCCTGAGCAATATCGGCCTGGAGCAGCTGCAGCATGCCGTTGCGGGCACCGAGATCGTCTGCGTGCAGAACCTGTTCCACCTAGCCGACCGCACTGCGGCGCCGCTTCTAGATGTGTGCCTCAGCCGGGGCATCGCGTTCGTGCCGTTCTGCCCGCTCGGCTGGCCGCGCGGCCAGGACAACCCCGTGCTGACCAGCCCCGTGGTTGTCCAGACAGCCGCCCGCCTGGGCATCACCCCGGCGCAGGCCGCACTCCGGTGGCTGTTGCAGCTGGCCCCCAACGTGCTGCTCATCCCGGGCACTGGCTCGGTTGCCCACCTGCGGGAGAACCTGGCCGCTGAAGACATCACACTCGATGACCAGGCACTGCGCGACCTCGATCGCGTCAGCGCCTGACGCCCGGCAAGCCAAGGTACTCGGCCAGCCACGGCCCGGTCACGCTGCCCGCATCACGCGCGACATCGCCGGGCGTCCCCGCCGCGAGAACGCGGCCGCCTTCCGGGCCGCCGCCCGGGCCCATATCGATGAGGTAGTCGGCTGCCGCCAGCAAGTCGAGGTCGTGATCGATGACGATGATCGTCGCTCCGGCGTCAAGCAGCCGGTCGAGCACGCTCACCAGCGTTGCCACGTCGAGCGGGTGCAAGCCTGTGGTCGGCTCGTCGAGCACGTAAAGGGCGCCCTGCTGGCTGCTGCGCAGCCTGGAGGCGATCTTCAGGCGCTGCGACTCGCCGCCAGACAGCGACGGGGTAGGCTCGCCGAGCTTCAGATAGCCGAGGCCGACCTCACTGACGGGCCGCAGCGCCGCCGCGATTAGTGGCCGCCCGGCGAACCGCTCGACGGCGTCGTGCACGCTCAGGCCGAGCACATCGGCTATGGTCAGGCCTTCGACCTGCACCGCGAGGACCGCGTCGTTGAATCGCGCGCCGTGACAGGCCGGGCACTGGACGGTGATGTCAGGCAGGTACTGAACGTCGAGGTCGATGTGTCCGAGACCGCGGCAGGTCGGGCACTGGCCCTCGCGGGTGTTGAACGAGAAGTGGCCGGGCTTCCACCGGCGGCGCCGGGCGTACGCAGACGCGGCGAAAAGGCGGCGGATATGATCGAACGCCCCGCAGTAGGTTGCCGGGGTTGACCGCGCGTTCTGGCCGATGGGCGAGGCGTCAATCTGGACAACCTGCCGTATGCCCTGCAGGTTCAGGCGGCGGACGTGGCTCGGCTCCGGCAAGCCGCCCAGGCGCCCCCGAGCGGCCGGGATGAGGCTGTCCAGCACGAGGGCGGTCTTGCCCGCCCCAGACGGACCGGCCACCGCGGTCAGGCGGTTCACCGGAAACTCAGCGGTGAGGTCGTGCAGGTTGTAAAGGTCGGCGATCTCGATGGCGATCCGCGCGTCGCCAGCCGCACGCTCGGGTCGGTCACGGGGAACGCCGGGCGCGCCGGCCAGGAAGGGCCCGATGATCGAGCGAGGGTCGGATTCCAGCTGACCGGGGGTGCCCGCGGCGATCACGTGGCCGCCCTGTGCACCGGCTCCGGGGCCGAGTTCGATGACCCAGTCCGCGGAGCGGATGAGCTCCCGCTCGTGCTCGACCACAATCACCGAATTGCCGTTCCCAGCCAGAGCGGAGATCATCTTGCGCAACCCGGTGACGTTGCTGGGGTGCAGTCCGACCGACGGCTCGTCCAGCACGTACAGCATGCCAGTGGTGCTGGCACGGACGGTTGAGGTGAGCTCGATCCGCTGCCGCTCACCGGTCGACAGCGAGGCGCCGGGACGGTCGAGGGTGAGGTAGCTCAGGCCGACGTCGAGCAGCGGCGTGAGCGCGCCGCTCAGCTCGGCGAGCAGCCCGGTGGTTACCCGGCTGAGCTCGGCGGGAAGCCCGGCTGGAAGGCTGGCCGTGAATCCTCGCAGCCCTTCCAGGCTGAGCATGCTGATCTCGGCGATGTTCCGCCCGCCAAGCTGCGAAGCCAGCGCTTCGGGCCGCAGCCGGGTGCCGTGACATACCGAGCAGGGACGGGTGATGACGAAACGCTGCGCCAGCCGGCGAGTGCGCTCGTTGTCACTGCTCAGCGACCGCTCTACCGCGGCGACGGCATTGTCATAGTTCACCGACAGCCGTACAGTCCGCTCGTTCCGGCCCGAGTGCAGCGTCACCTTCCGCTGCACGGGCGCGCCGTGCAGCACGATCTCGCGCTCGCGCCCGGTGAGCGACTTGTACGGGACGTCAAGGCGAACCCCGAGCTCGCCCGCGGCATACATCGACAGCCGCCGCCCGCCGGAGTTCCACGGCAGCACCGCTCCCTCCTCGATCGTCTTGCCCGGGTCGGGCACCAGGGTGGCTTCGTCGACCTCAGACCGCACGCCCAGGCCCTGGCAGGCCGGGCACGCGCCGTAGGAGTTGAAGGCAAAGGATTCGGCGCTGGGATGGTCAAAGCGCGCACCGCAGACCGGGCAGACGATCTCCTCGGCAAACGTCGCGATCGACGGGCCGACGCGGTGGCCGTTCGGGCACAGGTGCGAGCCCAGCCGCGACATCATCAGCCGCAGGACGTTCAGTACCTCGGACATGGTCCCGACGGTGCTGCGCGGTCCCGGGACCGGCGGCCGCTGCCGCAGGGCAAGCGCGGGCGGCAGGTGATCGATCCGGTCCACATCCGGGCGCTGTGCCTGGGTCAGCCGGCGGCGGCTGTAAGTGCTCAGGCCAGAGAGGTATCGCTGCATGCCCTCGGCATACAAGGTGCCGATGGCGAGCGACGTCTTGCCCGATCCGGACACGCCTACGACAGCGACCGTGCGCCACAACGGCACGTCCACGTCGACGTCGCGCAGGTTGTTATGCCGGGCGCCGCGCACGCTGATAGCGCCGGGCAGAGTCCCCGGCGCGGATCGATCAGCCGCCGCCACGTCACCTACCTAAGCAGAATGGCGCGTGCGCGCCGGGACCGGCGGCCGCCGGTCCCGGTCCGCGGGCTGTCATAGTCATACGGGTTCTCAGGGGTGGACCGGACCGCTCGGGCCCTTGTCGAGGCGCAGCGACTGCATGATCTGGAACGTGGTCGTCATCGTGAACGCCTCGATATCCGCGGCGGCCAGCACCCCGGTGTACTTGGCGATCACGGGCGCGGCGGCACGCTCGGTGACGGTGTCGAGGTGGGCCTTCACGCCCGCCCACGCGTTCTCCCCGTACTGCATGTAATAAGGCATTGGGTTGACGCTCGCCAGCGCCTCCCTGGAGCTGGCCTCGATGTCGGCGATGTACTGCTGGTGCAAGGTGACGTCCTCGCGGGTGGCGAGCCTGCCGAGGTGCCCGCAGATGAAGTGCGTCCACGGGTACGCCAGGACGATTTCCGGAGCCTGCATGTACCCCTGTACGTCCTCGCTGAGGTTGACGTTGTAGATCGGCACCCAGCCGGCGTTGACGACGTCGATGAACATCAGGGTGTCGTGGCCGGGGAAATGGATGTAGATGTTATCCGGCGAGTGGTTGGAGCCGTGCCAGGCCAGCTCGACGCGCTCTCCGCCTACCTCCAGCGTGTATGTGTCGGCGAAGGTCACGTCAGGCCCCGGCCGGGCCGGGTCGTTGTCCCGGAGCAAGAGCCGGCGGGTCTCCTCGTGCCCGACCCGGACGACATTCTCGAACAGCGAGGCGGCCCCGCCGTGGTCGGCGTGGTGATGGGAGTAAACCAGGTGCGTCACGGTGTTGCTGACGCCCTCGGCGGCGGCGATCTCGTCGACCGCCCGCTGCAGGTTATGGCCGATGCTGGGCGGTGCGTCGAACAGCACCACGCCGTCGCGAGTGACCAGGAACGCTGACTGGTAGACACCGTCGGTGACCCAGTACAGGTTCCGCTCGACCCGCCCGACGTAGTATCCCTGCTCATTCAGGGCGGGACCCAGCGCCGAACGCGGGATGGGCGCGTAGTCGGGCAGTTCGTCGGCGCTGCCTGTACCGGCGGATGATGTTGTCACGGCATCTCCCTCGCAACTAGGGCACGTCCCCTGACGGTCGTGCGCTTCGCGTCGTGCCCACGTTCCCGAACTGCCAGGTGAGAAGTCATCGCCGGATCATGGTGATTCGGATACAGCCCGCGCCTGGCCAGGCCGCTAGGCGCCGTACACCGGCAGGATCGCCCCGCTCACCGGCGCTGCCACCTCGCTGACCAGGAACGCGATCACTTCGGCGATCGCCTCGGGTGCCACCGCGTGCGCTATCACCTCGGCTGGGAACGAAGCCCGGTTGGACGCGGTGTCGATCGGCTGCGGCGCCACTGCGTTCACCCGGATCCCGTAAGGCCGGAGCTTGATACCGCTGAACGGCAGCATCGTGGTCCGTGCTGTGCGCGACGACCGAGATCCTGGAGACGCTCATGACCGGGCCATGTGACCATCACTTTCTCGGTTAGGTGATCGGGCTCCGAGGTTAGGGATCTTCACGGTGAGCAGGTATCACCGCGTTCTGGCGATCTCGCCTCGGGGGTGAGCTGGCGGATCTCGAGCAGGTCAAGGCCAAGCGCTTCGATCTCAGCCAGGACGCCGTATAGTCCGGGTTGGTCTAGCACGCCGGTCAAGACTGTCTCTGGGCCCTGCCGCTGCCAGGCCATGGCCGGAAACGCGGAAAGCAACGTGGCGCCGAGATGGCCGTTGATCCTGATCATGTACCTGGCGGATGCAGGGTCCATGTGGCGATGGTCCAGCGCAGGCAGGTGAGTCCGCATCGCCAGGATCTGGTGACCCCGGCGCCGGAGTGGCGTAACGCGCTCCAGTCAGTGTTGCGCTGGCCATTGCCCGGGCACGTAACCTGACAGGGTGCTCAGAGGCGGACGGCGGCATGCCAGCGCGCCGGGATCGGGTTCAGACGTGGCGTTCAGGACAAATCCTCCGAAGCCCGCCCAGGCAGCTACGCGGCTGATTCAGCGCGGAGACCTTCTCGCGTCCCTGGACCGCGCGACGGCAGCGAAGGTAACGCTTATCTCGGCCCCCGCAGGCAGCGGCAAGACTTCGCTGCTGCGGGCCTGGGCAGATGGTCCGGGTCAGCCGTATCGGCTGGCGGTCGTGCAGGTGCGACGCGATCAGCGGGACTCCCAGCAGTTCTGGCTTGCCGTCCTCAGCGCCATCCGGCGGGCCTCGGGCACGCCCGGCGACGGCGGACAGCTGGCAGCGACACCCGACTTCAATGCAGCGGCCATCGGCGAGAGAGTTCTGTCGGAGCTCGCCGAGCATCGCGGTCGCACCTTCCTGGTTATCGATGACCTGCACGAGCTGACCTCGCCGGAAGCGCTCACGCAGCTGACCCGGCTGCTGGAGAAGCTCCCCCAGCATGTGCACGCGGTCCTCGCAACGCGGCGTGATCTGCCCCTCCGGTTGCACAAGCTTCGTCTCGCCGGCGAGCTGGCCGAGATCCGCGCGGCAGACTTGCGTTTTACTGAGGGCGAGACCCGCGAGTTCCTGGAGGCTTCGGGCATCGCGCTGTCGGAGGCCGGGGTCGCCAACCTGCACCAGCGCACGGAAGGCTGGGCGGCCGGCCTACGGCTCGCGGCGATCTCACTGGCGAGCAGCCCAGACCCGGAAAGATTTGTCGCGGAGTTCTCCGGCAGCAGCCGGACAGTTGCCGAGTACTTGCTCGCCGAGATGCTGGAGTGCCAGCCGGCCGAGGTCCAGCAGCTGCTTCTGCGCACTTCCCTGCTCGACCGGGTCAACGGCGAGCTGGCGGACCTGCTGACTGGTCACCCTGGCTCCGAAGGCATCCTGCTCGACCTCGAGGACGCCAACGCGTTCGTCGTATCGCTCGACCCGGCCCGAACCTGGTTCCGGTATCACCACCTCTTCGCTGACTTGCTCCGGCTTGAGCTGCGCCGGAGGCTGCCCGAAGAACTGCCGGTCCTGCACCGGCTGGCCGCCGAGTGGCTTAGCGAGCACGGCGAGATCGCCGACGCCATCCGGCATACTCAGGCCGCGGGTGACTGGTCCGGCGCGGCGCGGCTGCTCGCCGACCACTCGTTCGGCCTGACGCTTGACGGACAAGCCCAGACCATCCAGACGCTGCTACGAGCCTTCCCGCCAGGTGCCGTCACCGAGGGCCTGGATATCCCTCTCGCGCGCGCAACCAGCGAACTTGCCCGGGGACGCCTGGACGAGGCTGCCGCCCACCTGACAGTGGCCGAAACCTCGATCGCTGCAACCCCGCCCGACCGCAAGCACCGGCTCGAAGTGGCGACCGCGGCGCTGA
>Ga0080026_10000494_pt1 | contig 9835 bp, 5 predicted proteins | sample OrgsoiDNA2013045_FD_70941 | JGI IMG/M metagenome (GOLD analysis project Ga0080026, IMG submission 70941) | Permafrost soil microbial communities from the Arctic, to analyse light accelerated degradation of dissolved organic matter (DOM) -... | ecosystem: Environmental > Terrestrial > Soil >... | reverse complement strand
GCCCACGCGGGAGTTCCGGGACCTGGTGCTGCGGCTCGCGGGGGAGAACCCGGCCTGGGGGTATCGCAGGGTGCACGGGGAACTCACCCGGCTCGGCCACCACGTAAGCGCAGCAACCGTGCGGCGGATCCTGCGGGCACACCGCCAACGGCCGGCTCCCCGCCATCTGGACACCTCCTGGCGGGCGTTCCTCCGCACCCAAGCCGACGGCCTGCTGGCCTGCGACTTTTTCCACGTGGACACGATCTTTCTCACCCGCCTGTACGTGCTGTTCGTCATGCAGGTGGCGACCCGGCGGGTGCACATCATCGGCGTGACCGCCCACCCGGATGGCGCATGGACAGCGCAGCAGGCCCGTAACCTCGCCATGGACCTCGGTGACAAGATCGCGTCGTTCAGCTTCCTCATCCGCGATCGCGGCGCCAAGTTCACTCGCGTGTTCGAGGAAATCTTCGCCGGCGAAGGCGTGAAAGTAGTCAAGATCCCGCCGCGGACGCCGCGAGCCAATTGCTATGCCGAGCGGTGGGTGCGCACCGTACGGTCTGAGTGCACCGACCGGATGCTGATCTACGGCGAACGGCACCTGCGGACGGTGCTCGCAACATTCGTCGGCCATTACAACGGTCACCGCCCGCACCAGTCCCGCCAGCAACGACCACCCGACCACGACATGCCAGTCGTCATGCCCCTCGAAGCACCCGTGCAGCGACGGCAAGTGCTCGGCGGTGTGATCAACGAGTACTACAGGGCCGCATGAACAACTCCACGAACCTGCAGGTCAGACACCACGCGACGCGTTTTGGAGCGGTACAGGCAGGCAGACCGCTGGATCAGGTCGACGACGACCGGCTGCGTGGTGCTGCTAGCGCTGATCGCAGCGACAGTCTCCTACCTGCATTGCACATGCTGGCGAAGTGGCACGGGCAGTTGGGGTGGGTTGCTGCGCTGAGACCGTTGTCGGCGGACGGGATGATCGTGGCTGCGTCGACCACGCTGCTGGCCAACTCGCATGCGCGTGGCCGTGGTGGTTACTTCCCGCGGGCGCTGCTGATGCGCCAAGTGCGCTGTAGCGCGGAGATCGCTCCGTCGGCATCGCATGCTGCTTCGCCTCCCGCAAACCTCCTGCGGCAACCGTACATGTTAGCGAGTCGGAACCTCGCCCGATTCCGGATCCGCGCGCATGGTCCGGTGTCGTGAGATCCTGTCGGGGATGGTCCCCCGGGGCTGCAGTGCCGCAGCGCCTGACGCTGGATCTGGGCCGGAGGCCGCCAGCCGTGGCGAGCGCCGTTGACATATCCGCGGGCGCTGACTGGACAGGCTTACCCGTGGTCGCGGCGTCCTCAGCAGTTCACGACGTCGGCATTCCCTTTGATCCGGACACGGCGTAGCGTGACTCTGGCGGTAGCTGGCACGAACTCGAACCCGAATCCGCGGTTGGCGGACCAAGGAGCGCATGCGCATGGACCGACCAGCTGGGATGGGGTTCCGGCTATGTCCCGGTGAGACGGCGCGCACCCGCCTGAGGCCCGGCAGCGCCACAATGCCACTCGGCTGACGAGATGGCCGCCTTGCCAGACCGGCGGGATGTCACGCCGCTGCCGGATCTGTTGCACGGACGTTCCCTCGCCGGGCCCGTCCGGGCAGAGCGCCCCGTCTACGTCGACCTGCTGCCTCCGTGCAATGCCGGCTGTCCGGCTGGCGAGAACATCCAGGCGTGGCTGGCGCAGGCGGAGGCCGGCCGGCATGAGCAGGCGTGGCGGCAGCTGGTCGCCGACAATCCGATGCCGGCGATCCATGGCCGGGTCTGCTATCACCCGTGCGAGAGCGTCTGCAATCGTGCCAGCCTCGACAGCGCCGTCTCGATTCACGGTGTTGAGAGGTTCCTGGGCGACTTGGCGCTGGAGCGGGGGTGGTCGTTCGATCCTCCCCCCGTCCGCAGCGGTAAGCGGGTGCTCGTGATCGGCGCCGGGCCGAGCGGGCTTTCCGCCGCCTACCATCTGGCCCGGCTCGGCCACGAGGTCGAGATCAGGGACGCGGGCGAGCGGCCTGGCGGGATGATGCGCTACGGCATCCCCGCCTACCGGATGCCGCGGGATGTCCTGGACGGCGAGCTGGACCGGATCGCCGCACTGGGCGTCCGCATCACCGGTGACCATCTTGTGGAGGACCTGGACGCCGAGCGGCGCGAAGGCAGCTTTGACGCTGCCTTCGTCGCGGTGGGCGCCCACCTGTCCAAGCGGGTCGACATCCCGGCCAAGGATGCGGGACGGATTGTGGACGCGGTGTCCTTCCTGCGTAGTGTCGCCTCGGGTGACCGGCCAGTGATCGGGCGGCGAGTCGCCGTTTACGGCGGCGGCAACACTGCGATGGACGCCGCCAGGGTAGCCCGCCGCCTGGGCGCGGACGACACGCTGATCGTCTACCGCCGCACCCGCGCCCAGATGCCGGCCCATGCCGAGGAGGCTGAGGAGGCTGAACGGGAAGGGGTGCGGATCAACTGGCTGCGCACGATCACCGAGGTGGACGGCCCGGGCCTGACAGTTGAGGTCATGGAACTGGATGAGAACGGTTTCCCGAGGCCGACGGGGGGGTTCGAGACGCTCGCCGCGGACACCTTGATCCTGGCGCTCGGCCAGGAGACCGACACCGCGTTCCTGCGTCAGGTACCTGGCGTGGAGTTCGGGCAGGACGGCACTGTGCAGGTGTCGGCGTCCATGATGACCGGGTATCCCGGCGTATTCGCCGGAGGGGATATGGTGCCGGCCGAGCGCACCGTGACGGTCGGCACGGGGCACGGCAGGAAGGCGGCCAGGAACATCGATGCCTGGCTGCGGGATGCCGTGCCGGTGACCCTGCCCAGGCACGAGCTAGTCAGGTTCGGCGACCTGAACTTGTGGTATTTCGGCGACGCCGCCCGCCGGCAGCAGGCGGAGGCCGCGCCGGAGGAGCGGACCGCGGATTTCAGCGAGGTACTCGGCGGCCTGTCCGAGCAGGAGGCGACCTACGAGGCACGCCGGTGCCTGTCATGCGGCAACTGCTGTGAGTGCGATGGCTGCCTGGGCTCGTGCCCCGAGGACGCGGTGATCAAGCTAGGCGCCGGCCATCGGTACAAGTTCGACTACGACCGGTGCACCGGCTGCGGTGCGTGCTTCGAGCAGTGTCCGGTGCATTCGATCGAGATGGTCCCGGAGGACCGGTGATGCGTTCCACGGTCGACGGCAACGAGGCCGCGGTGTCAGTCGCCTACCGGCTCAACGAGGTCTGCTGCATTTACCCGATCACGCCGTCCTCGCCGATGGCAGAGCTTGCGGACGAGTGGGCCAGCCAGGGACGGCCTAACCTGTGGGGCGGCGTTCCGGCCGTAGTGGAGATGCAGAGCGAGGGGGGAGCCGCGGGCGCTTTGCATGGCGCGCTGCAGAGCGGGGCGCTGGCTACTACCTTCACCTCCTCGCAGGGCCTGCTGCTGATGATCCCGAACATGTACAAGATCGCTGGTGAGCTGACTCCGGCTGTGCTGCACGTCGCCGCCCGGTCGGTGGCAGCGCAGGGGCTGTCCATCTTCGGCGATCACTCGGACGTAATGGCGGTGCGGCAGACCGGTTTCGCGCTGCTCGCTTCCGCCTCGGTCCAGGAGGCACACGACCTCGCGCTGGTGGCGCAGGCTGCCACGCTGGCGACCAGGGTACCGTTTGTGCACTTCTTCGACGGGTTCCGGACCTCGCACGAGCTGAACACGATCGAGCTGATGTCCGACGACGACCTGCGCGCGCTCGTGCCCGAGGACCTTGTCCGCGCGCACCGCGGGCGGGCACTCACACCTGAGCGGCCCGTCATCCGGGGCACAGCGCAGAATCCGGACGTGTACTTCCAGGCGCGGGAGACGGTGAATCCGTTCTACGCTGCCGTGCCGGACGCGGTAGAGGATGCGATGGCCAGCATCGCCGGCCGCACCGGCCGCTCGTATCACATCGTGGAATACGCCGGACACCCGGAGGCCGAGCGGGTGATCGTCGTGATGGGATCGGCTGCGCAGACAGTGGGGGAGACCGTGGCCCACCTGTGCGCGCAGGGCGAGCGGGTCGGCGTGCTCCAGGTCCGGCTGTTCCGGCCGTTCCCGGCCCAGGCGCTGCTCGATGCGCTGCCTGCGGGCGCGGGGCGGGTCGCCGTCCTCGACCGGACCAAAGAGCCCGGTTCGAGCGGCGAGCCACTCTTCCTTGACGTAGTCACCGCGCTGGCTGAGGCGTACACCGGCGGTGAGCGCGCGGTTCTGCCGCTGGTCACCGGCGGCCGCTACGGCCTGTCGTCGAAGGAGCTCACCCCCGGTATGGTCGCCGGGGTGTTCGCGGAGCTGGCGCGCGAGCGGCCGCGGCGCCGGTTCACGATCGGCATCACCGATGACGTGTCCGGCTTGAGCCTGCCCTACGATGCGTCGCTGGACATAGAGCTGCCAGGCACGGTCCGCGCGGTCTTCTTCGGCCTCGGATCGGATGGAACAGTCGGCGCGAATAAGAACACCATCAAGATCCTCGGCGCCGAGGAGAACCTGCACGCGCAGGGCTACTTCGTCTACGACTCGAAGAAGTCAGGCTCGCAGACAGTGTCGCACCTGCGTTTCGGGCCACAGCCGATCCGCGCGCCCTATCTGGTGGAGCAGGCCAGCTTCATCGGCTGCCACCAGTTCGGGCTGCTCGACCGGGTCGACGTGCTTCGCCGGGCGGCGCCCGGCGCGACGCTGCTGCTCAACTGCGCGCAGCCGCCGGATGAGGTCTGGGATGCGCTGCCCCGCCCGGTCCAGGAAAAGATTCTCGCCAAGCGGATCGACCTGTATGCGATCGACGCCGGCCAGATCGCCGGCGATGTCGGCCTTGCCGGGCGGACCAATACCATCCTGCAGACCTGCTTCTTCGCCATCTCGGGCGTGCTGCCCCGCCGAGAGGCGATCGTGAAGATCAAGTCGGCGATCGCCAAGACCTATGGCCGGAGGGGTGCCGAGGTGGTCGAGCGGAACCAGCGCGCGGTCGACCGCGCACTGGAAGGGCTGCACCAGATTGAGGTGCCCGGACGGATAACATCTGCCCGGGAGCTGCCTGCGGTCGTGCCGGCTAGCGCGCCGGAGTTCGTTCGCACCGTCACCGCGGAGATGATGGCCGGCCGCGGCGACGACTTGCCGGTCAGCGCAATGCCGGCGGACGGTACCTATCCGAGTGGCACCGCGGCCTACGAGAAGCGCAACATCTCCGAACTGGTCGCGGAGTGGGATCCTGACCTGTGCATCCAGTGCGGTAACTGCAGCTTCGTGTGCCCGCACAGCGTGATCAGGTCTACTTACTACGACGAGTCCCTGCTGGCCGGGGCGCCAGCGGCCTTCCGTTCGGCTCCGCTCGACGCCCGCGGTCTCCCGGACACGCGCTTCACGCTGCAGGTGTACGTGGAGGATTGCACCGGATGCGAGCTATGCGTCCAGGCGTGCCCCGTCGGCGATCCGGGACGCCCGGAGCGTAAGGCGATCAACCTCGCGGCCCGCGAGCCGCTCGTGGCCCCCGAGCGGGAGAACATTGCGTTCTTCGAGACGCTGCCGGTGGCCGACCGGTCCCGGGTGGACTTCGGCACGGTGCGCGGCACGCAGTTCCTGCAGCCGCTGTTTGAGTTTTCCGGCGCCTGCGCTGGCTGCGGAGAAACCCCCTACGTCAAGCTGCTGTCGCAGCTGTTCGGCGACCGGCTGATGGTCGCCAACGCAACCGGCTGCTCCTCGATCTACGGCGGGAACCTGCCCACGACGCCGTGGACGACCGGCGCCGACGGGCGCGGCCCGGCCTGGTCGAACTCCCTGTTCGAAGACAACGCCGAGTTCGGCCTCGGGTTCCGGCTGGCCGCCGACCAGCACGCGGAGCTGGCCCGCAGCCGCATTCGCGAGCTGCGGGACGCGATCGGCGCCGAGATGGTGGACGACATCCTCAGCGCGCCACAGCTTCGCGAGTCGGAGCTGCGCGCCCAGCGCGAGCGGGTCGCCGAGCTTAAAGGACGGCTCGGCGGTCTTGACGTTCCGGCTGCCGACCTGCTCAGCGTGGTGGATCACCTGGTCCGGCGCAGCGTGTGGATCGTCGGCGGGGACGGCTGGGCCTACGACATCGGAGCAGGCGGCCTTGACCACGTCCTGGCCAGCGGACGCAACGTCAACGTGCTGGTCCTCGATACAGAGGTCTACTCCAATACCGGCGGGCAGGCATCCAAGGCGACACCGCTTGGCGCTGTCGCCAAGTTCGCCGCCGCCGGCAAGACCGTGCCGAAAAAAGATCTCGCGCTGCAGGCGATGGCCTACGGCAGCGTGTACGTGGCCCGGGTCGCGATGGGCGCCGACCCGCAGCAGACCCTGCGTGCCTTCCGCGAGGCCGAGGCCTACGACGGGCCGTCACTGGTAATCGCCTACAGCCACTGCATCGCGCACGGCATCGAGATGCGCGACGGGCTCAGTCAGCAGTACCGTGCCGTGGCCAGCGGGCACTGGCCGCTAGTCAGATACGACCCGCTGGTGCGCGCGGCGGGCGGCAACCCGTTCCTGCTCGACTCGCCCAGACCGCGCATCCCGCTGGCCGACTACACCCAGCGGGAGCTGCGCTACCGCGCGCTCGGCAATACCCACCCGGCCGAGGCGGAACGGCTAGCGGTGCTGGCCCAGGAAGCAGTCGACCAGCGCTGGGACACCTACGAGGAGATGGCTACCCGCGGCGCAGGGCGGTTCCCGGCCGACGGGCGGAAAGATAGCTGATGGACCTTTCGACCCGCTACCTGGGCCTGGTGCTCCGCAACCCGCTCGTCGCTTCCGCGTCCCCCCTCTCGAATACCCTCGACGGCGTCCGGCGGTTGGCCGACGGCGGCGTCGGCGCGGTCGTGCTCTACTCCCTGTTCGAGGAGCAGTTGCGCCGGGAGGCTGCGCAGAACGCGCGGCTCGCTGACGCCGGCACGGAGAGCTTCGCCGAGTCCCTGTCTTACTTCCCAGCCGGCGCAGCGGAAGCCGGCGCAGCAGAGGAAGCTGGCCCGCGCCGGTACCTCAGCCTGCTCGAGCGTACGGCGGCCGCCGTGGATGTCCCGGTGATCGGCAGCCTCAACGGCGTCACGCCCGGCGGCTGGACCGGTTGCGCGCGCGCGATGCAGGAGGCGGGCGCCGCGGCGATCGAGCTGAACATCTATTCCGTACCAGGCGACCCGCATATTTCCGGCCGGGATGTCGAGCAGCGGCACATCGACATCTTGCGCCAGGTCAAGACTGTCGTGACCGTCCCGGTGGCGGTCAAGTTGAGCCCGCACTTCAGCTCGACCGGCGAGATGGCGCAGCGGCTGGACCAGGCGGGCGCCGACGGCCTGGTGCTCTTCAACCGGTTCCTGCAGCCCGACATCAACCCGGAGACCCTCACGGTAGTGCCCGCCGTGGACCTCTCCAGCCCGGGCGAGGCCAGGCTGCCGCGTACCTGGATCTCCCTCCTGCGCCGGCGGGTCCGTGCCTCGCTCGCAGCGACTACCGGTGTCGAGGGACCTGCCGACGTAATCAAGTACCTGCTTGCAGGCGCCGATGTCGTGATGAGCGCGTCCGCACTGATCCGCCATGGCCCTAAGCATTCGGCCGTCCTGCTCGACGGCCTGTCCGAATGGATGGGCCGCAAGGGATACTCCTCCGTCGGCCAACTGCGCGGCATCCTCGCCGTGCCCGCGGATGCCGATCAGGCCGCTTACGAGCGGGCCGGCTATGTCCGCGCCCTGCAGGCCGCCAACAGCGCCCGCGACCCGTGGTGACCGGCGGGCATAATGGCAATCACTAAGGACCAGTGGCACTTGCGGGCGCGTTTAGCCGTCTGCGGTTTCAGGAAAATTCGGCTGGTCACTGTGGGCCGCCCCGCGGCCCCCGGAGCTCGTTGAGTGCTTGTGCTGGCATCCTTCGTGCGAGGGTCTTGCGCGGGCGTTGAACGCAGCGGTGTGGCCAAGCTCGCGGCGGTTGTGGCGGTGTAGGTGGGTGCCGTCGAGGTAGTGCCGGCCGAGCAGGCCGTTGGACGTCCTAGTTTGTCAAGTGCCGGCCGGGTGGAGGGCTGCGGCCGCGGTCTCCATGATGCGGTAGGGGCGCCTGGCGATGGCGCGCTTGAGGCAGCGCCGGAGCTTCTCTCGGCTCCGGCCCGGCCGCGCGGCCAGCTCAAGCTCGCCGCGCAGGACGGCGAACGGGGCGCGCAGCTCGTGGCTGGCGTCGGCGACCAGCGCGCGCTGCCGCGCAAGGGCCCGCTGGAGCCGGCTCAGCAGATCGTTCACCGTAGTAGCCAAAGCTGCGACCTCGTCGCGCGTCGCCGGGACTTGCACGCCCGGTGCCTGGTCGCGCTCGGACAGCACGGCAACCTTTCCTCGTCGGCTCAGGCAGGGTCGAGTTCGATGGGGCAGGCCATGCCGCACGGGCCGCCGCGGCCACGACCGAGTTCCTCTCCGGAGACGGGGATGACCTCGATGCATGCTTGCGCAGCATGGTGTCGGTGGCAACGTTGCGCTCGGTGCGGGCGACGGTGCCGTGGCCAGGGACAGGGCCCTCGCGGGTAACCCGTGGCGGCCTGGGAAACGGGGCCGGCTTCCGTGCTGCCTGGCACGATCCGGGCATAAGGCCCTGGAAATACGAGCGCGATGTGCCCGCTGCTTCGCCATTTGATGACATACGGCGGAGATCCGTCGGCATTGCGCACCCCGATGATCAGGCCGGCTCGGACGTTATCCCCTTCCGGCACTAGCCAGTCGCCAACCCGAGCCATCATCAGTCACCTCCCATGCCGCGGAATCTGTCGGGCCTGCTGGTCGGCGGGCCGCGGGATCCGTTGCGGATCCTCATGACTGAGCCTTCCGCGGGCGCGGCGCATCGGCTCAGAGTCGAACGTCCCGGATGGCAGGGCCGGAGGCTAGCGGCTAGGCCGGCCGTAACGACCGGCGGCGGACGAGCCGGCGCAGTTGGCCGGCGCCCAGGGCGATGGCGAGGATCTGCAGCGCCGCCTCGCGGCCGGACAGTCCGCCCCGAGATATGCGCAAGTCACGGGCAGCCACTACAACGGTTGCTGCGGGTCAGGCGTCGCCACGGCGGGCGACGGGTCCGGTGGCACGCGGGTCAGCGCCGCACCTCGACGGTTAGGCGCAGACTGCACGATCGACTCCCTCCGTGCGCCACATCACCCCGACCAGCCTGGCAGCGGCGGTCCCCGGTGGCGTTAGGGTCCCCGGTCGGCCGACCTAGGGTCGTTCGACCTTGGTCGCCGCCGCGGTTATCACGCCAGGGCAAAGCAAGTGGGGTGATGGCTGTGACCGGGACCAGGAAGCCAGATCGGGGCCAGCGCAGGCCTGATACCGTCGGCCAGCCGCAGCCGGCCAGCCTGCGGATCACGCCCGATGACGTGGCCTATCTCGTCGCCACGGCGGCGCGGGCACCATCGGTGCACAACAGCCAGCCGTGGGAGTTTCGGGTGCGCGGGAGCGCTCTGGAGCTTTATGCTGACCTGGGCCATCGCGCTGGAACTAGCGGAAACGCGACGCGACGCCGGGCAGGTCACCGGCTGCTGGACTGCGAGCGCATCGCCCGTGACCTGCATGACCTGGTCGTCCGGCTCCATGCCACGGCGATGTCGCTGCAGGGCGCCATGCTGCTGATCACGCGGCCGGGGCCAGCGACCCGGTGGGCCGGGCCGTGGACGCGCTGGACGCGAGCCTGAACATCCTGCAGGAGATGACCGAGCCGCTCGGGTTCACGCCGTCGCTCGGCCTGGCCGGCGACCTGAGCCAGGTGCCCGTCGAGGTCGCCGAGCAGATGCTGGTGGCGCTGCGC
>Ga0080026_10000493_pt1 | contig 9838 bp, 8 predicted proteins | sample OrgsoiDNA2013045_FD_70941 | JGI IMG/M metagenome (GOLD analysis project Ga0080026, IMG submission 70941) | Permafrost soil microbial communities from the Arctic, to analyse light accelerated degradation of dissolved organic matter (DOM) -... | ecosystem: Environmental > Terrestrial > Soil >... | reverse complement strand
TCCCGCCAGGCCGGAGTCGGCCAGCGGAAAACGCACACGCGCGGGGCGCAACCAGCGTCCTGGCAGCAACGGGGAGTTCCTGAGGAGGCGACCGTGTTCGGTTTCCACAAGACACAGATGGTCACAGCAGACGAGGCGCTGCGCGGACGGCCCGGCCAGATGCCGGTACCCGCGGAGCACGCGGTGCTGCATTCCCCGCTCCGGCCCCCGTACCCAGACGGCGCGCAGGTCGCCGAGTTCGCGCTGGGCTGCTTCTGGGGCGCTGAGCGGATTTTCTGGCAGACACCCGGCGTGATCACGACCGCCGTCGGCTATGAGGGCGGCTTCACGCCGAACCCGACCTACGAGGAAGTCTGCAGCGGCCGGACCGGTCACTCCGAGGCCGTGCGCGTGGTCTTCGACCCGGCCAAGATCAGCTACGGGCAGCTGCTGCGGGTCTTCTGGGAGGCGCACGACCCGACCCAGGGAATGCGCCAGGGCAATGACCGGGGCACCCAGTACCGGTCAGCGATCTTCTACGCCACGCCACAGCAGCAGGCCGAGGCACAAGAGTCGCTCAAGGCGTACCAGAAGCGGCTGGGCGACGCCGGATTCGGCGAGATCACCACGGAGATCTCCCCGGCGTCGGAGTTCTACTTCGCCGAGGACTACCACCAGCAGTACCTATACAAGGTCCCCGGCGGGTACTGCCCGGACCACGGCACGGGCGTGTCGTGCCCGATCGGGGTCGTGCGGGCCAGCGGTCCGGCTGGGCCGATCAGCGCTGACAGCTGATCCTGGCTGGCAGCTCCGGTAACCCATATCTAGGTAGCGGGTCAGCGTCGCGTAATCGCGATCCTGGGGCCCGCTGCTTGGCATCTGGGCTGACGTAGGTGTCGCGCAAGGCGCGGTCAACTCCGATGCCTCTTGGCGGACGATGTCGAAGGCCCGCAGTACCTTGCCGTAGCAGACGCCCGAAGCTGCGCCGGATGGTGTCCCGCAAAAGTCCGGCGCGGTCCTGCCATGTGCGGTCGGCCTGGGATCAAGTCTCGGTTGAGTTGACTGAGACGCCTCTGCGACCGGCCAAGGCAAGCGGTCCGAGAGCAAGACATCGTAGAGGGCGCGGTGAGCGAGCCTGATCGCGGGCTTCGCTCGCTGGAGGCGATTCACCTGGCGACGGCCCGTATCCTGGCCCCGGACCTCGATGCCATCGCTCCACCGTTTTCTAGCGCCATGACATCCTCGGCATACGCTGGGCGGTCAGGCGACCACGCAGAACAGGACGTAGCCGTAGGTCAGGCTGGTGGCGGCAGGATTTTTGGTCAGCCAGGCATCGGTGACCGCATCAGGAAACTCGATCCGCAGTACAGCCTCCAGATCGGCCGGAGTATCGAAGCGCCACTCGGAGCGGACCGCGTGGCGGCTGGCTCCCCGGTCGCGCCACCAGGTATCGATAGCGCGGGAGTTGCTGGCCGGCGGGGCCGACGACGCCGCGGCCAGGAGGCTGGCGAACTGCCCCCAGTGGTGGTCGTTGTCGACGACCACGAGGCTGCCGCCTGGCCTGAGCACCCGCAGCACCTCAGCGAGACCTGCATCGGCGCCGGGCGCGAGGAAGTACGCGAACCTCGCATGCACCACGTCTGCCGAGCGGTCGGCCAGCGGCAGGTGCTCGGCCGATCCGGGTACCACCTCCACGCCGGCCAGGCCCCGGATCCGCCTGACCGCCTCTTCGCGCAGCGCCGGATCGGGCTCGATGCCGATGACCCTGCTGGCGTCGCCGGCGTACCCGGGAAGCCAGAAGCCGGTTCCGCAGCCTAGATCAACCAGAGTGCGGCCGTCCCACGGCGCGAGGTTGCGCATCGCCGCGAGCACGTGGCCGTCGGGGTCCAGAGCGCGGTTCTCGATCTCGTAGATGTCGGCATGGCCCCCGATGTTCGGCGCAAAGCGCCAGTCCGGGAAGGCTGCGCGAGCGGCCGCGGCAGCGGGCAAGTCGGCGGTCACAGGCAATAGTGTGGCCGGCCCGGATTGTGACCAGCGCGCGGGAGAGCCGCGCTCACGAGCGGCGGGCCAGTGCCGGGATCTTCTCGTCGGGCGTGCCCCACGACGGGTACGGCGCGGACGGCAGGATGACGGCCTTTACTCCCGGGTTGAGGTCGCGGTTGATCACTTCTGCGACGTCCTGGATCGTGTCGATCCCGTAGGGCATGGACGGGTTGCCCCGCGTCAGGACGGCGATCCTGTAGTCGCGGTGATGGCCCGTGAACGCTCCGATGCTGTTGATCACCCAGCGCACCGGGTCCGGCAGCCAGCCGTTCTTGACATGCACGGTCACGTCGGACGGCGCGCCGGCCGGGACTCCCCAGCGCTGCGACGGTATGACTTCGGCCATCAGCTTGAGCGCGTAGGCCCGCGAGGGCTGGTCGAGCACGGAGTTCTTGTTCGTCAGCAGCTTCAGCAGGACCAGTTCGTCGTGCGCGGTGACCAGGGTCAGGCCCCAGAAGCCGTCCTGCCCCAGCCTGGTGTGCGTCATCTTCGCCAGGTCCAGGAACCGCTGCAGATTCCGCATGCCGACCTGGTCCCACAGCGTGGTCGCCGCCGAGTTGCTCGACTCGGTGATCATCTCCTTGGTGAGGACGACCTCCTTCGCCGTGAGTGCGCGGTGCTCGGCTTCCAGTTCGCGCAGCAGGGCGCCGAGGATGATGACCTTGACGATGCTGGCCGAGTGGAAGTGCCACTCCTGGTGCAGCTTGCAGGTGATACCTTTCCGCGGGTCCGCTGCCGCCAGGCCGACGACGGAGGCTCGTTCCCGCAGCGCCGCGGAGATGCCACGCGACATCCGGGCGGCGAGCGCACGGTGCTTGCGCGTGGCCGATGCGCAGATGGCTGTCGGCCCGACGTTCTGAGCACGGGCGTCCGGCTGAGCAGCCGCCCACGCCAGGGCCGGCGCGCGGGCTGGCCGGGCGCGGGCAGCCTCGATGAGGACCGGCGCGGCGGTCGCCATCGACATGCAGAGGGTCAGCCCGATGATGAGCGCCGCCTGCCGGATCGGAGCGTGCCCGGTGCTCATCGTTCCCCCAAGTGCGCACGGCATTGGCTATGGACACATATGAGACGGCTATGGCGATCATCAGGTTGGCAGTCGCGGCGCGATGCTCAGCTAACTTCTCCGGCTGGCGCACTGACCTCAGCTAGTTCACTTGCCGTTCATGCCTACGTCGGGAGCGCTTCTCCTGAATCGGGTAATTTCTTGGCTGAGAGACAAGATCACGGAGGAGTCAGCCGAGATCGAAGGGAATAACTGTGGCCGAGACCCGGTCCGGGGATCTGATCGGCGCGCTTGATGACGTCTCGCTGAGCAGGTTCCACCTGCGGGCGGTGCTTGTCTCAGGGATGGGATTCTTTACCGACGCTTACGACCTGTTCGTCATCGGGATCGCCTCGACCCTGATCAAGCTGGACTGGCACCTGGACACTGGCAGGCTGGCCTTGCTGAACGCCACGATGCTCGGCGCAGCCTTCCTCGGTGCCTTCGTGTTCGGGCGGATCGCCGATCTTGTCGGGCGCAAGCGCGTGTACTGGCTGGTAGCGGCGGTCATGGCCGTCGCCGCTGTCGGTTCCGCGCTGGCGCCGTCGTACTGGGTGCTGATCGCGTTCAGGTTCATGCTCGGGTTCGGGGTCGGCGGCGATTACCCGGTGAGCGCCGTGCTGATGTCCGAGTATGCCAACCGCAAGGACCGGGGCAAGCTCGTCGGGCTGGTGTTCTCCACCCAGGCTCTCGGCCTGATCGTGGGGCCGCTGGTCGCGCTCGGGCTGCTGGGCGCGGGGACGTCCTCGGATCTCACCTGGCGGCTGCTGCTGGGGCTTGGCGCCATACCGGCAGCGGCCGTGGTCTACCTGCGTCGGCGCATGCCTGAATCGCCGCGTTTCCAGGTGCAGGTGCAGGGCCGCGCTGCGGAGGCTGGCGACCAGATGCACCAGCTGAGCGGCGGGATAGTGGGCGGCACCGGGCTCGCTGCCCCGTCCGGCACGCCGAGCCGGATCGCGCTGCGGGACTTCCTGACCAATCGTAAGTACCTGGTGATGCTGACCGGGACGGCGGGCAGCTGGTTCCTGCTGGATTACGCCTACTACGGAAACACGATCTCCACGCCACAGATCATCAAGCTGATCTCGCCGACAGCGACGACCATGACGACGATCGGCATCCAGCTGGCTATCTTCGTGGTCGCGGCCGTGCCCGGCTACATACTCGGGATCGCGCGCATCGACCGGATCGGCCATCGGCGCCTGCAGCTGGGGGGGTTCGCGATGATGGCGCTGTGCTTCGCCGTCATCGGGCTGGTACCGGGCATGACCACCATGGTGCTGCCGTTCCTCGCGGTCTACGGGATCAGCTACTTCTTCACCGAGTTCGGGCCGAACATGACGACGTTCGTCATGCCCGGCGAGCTGTACCCGGTCTCGATGCGGGCCACGGGTCACGGGATCTCCGCGGGCATCGGCAAGTTCGGGGCGTTCGTGGGCGTCTTCCTCTTTCCCGTGCTCGCCACGTCCCTCGGTCTGCGCGGAACCCTGCTGCTGACCGCCGGAGTGTCGGTGCTTGGCGGGCTGGTGACCCTGGTGCTTCCCGAGCCGTCCGGGCGCAGCCTGGAAGACATTTCCGGCGAGAGCGACGTGCCCATCGCGGCTGAGCTGCTACTCGCGGAGTCCGAGTCCACTGCGAAGCTCTTCGAAACCTGACCGCAAACGGCATGGCTGCCTGTCGATGTGCGTCCGCCAGGCCAGGGTGCCCGGCGGTCAGGCCGGGACGCCGCCGCGGCCAGCGCCGCCGCGAAAGCGGGATAGCCCAGCGACCACAGCGGGGTCGCTGAGGCTGGTCATGCCGTGCCGGAACTCGCCCGTCATCGCGGCATCATGGCCAAGGGAGAGGCTCTCCAGGGCCGAGAGCCGGTCGCTGCGCATGCAGGCTTGCGGCAGGGCGGCGAGGTCACGCGCTAGCTGCTCGGCGGCGCTGCGCGCGCCGCCCTGCGGGACCAGGCGGCTGACCAGGCCCATCTGATGCGCTTCGGTGGCGGGCACAGCCCGGCCCGTCAGGATCATGTCCATCGCCCGGCCGATCCCGACGATCTGCGGCAGGCGGACAGTGCCGCCGTCGATCAGCGGGACGCCCCACCGGCGGCAGAATACGCCGAAGACCGCGTCCTGCTCCGCGACCCGCAGATCGCACCAGAGCGCCAGCTCAAGGCCGCCCGCCACCGCGTGACCGGCGACCGCCGCGATCACCGGCTTGGACAGCCGCATCCTCGTCGGCCCCATCGGGCCGTTCCCGTCCGGCTCGGTCCGGTTGCTGTCCTGGCTGCCCATCGCCTTGAGGTCGGCACCCGCGCAGAACGTGCCACCCGCGCCGTACAGCACGGCCACGCAGGCGTCCGGGTCGGCGTCAAAGTCGCTGAACGCGTCGACGAGCGCGGCTGCGGTCGGCCCGTCGACCGCGTTGCGCACCTCGGGGCGGTCCAGGATGACGGTGCTGACGGGCCCGGCCCGCTCGACGCGCACGGCCATCGGGCGGCTAGCCGACCTGCCAGGTGTCGGCGCCGGCCAGCAGTGCCGCCAGGTCACCATCGCCCTGCTGCTCGCGGGCACCCTCGATCTGGGCGGACATCAGCTCGTCATAGCTGGGCCTTGGCGCCTGCCGGAAGATGCCGATCGGGGCATGCGCGAAGTCCGAGCTGTCCAGCCGGGACAGCGCGAAAGCGTACGACGGGTCGGCGGCACGAGCATCATGCGTCAGCAGTGACGCGGGATCCGCCCCGGCCACCTCGACCGCCTCAAGCGAGCCGTAGCGGCTGAACCGAAGGCCCTGGCTGCCGCCGGCGCCGAAGCGTACTGGCTCGCCGTGCTCCAGCCGGATCAGCCGCTCGTCCCTTGACGCGGGCGCGGTCACGGGCGCGAACGCGTCATCGTTGTAGATCGGGCAGTTCTGGTAGATCTCCACGAACGCGGTGCCGCGGTGATCGGCCGCCGCCCGCAGCACCCCGCTCAGGTGCTTTCGGTCCGAGTCGATCGTCCTGGCCACGAAGCTTGCCTCGGCGCCGAGCGCCAGCGACACCGGGTTGAACGGGGTGTCCAGCGAGCCGAACGGGGTCGACTTTGTGACCTTCCCCTGCTCGGAGGTCGGTGAGTACTGGCCCTTGGTCAGCCCGTAGATCCGGTTGTTGAACAGCAGGATCTTGATGTTGACGTTGCGGCGCAGGGCATGAATCAGGTGGTTGCCGCCGATGGACAGCGCGTCACCGTCCCCGGTGATCACCCAGACCGACAGGTCGGGCCTGGATGCCGCCAGGCCGGTGGCGATCGCGGGCGCCCGTCCGTGGATCGAGTGCATCCCGTAACTGTTCACGTAGTAAGGCAGCCGGGACGAGCAGCCGATGCCGGAGATCATCACCAGGTTCTCGCGCGGGATTTCCAGCTCGGGCAGGAATGCCTGGAACGCGGCCAGGATCGCGTAGTCGCCGCAGCCAGGGCACCAGCGAACTTCCTGGTCGGACTTGAAATCCCTGGTGGCGAGCTTCGCATCAGCCTTCGGTACCAGCGTCAGCGATGCGAACCGGCGCGGGCTGTGGGCGCTGTCCGCGCCGTCATTGGCGTGGTCAGACATTCGCGATCACATCCTCGATGACTCCGGCAAGTTCCGAAGCACGGAACGGAAGCCCCCGGACGCGATTGTAGGAGATCACGTCGGTCAGGTACCGGCCGCGCAGCAGCAGAGCGAGCTGGCCGAGGTTGATCTCGGGGACCAGAACCTTGTCGTAGGCGAGCAGCACCTCGCCGAGATTGGCCGGGAACGGGGACAGATGCCGCAGGTGCGCCTGGGCGACCGAGCCGCCGGCCAGCCTGACGCGGCGGGCGGCCGCGCCGATCGAGCCGTAGGTCGAGCCCCAGCCGAGCACGAGGACCCGCGCGTTGCCGTCCGGATCGTCCACCTCGAGCGGCGGGATGTCGGCTGCGATCCCGTCGATCTTGGCCTGGCGCAGCCGGACCATCTTGTCGTGATTATCCGGGTCGTAGGAGATGGTCCCCGCGCCGTCGGCCTTCTCGATGCCGCCGATCCGGTGCTCAAGACCTGGCGTGCCGGGGACGGCCCACGGCCGGGCAAGGGTCTGCGGATCGCGCTGGAACGGCAGGAACCCGGGGGTGCCATCGGCGCCCGGATTTTCGTTTCGAATGGCGAATTTGAACTCATCCCGGAGCTTGGCCAGGCTGTCCACGCTGGGAATCCGCCACGGCTCCGAGCCATTCGCCAGGTACCCGTCGGACAGGATGATCACCGGCGTGCGGTACTTGACGGCGATCCGCACGGCCTCTATCGCCGTGTCGAAGCAGTCCGCAGGGGTGGCCGGAGCGAGGATCGCGACCGGTGACTCGCCATTCCTGCCATAGAGCGCCATCAGCAGGTCGGCCTGCTCGGTCTTGGTCGGCATGCCGGTCGACGGCCCCGCCCGCTGGATATCGCAGATGATCAGCGGCAGCTCTACGGACGCTGCCAGTCCGATCGTCTCGGCCTTCAGGCACATGCCGGGCCCCGAGGTGGTGGTCACGCCGAGACTGCCGCCGAAGGCAGCGCCGAGTGCGGCGCCGACGCCGCTGATCTCGTCTTCGGCCTGGAACGTGCGGACGCCGAACCGCTTGAGCTTGGACAGCTCGTGCAGGATGTCCGAGGCCGGCGTGATCGGGTAGGAGCCCAGGAAGAGCGGCAGGCCCGAGCGCCTCGACGCGGCGACCAGGCCATAGGAGAGCGCGCTGTTGCCCGTGATGTTGCGGTACGTGCCCGGCTGCATGACAGCAGGCTTGACCTCGTACTGGACGGAGAAGTCCTCGGTGGTCTCGCCATAGTTCCAGCCGGCCTGGAAGGCCGCGATGTTCGCCTTCATGATCTCGGGCTTAGCCGCGAACTTGGACCCCAGGAACTTCATCGTGCCATCGGTCGGCCTGTTATACAGCCAGGAGAGCAGGCCCAGCGCGAACATGTTCTTGGCCCGCTCGGCGTCTTTCCTGGAGATGTCGTAGCCCTCCAGCGCCTTGACCGTCACCGACGTGATTCCGATCGCGTGCAGCTGATAGGCCGACAGCGACCCGTCCTCGAGCGGGCTGGCGGCATAGCCGACCTTGGCCAGGTTGCGCTTGGTGAACTCGTCGGTGTTCGCGATGATGTCCGCGCCGCGCGGCAGGTCGTCCAGGTTGGCCTTGAGCGCCGCGGGGTTCATCGCGACCAGCACGTCCGGGGCGTCGCCGGGCGTGAGGATGTCGTGATCCGCGAAGTGGAGCTGGAAGCTCGATACCCCGGGCAGAGTTCCCGCGGGCGCGCGGATCTCGGCCGGAAAGTTCGGCAGCGTCAACAGATCATTGCCGAACGTGGCGGTTTCCTGGGTGAATCTGTCGCCGGCCAGCTGCATGCCGTCGCCTGAGTCGCCGGCGAACCTGATGATGACACGATCGAGCTGCTGGACCTGTTTGGTCACAGTCGGAGGACCTCCTCCACGCGCCGAGGCCGGGTGAACAGACGCGGTGACGGCGTGCATCTTTGAGCGCCGCCCCGGGGCCGGGGCGCTGAGGTTGGAACTGCCTGCATCCTACCGACGACGCCGTGCCGAAAGTCGGACGTAGGACCTCTGAGCTGCTGCGACGTCTTCATTACCCACCAGGTTGGCCAGATGGCGAGGCCGGGCGGCAGCTCTAGCGTGATTCTATGACAGAGCTGTGCATGACCGTGTCGTCTCTGTTGTATGACGTGGCGCGGGGACGGGGGTTCACCCAGCCGCGGCCGTGGGGCTGGCCTGGCTGGTGGGAGGTCTGGGGCTCGGGAGTTCGCTGGAGCCGCGTTCTGGGCGGCCACGGCAGCCCAGGGAGCTGCCGGGGGCCGCCTTATCGGTGGGTTTCGGGCAGATATCCCGCACGTTCGGACAAGGACGCAGGTTCCCCCGGCGCCTGGCCGGCGGGTGATAACAACCTGGCTCAGTTACCGAGAGTGTCAACCTGACTGCTGGGCGAAGCGTCATACTCACGTAGTCCTGTTCGGCCGGCCCGGCGCCGCCGAACGCGCGGCCCGCGCGGCAGAACCTGGATCTCGAGCGGTGAGCCCGATCTCCCGCTCGGCGAGGAGGCCCCGAATTGATGACTGATCTTGTGCAGGGGCTGGCAGCCGGGCAGCCGGGCGCAGTCCCCAAGCCATCCTGCATCCGGCCAAGACCGCTCGGCCGGCAGCAAGCGGCGGCCATCAAGCCGCAAGCATCGGCGGTGGCCGCCCCGGGGGCGGAGGCATCGCACGTGGCGGCGTTGTCGCAGGGGCCGGCGTTGTCGCCGGGGGCGGCGTTGTCGCCGGGGGCGGCGATCGCGCTGCCGCGGGCTGATTCGCGCCGGGCCGCCGCTCGCGGTGCGCTCGATGCGGTCCTGACCGGGATCAGGCTGGGCAGCCGGGACCGCCAGTTCCTCAGCAGGCTGGTCCACTGGGACAAGCGCAACGGCGCCGCGGTGACCTCCCTGCTCTGGCGCGCGCGGCTGGCCGGGCGTGACGAGGCTGCATTGACCCCGCGGCAGCTCGAGGTCGTGCTCGGCGCCCTCGGTGATGCCGTCCTGTACCGAACCTCGGGCGCAGACACTTCGAGCTGCTGGGACTGCGAGAACATTCCTGGCGGCCGGTGCGCCGATCACGCCAAGGACGCCGACCGAGCTCGTGCGAGCGCCGACCTTGCGCTGCTCCTGATCAGCCGGGCAGCACCGCAAGGACTTCCGCAGCCGACCGATATCGCGGGATACCGCCGTCAGACGTCGGTCGCCTCGTAGGCTTTCTCAGTACCTGCGT
>Ga0080026_10000492_pt1 | contig 9843 bp, 8 predicted proteins | sample OrgsoiDNA2013045_FD_70941 | JGI IMG/M metagenome (GOLD analysis project Ga0080026, IMG submission 70941) | Permafrost soil microbial communities from the Arctic, to analyse light accelerated degradation of dissolved organic matter (DOM) -... | ecosystem: Environmental > Terrestrial > Soil >... | reverse complement strand
AAGCCTGACTATCCGCTCAGGACGGCCCGGCTCGTACTCCGGCCGTACACCATCGATGACCTCGACGCTGCGCACGACATCCAGTCGCGGCCCGAGGTGACGCGTTACCTTCTCTTCGATGCCCGCGATCGCGGCCAGGTACGCAAGTGGCTGGAGGACAGGATCCGGGAGACGGCCCTTGAAGATGAGGGCGGTCTCCTGAGCCTCGCAGTGGTACTGCCGGAGACCGGCGCGGTGATCGGAGATGTCGTGCTGTTCTTGCGGAGCGCAGAGAACCGGCAGGGCGAGATCGGCTACATCTTCCATCCCGATCATGGCGGCAAGGGCTATGCCACGGAGGCGGCCAGGGCGATGCTGCGTCTGGGCTTCGATGCATTCGGGCTGCACCGCATCATCGGTCGCCTCGACGCGCGGAATACGGCATCTGAGCGCGTCCTGAAGCGCCTCGGCATGCGCCGCGAAGCTCATTTCCTTCAGGACGAGATCGTCAAGGGCGAGTGGACCGACCAGATCATCTACGCGATGCTGGAGCATGAGTGGCGAGCCCGCTGACCACCCGCGTGCTCGGCCTGCTGGGCCTGCGGCCACACCGGATCGTCGTTGTCAAGGACGTCCCACTCCAGAACGGAACCGGGACTCCGCCGCACGCCTGACCGCCGCCCGCCAGACCGGCACCTCCCAGGCCGCCGCCCGCCAGACCGGCACCTCCCAGGCCGCCGCCCGCCAGACCCGCGGCCCTCCTTATCCAGCCCCGGCCCGACCGGCGCCGACGTCGCCTCAAGGCACCTTCACCCGCCCGTGGCAATTCCGTTCATGATCGTGGCGGGTTTTTCCTGGATAGGGCGTTGCGTCAAAGGGGAAAACCCGAGCCCAGCTAGTCAGCCAGGCCGCCTGACCATCGAATGGACGGCCCAGCTCTGACCTATCAGCCAAACCCGCTACCCTCACGAGGCTAAGCGACAAGGAGACCAGCCAACCAGCCGCGCAGACAAACCCACAAGGCGCGCCCACGCGGCCCCACCCGAGGAACCACGCCCAGTAAACGAGGTGGCCCTCCCACCCTCCCCCTGGTCCGCGCTGGTCCTCGCCGTCTGAACGGTGACCCGCCGCGCCCAGCCGAGGCCAAAGCCAACAACCCGTGCGCCCGGCAGGGCGCACGGAGCCCGGCCCTGGGCGCCTGCCGGACGATGCCGTATCACCGGGCGAGACGCGCGGGCCACTCGGCGGGAAGTGGCAGAATCACCACATGACCCTGCCCGTTCCGCCGCCTGGGGAGAGCCGCCAGCTCCTCCAGACAATCTGGGATCTCGCCGTCGTAGACCGTGATTGGCCGACGTTCGCCCACCTTGACTCGCGGTGGGCCGCCGGGCACGACACCAACGCAGCCGACGTTCTGCGTGATCTCCCCGAAGGACTCGCCTGCGGCTTCGACCGGCACATGTCACCCCAAGACTCCACGGTCATAAGCCTGACAGTGGCCGGCGCCGCATGCCAGGCTTATGCCGCGCAAGAGACTCTCTCGATCTTCCTGGACTTCCTCCGGGTGGCCACAGACGTCCAGAACGGCTGTTGTCCGCCGGCGGACAACCGGGACGCAAAACCGAGCCTGACGGACACGGAATACCCCGGCATCCCCCAGGCGCTGCCTGGCTCCAAGATGGCCGACGCAAAACCGAGCCTGACGGACACGGAATACGTCCGCCATGCAAGGGGCCTGCCCGCAGCAGGCAGAAGAGACCTTCTCCTGCTCCTGTTCCTGCTGCTGCGCAACGAAACGTCGGTATGGTCCAGCCTGCACGGCCCCGACATTGAAGGCCACTGGCAAGTTACCTTCGACCGCCGGATACGCGCCTTCCGGGGCGTGACGGACCTAGACGACTACTGGACCCGACGGCACAAGCCCTGGGAAACTCGCCCTGAGCCGCCGGCACCTGCAAGCCAGGAAGCTACCGGCGGCGACGAGGCCCGCCGTGCCCTGCTGAGTGCCAGCCCCGGCGTGCTGGCCGATGCCCTGCTCGAATGGATCCATACCGCCACCGGCGGCAGCCTCACACAGATCGCTGCATGCGCGCAGTTCCAGCCCGGTCTCGCCCCCTCGATCATCGAAGACGCGCTCAGGAGACTGCAATCGCAAGGGCTCATCCTCCTGCAGTGGGTCGAACCAGCCCCAGCCCTGCCACATGCCATGCTGACCGAACCCGGCGCCGCACATGCCGAACGCAGCCGCGAACGCTGGAATGACCGAGTATTCCGCGACCGCGCCGCACGAAACGCCCTGCTGGCCTGGATACACGACCAGGGAGAAACCCCGCAAGGCTCGGTTCTCATCGCGAACTTCCTTCGCGACCCCCGGAGCGCAGTCGACGGGCATTTCTTCTCCCCCGCCAACCTCGACGCGGCCGCCGCCTATCTGTGCGAAAAAAAACTCATCCACAGCACGGCCTTTATCGACAAGCAGCGCGGCCCGATCCGGGCGCGACTGACGGCCGAAGGCATCGACTGCGCGGAACAAGGAGCCAACGTGGCTGAATACCTCACCCCCACCCCGAAGTTCCTCACCCCCATCTCGGAGGCCAGGCCGACATCGGCGACCAGCACGTCGCAACCCTCCCCCGACGCCCCCATCTTCATCGTCCACGGCAGCGACACCCTGCGCGCAGAAAGCGTCGCACGCACCGTCATGGCAGCCACCGGACGCCAGACCACCATCCTGCGCGAACAGGCCAGCCTCGGCCAGACCCTGATCGAGAAATTCGAGCAGCACGCCGCCAAAGCCTCATACGCCATCATCGTCCTGACACCAGACGACGAAGGCGGCCGCAAAGGCCAACGCAGCCACAACCCGCGCGGGCGACAGAACGTCATCCTCGAAATGGGCTACTTCTACGGCATCCTCGGCCGCAGCCGAGTAAGCATCCTGCTTTACCCAGGCGTCGAGAAACCATCCGACATGGACGGAATCGTCTACATCAACTTCGACGACCACGGCGCATGGAAAACCGAGCTATACCGCGAGCTAACACACGCTCACATCCACATCGACATGTCGCGCGTCTAGCGCGCAACGAACCCATACACCCGCGCATCCGCCCACATGCAACGCCTATAGAGCGTTGCGGCAAAGGGAAAACCCGGCCCCAGCCAACCAGGCTCGCCGACTGACCATTGAATGTACAGCCCAGCTCTGAGTTACCAGACCACCCCTCACTCCGCACCACGTTAACGACAAAGGAGACCAGCCACCAGGCCGCGGGTGAACCCACGACGGCGCGCCCACGCAGCCCCCCGCACGAGGAACCACACCCCCAAAGGAAGGTGGCCCACCCACCCAGCGCCGGCCGGCGCCGTCCTCCGCACTGCAGCCCAGCGCCATGCCCGCCACAACCCCAAGAGCGCCCTGCGAGCACTCATTCCCAGGGCATCCGCGCCCGCCGCACATGGCTAGCCCGAACCACACGCGCGGATGCCCCATCCCGCTACCCGAAGGCGCCACCGGAAGCGCCGTCGCCTACATCAGCGGCGGGGCCGGCAGACACTGGGCCGGCAGACACTGGGCCGGCAGACACGGGGCCGGTCCCGGCCTGGTCCGGCCCGACCACCGACGACATCGGCTCCTTCCTCCGCCTGGCCCACGTGCTCGAGGTGCCTGTTCCGCCAGGCGTCCCCGGCGAGCTCGAGGATCTCGTGCGCCGGCTCGGCCAGGCTCCGGGACACTCCCTGCTGCACGGGGATCCGTGTCCCGGCAATGACCTGCACACAGCCAGCGGAGTCAGGTTCATTGATCTCGAGCAGGCAGCGCTGGGCAACGGGCTGACGGAACTCGCCTATCTGCGCATCGGGTTCCCGACCTGCTGGTGCGCGACGGCGGCAGCCCCGCCGCTGCTGGAGCGGGCCGAGTCCGCTTACCGCGCCGCATGGCGCACCGCGACCGGCACCGAGCCCAGCGGCGATCTTGCTGACTGCTGCGCCGGCTGGCTGCTGCGCGGCGATGCGCTGGTCGAGCGGGCGCATCGCGGCACCACTGATCACCTCGCCCGGCTCCCGGACCGGGACTGGAAGTGGGGTACCGCTACTGCCCGGCAGCGGCTGGCTCACCGGCTCGGCGTTGTCGGCCAGATGACGGCCGGCCGGCCCGACCTCAGCGAGCTGAGCCGTCTCAGCGTGGACATGCGCGATCGCATGCTCGCCCGCTGGCCGACGCTCCTGCCCCTGCCCGCGCAGCGCCCGGCGTGGAGCTGAGCGCAGAGGTCCTTCGGTGTTGGTGTCTGGTCAGGCGTGCCCCAGAACTCGCAGTCGAGCTCTGGTCAGTCCGTGGCTTCGCGGACGAACGTTCCGCGGCCAGGCACCGCGTAGACCAGCCCTTCGTCCATCAGGATCTTCAGCGCCCGCCGTACAGTGCCGACCGCAAGCCCAGTCTCCTCGGTCAGTTCCATGATCGACGGCAGCACCGAGTCGATCTCCCCCGAGCGGATGCGCTCGCGCAGCATGCCAGCTAGCTGGACGTATGCGTGCTCAGGCGAGCGCGGGTTGATCTTCACGATCATAGTTTGCCTGGCCACAGCAAGGCCGAGCTACACATGACATAGCTTGCCATATCTAGCCATGGCTATAGAATGAGATCGTGGATGAGATCATCAATCTGGCGCCAGCAAGCCGCTGGGGATGCAATGTGACGGCGTTCGAGCAGCACTACGACGTGCGTTTAGAGGGCCTGCTGGACGGCTACGCCGCCCGGCGGAAGGTTGATGGCCGGCCACGCGGCCCCAGGCTGCGGGCGCGCACTCTCGATGAGCTCGCGGCGCTGATCGAGGCCCGGTCATCGTGAGCGAGGACGACGACGCTCGGGAGCGTGGCCACGACCTCGCGCAACTCCGGTTCCACTGGGGCGACGCATACGAGATCGGCTGGGATGAGGGGACATTCTGGTTCCGGCGCCGCGACAACGGTGCCATGCTCCAGTGCTCCACGGCAGTCGCGCTGTGGGGAGAGATCCGCAGGGACTACACCGCTCTGCCCGTGCCGCGCGACGCCATGAAGCCGGCCTGACCGCTGACGGCGCATGGCTCCCTCAACCGCGCACGCGCCAGCGATGGCCGCGGTCGCGGCGCCGGCGATGGCCGCGGTCGCGGCGCGGGCGGCCCGCGAGCCGACGGAGCGAGCTGGCTCGATATCGGAAAAGAGCAGTCAGTCCACAGTGAAATAGTCAGGTCCGGCGTAGCGGCCGGTGAGCTGCTTGCTGCGCTGCATGAGCAGGTCGTTGAGCAGGCTGGACGCGCCGATCCGGAAGAACTCCGGGGTGAGCCAGGCCGGCCCGGCGCCCTCCTGCACCAGCACGAGATAGCGGATCGCGTCCTTGGCGGTGCGCACGCCGCCCGCGACCTTGACCCCGACCCGGCGGCCGGCCGACTGCTCGTAGTCGCGCACCGCGGCCAGCATGACCAGGGTCACCGGCGGCGTGGCCGCGGGCGCCACCTTGCCGGTGGAGGTCTTGATGAAGTCGGCGCCCGCCAGCATCGCCAGCCAGGAGGCGCGGGCGACGTTATCGAGCGTGGCCAGCTCGCCGGTCTCGAGGATCACCTTGAGATGCACGGGCCCGCAGGCCTCGCGGACGGCCCGGATTTCCTCGTAGACCTGGCCGTAGTGCCCGGCCAGGAACGCGCCCCGGTCGATGACCATGTCGACCTCGTCGGCGCCGGCCGCGATCGCGTCCCTGACGTCGGCGAGCTTGACCGCGAGCGACGCGCGGCCGGAAGGGAACGCCGTGGCGACCGACGCCACCGCTACGGCGCTGCCGGCCAGCGCGGCGCGTGCCACGCCGACCAGGTCCGGGTAGACGCAGACGGCCGCGACCGGCGGAACCGCCCGATCGGCCGGGTCGGGGCGCAGTGCCTTGGCGCACAGGCCGCGGACCTTGCCCGGCGTGTCCGCGCCCTCGAGCGTGGTGAGGTCGACCATCCGGATGGCCATGTCCAGGGCCGCCATCTTGGCGTCCCGCTTGATCGACCTGGTGGCCAGGCTGGCCGCCCGAGCCTCGGCGCCGACCTGGTCGACGCCGGGCAGCCCGTGCAGCACCTGCCGGAGCGCGGCGTCCGATGTGGCGACATCGTCCAGCCATGGCCGGCTCGCGACCGGCTTCGCCATCGACTCGATACCCACCCTGCCGACGTTATCCCGGGCAGTTCGAGCCGACATCACCCGATGCCTGGCCGACTGCGCGATGCGGGCCGCCTGCCCTGCGTGCCGTTCATGATCGTGGTTGATTTCGCCGGCCATCCCGGAGAAATCAACCACGATCAGGCAGGCTGCTTACGGCACGGCGGCGGCGGCCGGGCGGACCGTGGCAAACCCCGGCTTGATCACCTTGTTGATGATCTGGAGCCGTTCGTCAAAGGGCGCGAACGCGCTCTTCATCGCATTGATGGTGAGCCACTCGATGTCGGCCCAGCCGTAGCCGAAAGCCTCGGCCAGCGCGCGGAACTCCGACGACAGCGTCACCCCGCTCATCAGCCGGTTGTCGGTATTGACCGTGACCCGGAACGACAGCCGCCGCAGCAGCCCGATCGGGTGCTCGCTGACCGACGTGGCGGCGCCGGTCTGGACATTGGACGTCGGGCACATCTCCAGCGGGATCCGGCGGTCCCGCACGTAGCCAGCGAGCCGGCCCAGCAACGCGGCGCCGTCCGGCCCGACCCGGATGTCGTCAATGATGCGCACCCCGTGACCGAGGCGCTCGGCGCTGCACCACTGCAGGGCCTCCCAGATGGAGGGCAGCCCGAAGCCCTCGCCCGCGTGGATCGTGATATGGAAGTTCTCCCGCGCCACGTACTGGAACGCGTCCAGGTGCCGGCTCGGCGGGCTGCCGGCCTCGGCGCCGGCGATGTCGAACCCGACCACGCCGGCGTCGCGATGGCGGACAGCGAGCTCGGCGATCTCCAGCGAGCGCGCGGCGGTCCGCATCGCCGTGAGCAGCGCGTATACGGTGATGCCGCGCCCCGCGCTGCCGCGCCGGAAGCCCTCGAGCACCGCCTCGACCACCTGGTCCAGGCTCAGCCCGCGGGAGACGTGCAGCTCGGGAGCGAATCTGACCTCCGCGTAGGCGACGCCGTCGGCAGCCAGGTCCTCGGCGCACTCGGCCGCCACCCGGATCAGGGCGTCCCTGGTCTGCATCACCCCGACGGTGTGCTGGAACGCCTCCAGGTACAGCTCGAGCTTGCCCCGCTGCGCCACGCCGGCCAGCCAGCTCGACAGCTCGCCGACATCGGTGGACGGCAGGCCGCCGTAGCCGGACTCGCGGGCGAGCTCGACGATGGTCGCCGGGCGCAGTCCGCCATCGAGATGATCATGGAGCAGCACCTTGGGCACGGCGCGGATCTCATCCAGGGTCGGGAGCACGCTAGCCATTGTCACAGAGGAATCCGCTCGAGCACGTGCGACCCGACGGCCTAAACGCTCTCGCCTATGTCGATCGCATCCGCCAGCGCCTCCCGCGCCCGCGCGAATCTTGATCCGTCGTCCGCGCGCAGCTCCAGCAGGCCCTGCCCGCGCTCGACCCGCTCGCCCGGCTTGGCCAGGCAGATGATCCCGGCTGCCGCGCTCACCGGATCTTCCTTGCGGGCCCGGCCGGCGCCGAGCCGCCAGGCGGCCACCCCGACGCCGCGGGCGTCCAGCCGCCGCAGCCAGCCGGACGCCGGCGCCGTCACGATCTCGCTGTGCGCGGCGCGCGGCAGCTCGGCGTCCGGATCACCGCCCTGCGCCGTGATCATGACCCGGTACCGCTCCAGTGCCCTGCCATCGCTCAGCGCCTCGGTCGCGGCCGCCAGCGCCGCGCCGTGGCTGGCGTGGATGCCGGCCAGCTGGAGCATCTCGGCGGCCAGCGCCAGGGTGACCTCGACCAGGTCGGCCGGGCCCTCGCCGCGCAGGGTCGCGACCGACTCCTGCACCTCGACCGCGTTCCCGACTGCCCGGCCGAGCGGGGCGTCCATGCGGGTGAGCAGGGCGGCGGTGCGCACCCCGTGCTCGGCGCCGAGCGTCACCATGGTCTGCGCCAGCTGCCGGGCATCGGCGATGTCGCGCATGAAGGCGCCGCTGCCCACTTTTACGTCGAGCACAAGCGCCGCGGTCCCCTCGGCGATCTTCTTGGACATGATCGAGCTGGCGATCAGCGGAATCGACTCGACGGTGCCGGTGACATCGCGCAGCGCGTACATCCGGCGGTCGGCCGGGGCCAGGCCAGGGCCGGCGGCGCAGATCACGCAGCCTGCCTGGCCCAGTACCGCGATCATCTCAGCCGCGGACAGCTCGGCTCGCCAGCCGGGAATCGACTCCAGCTTGTCCAGCGTGCCCCCGGTGTGGCCGAGGCCGCGGCCGGACAGCTGCGGCACCGCGGCGCCGCAGCTTGCCACCAGGGGGGCGAGAATCAGCGACACCTTGTCGCCGACGCCGCCGGTGGAGTGCTTGTCGACCGTGGGAGCCGATACCGCGCCGAGCTGCAGCCGCTCCCCGGAGCTGACCATCGCGTCGGTCCAGGTTCGCAGCTCAGCGGGTCCGAGCCCGCGAAAGTAGACGGCCATCAGCAGCGCCGACATCTGCTCATCGGCGACCTCGCCGGCGCTGTAGGAGCTGATCAGCCAGCGGATCTCCGCCTCGGTGAGCTCCCCGCCGTCCCGCTTAACGCGGATCAGGTCGACAACGTCTGGCCTGGCGCCGATCAGGCCGCCAGCGTCAGGCATCGGTGTCGCGCCGCTCGGCAGTGTCGCGCCGCTCGGCAGTGTCGCGCCGCTCGGCAGTGTCGCGCCGCTCGGCCAGGTCGGTGCCGGTGAACGCGAACGGCAGCAGGCTGCCGAGCTCGCGCGGCCCTGCCTCGGAGTCCAGCAGCAGCTCAGGGCCGCCCGCCTCGAGCAGCAGCTGACGGCACCGCCCGCACGGGACCAGCGGCGCGCCGTCCGAGGCCACGACGCTGACCCCGACCAGACGCCCGCCGCCGGCCGTGTGCAGTGCCGATACCAGGCCGCACTCGGCGCACAGGGTGAGCCCGAAGGATGCGTTCTCCACATTGCAGCCGGCCACTATCGTGCCGTCGGCCGCCTGGCCCGCGGCGCCCACGCGCAGCCGTGAGTACGGTGCGTAGGCGTTGCCCGCGGCGGCCACGGCGGCGGTGCGCAGTGCGGTCCAGTCGATCACCATTGCGAGCCTCCGGCAGGGATGTGGACGGGGCGTCAGCACGAGCAAAGATCGATGACAGTAGCAGCCAGATCCTGGGTTGCCCCGAGATCTTGCTGCGATCCGGCAGCGGTCTACGATTCTAGGGTCTCGATTCGGCAACAGCCCCGTCAGGACGGTGGTCTACAGCTTCCCGGACGGCTGCGCCGGGACTAGCCTTCGGGCATCCCAGGGGGGATCTCCGGGACATCCGTTGCCCCAGTCGGCGGGGCTGCACGAGCAGCCGGCGGTCCTTGCGGGCGGCCCCGGGCCGCCCCCTTCAGAGGAGGAAATCGTGAGAGGGACATTGAGGACCGTCGCGGCAGTCAGCGCCGTGGCCATGCTGGCAGCCTGCGGCTCCAACACGACCGCGTCGAACTCACCGTCGGCCAGCCCTTCCGCCGCGTCGTCCAGCAGCGCGGCCGGCGGCGGCACGTCGACCGCTGGCAAGTTCAAGGCCTGCATGGTCACCGACACCGGCGGCATTGATGACCGCTCCTTCAACGCCTCATCGTGGCAGGGCGTCCAGGAGGCGGTGCAGTCCGATCCCAGCAAGATCTCCGGCACGTACCTGCAGTCATCGTCCGGCAGCGACTACACGCCGAACATCAACACGTTCATCGCCGACAAGTGCGGGATCATCGT
>Ga0080026_10000490_pt1 | contig 9856 bp, 9 predicted proteins | sample OrgsoiDNA2013045_FD_70941 | JGI IMG/M metagenome (GOLD analysis project Ga0080026, IMG submission 70941) | Permafrost soil microbial communities from the Arctic, to analyse light accelerated degradation of dissolved organic matter (DOM) -... | ecosystem: Environmental > Terrestrial > Soil >... | reverse complement strand
GGCGCCGAACTGGCGGGCCCACTCCAGCTTCCGGTCGTCCACGTCCACCGCGATGATCGTCCGCGCGCCCGCCAGCCGGGCGCCCATGATCGCCGCGTCGCCAACGCCGCCGCAGCCGATGACCGCGACCGAGTCGCCGCGCGTGACGCCGCCGGTGTTGATCGCCGCGCCCAGCCCGGCCATCACCCCGCAGCCCAGCAGCCCCGCCACCTCGGGCTTGACCTCGGCGCTCACCTTGGTGCACTGGCCCGCCGCGACGAGCGTCTTCTCCGCGAAGGCGCCGATGCCCAGCGCCGGAGATAGCTCCGTCCCGTCGGTCAGCGTCATCTTCTGGCTGGCGTTATGCGTGGCAAAGCAGTACCAGGGGCGACCGCGCCGGCAGGCCCGGCACTGGCCGCAGACCGCGCGCCAGTTGAGGATGACGAAATCACCGGCCGCAAGCCCGGTCACCCCGTCGCCGACCGCCTCGACGACGCCCGCCGCCTCATGCCCCAGCAGGTACGGGAAGTCGTCACCGATGCCGCCCTCGCGGTAGTGCAGGTCGGTGTGGCAGACCCCGCAGGCCTGCACCCGGACGAGGGCTTCCCCCGGCCCGGGGTCAGGCACGACGACCGTGGTCACGGTGACTGCGGCTCCCTTGCCGGTGGCGATGACGCCTTTCACCTCGTGTGCCATCAGGCCGAGTCCTCTCCTCGCTCATAACGGAAGTCGCCAGCTCATCCGGCTTTGCACCGCCGGCGCGGCTCGGGGGCGATGATACGACGGCCGAGGTGGCCGGGGATAGCGTGGGCAGCGGCTGGCTCGGCTAGCGCCTTCAGGCTGCCGGGGCTGTGACCTGCTGCGGGCGCCGGGCCATGAGCGGCCCGCGCCGCCGGGACATCACCACGATGTCCACGGCCGGCAGCGCCAGCGCCGCCAGGGCCACGCCGAGTTCGTCGGGCTGCACGTCGTTCAGCCGGACCCGGTACTGTGGCGCGCTGCCGCGCGGCTCGGTGAGCCGCGGCGTACCGCGGCCCAGCCACAGCGGCAGGATGAGCATGCCGCACATCAGCAGCGCCTGGCGCAGCAGGCTGCGGCGGCGGACGATCCGGGCGGCCGGGCCGAGCGTGATCTCCAGCACCGAGCCGTAGTGCCGGGGCGCGATGCTGAGCCGCTGCACGTCCGACCACCACAGCAGGGCCTGCCGCTGCCGGGGCCGCTTGCGGGCGGTTCGCACGCCGAGCCGGATCCCGTTGGCGTCGGCGCGGAAGGCCAGCCGCCGGATCGTCGCGAAGACGGCGATCAGCGCGGTGATGGCCAGCACCAGCGCGCTCAGCGCCAGGCCGCCGTACCAGACGGGAATCGCCCCGACGAGCCGGTTCCAGCCGTACAAGAGCGCGCCGACCCCGACGGCGATCCAGACCGGGATGAGGTACGGGTAGCCGCGCGGGAAGGTGCTCGACGGGCCGCGGACAAGCGCGGCAAAGCTGTCGTCCACGAATGCCTCCCGCTCATCCCTGGTCATCGCCGTCCCTAACGTGATGGTCAGTCATAACGGGCTGTCCGGCAAGGGCTGAGTGGGCAGGATCACCCCCCTTCGCCCCGAGCACGGCAAAAATGGCCGCCCGGTGCCCTGCGCTCGCCCGCGCTCGGCCCCGCGCAGATCGTGGATGTCCCCGAGGTGACACGTGGCGGTTAGCAATCGGACATCCACACCGGGAGTCCTAGGCAAGGATGACGGACATGGCGTTCCTGACCCCGCGCGAGACAATTGCCTTGACTGCTCTGGCGAACGGCAGCCCGATGACCATCGGGGACCTGTCACAGGTCGTCACCCAGATGGCGGGCAAGGACATCGGACCGGAGGCGACCGCGGCACTAGCGCGCAGCCTGGTGGGCCAGCGGATGGCGGAGCGCTCCGGGACCGGAGGCCTGGAGCTGTACCAGGCGACGGCCGAGGGTCGGGCCTGGCTAGAGGCGTACGGAGGTGGCTGATGCTGGTGACAAGTCTCGCCGAGCTGGATCTGACCGAGCTTCGCGGGCTCGTCACTCCCGTGGTCGAGGTCAGCCTCGGCGGCCCGGCTGATCGTGGCCGTAAGGAGCCAGTAAGGCCGATGGCGTGGCGGGCGTGGCCCCCGTACCGCATGATGTAGTGACTTTGATCGGGTCCAGGACGCCGCGTCAGTCCCAGGAGCTATTCATTTCATGAGCACCGGATGGCCGCACGATCAGCAGGAGCTCTCCGATTCGCGTTCACCGGACGAGGACGCGTGGCCCGCTGCTGACCGTGACGACCAGCGGCGTCGGCCCGGTGCCGCCCCGTCGGACGGCAAGTCCGCCGGCAGGCAGTCCGGCCGGAAGGGCCGCCGCGCTCAGGCTGACGACCGGGACCAGGAGGCCGACGCCCAGGGCGGCGACGACGAAGACTACGAATGGATCCGCTACCTCTCCGGCGGACGGCCCAGTTCGCCTAGCCCGGCCGGAACTCCCGGCCCGGGGGTCCCGGCGCGGCGGCCGACCCCGTCCCCAGAGCCGTCCTCGGGCCGCCCCGGCCGAGGGCGGCTGGGCTCGCGCCGGTCCGCCGAGACGGCCCCGGCCCCCCCGGTGGCCCCGGCCCGCCCGGAGGAACGGGCCGGTCAGGATTTCGATGCCTGGACAGATCCGGGTGCCGGACAGCGGGAGCGGCCGGCCTCCCCGGCCGCCTGGAAGCCGGAGCGGGCAGCTGATGACGGCTGGGGTTCGGCCGGCCAGGCAGAGCAAGGATTCGCCCCGGCCCCCCGCCAGGACAGCTCCGGGCCGGAAGCCGACTCAGGCCGCCGGGGGCATGCTGGTCCGTCTCGCAGGCGCAGCGACCGGCGCGCTCGCGGCGCCGATCCGAAGCGCGCGTCAGGGGCGGATGACCACAGCCTTTCCGGAAGCGAGTCCCGGCTGCCGGGGGACGAGTTCGCGCCTCGGCCGGCCCCTCAGCCGCTGGCCCCGGCCCGCCATCGCGGCCCGGCTGGTGCGCAGGACGACGGCACAGCGCCGGAATCCCGGCGGGGAGCGGCGCAGGTGCCGGCGGATGAGGCGCCGACGCCAGCGACGCGGGTGCCGGCGGATGAGGCTCCGGCCAGGCTGGATCGCCGGGCGCGGAAGCTAGCCAAGGCCGAGTCACGTGACCAGCGGAGGCGGCAGGACCGGCCGGCGGACGCCGGAGACGACGCAGGTACAGCCGCCGGCCGGGCAGCAGCAGCGTCGGCGGCCAGCCAGCAGCAGCCGGGCACCTGGCCGGGTGCGCGGACGCCGCCGGCTAGTCGCGGGGAAGGGCAAGCCGCTTTCCCGGCGGCTCAGCCGCCATTTCCCCCGGCACCGGCACCCGAGACCGGGCGGCCCGCGGCAAGTTACCCCTCCCGATCTGCGACAGCGCAGTTCCCGCGCCTGGTGACAGCCGAGGCGCCGCAATCGGCGACGGCACAGCTCGCGCCGCCTGAGGTCGCCGACGGCTCGCGGTCCGCGACGGCGGAAAGCTCGCGGCCCACTGCTGAGGCGCCGCGACGGGTCAGCACGGCCGCTGCCGGATCAGTCATGACCGAGCCGGCCCCGGCCAGGCCAGCCAGCGCGGAGCCGGCCAGCCAGGCCGGCAAGCCAAGGTCGAGCCGCCGGGCGGGTCGCCGCAAGGCTCGTCGCTGGCGGATACTGGCGGCGGGAGCCGTGGTGGTAGCCGCGGGGGCGGCCGCGTTCGAGCTCATGCCGGCCAGCGCCCGCGGTCCGGTGCACGTGATCGTGACACCGCAGGCGCTGGGCAGTTACACCCAGGCGCCCGCGCTGGCGGCGAGCATGAAAGCGGCCCAGCTGCGCAACAGCATCATGTCGCAGGGCAGTGGCGAGGCCAGTCATGTCGTCGCGGCGGTCTACGAGGACAGCGCCAGCCCGGCCGCCAGCTCCGCCCCGCAGATCATCTTGTTCATCGGCGGCAACCTGGCCCGGAGCTCACCTAGCTCCTTCATCTCCAGCTTCATCGGCCGGCTGCCAGGCGCCGTTACTACTGGTGCCGGCTCGCTCGGCGGGGCGGCCGCCTGCGTTCCGAGCGTGTCCGCTAACCCGGCCGAATGTGCCTGGGCCGACGGTGACACCTTCGGGCTCGTCGCCTCGCCGACGCTGGGCGCGCAGGCGCTAGCGGCTGAGATGCGGCAGATGCGGCTCAAGGTCGAGCACCTGGCCAAGTAGCGCGGGTCAGCCAGGATCCGCAACCTGGTCCGTTAAGACGAGGGTTTGTCGGTCTTTCCCGATCCGGGTCCGTCCTGGGGCCTGGGCCTGCGCAGCGATAGCCGGGCGATGGCGATCGCGATGGCGCCCGCCAGGACCGCGAGGCCGGCCAGCTGGCCGCCGATGAGCCGGGGGTCGAGCGGAACGATGGCCGAGACGTTCGCCACTCGGGTGGCGCGCTTGCGGGCGGGCGGGAAGCCGATAGATCCGCTGGGGCTCGGGCTCAGGGCCGGGGAGACGGTGGGGAACAGCCCGGCCGGGTTGCCCAGGCCGGGCCCGTTGGCGGCCACCGGCGGCACCGAAACGGGCGGCAGCGTGACGGGCGGCAGCGTCACGGTGGCGGGCGGGGAGGTCGTGGTCGGCGGTGGCGTGGCCGCCGTCACCAGGACTGACCCTGACGCGTCGAAGGAACGCGCGCCCTTTGCGGAGGCGGTCGCGGTGAGCTTAACCTGCTCGCCATTGGAGGCTGACTTCTGCACCGCCGCCGTGGCCTGCAGCTCGTCAGCCTGCCCGGCGGGTAGCGTGCCGATTCCGCAGCTGGCGGTGCCGGAGCTGGGGCAGACCGAGAACTGCGGCGCGCCTACGTGACTAGCGTGCGCGATGTGCACGTCGACCGTCACGGACTTGCTATCCGCGCGGGTGCTCCATACCCAGATCGCGAAGCCGGCCTTATGACCGGGCCGCACCTGCGCGGAGGTCCCCAGCGGCTGAACCGACACGCAGAGCTGCGGCGTCTGCTTGCTGGGTGACGGACTCGGGCTGGGACTGGAACTGGACGGCTTGGGGCTGGGGCTGGAGCTCGATGGCTTGGGCGTCGGGCTGGAGCTCGATGGCTTGGGGGTCGGGCTGGTGCTCTTCGATGGCGAGCTGGTCGGGCTCGTCGTCGGTGAGCTCGCCGTATGGCTGGCCGACGGGTGCGGGCTCGGTGGGGTCGTGGAGCTGGACGGCCTGGGGCTTGGGGACTTGCTCTTCGTGCTGGTCGGCTTGGGGATCGGTGACGTGGTCCTGGTCCTCGTCGGCTTGGGCGTCGGGCGGCCGGAGGAGCTGTGGCTGCCGGATGGCCTCGGGCTGGCCGAGCTGGCTGACGCGGCGGGGCGCAGCGCTGAGGCCAGGAGAATCGCGGCCTTGGGCCGGCTGGAGCAGGCGGCCTTCACGACCGGCGCGGCCACGTCCGCCGGACGGACCACCGAGGCGCCGAAGACGTCCGGACTGGCCCCGAGGAGCATGAAACCCGTGAGCGCACCGAGGGTCAGTAGTCTGACGAGCTGCGCCCTCACTGGCACGACCTCGTCGTTGACGTCTGAGCCGGTATGAAACTGCCCACCATGGTCCTCACAGTATGCGCGTCCTAGTTGAGGATTCCCTGCGGCAGGGTTTCGACACCTAAGCTCTTGCCGCGTATCGCCCCGCGGCACCCGCCGGGCAGCTCAGGCTGCCGCGCGATCTTGCCGCCGCAGGAAGGAGGGCCGGACTTGATGCGGCCGACTGACATCCTGGTCAGGCCATCGCGCCCCCCCGACCAGGTCCTGCGCTACGGAGATCGCGACGATCAGGTCGCTGACCTGCGGCTGCCGGATCCTGGTCGCGGCGCCGGCGACGCTCGGGCGGCTCGCCAGGCCGACTGTCCGCTGGTAATCTTCCTGCACGGCGGCTTCTGGCGAGCGGAGTTTGACCGTGCCCATGCCGGGCCGCTGGCGCAGGCTCTGGCCTCATCGGGGTTCGCCGTCTGCACGCCGGAGTACCGGCGGACGGGCCAGGCTGGGGGCGGCTGGCCGGGAACGTTCGACGATGTGGCGGCCGCCGTGGACGCGCTCCCGGAGATCGTGGCCGCGGCGGCCGGGGGACAGGCCGCCGCCAGGCGGGTCGTGCTGGCCGGCCACTCGGCCGGCGGCCAGCTCGCGCTCTGGGCGGCCGGCCGCCGCAGGCTGCCGCCCGGCGCGCCCGGGTACCTCGCCCGATCGCCGGCCGCCGGAGCCGGACGATCGCCGGCCGCCGGGGTCGCGCGGTCGCCGGCTGGGGTCGTCAGCCTGGCCGGGGTCTGCGACCTGGCGGCCTGCTTCCGGCTGAAGCTCGGTGGCGGTGCCGCCGGAGACCTGATGGGGGGAGGACCGGAGCGCTTTCCCGGCCGTTACCTGGCCGCGGATCCGATGCGATTGCTCCCGACCGGGACCACGGCGCGGCTCGTCCATGGGATGGACGATGACCGGGTACCGCCGGAGCAGAGTAGTGCCTACGCCGCGCGTGCCCAGGGCGCCGGGGACGACGTGGCCTGCGACCTGATTCCGGGGTGCGGGCACTTCGAGGTCATCGATCCGCTGTCCGCCGCGTGGCCCGTGGTCCTCGCGGCATTCCGGTCGGCTGCTGCGGTTTCGGGCGGGAGGCGGGAGCCCTAGGGCGCGCAGGATCTCGTGGATGTATGCCTGGCCAGCTGATGCGCAGGCAATGGGCAGATTGTCGAGAGCTGTCCGTTACTAGTCGCTGCCTCGGTCGCGGTCCTGCGCCCGTCGCTGGTCCTTATTCGGCTCGCAGCAGCTGGGCGGGGCGTGATCGCGCGGCCAGCAGCGCGGGGAAAAAGGCGAGAACGTTGGCGGCGGCGAGCACCCCGAAGGCGAGTGCGGCCACAGGCAGCGCGTCCACCACTGTTAGCGGCACCACGCCGAAGTTCGTGGCGAACACCCGCCAGAAGACTCTGCCGGCCGCGATCCCCAGCGGCACCCCGGCCGCGATCCCGACCAGGGCCACCGCGGTGGCCTGCCAGCTGACTACTGCCGCGACCTGATATCGGACGAACCCGAGCACCTTCAGCAAGCCGGCCTCGGCACGCCGGCGGGAAACGCTGACCACCAGCAGGTGCACCATCGTCGCCGCCCCGAACACCGCCAGCAGCCCGCCGAACAGCAACGGGAAGTTCACCGACTCACCGAAGTTGACCAGCTCGACCGGCTCCTGCGCCAAGCCGGCAAACTGAGGGTATTTGCTGACGTGCCGGGTCAGCGCCGCAGCGGCGGCCCGCCCCGGAGCCGCGCGGGCCAGCACATAGTAGATGGCGCCCTGCTGCACCTTGCGCTGGCAGGCCTGCCTGCCGGTGCCGGGCGGGCATTGCGCATCGGTCAGCGCGCTGGAGGTTATCGCGGCCCCGGTCCCCAGCCCGCCGGTGCCGAAGCCTGGCGGGAGCGACGCGCGGCCAACGATGCGGAACTGAGCCTGGTGCTGGGCACCTTGCGGGTCGGTGACAGTAACCTGGACCAGCCCACCGGGCCGCGCGCCGACACTGCGCATGGTCGCGGCGCCCAGCATGATTTCGTGGTCAGCTCTGGGGAGCCGGCCGTCCACCACCGAGATCAGCGCGGGACCGCGGATCGCGGTCGCCGCGACCGCACGGACCTGACGGCCATTCACGTCGATATCGGCGATGGTCGCCACGGTGATCCGCCCAACCTCCGGGTCCCTTCGAAGGCTGGCCAGCACTGGCCCGGTGAGGGCTGACCCGGATCCCGTCCCTTCATTGCTGAACTCGGCCTGGAACGGGACACCGTAGAGCGCGGGTGAGGAGATGAGCCGGGTCAGGCTGGCACCGAACACGGCCGTCGCGCACAGCGCGGCGACCGCCAGCACCATGCCCAGCAGCGCGGTCCCCACCGGGACCGGCTGCCGCCCGCGGCCCCGCTGCAGCGCGTACCGGATCCCGATCAGCGCGCTCGGCGGCGCGCCGGTCCATACCACGGCCCGGACCAGCGCCACCGGCACCGCCCGCTGCGGCGGGTCGCCGCGCAGCAGCCGCGCATCGCACACCGCCGGCCAGGCTGACAGTGCCACCACCATGGCTACCGTGGCCAGCGCGCCGATCACCGTGACCAGCGGATCAATGACCACTGCGCCCGCCGAGCCGGCGGCCAGCCGCGCCTCGCCCACCGGGGTCAGCGGGGAGAGCAGCGTGGCCAGCGCCACGGCCCCGGCCGCGCCGACGGCACCGATGATGACCGCGCGGGCCAGGCCGACGGCCACGAACTGCTGCGGCCGCAGGCCCACCGCGGACAGGGCCTGACGATCGTCCTGCTCGGTGACGAACTGCCGGGCGGCGGCCTGCCCGATGACAGCCAGCCCGGCCAGGGCGGCCAGGCCCGCCAGCACCCACCAGCCCACAGCCTGCGGCCTGATCGCGCGCTGTACCGCAGCAGCGTCAATATCCAGGTCGTCGGGGCCGAGCGAATCCAGCGGGCGGAGCTGGCTTTCGAAGGCGGGCAGGTCAGCCGCACCGTGCCGGAGCCGGACATAGTAGAACGGCACCACCAGTCCACGACGATTCACCGCCGCCGCGAACGCCTTCGTAGAGAACAGGTCGTACCGCGCCCCGCTCCCGGCGGGGAACTCATTCTCAGCCACCACGAAGCCCACCACCCGGAGGCTGCGCCGCGGGACTGCCGCCAGGTTGGCCTTGGTGAGGCCCTCCTTCACCTGCCCCGGGGTCGGCGTCAGGACCTGGATCACCGAGCCGATCCGCACGCCGTTATCCACGGCCAGCGTGTAGGACGCCAGCACCTCATCAGGGTTGGACTGGTCCGGCATCCGCCCCGAGAGCAGCTTGACCACCCGGGACAGGCTGCCCGGCGGGACCTCGAAGACCGAGAAGGCGCCGGAGCCGATCGGCTTGCCGCAGGAAGTGCAGCGGCCCGGGAAGGCGAAAGGGGCACGGATCGGCGTCACCAGGGCGACCTGGGGAATGCGGGCCAGTCCAGGCAGCTGATGGCCGCTGTAGACGATGGCATCATAACCGTGCCGGGCGACAAAGCCGGGAAAGGCAGCCGCGGTCCGCCGGGCGGTCACCGCCGCGGCCATCACGAGCCCGCCCACCAGCGCTACCAGCGCCGCCAGGGCCAGCCAGGACCTCCAGTGCTGCCGCAGCCGCACACGGAGCACCAAGGCGACAGCCGCCATGCCAACCTCCCGGTCCGAGGCCCCTTTGTGCAGTCTGCCGCAGCGGCCAGAATCAGCAAGGTGGCCAGCCACCAGCGCGAGCTCGTGCTACCTCTCCCTTCGGCCATCAAGGTTCCCCGACACCATGGCGTGGTTTAGCTGCATGCGGTCCGCTGCGTTAATGGCGCGAGCACGCATGCCCGCGCCGTGCTTTGGCGGCCTCCTCCGCAGCGGCGGTTCTATGCAGCGCGGCGGCCCTGTGGTGTCCTGCCCTGTCGTGATAGGCACACCTTGAGAACGCCTGGCAGCACGATTCTGCCGCGCCGGCGGCACTGCCAATCTGGGGACTATGAGGTACGAGAGCAGCGTTACGTCACTGTCCTGGATTCCCGCCGAGGCCGTGACCGGCAGCATGCGGGTCATCGCCTTCGACTCCGGCATCAACCACTACGACGACCCGCCGCCCGGCGAGCTGACCGACCTGGCGAGACTGCAGGGCGCGGACCGGTTCCGGTTCGCCAACGAGCTGCGGGCCTGGATTGAGGTCAACGACGCCGGCCAGATCACCGACGCCGGCTACGCAGGCAGTGGCCTGATTGGCTCGACGACACTCCAGCTCCCCTCTCTGCCAACCTGATGTAAGGCGCCCGCCCCTCCAGTAATTACTGACTCCCCGAGGGCGGGGATGGAGACAATTCCCGAGATGACTGTGGCTGAG
>Ga0080026_10000485_pt1 | contig 9896 bp, 8 predicted proteins | sample OrgsoiDNA2013045_FD_70941 | JGI IMG/M metagenome (GOLD analysis project Ga0080026, IMG submission 70941) | Permafrost soil microbial communities from the Arctic, to analyse light accelerated degradation of dissolved organic matter (DOM) -... | ecosystem: Environmental > Terrestrial > Soil >... | reverse complement strand
GCGGCCGGCATCCCCGCAGTGGTCAGCCGGGCCGTCTCGGCCTGGACGGCAACCATGGAGATGTGGTGGGCGACGACATCGTGCAGTTCGCGGGCGATCCGCGCCCGTTCCCCGCGCGCCGTGTGCTCGATCAGGGTGCCGGAGATGACCTGGCGGGCAGCGCTGTATTCCAGGGCTTCGCTTCGGGCCCGCCGCGCGGCGCCGGCCCACGCTACCGCCGGGCCTAGCGAGGCCAGCAGCACGGAGAGGATCCCCGCCTCAGTACGCGAGGGATCGGCGAGCGCCAGCACCAGGAACGGCTCACCCCGGCCGCCGCCTTCGCCATCCAGCAGAGCTTTTCCGCAGTACCAGCAGGTGAGCGCCGCCTGCACGCCGTCGGCAGGCTGCTTCCCGCTGGCGCCGTGGGCCGGCTTCGCCGTGCTGTGCTGCTACGCCGCGCTCGCCCTGGGCCTGGCCGTCGTCCTGCTGCGCCGGCGGGACGCATGAGCCACGCAGTGCACGCGGAACGGACGGCCATGCGGCACGTACTGCACGCGGAATGGACCAGCATGCGCGAAGCCCTGCACGCGGAGTGGACGAAGCTGCACACCGCCGGGGGCAATGGCTGGCTGCTGCTCGCCGTCATCGCGCTCACCATGGCGCTGAGCGCCGTTGCGGCCACGGCAGCTACCTGCTCGCCCGGCCTCGCCTGCCAGGTGGACACCACCAAGCTCAGCCTCACCGGAGTCGAGTTCGGCCAGGCGGTCGTCGCCGTCCTGGCCGTGCTGGTGATCAGCGGTGAGTACAGCACCGGCATGATCCGCATCACCCTCACGGCGATCCCGCGGCGGTCCGCCGTGCTGGCCGCCAAGGCCGCCGTCCTCGCTGGCGTGGTGCTGGCGGCCGGGACCATCGCCGTCCTCGGCTCCCTGCTGGCCGGGCGGCTCCTGCTGCCCGGCCACGGCTTCACCCCGGCGCACGGCTTCCCGCCGCTGTCCCTGGCCGACGGGCCAACGCTGCGCGCCGCCGTCGGCTCGGTCCTCTACCTCGCGCTGATCGCCCTGCTCAGCCTCGGCGTGCTGGCCGCCTGGGCCGCCGCGGCGCTGCTGGCCGGCGGGCTGCTGCTCCGGCTGCGCGATGCATGAGCCGCGGTTCCATGCCCTGTGCCGGCCCAAGGAGGATGCCGCTGGGCACCGGACGCGCAGATTTGAGTGGCCCGGCCCTCAGCGGCTGTCGACTGCCTGAGCCGCGATCTCTTCGGCGCCCCGGCCGGCCAGTTCGTCGGCGCGCTCGTTCTCAGGGTGCCCAGCGTGGCCCTTGACCCAGAACCACTGCACTTCGTGCCCGCGAGCGGCCGAGTCCAGTCTCATCCACAGGTCGACGTTCTTGACTGGCTTCTTGTCCCTGGTCTTCCAGCCATTGCGCTTCCATCCGGGCACCCACTGGGTGATTCCATTGCGCAGGTACGCGCTGTCGGTGTAAACGCGCACGGTCGATGGACGGGTCAGGCTCTCAAGTCCCTGGATGGCGGCCATGATCTCCATGCGGTTGTTCGTAGTAGCCGGCTCGCCGCCGTAGATCTCCTTCTCCTGGCTGCCGTATCGCAAGATGGCGCCCCACCCGCCGGGGCCGGGGTTGCCCATGCAGGCACCGTCAGTGAAAATCTGCACGGCCCCGCCGGTGTGACTTGTCGGGTCCAGATGGCGCTGGGGTTCATGACCAGCGGGCGTCGCCTCTTGCATGCCACCTTCCTGAGTAGTACTTGCCCGTCACGGGGCAGTCTGCCTGTCACGCGATCGCGGCCGTCAGGCCCCGCTCTGGCGGCGCAGGACGATGTCGAATGTGACGGTGCTCCAGGGTCCGTCGAGGTGCCGGCCGTCCGGCCCCGTTCCCGGCGGCTGCTCGGCAAACTCCGCGATGAGGCTGTCCTTGACGCCGAACACGGCATCGCGATCCAGGTACGGGTCACCCGCGACGAAGATGTGGGTGACCAGCGTGCGGTAGCCGGGGGCATCGACCCTGAAATGCAGGTGCGCCGGGCGCATCGGGCCCCGCCCGGCGGCAGCGAGCAGGTCCCCGGCCGGACCGTCGCAGGGGATCGGATAGGGGGCGGGATGCACCGACCAGAACCGGTACTCCCCGTCGGGTCCGCTGCGCAGCCAGCCGCGGCCGGACGTCCGGTTTCCGGCGTACTGCACGTCGTAGAAGCCGTCCTCGTCGGCCTCCCACACCTCGATCCGGGCACCCGGCACGGCCGCCCCGTCCGTGCCGCGGACCGTGCCGGCCACATGGCACGGCCGGCCCTTGGCGCCATGGGCGATATCGCCGCCGAGCGGCACCTGCGGAGAGCCCGCCACGAAGAACGGGCCGAGCACGGTCGACTCGGTGGCGCCCGCCGACGCGGGCGCGTTGATGCCCACCGTCAGCATCGACAGCCCGAGCACATCGGAGAGCAGGATGAATTCCTGCCGCCGGTCGTCAGTGATATGCCCGGCGCGGGTCAGGAACTCGATGCCGTGCCGCCACTCCGAATCGGTCAGCCGGACCTCGCGGGCGAAGGCATGCAGGTGCCGCACCAGGCTCTGCATGATCTCGCGGTGGCGCGGTGAGCTCGCACCGGCGAAACTCGCGATCACCTCATCGGTGACCGCCTGCTCGCGCATGGCCTGCCCGGCGTGATCGGCGGTATCGGGCTGCTGGCTCACGTTAGTAGCCTAGCCAGGCCGGCCGCCTGGGAGTGCTGACCGTGATTTAAGGCCGGTTCACGTCCTCAGGTGAGTTCCGCCAACGGGAGGAACGGTGCCGTCGGGGCGGGACCAGCAAGTTCTGCCGACGGGTCGCGGTGATGAACCGCTCCAGCCCATTGTCGTCGGGGCTGACATTGGGGTTCAGCTTCTGCAGATTCTGGGCCGCCTGGCCGACGCGCATCCGGCGAAGACGTCGGCGGCCGGGACGAAGATCAGGAACTGCAGCTTGAACTGGTTGCTGCCGGCCCGGACATTGACCCGCCCGAGCCGGGGAAGGTCCGGAACGCGGGTACGTCCATGCTGTCGAGGCCGGGACCGTCGACGCGGATGTGCAGCGGCGTGCCGTCGGCCGCCGGGCTGCAGGAACCAGGCTGCAGGAAGTCGGCACTGGCGGCGCACCCGACCGCGGCACAGCGCGGGAATATCTTCCCGTGCGGGCGGGACATGTTGGTGTCACGATGAACGCGTGCGGGTGTGGCTGAGGACGCTGGTCGCCTGGGGCGCGTTCGCCGTGACCTGTGTCCTGGTGGCGGTGGGCGGCTGGCTGAGCGCGGGCAGCGCCGATGGGCGGGCCCAGCCGGCTGATGCGGTGCTCGCGCTGGCGTTCACCGCGACTGGCGCCTTGATCGTTACCCGGCGCGGTAACCGGCTGGGCTGGCTGGCCCTGCTGATGGGCTTGCCCGGCGTCGGCTACGCCGCGGACTCCTACGCCGGCTGGGCACTGCAGCACGGGGCGGCCGGCGCGACCTGGTCGGCGTGGCTGGCGCAGTGGGTATGGGCGCCGGCATGGCTGTCGCTGGGCACGGTGCTGCTTGTCCTGATACCTGACGGGCGGCTGCCATCGGCGCGCTGGCGTCCGCTGCTGATATCGGCCTGGTCGATGATCGCCCTGTTTACTGCCTTCGCCGCGGTTCTGCCAGCGCAGACCGCCGGCGACCCGGCCAATCCGCTCGCGCTGCCGATGCTGGCTAGCCTGGCCCGCCATGGCCTGGACGTGGTGCTCGTGCTGTTGCTCGCACTCGCGCTGAGCTGCCTGGCGGGCCTGGTGGCCCGGCTGCGCCGTTCGGTGGGGGTGGTCCGGCTCCAGCTCGTCTGGATCTGCGCGGGCGCGGTGACCGGAATCGCGGCGCAATTCGGGGGCGCCGTTCTCCCGGCCGGCTGGGTGACGCCGGTCCAGTCGGCGGGGGCGCTCGCACTTCCTGTCTGCCTGGGTGTCGCGGTACTGCGCCACGACTTGTACCAGATCGATCCCGTGCTGCGGCGGTCGTTGACCTATGGCCTGCTCGCCAGCGCGCTTGGCCTGGCGGCGGTGGGTCTGGTGGCGCTCGGCGGCCTGCTGGCCGGCACCGGCCGCCCGGTGGTGACCGTACTGGCCACGATCGTCATCGCCATGGCGGTCAATCCGATGTACCGGCTGGTCAGCCGGGGCGTGGACCGGATGCTGTACGGCGCCAGGGGTGACCCGTACGCGGTGCTGTCCGTCCTCAGCCGCCAGCTGGCGGCCACCACCGACCCCCGGCAGGTCCTCGACGCGCTGGCCCAGGCCGCGGCACAGACAGTGCGGTCCCCGTATGTCGTGGCCGAGGCGGCCGGGTTGCTGCGGGTCGATCGCGGGACGCCGCAGCCCGTGGCGATCAGCATCCCGCTGATGTTCCAGGGTGCCACGCTGGGCTGGCTGCGGCTGGCCGCCCGCTCACCCGGAGAGTCGTTCGATCCGCGTGATCGGCAGCTTCTGGACGATACGGCGGCGCATGCCGGCGCCGCGGTCTGTGCCGCCGTGACCGAACTGGAGCTGCGAGCGGCCCGCGAGCGCCTGGTGACCTCGCGCGAAGAGGAACGTCGCCAGCTGCGCCGCGACCTGCACGACGGCGTAGGTCCGGTCCTCGCCGGGCTGGGTTTTACGGCCGAAGCTGCCGCCCGCGCACTGGCTGGAGACCCAGCGCGCGCCGCTGGCCTGCTGTCGTCCATTCAGCAGCAGGCCAGCACGGCCATCACCGCGGTCCGGCAGATCAGCCGCGACCTGCGCCCAGCCCCGCTCGCAGAGCTGGGGCTGGCCGGCGCGATTCGCCGGCTGACCGAGCCGGCCACTGAAGCCGGGATGGAGGTGACCGTCTCGCTGCCCGAAGGGATGCCGGAACTTCCGGCAGCGACCGAGGTAGCGGCGTATCACATCGCCGCGGAGGCGGTGACTAACGCGCTGCGACACAGCAAGGCGGCACGGCTGACGGTCGAGCTTGGCCACGCCCAGGGGCATCTGATGCTACGGATTACCGACGACGGCGTCGGGACGCCGCCCGAGCGTGGTGAGGGTCTCGGGCTGGCCTCCATGCGGCAGCGGGCGCAGGAGCTAGGGGGCGCCTGGTCACTGGGCACGGCTGGCGGGCAGGGCACCGTCGTGGAAACGAGTCTTCCGTTGCCGGAGGGAACCGGATGCCCATCCGCGTGCTGATCGTGGACGACCATCCTGTCGTGCGCAGCGGCCTGCTGGCTCTCCTGACCGAGGCGAGCGGCTTCGAGCCAGTCGGCGAGGCGGATGACGGTATCGCGGCGCTGGCGGCGATCCGCCAGTCACGGCCCGATGTCGTCCTGATGGACCTCACCATGCCGAACTTGTCCGGGGTGGAGGCGACCAGGCGGATCACAGCATGGCCCGAGACCGCCCGCGTCGCCGTCCTCGTGCTGACGATGTCCGACGATGACGCCTCCCTCGCGGCTGCGGTAAGGGCCGGAGCGCGGGGGTACCTGCTCAAGGACGCCGGTGCTGACGAGGTGCTCGCCGCCGTGCGGGCGGTCGCCCGCGGCGGGGTCGTCTTCGGCCGTGGCGTGGCACCGGCTGTGCTCGATCTGCTGCAGGCACGCACCAGGGCGCAGGCTCCAGTGCTGCCGGAACTGACCGACCGGGAGCGCGAGATCCTCGGCCTGGTCGGCAAGGGGCTGGGCAATCAGGCGATCGGGGCACGCCTGCGCATCAGCGCCAAGACAGTGGCCAACGCGGTGTCCACCATCCTGGTGAAGCTCGGCGTCGCCGATCGCGCCGAGGCGGTCGCGGTGGCGCGGCACCAGGGCCTGGGCAGCTGAGTCCTTCCGGCGCGAACGCCATCTGGATCTTCCGGCGCCCGGCGGGAAGGTCTCCCGTGTCTCGCGGGCCGGATATCTCGTGCCGACGGGAACACGCCCGCCGCATGGTCGAGGTAGCCGCGGCGACAAGCGCCGCCACGCCCTCCAGGAGCATCCCATGCACGACACCACCACTGCGGTCTCCGTCACCGGACGGCTCGCCCGGCTCGCCATCCCCGCGGCTGTCGCGGCCGGCGTGCTCAACGCGGCGCTGGCCGTTACCCAGTTGCTCGCACCCGCACAGCCCGCGGGCGGCCATCACTTCGTGCGCACCAGCGACTACGTCATCGAGATCCTGTTCGCCGCGTCGCTGCTGACCACCGCGTGTGCTGCCGCGCTGCTGGCCCGCTACTTCCGGGGACTTCCCCGATGGGGCACACTCGGAACGATCGCCGCGAGTGCCTATGCGCTCGGCACGGGCCTGTCCGGGATCAGCTCAGCCGCCACAGCAGCCCGCGGCGTGGAAAGCCTGGACATCCTCCAGCTGCCCGCCGTCGGGCTCTGGCTGGCCGCCGGGCTGCTGATGGCGATCGCCACGCTGCGGGCACGGGCGCTGCCGGTGGTTGTCGGCCTCGGATTCGCGGCGGGACTGCCAGCGGCCATGGCGCTGGGCAACTCAGGTCCGCTGGCCCTGGCCCTGCTGTGGGCCGCCGTCGCGGCAGCACTGGCCAGGAAGCGAGCCGGCCACGGCTGAGGGGAGTCAGTCCGAGAGCCGTCCTGCGACATCGGCAACCCACGCGCCGTGCCCTGGCCGGCCGAGCAGGACGGGGTTGAGGTCAAGCTCGGCAATCTCGGGATGGGCGACCGCCAGATCCCCGAGCGCCGCGACCAGATCGGCGAAGGCATCCACGTCGGCCGGGGGCTGTCCCCTGGCCCCGCGCAGCAGGGCTTCGCCCCGCAGGCAACCGATTCCCTGCCTCGCCTCATCGGCCGTCAGCGGGGCAGGCAGGCAGATCGTGTCCCGCAGGATCTCGGCATAGACGCCGCCGAAGCCTACGACGACCGCAGGGCCGAGTTCCGGGTCGCGCAGGACGCCGGCAATCATCTCTGCGCCGGCCGGGCACATCCGCTCGACAAGCCAGCCGTCGAGTTCGAGCCCGGGTGCGGCGGCGGCCAGGTTCGCGGTGATCCGGACGACGGCGGCGGCCACGGCGGCGTCGTCGCCGAGGCCGAGCAGGACCGCCCCCGCTTCGGTCTTGTGGGCCAGCGCGGCCGACTGTGCCTTGACTGCTACCGGGTATCCGATCCGGCTGGCCGCGGCCACGGCAGCGGCAGTATCGGCGGCAGCGGCAGCGACAGCGGCAGCGACAGCGACAGCGGCAGTATCGGCACCGGCAGCGGCGACGGCACCGGCACTGGCGGCAGCGGCATCGGCGACGGCGGTACCAGCGGCGGCGACGGCGGCACCAGCGGCGGCACTGGCAGCGGGCACCAGTTCGCCGTCCGGGACGGGCAGGCCGGCCTCGCGCAGCGCCGCCTTCGCCCGCCACTCCACCCATGGGCCCGGATCTCCGAGGCGCGCGGAGGGTGTCACCAAGGCGGGGGAAGCCGCCGACGTTGCGGAGGAGGCAGGGTGATCACGGCGGTCGGCGAACTCGGCCAGGCGGCGGTAGTCCCGCAGGGCCCGGAGCGCCCGGGCAGCGCGCCGGCCGCTGGTGAACCAGGGCAGCCTGATCCGGGCCAGGATTTCGACGGCCGCGGTTGCCGGACGTGTGTAGCTGTAGGCCAGGACCGGCTTGCCCGAGCGCTGCAGCGCGGCGGCCAGTGCGGCTTCCTCCTCGCCGAGCAGCACGGCACTCGACAGTGTCGTGGTAACGATGACGGCATCTACCTCGTCCGTGCCGGCGAGCAGTTCCAGGATCGGGGCCAGGCCGCCGGCCGTCTGGACGACCTGCGCAGTGACGTCCACCGGGTTCACCGCCGAGCCGTAGGCGGGGATGAGGGCCGAGATTCGCTCCTGGAGCCGGGGTGACAGGCGCGGGACCTCGAACCCCTCGGCCTCCAGCGCGTCGGCGGTCCACACGCCCGCCCCGCCTGAGTACGTCAGGACGGCAACGCGGTTCCCGGTCAGAGGCGGCGCCCAGGAGAACACCATGCCGATGTCGACCAGCTCTTCCTGGTCCTCCGCCCGGATTACCCCGTGCCGCCGGAATACCGCGTCGTAGATCTGGTCGCTCCCGGCCAGGCTGGCCGTGTGCGACTGGGCAGCCCGCTGCCCGGATGCCGACCGGCCCGCCTTCGCGACCACGAGCGGCTTTCCGGCTGCTCTGGCCTTTGCCGCCACACCAGCCAGCCGACTGCCGTTTCGCAGTCCCTCGACAAAAAGCAGGACCACGCCGACTCTGGGATCGTCGAGCAGATAGTCGACGTATTCCAGCACGGTCAGTCCGTCCTCGTTGCCGGTGCTGACCACGTAGCTGAAGCCGAGGCCGCGCGCCTGACCGTCGTTGAACAGGGCGAAGCCGAGGCCGCCGGACTGGGCCACCACAGCGACCGGCCCGGTGAGCAGGTGATCAAGACCGCGGTCGTGGTCGATCGCCGGCGAGAAACTGGCCGGCACGGCGCCGTAGGTGTTGACGAACCCCTCGGAATTGGGGCCTGCCAGGGCGAGGTCGCGATAGCGGGCCAGAACGGCCCGGAGCTGATCGCGCCGCGCCGCGCCGCCCGCGCTCTGCTCGGCAAAGCCGGAGCTGATCACGACCACGTTCGCGATCCCGGCTCGGCCGCAGGCGTCGACGGCGGCGGGCACAGCGCAGGCGTTGACCAGTACCAGGGCCAGGTCGGGGACCTCCGGGAGCTGGCTCACTGCCGGGTAGCAGCGCAGTCCGCGCAGCTGCGCGTGCCGCGGGTTGACCGGATACAGGCGTCCGGGGTACCGGTGCTGCTGGAGGATCCGGAGCGGCCGTGCCGACAGCGTGTGCGGGGACCCAGACGCCCCGATCACGGCGATGCTCCTCGGCCAGAAGAAGCGCTCGAGCGCGGGGACGTTGGCTCTTTCCGCCCGGTCTGGTCTCATGAGAGTTCCAGGTTACGGTGGCCCGGGATGAAACCGGCGCTTGTCCCGCTCGAGTCAGGAAACTGCCCATGACGAAGGACTTCCGATGACGGATCGGCAGGCCCCCGCCGCGACGGCCCGGCGGGCTGAGCTCTCGGTCGAGATAGGCGGCGATCATGTCGCGGTCATCGAGATCCACCGGCCGCCGAACAATTTCTTCGACGTCGCCCTCATCGGCCAGCTCGCCGACGCGTGCGACGAGCTGGCACGAGACTCCCGGTGCCGCGCGGTCGTGCTGTGCAGCGAAGGCCGTCATTTCTGCGCGGGCGCCAACTTCGCCGCCCCGGCAGCGCTGGGCGAAGGCGACGGCCCGCATCTCTACGACATGGCCATCCGGCTGTTCCAGCAGCCGCTCCCGGTAGTGGCCGCGATCCAGGGCGCCGCCATCGGCGGCGGCCTGGGGCTCGCCCTGGCCGCCGACTTCCGGATCGCCTCGCCGGACGCGCGGTTCTCGGCCAACTTCGCCGCCCTGGGCATCCACCACGGCTTCGCGCTGACCATCACCCTGCCCGCCGCCGTCGGGCAGCAGGCCGCCCTCGACCTCCTCTACACCGGACGCCGGGTCGGCGGCGAAGAGGCACACCGTCTCGGCCTGGCTGACCGCCTCGTCGCGCCCGGCATGCTGCGGCCATCGGCTCGCGCCTTCGCCGCGCAGATCGCGGCCTGCGCCCCGCTGGCCGTCCGGTCGATCCGCGAGACGATCCGGGGCCCGCTGGCCGAGCGGGCCCGCGACGCCATGCGGCGGGAACGATCGGAACAGGAGAAACTGATGCGCACCTCCGACTGGCGCGAGGGAGTGGCCGCCGTCAGCGAGCGCCGGGCGGCGCGGTTCGCCGGACGCTAGGCCAGATGGCCATGCCCCGGCCGGATCGGCCCGAGCGTCGTGCTCGCCGTGTCCTCGTCTTGACGACGCGGCTCTGCCGGTGACGCGCTAGCAATGATCCAGGAATCGGTCCAGGACGCGGACGCCGAACTGGAGGGCGTCGACCGGGACGCGC
>Ga0080026_10000484_pt1 | contig 9896 bp, 7 predicted proteins | sample OrgsoiDNA2013045_FD_70941 | JGI IMG/M metagenome (GOLD analysis project Ga0080026, IMG submission 70941) | Permafrost soil microbial communities from the Arctic, to analyse light accelerated degradation of dissolved organic matter (DOM) -... | ecosystem: Environmental > Terrestrial > Soil >... | reverse complement strand
CGTCATCCCGATCTTGAGCACGCGGGCGCCGCGGGTGACGATCTTTTCCAGTTCCTCCACGGTATAGAAATTCAAACGCACCGGAATCCCGAAGCGGTCGCGCAGCGGATTGGTCAACAGGCCCGCGCGCGTGGTGGCGCCGACCAGCGTGAATTTTGCAAGCTCGATCTTGACCGAGCGCGCCGCCGGTCCCTCGCCGATAATCAGGTCGAGCTGGAAATCCTCCATCGCCGGATACAGCACCTCCTCGACCGCCGGGCTGAGGCGATGGATTTCATCGATGAACAAGACATCGCGCTCTTCGAGATTGGTCAGAAGTGCGGCGAGATCGCCGGCCTTGGCGATCACGGGACCCGAGGTGGCGCGAAAGCCGACGCCGAGTTCACGCGCCACGATCTGCGCCAGCGTGGTCTTGCCGAGACCTGGGGGCCCTACGAACAGCACATGGTCCAGCGCCTCGCCACGCTTGCGCGCGGCCTCGATGAAGATCGAGAGGTTCTTGCGCGCCTGCGCCTGGCCGACGAATTCCGACAGCAATTGCGGACGCAACGCGGTGTCGGGCGCATCATCGGTGCGGCGTTCCGGGGTAACGATGCGGGAGGGCGGGGTCATGCGGCGAAGATAGCACGAGACGTACTCCCCTCCCCCTTGCGGGGAGGGGCCGGGGGTGAGGGTCTCCGAGTCCGTGCCTCGCGGTTATCCCCCTCCCCGACCCTGCCCCGCAAGGGGGGAGGGAGCAGGAAGGCGCGCGGCGCTTTGCACGCATCGAAAATCACCGTTGCAAAATCGCTTGCCTCGCTCACTTCGCCAGCTCCTTCAGCCCGAGCTTGATGAGCTGCGCGGTTTCCCCACCTTCGCCGGCGATGCGCGAGGCGCCGGCAATCGCCGCCGCCGCCTGCGGCGGACCGTAGCCGAGATTGACCAGCGCCGAGATCGCGTCGGTGACGGGACGCGGCGCGCGATCGTGATCGATCGCGCCGGACAGATGCACCAGCGCCGGATCGACGCTGGAAAAGGCCGGCACCTTGTCCTTCAATTCGGTGACGATGCGTTCGGCCACTTTGGGGCCGACGCCCGGCGTGCGCGTCACCGCGGCCTTGTCGCGCAGCGCGATCGCATTGGCCAGATCGGACGGCGGCAAGGTGGAGAGCACCGCCAGCGCCACCTTGGCGCCGACGCCCTGCACGGTCTGCAGCAGCCGAAACCATTCGCGTTCGGTGTCGCTGCGAAAGCCGAACAGTTTGATCTGGTCCTCGCGCACATACGTTTCGATCGACAGCACCGCCGCCTCGCCGGGCGCGGGCAGCGCCTGCAACGTTCGCGACGAGCAATGCACCTGATAGCCGACGCCGCCGACGTCGAGAATGACAAAATCCTCGCCGTAAGAGTCGATCAGGCCTTTGAGCTTACCGATCATAGCCCCACCATCCTCAGCCGCAGCGCCGCGCTCTGGCGTTGGTGCGCGTGGGTGATGGCGATGGCGAGCGCGTCGGCGGCATCGGCGGATTTCGGCTCGGCTTTGGGCAGCAGGATTTTCAGCATCACCAGAATCTGGTTCTTGTCGGCATGTCCAGCGCCGACCACGGTCTTCTTGACCTGATTGGGCGCGTATTCGGCGACCGAAATCCCGAACATCGCCGGCGCCAGCATCGCGACGCCGCGCGCCTGGCCGAGTTTCAGCGTCGCGACGCCGTCCTTGTTGACAAAAGTCTGTTCGACCGCGGCTTCAGCGGGACGGAAGTCGCCAAGCACAGCGGCGAGGCCCTGGTGAATCGCCAACAGGCGGCTCGCCAGCGGCAGGCCTTCCGGCGGTTCCACCGAGCCGCAGCCGACGAAACTCAGCCGGTTGCCGTCGATTTCGATCACCCCCCAGCCGGTGCGGCGCAGGCCCGGATCGATGCCAAGGATGCGGACGGCAGAGCGAATCGGCTGATGGGTCATGCCCAAGTGTTAACGCCGGAGCGCGGCGAACGAAATAGAAACGGGGCGTCATACCCAGCGAAAGCGCGCGGAGCGTGCCCCGGACGCTGCGCAGCACGAAGTGATGCGCTGCAGAGCCGGGGCCCACGCAATGCGTTCCACATATGGGTCCCGGCTCTGCGGAGCAGCGTGAAGGACGCTGCACCGCGTCCGGGACACGCAAACACTCATCCGCCCATCTTGGTCATCAGCGCGTCGGAAACCTCGAAATTCGCATACACGTTTTGCACGTCGTCGTGCTCGTTCAACAGATCGATCAGCTTCAACAGCTTCTCGCCCGTCTCATCGTCGACCGGCACCGTGTTCTGCGGTTTCCAGGTCAGCGCCGCCCTGCGGGCTTCGCCGAATTTTGCCTCCAGCGCCTTGGCGACCTCACGAAAGGTGTCCTGTGAGGCATAGATCTCGTGGCCGTTCTCGCTCGACAATACGTCGTCGGCGCCGGCCTCGATCGCCGCATCCAGCATCGCATCGTCGGAGGCGACCCTGGCGTCGTATTCGATGATGCCGGTGTGGTCGAACATGAAGGCGACCGAGCCGGTTTCGCCGAGATTGCCGCCGGATTTGGTGAAGTAGGACCGGATATCGGACGCCGCGCGGTTGCGGTTGTCGGTCAGCGCCTCGATGATGACGGCGACGCCGCCGGGGCCATAACCCTCGTAGCGAATCTCGTCGTAGTTTTCGGCGTCACCGCCAATCGCTTTCTTCACCGCGCGCTCGATCGAGTCTTTCGACATGTTCTCCTGGCGCGCGGAGGTGATCGCGGCGCGCAGCCGCGCATTCATGCTGGGGTCCGGCTGGCCCATCTTGGCCGCGACGGTGATTTCCCGCGCCAGCTTGCTGAACAGTTTCGACTTCTGGGCATCCTGCCGGCCCTTGCGATGCATGATGTTCTTGAACTGGGAATGTCCGGCCATGCGGATGCCTCTGGGATTCGTGCGGGATGGTGGGGTGGAAGGCGCGGCCTTATAGGCCGGTGACCCGCCGAAATCAAAGATTTACCAGAGCTTTCGGTATACAGGTAGCGTCCGCTGCCTATCCATCGGGCAATTATTAACCATGGTTTCACGTCCGGCTGCGAGCATGCGGTTTCCTTTACCTGTTTTGAGATTAGCCCATGGCGTTCGGATTGTTTCGAAAGCGTCTGCCGGAACCGGTCGCGCCGACCGCCACACCTGTGGCGGCGACGCCGACGATCGCGGCTGACATTGCCGTTTCGGACAGCGATTCCGCCAAGGAAATCCTCGAACTGCTCGAACTCGAACTCGGCGCCATGATCAGGCAGCTCGAACGCGCGGCCCATTCGGTCGCCGATGGCGCCGAGGCGACGGCGGCGACGCTCTCCACCATTCGACAGCGCACCAACGCGCTGACCGGACATACCAGCGCTGCCCAGGGCACCGCGACCACCTTTTCGCGGGCCGCGGACAACTTCACCCATTCCGCGCAAGGCATCGGGTCCCAGGTGCGCGACGCCAGCAAGCTCGCCGACGAGGCCAGCGCCGCCGCCGAGGAGGCCAGCCTCAATGTCGGTCGCTTGCGCGAATCATCGGCTGCCATCGGCAATGTCGTCAATCTGATCGCGCAGATCGCCAGGCAAACCACGCTTCTGGCGCTCAACTCCACCATCGAGGCGGCGCGGGCGGGTGATGCCGGGCGCGGCTTTGCCGTGGTCGCCACCGAGGTCAAGGCGCTGGCGGTCCAGACCCAGCACGCCACCGAGGAGATTACCAAAAAGATCGACGCGCTGCAGCGGGACGCGGCGGGCTCGGTCGATGCCGTGCAGCGGATTTCGCTGGCGATCGCGGCGATCCGCCCGGTTTTCGAGAACGTCAACGGCGCGGTGGCGGAGCAGAACGAAACCACCGGCAAGATGTCCGACAACGCCGCCTCCGCATCGCAGTTCATCGTCTCGGTCGGCGACAGCGCCGCCGAAATCGACAGTGCGACCAGGGAGGCGGAGGCTCATGGCAAAAGCGTCGCCGAGGCCGGCAGCGCCGTCACCACGTTTACCGAGAAACTCAAATCGCGCTGCGCGGTACTGCTGCGGCAGGGCGAGCGCGAAGACCGGCGCAAGCGTGCGCGGCTGCCATGTCATCTCAGGATCGAAATTCAGACCGCGCGCGGCCCTGTCACGGCACCGGTCTACGAGATTTCCGGCGAAGGCATCCTGATCGGCGGACCGGACGCCGAGCGGCTGCCGCTGAACGAGAACCTCAATGCCGCGCTGGAGAGCGTCGGCGCCTGCCGGATACGCATCAGTGAGCATTCAAAGGCCGGCGCGCTGGCGCGGTTCGAGCGGCCGGACGCCGCATTGAGCGAAAAAATCGAAGATGCATTGTGGGCGCTCCACGACGAGAACATCGAATTCGTCACCCGCGCCATGGAAGCCGGCACCGCGCTGACCAAGGTGTTCGAAGACGCCGTAGCCTGCGGCGCCATCTCCGTCGACGACATGTTCGATGCCGATTATGTCGAGATATCAGGCACCAATCCGCTGCAGCACCGCACCCGGATTCTCGATTGGGCGGATCGCGCGCTGCCTCCGTTCCAGGAGGCCTTCCTGGTCAGGGATCCGCGGATGGCGTTCTGCGTGATGATCGACCGCAACGGTTACCTGCCGGTGCACAACAGGATCTACTCGCATCCGCAACGCTCGGGCGATGTGGTGTGGAACACCGCCAACAGCCGCAACCGCCGCATCTTCAACGATCCCGCGGGACTAGCCGCCGGCCGCAACCTGCGTTCCTATCTGATCCAGAGCTACGCCCGCGACATGGGCAACGGCAAAACCGTCATGATGCGCGAAATCGACGTGCCGGTCCGCGTCAATGGCCGGCACTGGGGCGGCTTCCGAACCGCATACAAGCTTTGAGTCATACAGGCATCCAAAAATCATGAACCAGTCATCTAGTCTATTGACCCGACGGAACGCAGCGATGCCGGTTGCAGAGCCCGCAATACCGGAAGTGGCCGCGGCGCCCCCCTCCGCCAGCGAACGCCTGGTCGATCAGCTAGCCAGCCGGATCGGCGGCCTCGGGGTTGAACTCGCGGACGTGGCGGGAAATCTGCAAGAAGTCGCCGCTCGGGTATCCGGCCAATCCGAGCGGTTCGGACATCTGCAGAAAACCGCCGAGACGATGGTTTCCGCCAACCACAATATCGCAACCGCGTCGCGGGCGGTGCAGTCGGCGACATCGGCCGCCGTCGGCGACATCACCCAATCGCGCGCCGTGGTGGAAACCGCGGTGAAGCATATCGCCGAATTGATCGATGCCGTCCGCCGTATCGAGCTCAGTCTCGGTTCGGTCGGAACCGCGCTCACCCAGGTCGCCAAGGTATCCGGGTCGATCGAGGCGATCGCCAGGCAAACCAACCTGCTCGCGCTGAACGCGACCATCGAGGCCGCCCGCGCCGGCGACGCGGGAAGAGGTTTTGCCGTCGTCGCCAACGAGGTCAAGAACCTCGCCGAAGCGACGCGAGCGGCAACGCGTCTGATCGGCGAAACCGTTCGCGATCTTGACGGCCAAGTGGGCAATCTGATCGGCGCGAGCGGTGACGCCTCGCTTCGGGCCAAAAACGCCGGCGAAGGCGCCCAGCAGATTCAGAGCATCATCGTCCGCGTCCAGGACGGCTTTACGTCGGTCGGCCAGGAGATCGACGGGGTCGCCAAAGCGGCGACTTCCAATCTCGCTCACTGCGATATGGTGATCGACGAACTCGGCAACCTTGCCAAGGGCGTCGATCTGTCATCGACCGAGCTCAAGCACGCCGATGACAGGGTCGCCAAGTTGCTCGACGTTTCCGAGGGGCTGATCGAATTGATCGCCGCCAGCGGCGTGGAGACATCGGATGCACCCTTGATCCGCATCGTCGTCGATACCGCAAAGCAGATTTCGGCGGCTTTCGAGAGCGCCATCGAGCGCGGCGACATCCGCCTCGAGCAATTGATGGACGAGAACTACCGCGAAATTGCCGGCACCGACCCCAAGCAATATCTCACCGACTATGTCGCCTTCACCGACCGGATCCTGCCGCCGATCCAGGATCCGATACAGAAGATCGATCCCCGAATCGCATTCTGTGTCGCGTGGGCCAAGGGCGGATATCTTCCGACCCATAATCCGAACTATCGCCTGCCGCAGGGACCTGATCCGGTCTGGAATAACGCCAATTGCCGCAACCGGCGGCTCTTCAACGATCGCGCGGTACGCAAGGTGGCCGCAAATACCAAGCCGTTCTTGCTGCAGACCTACCGGCGCGACATGGGCGGCGGCAATTTCGTCCTGATGAAGGACCTGTCATCGCCGATCAACGTTCGCGGCCGGCATTGGGGCGCGTTCCGCATGGGTTTTCGGCAGTCCTGACCAACAACGAATACCGACAAAGCCACTCGTCGAACCGTCATCCCTCGTCTGGAGCTCCGTTTCGATGGAGCCGAAACGGGGCTCCAGATTCTTGATTTGACGCGTTTTCTTGACGCGAACCGGTTTCCACTTCGCTTGAAAACGCTCTAACCTGCCCGCATCGGCGGCGGAGATTGAGCATCCATGAAGAACCTGTTCGAAGCGGGAAAGCTCTTGCTTCTCGATATGGCGTCGACGTTCTTCTTCCTCGTGCTTTATCTGTTGACGCACAACATCACCCTGTCGGTCGCCCTCGGCATGGCGCTTGGCATTGGCCAGATCGGCTGGCAGTACGCGCGTAAAGCACCGATCGACACCATGCAGTGGATGAGCCTTTTCCTGGTGCTGGGCTCGGGCGCAGCGACGCTGATCACCAACGATCCGCGATTTGTGATGGTCAAGCCGAGCGTGATCTACACCATTGTCGGCATCGTGATGCTGAAGCCGGGATGGATGAACCGCTATCTGCCGCCGGTGGCCATCGAGCTTGTGCCGGACATCGCCTTTATCTTCGGCTTCGTCTGGGCGGGACTGATGTTCTTCTCCGCCGCATTGAACCTGTTCGTGGCCTTCAACTTCAGCGTGGTGGCATGGTCGGCGTTCATGTCGATCTGGGCCATCGTCAGCAAGGCCGTGCTGTTCCTGATCGGCTTTGCCACCATGCGCACGATCGGCGTTCGCCGCCGCCGCGCCCAGATGGTGGCTGCCGCTTCGTGACGCATTCCCGGAACCACTCGAGCCGCGCGCCGGTTCGAATCGGCCCGATGAGATGCCCGAGGTCCACTGCCGCAATCAGGAAGTGTGGACTCCCGATCCGCACTTCGGTTTGGAAATTGCCAACGGAAGAGCATGCAGGAATGATGGCCATCATCTCACTAGCCTGAAGCCGATGCGGTCATTGCGCACGATTGCGTGAAGCCGCGCCATCTCCTTCGCGGCCAGCGCAAATCAGCATTGCGAAAATATCCTCGCGTCATAGGTTACCGCAACGCGATATAGTATCGCCGACTTCGCCACCGTGGCCGCTGGTCACGGCTGTTAAATTGGAGGGGCACTCATGGCAACGACGCTGACGATCAATGGCGAAGCAAAATCTTTCGACGCGCCCGCCGACATGCCGTTGCTGTGGGTTCTGCGCGACGTGCTCGGCATGACCGGCACGAAATTCGGCTGCGGTATCGCGCAATGCGGCGCCTGCACGGTTCATATCGACGGCAAGCCGGTGCGCTCCTGCATGTTGCCGGTCGGCGCGGTGCGCGATCGCGCCGTCACCACCATCGAAGGCATCGGCGCGTCGGCCGCCGGCGCCAAAGTGCAGAAGGCCTGGCTCGATCTCGAGGTGATCCAGTGCGGCTATTGTCAATCGGGCCAGATCATGTCGGCCGCGGCATTGCTCGCGGCCACGCCGAATCCGGATGATTCCGACATCGACGCGGCGATGGCGGGAAATATCTGCCGCTGCGGCACCTATGTGCGGATTCGCGCGGCGATCAAGCAGGCCGCGTCCGGACGCCAGTCGTAGGAGCGCGCCATGACCATCGCCCAGAAAATTTCCGCGGAAAAGACTTCCGAGCAAGTTTCACGCCGTGCGCTCTTGACCGGCGGTTTGGCGGGCGGGTTTCTGCTTGCCTTCCACCTGCCGGTTCGCGCCGTCAATGAGCCGGTGCAGCCGCCCGATGTGACCGACGGCAAATTCGCGCCCAACGCCTTCATCCGCATCGATGCAACAGGCCATACCACGCTGGTGATGCCGCAGGTCGAGATGGGCCAGGGCGTCTACACCGCGGTGGCGATGATTCTGGCCGAAGAGCTCGACGCCGATTTTTCGCAGGTGACGCTGCAGCACGCGCCGCCGAACGACAAACTGTACGGCAATCCCACTTTCGGCCTCCAGGTCACCGGCAATTCCAATTCGATCCGGGCGTTCTGGAAGCCGCTGCGCAATGCCGGCGCCGGGGCACGCGCCATGCTGGTGCAGGCCGCCGCCCAACAATGGCAGGTCGAGCCGGCAACTTGCTCGACGGCGAATAGCGAGGTCACGCACAAGGAAAGCGGTCGCAAGCTTTCCTACGGTGCGCTGGCGCTTGCCGCGAGCAGCCAGACGCCGCCAAAGGACGTTCCGCTCAAGGAGGCGAAGGATTTTGCGCTGATCGGCAAGCCGCTGAAGCGGCTTGATACGCCGGACAAGGTCAACGGCAAGGCCGTCTACGGCATCGACGCGATGCTTCCCGGCATGAAGTTCGCGACGCTGTTGGCATGCCCGGTGTTCGGCGGCAAGGTCGGCAAGGTCGATGACAGCGCCGCCAAGAAGATTCCCGGCGTGCAGAAGATCGTCGTGCTGGACGACCTGGTCGCGGTGGTCGGCGATCACATGTGGGCGGCGAAGAAAGGCCTCGATGCGCTGGTGATAGACTGGGACGAAGGCCCGAACGCGCGCATCAGCTCAAAGGACATCTGGAACGATTTGCGCGCCGCCAGCGAAAAAGACGGTGTGGTGGCGCGATCCGAGGGCGATATCGCCAAGGGCCTCGCCACCGGCGAGCGGCTGGACGCAGCCTATGAGCTGCCGTTTCTCGCCCACGCCACGATGGAGCCTTTGAACGCCACGGTTCACCTGACGCCCGACTCCTGCGAAATCTGGACCGGCACCCAGATCGTGAGCCGGGTGCAGGCGGAGGCCGCGAAGGCGGCCGGGCTTCCGGTCGACAAAGTGATCGTCAACAATCACCTGCTCGGCGGCGGTTTTGGGCGCAAGCTCGAGCCCGACATGGTGGTCGCGGCCGTGCGCATCGCCAAAGAGGTCGACGGGCCGGTCAAGGTGGTGTGGACCCGCGAAGAAGACATCCAGCACGATATCTATCGTCCGGTCTATCGCGACAACATTGCCGCGACGCTGCTGGACGGCAAGATCGTCGGCTGGAAATATCGCATCACCGGCTCGGCCGTGATCGCGCGCTGGCTGCCGCCGGCGTTCCAGAAGGGCATCGACATCGACGCCGTCGATAGCGCGGTCGACATGCCCTACGATATTCCGAATATCCAGGTCGAATATGTCCGGGCCGAGCCGCCGGCGGTGCCGACCGGCTTCTGGCGCGGCGTCGGTCCCAACAACAATGTGTTTGCCGTCGAATGTTTCATGGATGAACTGGCGCGCAAGGCGGGCAAGGATCCGGTTGCGTTCCGCCTTGCGATGCTGGGCAAGAACCCGCGCATGCAGGCAGCACTCAATCTTGCGGCCGAAAAATCCAATTGGGGTCAGCCGCTGCCGGCGCGCGTCGGACGCGGCGTCTGCGTGCAGCCGTCGTTCGGCAGCTTCATCGCCACCGTGGTGGAAGCGGAAGTCGATGAAGCCGGTGAAGTCCATTTGCGGCGCGTCACCTCGGCGGTCGATACCGGCATCGCGGTCAATCCCGATACCATCATGGCCCAGCTCGAGGGCGGATTGATCTTCAGCCTGACCGCAGCACTCTATGGCGAGATCACCATCGACAAGGGACGGGTCCAGCAATCCAA
>Ga0080026_10000483_pt1 | contig 9899 bp, 6 predicted proteins | sample OrgsoiDNA2013045_FD_70941 | JGI IMG/M metagenome (GOLD analysis project Ga0080026, IMG submission 70941) | Permafrost soil microbial communities from the Arctic, to analyse light accelerated degradation of dissolved organic matter (DOM) -... | ecosystem: Environmental > Terrestrial > Soil >... | reverse complement strand
GCTTACCACGGTGCCCGGCATCGGCCGCAAGGGCGCCCAGCGGATCGTGCTCGAGCTCGCCGGCCGGCTGGGCTCGCCCGGCGACGCCGCCCAGCCAGGCGCCGGGCTACCGGGGAGCGGCGGGCCGGCCGGGGGCCGCCTGGCCCCCTGGCGCGAGCAGGTGCGCGCCGGACTGGTCAACCTGGGCTGGCAGGCCCGCGACGCCGACCAGGCCATCACCCTGGTCGAGCCGGACCTGCTGGCCGACGCGGGGGCGGGCGGGGGCGGCGAGGTGGACGTCGCGGTCGCGCTGCGCGCGGCCCTGCGGGTGCTGGGGCGCACGTGACCGGACCGGAAGCCGGCGCCAACCACCGGGAGACCGGCCCCGGCCGCCTGGAGGCCGGCGCCGGTGACCTGGAGACCGGCCCCGGCGACCTGGAGGCTGAGGCCGCCCGCTGGCAGGCCGGCGATGACCATGGCCTGCCGGCTGGCGACGAGCGGCTGGAGGCCGATTCCGGGCGGCTGGTGTCACCGCTGGCTGACGCCGACGAGCGCGACATCGAGGGCGCGCTGCGCCCCAAGCGGCTGGCCGAGCTGGTCGGGCAGGCCCGGGTCCGTGAGCAGCTGTCCCTGGTGCTGGAGGGCGCCAAGCGGCGCGGCCGCGCTCCCGACCACGTCCTGCTCTCCGGGCCTCCGGGCCTGGGCAAGACCACCATCGCCATGATCATCGCGGCGGAGCTCGGCGCGCCGCTGCGCATTACCAGCGGCCCGGCCATCGAGCGGGCGGGCGATCTGGCCGCGGTGCTGTCCACGCTCAGCCAGGGCGAGGTGATGTTCATTGACGAGATCCACCGCGTCGCCCGGCCGGCCGAGGAGATGCTCTACCTGGCCATGGAGGACTTCCGGGTCGACGTCATCATCGGCAAGGGGCCGGGGGCCACGGCTATCCCGCTCGACATCGCCCAGTTCACGCTGGTCGGCGCCACGACCCGGGCCGGCCTGCTGCCCGCCCCGCTCCGCGACCGGTTCGGCTTCACCGCGCATCTGGACTTCTACGAGCCCGAGGAGCTCGGGATCATCATCCGCCGCTCGGCGGGCCTGCTCGGGGTGGCACTGCGCGAGGACGGTGCCGACGAGATCGCCGGCCGGTCCCGGGGTACCCCGCGGATCGCCAACCGGCTGCTGCGCCGGGTCCGCGACTTCGCCGAGGTGCGCGGGAACGGCGTTATCACCAGGGACGCGGCCAGGTCCGCGCTGGAGCTGTACGAGGTCGACGAGAGCGGCCTGGACCGGCTGGACCTGGCCGTCCTGGCCGCCCTGGTGCGCCGGTTCGGCGGCGGCCCCGTCGGGCTGTCCACGCTGGCGGTCGCCGTCGGCGAGGAATCAGAGACCGTCGAGGTGGTAGCGGAGCCCTTCCTGGTCCGGGCCGGCCTGATGGCCCGGACCCCGCGCGGCCGCGTGGCCACGCCCGCGGCCTGGGAGCATCTGGGACTGGTGCCGCCGCCGGAGGCGGGCGGCCAGGTCAGGGGCCAGCCGGAGCCCGGCAAGCTTTTTGGCTGACGCCACCGCGGTTACGGGACGGAACTCAGCGGCGCAGGCGACCGTTATCAAGGGGAAGACTCGCTCCGGTCACGCCTGAATTGTCACGGCTGGTCGCGCGCTGGTCACGATCACCCTACGAACGTCGTAGCCTGTTGGTGCGTCGCTTGCGCGCCGCTAAACTTCGGCAGTTGGTCCATGACAAGCCGCTAGGCGCTGATACCGGATGACCGGTCAGGCGCCGGACTGGGTCGCCCGGTCCCGGCAATCAACCGGAAGGATGCCCCGAGATGGGGACCACAATTCTCGCCGCTACCGCAGCCACGAAGACCTCTAGCAGCAGTTTCCTGCCGCTACTGATCATTATCGTGCTCTTCGGCCTGTTCTACGTGACGATCATCCGCCCGCAGCGCAACAAGCAGCGCGCGGCGACCCGGACGCAGAGCCAGGCCGTCCCCGGGCAGCGGGTCCGTACTACCGCCGGCATTTACGGGACGCTCGTCTCCGGCGACGACCGGGATGTCGTCGTCGAGATCGCCCCAGGAGTGCAGGTCCAGATGCTCCGGCGCGGCATCATGGAGGTCGTTCCCGAGGACGACCAGGCCGGCACCAGCAACGTCTATGAGCCGGAGCCGGAGACCAGCTCCGACGAGCACAACAAGCCGGCGGATGACCGCGGCGACCTGACCATCTAGCCGCCCGCTAGCTCATCCCCTTAAGGACAGGCCCACACGTGGCTCCATCCACTACTACCTCTCGGCCCGGGCGCCTGCTGGCCGTCCTGGCCGTGATCATTATCGCGATGCTGGCCGGGGTCCTGGCGGGCAACATCGTCCACCCGGCCAAGTGGCACCAGAGCTTCAAGGTTGGCCTGGGGCTGGACCTGTCCCACGGCACCACCGTCACCCTGAAGGCCGTTGCGGCCAAGGGCCATAAGGTGCCATCGCAGGGCGCGATGAACCAGGCCATCGCGATCATGAACGCCCGGGTCAACGGGGCGGGCTTCACCGGTGCCCAGGTGCGGCAGCAGGGCAGCCAGAACATCACGGTGTCGGTGCCCGGCCAGGGCGCGCAGAAGGTGGTCGGCCTGGTCGGCACCACCGCGCAGCTCCGGTTCCGCCAGGTGCTGCTGTGCTCCGGGGTCAGCACCCAGTGCATTTCCGCCAAGGCGCTGGCCGCCGCGTCGCCCTCGTCGAGCGCGTCCCCGTCCGCCAGCAGCCCGGCGTCGCCCAGCAGCCCGGCCTCGCCGACCGCCTCGAGTTCCGCCCAGGCGAGTTCCTCGGCCGGGAGCGCCAAGGCGGCCAGCGCCACGAAGCTCGGGTCGGGCGCGGCGGCACCGCAGCCCGCCAGCTCGGCCTCGGCCACGGCGTCCAGCACGGCGTCAGCACCGGCCTCCAGCTCCGCCTCGCCAGCGGCTTCGCCGTCGGCGGCGGTCTCCACGCCGACGTCCGCGTCGGTGACCGGTAACCCGAGCCTGGTCAATAAGTCCACCCTGGCCCTGTTCAACAAGGTGAACTGCGCGGATAAGAACTGGCAGGCCAATGCCTACGGCAGTAACTCCAACGCGTGGGACGATCCCGCCGCGCAGATCGTCTCGTGTGACCCGCAGGGCGTGAAGTACGTGCTGGCCACCTCTCCGGTCGTCGGCCAGGAGATCACCTCCGCCGGCGCGGCCCTGGACACCACCAGCCACTGGGTCATCAACTTCAACCTGAACGGCAAGGGCAACGCGGCGTTCGCCAACCTGACCAGCCAGATGTTCAGCAAGTACTACGCGTCGGGCGCGCCGACCTCGGTGCTCGACCAGTTCGCGATCGTGCTGGACGGGAAGGTCGTGTCGGCCCCTGATATCCAGCAGCCCATCACCGGCGGCCAGGGCCAGATCAGCGGCCCCAACACCTCGCCGTTCACGCAGGCCGCGGCCACCAAGCTGGCCAACGTCCTCAAGTACGGCGCGCTCCCGCTGACGTTCCACACTCAGGACGTGTCGACGGTCTCGGCCCAGCTCGGCTCGGCCCAGCTGCAGGCGGGCCTGATCGCCGCGGCTATCGGCCTGCTGCTCGTGGTGATCTACTCCCTGCTGTACTACCGCGGGCTCGGCCTGGTCTCGGTGTCCAGCCTGGCCATCGCCGCCCTGGTGTCGTACCTGTCGGTGGTCCTGCTGAGCAAGTACGAGGGCTTCACCCTGTCGCTGGATGGCGTCGCCGGCCTCATCGTCGCCATCGGCATCACGGCTGACTCGTTCGTGATCTACTTCGAGCGGCTGCGAGACGAGGTCCGGGAGGGCCGGTCGCTGCGCGCCGCGGTGGAGCGAGGCTGGGGCCGCGCCCGGCGCACGATCCTGGTCTCCGACACGGTGTCCTTCCTGGCCGCCGCCCTGCTCTACATCATCGCCATCGGCGACGTGAAGGGCTTCGCGTTCACTCTCGGGCTGACCACGCTCGTGGACGTCCTGGTGGTGTTCCTGTTCACCAAGCCGATGGTCACGCTGCTGGCCCGGACCAAGTTCTTCGGGCAGGGGCACAAGATGTCCGGCCTGGACCCGGCCCGGCTCGGTGCCCGTTCTCCCTGGCGAGGATCCCGCAGGCCAGTGGCCCGGCCAGCCACCACGGGCGGGGCCGCGAGCGCGACATCCGCCACGCGCGCCCGGACCAACCCGAAGGAGGCCTGATGTCCCGGCTGGGGAATATCGGCGGGCGGCTGTACCGCGGTGAGGTCTCGGTCGACTTCGTCGGCCGCCGGAAGATGTTCTACATCATCTCCGGCTGCATCCTGGTGATCAGCATCGTGGCGGTGCTGGTCCGCGGCCTGGACTACAGCGTGGACTTCAAGGGCGGGTCGGTCTTCCAGTTCTCGGCCCCCGGAGCCACCGTCACCCAGGTGGACTCGGTCATCACGAATATTGACCCCGGGGCCAGCCCGACCGCGACGGAGACGCATCCGCCGGGCAAGCCGCCGCTGTGGTCCGTGCAGACCAACCAGGCCAGCTTCGCGGAGGGATCCAAGGTCCAGGACGCCCTCGCCCAGGCCTTCCACCTGCCCGGCGGCGCCTCGGCGGTCAGCCGGACCTTTGTCGGCCCGACCTGGGGCAGCCAGATCGAGTCGAAGGCGCTCGAGGGCCTGATCGCCTTCCTGATCGTGATCGTGATCTACCTGTCCATCGCGTTCGAGTGGCGGATGGCTAGCGCCGCCCTGGTCGCGCTGGCGCATGACATCGTGATCACCATCGGCGTCTACGCACTGACGGGCTTCCAGATCAGCCCGGCGACGGTCATCGGCCTGCTGACCATCCTCGGGTACTCGCTCTACGACACGGTCGTGGTCTTCGACAAGGTCCGGGATAACACGGCGGGGCTGCTCGGCACTCGCAAGTCGACCTACAGCCAGGCGGCTAACCTGGCCCTGAACCAGACCCTGGTGCGATCCATCAACACCTCGCTGATTGCCCTGCTGCCGGTCGCGGCCATCCTGATCGTCAGCGTGTTCCTGCTCGGCAACGGCGAGCTCAAGGACCTGTCGCTCGTGCTGTTCGTCGGCATGCTGTCGGGCACCTACTCCTCGATCTGCATCGCCACCCCCGTGCTCGCCGACCTCAAGGAACGCGAGCCGCAGTACAAGCAGCTGGCCAAGCAGGTCGCGCAAAGGGCCGCCGGCGGCCGGGCCAAGATGCGCAAGGCCAAGGCGGCGTCGGGTGCGGCCGGCTCCTCCGGTGGCACCGGCGCGGCCGTGCTGGAGGTCCAGGACGACGGCGCGGACGGAGCTGAGCTGACCGACGCTGAGCTGGACGAGGCTGGCGCGGCTGACACCGGCCCGCAGCCCGCGACCGCCGGGACGGACGAGCCGGTGCCGGCCGGCCGCGCGGCCGCGGCCGGCTCGGGGTCGGCGCGCTCGGGAGCCGCCCGGCCGGCGCCGCGCCAGCAGCCGCGCCGCACCAGCGGCGCCAAGCGCCGCCCCGCGGGCAAGAAGAAGCGGCGGTAGACGCGAGCGTGTCGAGCGGAACGGGCCGGGCGGCGGACCAGGCCGACGCTGTCGCGGCCGGGGCCGACCCCGCCCTGGCCGCCCTGGTCTCGACCATGATCAGGGATGTGGCCGACTACCCGCAGCCCGGGGTCGTCTTCAAGGACATCACCCCGCTGCTGGCCGATGCCGCCGCCTTCGCGCAGGTTGTGACCGGCCTGGCCGCCGGTCATGCCGGGGTGGACAAGGTGGCGGGGATCGAGGCCCGCGGCTTCATCCTGGCCGCGCCGGTGGCCTGCGTGCTGGGAGCCGGGTTCGTCCCGATCCGCAAGCAGGGCAAGCTGCCGGGTCCCGCCTTCGCGCATTCCTATGACCTGGAGTACGGCAGCGCCACGATCGAGGTGCACCAGGACGCCTTTCAGCCGGGGGAGCGGGTCCTCATCGTCGATGACGTCCTGGCCACCGGCGGCACCGCCGCGGCCAGCGCGGAGCTGGTCCAGCGCGGCGGCGCCACGGTCGAGGCCATCGTCGTCCTGCTGGAGCTCGGCTTCCTCGACGGCCGGTCCAGGCTGCCGGGCCTCCCGGTTCGCGCCCTGCTTTCCGTCTGACCGGCGCCGCCGACGACCTGCCGTGACCTGGCCGGCCGGGGGCCGGTCCAGCCGCCTGCCCGCGGCCATCGAGGCGCCATCCGGCGCCATCCGGCACGTCCCGAATCGTCCGCCGATAGACTGGGCCCTTGGGAGACCTGGGGAGGGCATGTGGCCGGTGACGTGGCGACGGCCGGGGAGGCCGGGACCGGAGTCACCCAGCTGCCCGCGGAGCAGGCAGACTTCGAAGACCAGAACGGGCCCGCGGCAGGCGAAGGGGTGAGCTCGGCTAGCGGCATGCCCGCGGGCGGAATGGCGGCCGCCGAGCCCGATTCCCAGCCGGCGCGGCCGGCGCGGGTCAGGCGCTCGCGGGCAGCGCGATCGGGAGGATCCAGGCAGGATGCCGGTCCGTCCCCCGCCGCCGGACCCGAACCGCCGCCGGACGCCGCCCCGCCCGAGCCCAGCGCAGCCCTCCCGGACCCGGACACCGACTCCGGGCCGGCCCTCTCCCAGCCCGCCGGATCCCCGCCCTCCGGCGACTCGCCCGAGGACAGCACGCGGGCAGAGGCCGGCGAGGACGGTCACGGCACCCCAGCCGGGAGCGGCGAAATCGGCAATAACGGTGCCGTCAGGAGCAGCGGCTCGCCCGGGAGCGGCAGCCCGCGCAAGAGCGGGACGCCGCGCAAGGACGGCAGTCCCCGCAAGGACGGCAGCGCCCGCAAGGACGGCAGTCCCCGCAAGGACGGCAGCGCCCGCAAGGAGCCGTCGGCGCGCGAGAGCAGCCCCGGACGCGCCGCGGCCGCGGACGTGTCCGCCGGGACGGCGGCCGTTCGCCGCCGGCTGGCCCGGCTGGGCACCAACCGCGGCGGCGGGATCAATCCGGTGCTCGAGCCCTTGATCAAGACCGTGCGGCTGACTCACCCCAAGGCCGATATCCGGCCCATCGAGCGGGCCTACGAGTACGCCGCGCGGCTGCACCTGGGTCAGGACCGCAAGAGCGGCGACCCGTACATCACGCACCCCCTCGCGGTGGCCACCATCCTGGCCGAGCTGGGCATGAACACCGAGACGCTGTGCGCCGCCCTGCTGCATGACACCATCGAGGACACCGATTACACCCTGGCCGAGCTGCGCGCTGACTTCGGCGACGACATCGCGGCCCTGGTCGACGGCGTCACCAAGCTGGACAAGGTCAAGTACGGTGACGCGGCCCAGGCCGAGACCGTCCGCAAGATGGTCGTGGCGATGTCCCGCGACATCCGCGTGCTGGTTATCAAGCTGGCCGATCGCCTGCACAACATGCGCACGCTGCGCTACCTGCCGCGAGCCAAGCAGGAGCAGAAGTCCCGCGAGGTGCTGGAGATCTTTGCCCCGCTGGCCCACCGGCTCGGCATGAATACGGTGAAGTGGGAACTAGAGGACCTCGCGTTCGCCACGCTCTACCCCAAGCGGTACGACGAGATCGCGCGGCTGGTCTCCGAGCGGGCACCGCGCCGGGAGATATTCCTGCAGGAGGTCAGCGACGACGTCTCCACCGACCTGCGCGAGGCCAAGATCAAGGCGCGGGTCACCGGCCGACCCAAGCACTACTACTCGGTCTACCAGAAGATGATCGCCAGGAATGTCGGCTTCGACGACATTTACGACCTGATGGGGATCCGGGTCCTGGTCGACTCCCTGCGCGACTGCTATGCGGCGCTCGGGATCATTCACGCGCGGTGGAATCCGGTTCCCGGCCGGTTCAAGGACTACATCGCGATGCCGAAGTTCAACATGTACCAGTCGCTGCACACCACGGTGATCGGGCCGGAGGGCAAGCCGGTCGAGCTGCAGATCCGGACCTGGGGCATGCACCGGCGGGCCGAGTACGGCGTCGCGGCGCACTGGAAGTACAAGGAGGAGATGAGCTCCGGTACCGCCTCCGACATGGCGTGGCTGCGGCAGCTCGTCGACTGGCAGCGGGAGACCTCCGATCCGGCCGAGTTCCTGGACTCGCTCCGGTTCGACCTGGGCGTGGCCGAGGTCTACGTGTTCACTCCGCGCGGGGAGGTCATTGCCCTGCCGCAGGGCGCCACGCCGGTGGACTTCGCCTACGCGATCCACACCGAGGTCGGCCACCGCACGATCGGAGCGCGGGTCAACGGCCGCCTGGTGGCGCTGGAGAGCGCCCTGGACAACGGCGACACCGTCGAGATCTTCACGTCCAAGGCGGCGGATTCCGGGCCGAGCCGCGACTGGCTCGGCTTCGTGCAGAGCGCCCGCGCGCGGAACAAGATCCGGCACTGGTTCTCCAAGGAGCGCCGGGAGGCGGCCGCCGAGACGGGCAAGGCAGCCATCGCGCGCACCATGCGCAAGCAGGGGCTGCCGCTGCAGCGGCTCGCGACCGCCAACGCGCTCAACACGATCGCCCAGGAACTGCACTATGCCGACCTGTCGGCGCTGTACACGGCCGTCGGTGAGGGCCACGTCAGTGCCCAGAACGTCGTCGGCAAGCTGATCAAGTCGGCGGGTGGGATCGCCGGCGCCCAGGAGGACCTGGCCGAGACCACGCTGCCGACCAAGACCCCCCGGCCGCTTCCGGCCGGGGACTCCGGCGTGGTCGTCGAGGACTCCGGCGATGTCTGGGCAAGGCTGTCCAAGTGCTGCACACCCGTGCCGGGAGACACCATCACGGGCTTCGTGACCCGGGGCAACGGGGTATCCGTGCACCGCGAGGACTGCGTCAACCTCCAGCACCTCCTGCAGTCCGAGCCCGAGCGGCTGGTCGGGGTGCGCTGGTCGCCGCGCGAGGGCTCGCAGTTCCTGGTCGCCATCCAGGTCGAGGCGCTGGACCGGACCGGCCTGCTGTCCGACGTGACCAGGACGCTGTCGGACCAGCACGTGAACATCCTGTCCGCGACCGTGGCCACGACCCGGGACCGGGTCGCGTTCAGCAAGTTCACCTTTGAGATGGGCGACCCGAAGCACCTGGGCCACGTCCTACGCGCGGTCCGCTCCATCGACGGCGTCTACGACGTCTACCGGGTGACGAACTGAGTTTCCCCGGGGGACTGAGTTTCCCGGGGGGTAGCCCCCGGACCCCCAGACCGGGGGCACGCCCCCCGGACCCCTTGCCAGCCGCTCGGACCGGCAAGCCGGCCGTCGCGGCTGGCATCCCCTCGGGCTGCGGTTCGCCCGATGATCACGACCGTTTTTCCGCACATAGCGCGGGAAAACGGTCGTGGTCATTGCTCAACCATTTGCGGCAACGCGCAAACTAGCCGCTCACGCGACCGAAATCCGCCGCACCTCCTGGACCCGCCCAGCCCGACCCAACCCCAGCCCTAGAAGTGCCAGCCGCGACGCCCGGCTTGCCGGTCCGAGCGGCTGGCAAGGGGTCCGGGGGGCGTGCCGCCGGTCTGGGGCTCCGGGGGTTATCCACCGGGGTTACGCCGCGGTCCGGGGGTTACCCGGGAAAGCTCAGCCTCTCGGGAAGCTCAGCCCCTCGGGAAGCTCAGCCCCCCGGCTACTTCGAGAACTCGGCTAGCGTGCGCTCGGCTTCGGCTAGCCAGGACTGGCGGGCGGCCAGGGCTTCCTGGGCGCGCTGGCGGGCCTTGGCGTCGCCGCTGGCCTCGGCCTTGGCTAGCTGGGTCTCCAGCTGGCTGATCGCGGCCCGGATCTGGTCGACGGTGCTCCGGGCCCGCGAGAGCGCCTCGGGGTTAGAACGCCGCCACTGCGAGTCCTCCGCCTTGCGCAGGGACTCCTCGATCCGGCGCAGACCGCCCTCCAGCCGCTCCTGCGAATCGCGGGGGACCGCCCCGGCGCGTTCCCAGCGCTCCTGGATGCCGCGCAGCGCCG
>Ga0080026_10000481_pt1 | contig 9921 bp, 9 predicted proteins | sample OrgsoiDNA2013045_FD_70941 | JGI IMG/M metagenome (GOLD analysis project Ga0080026, IMG submission 70941) | Permafrost soil microbial communities from the Arctic, to analyse light accelerated degradation of dissolved organic matter (DOM) -... | ecosystem: Environmental > Terrestrial > Soil >... | reverse complement strand
CGTCCTTGCATCCTTGTCTTATCACTTTAGTCTAACGTTAAATCCATCTGCAAGCCAGTAAATTCTCAAATCCCTACGGCTAGCAGGCTGCTGAAGAGTCTCTGGCGGGCCGGAGTTGAACATGATCACCTTTGCGGCCGCGAGCATGCGGGCACTGCGATGCGAAAACCGATTATGTGAAGACGGCATCCAGCAACAGTGACTTCACTTCGGTAGCAGCCAAATTCCTGCGGTCGAGCAAGTCAGTGCGGTCGGAGATGACAAGCGGCCCGTCGCGGGAGTCGTCGGTGATGCGGCCGTGTGATCCCTTGACCAGCGTGGCATCTAGCGGAATGACGTCCATCAGTGCACGGAAGCCCAATTTGCGCATCGCAAGGCGTTTTCCGATCGCGAGCTTCGGCGATGAGATGCCCGGATCGAGAAACAGCTCCACGGGATCATAGCCGGGCTTGCGATGGATCTCGACGGTGCGGGCGAAATCCGGCGCGCGGCGGTCGTTGTTCCAATAATAATAGGTGAACCACGAACGCGCATCCGCGAGCGCCACCAGTTCGCCGGAGCGCGGGTGATCGAGATCGAGGCTGTGCTTGTCGGCGGTGTCATAGACACGTTCGATTCCGGGCAGGCTTTGCAGCACGTCCCGCACCTTTGGCAGCGAGCGTGGGTCGGACACATAGACGTGAGCAATCTGATGGTCCGCGACGGCAAACGCTTTCGAGGCCATGGGGTCGAGTAATTCGGCGCCGTCCTCCTCCCGCACTGCGATAAATCCGGCGTCACGCAGCGCGCGGTTAATGTGGATCGGACGGTCAACTTTGGTGATGCCGTATTCGGAAAGAACGACGACGGAACGCCCGCTGGCGCGCGCCGAATCGGCAAGATCGCCGGCGACGGCATCGATTTCGGCGAGAGATTTTTTGACCGCCGGATGGTCTTCATCCGGGCCGAAACGCTGCAGATCGTAGTCCAGATGCGGCAGATAGGCCAAGGTCAGCGTCGGATTGTTCTCGGCCATCACTACCTTGGTCGCGTCAGCGATCCAGCGGGTCGACGCGATCGTTGTCGCGGGCCCCCAGAATTGAAACAACGGAAAGGGTCCGAGCCGTTCGGTCAGACGATCACGCAGGCTGTCCGGCACGGTGTAACAATCCGGCAGCTTCCGCCCGTCCGCCTTGTAGATCGGTCGCGGCGTTGCACCAAAATCATGGCTGGATGCCATGTTGTACCACCAGAACATGTTGGCGCAGGTGAACGCCGGATCGCGCCGCTTTGCCGCCTCCCATACCTTTTCGCCTTCGACCAGGCGGTTGGATTGCCGCCACAGCATCACTTCCATCAGGTCACGGAACAGCCAGCCATTGGCGACGATGCCGTGCTCGCGCGGCGTCAACCCGGTCATGAAGCTGGCCTGAACGCTGCACGTCACGGCGGGCGTCACGGTTTGGAGCGGCGCCATGGCGCCTTCGCGGGCGAGTGCAGAAAGCCGCGGCGTCAGAGCCCCCAGATGGCGCGGCGTGAGCCCGACCACGATCATCGCCAGAACCGATTTCAAATCATCTCTCCCCGGGGGTAATTCGCATTTTTTTGGTCTTTGGCCGTCGTTCAGAACAGGCAATATCATCCTCGCAGGTTTTTTCGGTCGCGCAAACCGGCTTGCCAAGTCCATCCGTGAAGTGGCACCTTGTTGATTGAAAAAAGCAAACCCGTGATCACTGGCGGCGCCATCGAACCCGCCAGTGCCTAAAAAGCGAGTGGCGACACCCGTTCCTGAACAAAACGAGGTGTCGTATCAGGGAGAGTGCCATGCTCGACACACCGTCGAACACGACCAGCGACGTTCGCGTGCAATCATTCAACATTGCTTACGAATATCCCGTGGTGTTCACGCGCGACGCCTTTAGTTCCGGCAATCGCAGCCTGATCGACGTTCTGGCGCGCCGGGAAAGCGGCAAGATTCATCGCTGTGGCATTTTTGTCGATGAGGGCGTGTTGTCCGCGATACCGGATCTTGCGGATCGAATTGCAGATTATGCCTCGTTCCATGCCAAGCATCTCAAGATCATCGGCGAACTCGTCGCTGTGCCCGGCGGCGAGCGCTGCAAGAACGATCTCGATACCGTTCCGCTGCTTTTGGCGAAATTCTCCGAACTGGCGATCGATCGGCATTCCTTTGTGATCGCGATCGGCGGCGGCGCGGTACTGGACGCAGTCGGCTATGCGGCAGCGATCTTTCACCGCGGCGTTCGCCATATCCGTTTTCCCACCACCGTGCTGGCTCAGGATGACAGCGGCGTCGGCGTCAAGAATGCGGTCAACGCGCTGGGCCTGAAAAATCTGGTGGGCACTTTCGCGCCGCCCTGGGCCATCATCAACGATAGCGCCTTTATCGATTGTCTGCCGGTGCGCGAAAAACGCGCCGGTATGGCCGAGGCCGTCAAGGTTGCGCTGATCCGCGACGGCAATTTCTTTCGCTGGATCGAAAGCAATACGGTGGCGCTGGCGCAATTTTCGCCGCCCCATCTCGATCGCCTGATCAAGGATTGCGCGGAATTGCATATGCGCCAGATAAGGCTCGGTGGCGATCCGTTCGAAGCGGGGTCCGCGCGGCCGCTGGATTTTGGACACTGGTCCGCCCACAAGCTCGAACATCTCACGCACAACGAAGTCAACCATGGCGAGGCGGTCGCGATCGGTATCGCGCTCGATACCCGGTATTCGGTCATGACGGGATTGCTGGCGGAGGGCGAAGACCAGCGCGTACTTGGCGTTCTCGAACGGCTTGGCTTCACGCTGTGGCATGATGCATTGCGACAGCAAAACGCCAAGGGGAAACCCGCTTTGCTGCAGGGGCTGGCGGATTTCCAGGAGCATCTCGGCGGCGAATTGACCGTCACGCTTCTTGCGGACATCGGCCATGGCATTGAAGTGCACGAGATGAATGCGCAGATGGTCGGCCGCAGTATCGATTGGCTTCAGCAACAGGCGCAGGCCCGATGAAACTTGACCAACTCGCAGGTAATGTGAACCTGACCTATTGCACAAATATCCATGCCGGCGAGAGCTGGCCCGACATCCGTGCCAGCCTCGATGCGCATGTCCCCGCGATCAAAGCCGCGGTGGCGCCGGATCGCCCGCTCGGCATCGGTCTGCGCCTGTCGGGCGAAGCGGCCACAGTGGCGCGGCAGCCGGAGCAGTTGGCGAGGTTTCGCGAGCAGCTTGCAACGCTAGGCGGCTACGTCTTCACCATCAACGCCTTTCCGTTCGGACCCTTCCATGGCGTCCGCGTCAAGGAGCATGTTTATCTGCCGGATTGGCGCAGCGCCGAGCGCGTCGCGTTTACCGCCGACAGCGCCGCCGTCCTTGCCGGGGTGCTGCCGGATGGTGTTGACGGCAGCATCTCCACCGTGCCGGGCGCATTCAAGGCCAATGGTCGTGCGGATGGCGCCGTCGCCGCGATCGCCGCCAACATGATGAAGGCGGTAGCCGATCTCGTTCTGACCGAGCGGCGGACCGGCAAGCGCCTCGCCCTCGCGCTGGAACCCGAACCGTGCTGTTTCCTCGAGACCACGGATGAAAGCCTCGCGTTCTTCCAGGACGTGCTGCTGCAACCCGAAGCGCTCGACCTGCTCGCGGCCGGCATTGGCGAAAATCGCGGCGGCGCCGAAGCCATGCTGCGCCGTCATCTCGGCATCTGCTACGATATCTGCCATGGATCGGTCGAATATGAAGATCCTGTCGCAGCACTCGACCGCCTGCTTGCCGCCGGCATCTCGGTGCCAAAGGTCCAGCTCTCCGCCGCGATGCGCGTCCCCAAGATGACCGATGACCTGATCGGCGCGGTGATGCGCTATGACGACGGCGTTTATTTGCACCAAACCATCGTGCGAGGGCCGTCGGGGCTGACGCGGTATGTCGATCTGCCCGATGCGGTCGCTGCATTCAAAGAAGGCCGGGCCAACGGCGAATGGCGAATTCATTGCCATGTGCCGCTGTTCCTATCCGACCTTGGCGAGATCGGATCGACCCGTGCCGACCTCGTGTCGACGCTGGCGGCGTTTCGACGGAAAACACGCTCGTCGCATCTGGAAGTCGAGACCTATACCTGGGACGTGCTGCCGGAGAATCTACGAACCGGCTCCAAGGCAGCCGATATCGCGCGCGAGATTTCATTCTGCATGCAGGAACTCGTCGGATGAGCATGACGGCCACCGCAATGCCCGGTTTGTCGACGCTGCTGCGTCTCGGCCGGATTTCAAATTTGCCAACGGTCTGGACCAACGTTCTGGCTGGCGCCGTCATCGCCGGGGGCGCACAGTCTCCGAACGAAATCGCGCTGATCGCTCTCGCGATGACCGCCTTCTACGTCGGCGGCATGTATCTCAACGATTATTTCGACCGCGCCATCGATGCGCGCGACCGCCCGGGCCGTCCGATCGATGCCGGTGAAATTCGCGCGGGCTCGGTGTTGTCGATCGGTTTTGGCTTGCTGGCGCTCGGCGTCGCGCTGATGATGTCGTTTGGTCCGCGTGCGACCCTGTGCGGCCTGCTGCTGGCCGGCGTGATCGTGCTCTACGATGTCTGGCACAAGGGAAATGTGCTGAGCCCGGTGGTCATGGGATTGTGCCGGGCGCTGGTCTATATCGGAACCGGCGTTGCGGCGACCGGCGGCGTCTCGAATGCAACCATCATCGGCGCGGTCGCGCTGGCGTGCCATGTGGCCGGCATCACCTATGCGGCCAAGCAGGAGAGCCTCGACCGCGCGGAAAACCTCTGGCCGCTGGCGCTGCTGGCCGTGCCGTTGTTCGCAGCGCTGCCGGTTCTGTTCAGCGGATGGACGGTTATTGCGGCTTTCGTCCTGCTGTTGGCGGCCGACGCGTTTGCGATTTGGTTGCTGGCGAAGCAGCCCGTGCAGGGCGCAGTGCCGCTGGCAGTATCCGGATTGATCGCGGCGATCTGTCTGGTCGATGCGCTGGCGATTGCGGCCGCCGGCGGCGGCATCTTCATCGTCGCGGCCTGCGCAGTGGGCTATCCGCTGACGCGGCTTTTTCAGAGGTCGATTCCCGGCACATGAAGGGTGTTATGCCCGCGTTCAGATCCTCCCAAAACCCAAGAGACTGCCGTGCTGAATGAATTCCTCGCGCTTGCCGATGGGTGGATCTCCGAACGGACGGACGAGCGCGACGCTGCCTGGTTTCGAGGCGCCATCAATGAAGTGGCGAAGGCCTCGAGTGAGCGGCCGCTCAGCGTTGCGATCGGTCTGGCGCCACGCCGGCTCGGCAAAGCCGATCTGGCGCTGCCGGCGTCCGATCTGGCGCGTGCGGAAGCGTTGCGTCCAGGGCTAGATCTCAGCGACTGGAGCATCGATCAACTGGCGCGCGTCGCGCTGATGGCGCGCAGTCATGGCGGCAATGATGCCGATTTCGCGGCGCGGTTCGACAGCTTCTGCACCACCGCCGAAATCAATGAACTGATTGCACTGTGCCGCGGGCTTCCGCTTTACCCCAACGCGGCGCTGATCGAACCGCGCGCGCGCGAAGCGGTGCGCTCCGGAATGAAGCCGGTGTTCGAGGCCGTCGCCCATCGCAATCCGTATCCGCGAGAGACCTTTGCAGAAGACGCGTGGAATCAGATGGTGGTGAAAGCGTTTTTCATCGGCTCGACGCTTTGGCCGATCCAGGGATTGGACGAACGCGCTAATCCCCGGCTCGCGCGCATGCTGGTCGGACTGGCACAAGAGCGTTGGGCGGCGGAGCGCCCCGTCAGCGGAGAGTTATGGCGATGCGTCGCGCCGCACGCCGATGACGAAGGCGTTGCGGCATTAGCACATGGCTGGAATGCAGGTAACGACAGAGAACGCCTCGCGATCGCTCTCGCGCTGCGGGGAGCGCCGCACGCTGCAAGCTTGCCGCCGGCACAAGTGGCGAAATTTCAGGCGAGATTAGAATCAGAAAAACTCGAATGGCGCGATCTGGCATGAGCGAGCGGCATGGTTTTCCGGCAACGGCGAGCCTGCTCCTGAGATTTCTGTCGGGATTGTTGACCGTTTCCATTCTGATTCAATTCTTCATCGCAGGCATGTCGTCGCTGACGGCGCCGGATTGGTGGAACTATCACAAGATTTGGGTCAACATTTTTCAATGGCTGGTATTGCCGTTGCCGGTATTCGCCTGGTTTTGCGGGAAGCCCCGCGGCGGCCGCGTTCTCTTCGCATCGTTGCCGATTTTACAGATCGCGCTCCAATACGTTCTCGTACACCGCGCACTCGATGGCCGCTTACCGAACGGCATCGGACTTCATGCTGTCAATGCCGCATTGATGTTGGTCGTCGCGACCTTGCTTACGCTGGGATGGCATGACGGCAATAATCTCTTCAAGAATCGGCAAATATAGTTGGGACATTTTCCCGATCTTAAATTTAAAAAGATTGATCGTGCCGTTTTCAGGCCCGTGTTCAAGATCCCTTTGCAGATCGGTTTCCGATCGATGCAACTGAATTTCTTTTCAGCACCCCGCGTATCGCTGTTGGCGTTGGCAGTCGTTGGGGGTACGCTAGGCCTGTCACCGGCCACTGCCGGTGACCTATCGGATTTCAAGAGTCCGCGGGACAATTCGCCCATGACGTTCCCGCTGCAGACCGGGGAGGTCGAAATGCCGGCCGTGAAAAACGTCAAGGCCACCGGCGTCAACGAATACCGTGGAAATGTTGATGCGGTCGCGGACTCAGCTATAACGGCGCCAGCGGTGCGATGCAGTCGTTCTTCCGCTGCGGCATGCAGCAGGACCAGATGCCCAGGATTATCGCCTATGTAAGGACACTCGAAAAATGACCACGACCGGCTCGTCGCCCTTTGGCGCCTTCGCATGTGATTCCGGTTCCTTAAAAGAACTGATGGGAGATACCGCGCTGACCTGCCCCTGCTGTAGCGGGCGGTTGACGCCCGAGAAGCTGGCGCGCCTGTTGGACGACGTGCAAAAACTGGCGCAAGGACGCGCGCCTGCCAACGCCGGGCCGGCCGCGCAACCCTCCAACGGCGCCGGCCGCCCCACCGGCATGATCATCGATCCGCATACGCATATGATCTCGCGCACCACGGACGATTACGAAGCGATGGCCAGGGCTGGCGTGGTCGCGGTGATCGAGCCGGCGTTCTGGCTCGGGCAGCCGCGCACCAATGTCGGCAGTTTCATCGACTATTTTTCGCTGATTTCCGGGTTCGAGCGTTTCCGCGCCGGCCAGTTCGGCATTCGCCATTACTGCACCATCGGCCTGAACCCCAAGGAAGCCAACAACGAAGCCTTGGCGGAAGCGGTGATCGACGCGTTGCCGCGCTTTCTGGTCAAGGAAGGCGTCGTCGCCATGGGCGAACTCGGCTATGACGAGCAGACCCCGCTCGAGGACAAGGCCTTAAGGGCGCAGATCGAACTCGCCAAGGAATTCGAGCTTCCGATCATGATTCACACGCCGCATCGCGACAAGCGACCCGGCACATTGCGGACGATGGACGTGCTGAAGGAGCATGGTTTCGATCCGGCGCGCTGTGTCATCGACCACAACAATGAAGAGACCATCCGCGAGGTTCGCGACCGCGGATACTGGTGCGCGTTTTCGATTTATCCCAACACCAAGATGGGAAGCGAACGAATGGCCATCATCGTCGAGAGCTATGGCCCCGAGCGCTTGATCGTCGATTCCGCCTGCGATTGGGGCGTGTCGGACCCGCTGGCGGTTGCCAAGACCGCGCGCCTGATGGCGCTGCGCGGCATCAGTGCCGAGGCCATTCATCAGGTGGTCTACGCCAATGCGCTGAGGGTCTACGGTTTGAATACCGAAATGAAGGAAGAGCATTGGCTGGCGCCGTCGGCCATCGATCAGCGAACACTTTACGAAGGAAACTCGGTGCTGCGTGGCGGGCAGACGCCGCGGATTGAGCAGCCAGGACGCTTGACCGACGAATTGCAAATCACCTGATCCTCGCCGGATTACGCAGGAGCGTACAAGGCCAGCCAGCGGCTTTGCGCCACGTGAAGGCGCTCCGAATTGTGACTCCTGCGGAGCGCCGCACCAATCCATCCCCGACACGGAAAGGAAGTCCAGTTCTCGCTTTTGGCAGGCCAATTCACTGCCTTTCTTGCGAAGCATAAGCTGGTGGCTCCCCAAAAGGGTCTTCCGACATCTCCACGGGAAAGACAAATCTCCGCAAGTATGGCCGTATTGACAGCGCCGTCAGGGCGATTACCATCTGGTATACTAGGTATACCAGATGAGTTTTCAGCTCAAACGATCGCGCCTTTTTGAGCAGGTCGCCGATGTCCTCGAGCAGAGGATACGCGACCGGGAATTGGTGGCTGGTGCCGAGTTGCCATCAGAACGTCAGCTCATGGCGGAGTTTGGCGTGGGCCGGACGGCGATCCGCGAGGCGCTGTTTCATCTGCAGCGGACGGGGCTTGTCGATCTCCGGGCGGGTTCGCGAGCACGGGTCACAGCCCCGAACGCTGAAGTTGTCATGACCTCGCTGTCGAGCAGTGCCAAATATCTGCTCTCCGATGACAACGGCATCCGCCATTTCCAGGATGCGCGGGCCCTCTTTGAAACCGGCCTGGCGCGCGATGCAGCACGCAACGCCACATCGAAGGACATCCGCCACCTGACCGATGCGCTCGATGCGAACTACAAGTCCATCGGCGACCTCCGACGCTTTGAAGACTCGGATGTCGCGTTTCACTACGCCATCGCTACGATCCCCAAGAATCCCATCTATGTGGTCATGCACCGGGCCATCATCGATTGGCTGGTCGACCAGAGGCGTATGACGCTCAGTTATCCCGGCCAGAACCGGGTCGCCTTCGATGCGCATGTCGCGATCTTCGAGGCGATCAAGGCGCACGATGCAGAACTTGCCGATGCCCGCATGCGCTCGCATCTCGACCAGGTTGCCAAGCTCTACTGGAAGGCCCGGAGGGCGGCCAAATGAACAGGTTCGTGGTCACCGTCGACTTCAAGCCAAGGTCGGGGCGATGGCGGCATCCCGCAAGCACATCGATGAGAATGCGCAGATATCATGCGAGCGCGAACCGGGGTGCCGGCGCTTCGCCGTGCTCGTACCCAAGGCGGCGAACGACTGCATCTTTCTTTATGAAATCTGTGATCGCCGCGCGGCCTTCGGTACTCACTTGCCGTCGACGCAGCTCGCCACATTCAACACGACCGGCGCCGACCTGGTCATGAACGAGAACGTTGCTAAGCTTGATCTCGTCTTCGAGGGATCGAACAACAGACGTTAAACGGGAGGATGAACGATGGCTCGTACCGGCCTCAAGCAAATGACCCGGACGCCAGAGGCCAAGCTTGGTCATTTCATCGTCGAGTTTGCCACTCCGGGAATCGGCCATATCCTCAAACAGGCGGGTTGCGATTTCGCCCTTTTCGACCTGGAACATTCAGGTTTCGGCTTCGAAACCGTCAAAAGTGCTGCGCGCTATTTTGAAGCGGCAGGGCTGCCGGCCATCGTCCGCGTGCCTTCGAAGGAATATCACCACATCGCGCGGGCCTGCGACATGGGTGCGGAAGGGATCATGATCCCGATGGTCAGCACTGCCGCAGAAGCAAAAGCCGTCGTCAATTGCGCGAAATATTATCCGGATGGGCGACGTGGCGTTGCCTTGGGCGTTGCGCATGATGCCTATGGGCAGGGCCCGGTGCAGGAGAAGCTTGCGGCCGCCAATGAGCGGACAACGCTGTTCTGCCAGATCGAGACTGCCGAAGGTGCCGAAAATGCCGACGAGATTGCCGCTGTCGATGGCATCGACTGCCTGTGGATCGGCCATTTCGACTTGTCGGTGTCGCTTGGCATTCCGGGCCAGTTCGACCATCCGAAATTTCTCAAGGCGGTTGAGCGCACGATTGCCGCCACCAATAAGCAC
>Ga0080026_10000480_pt1 | contig 9923 bp, 8 predicted proteins | sample OrgsoiDNA2013045_FD_70941 | JGI IMG/M metagenome (GOLD analysis project Ga0080026, IMG submission 70941) | Permafrost soil microbial communities from the Arctic, to analyse light accelerated degradation of dissolved organic matter (DOM) -... | ecosystem: Environmental > Terrestrial > Soil >... | reverse complement strand
ACCATCGCGCTGTCGTCGACGTATTCGATGCGGACGTTGGCGAGCTGACCGGCAAGAGCATCAGCCATCAGGTCGCTGATTCCCGCAGTAAATTGAATACAAAATCTCACTGATCGATAGTATCACGCTAGTTTTATGCCACGATCGCCTTGTGTTTCAGCCGGAACCACTTGTAATCTCAACATCACTGTTGGGTCGTACGACTCCGGGGCAAGGGTGGCACCGATACTGCTTTCAAGCGAAGTTGGAATACGCACGATTCCTCATCACTGGCCTGGAGAACATATGGGAATTCCCCCAAGGCTTATCGGAATGGGCTGGCCGAATTTCCATATTCAGATTCTCGGACGCGAGTCTTGCGGCCATGGAGACGGCGTGGGCAACTTCGCGCGGGCGTATCGTAAGCGCTGCTGCGGTTGTAGACGCGATAATACAGCCCGCTCGTCTGCGGGTCAGGTTTGCCGTCGCGGCGCCCAGCGCGGCGCGGATGGCCGGTACAGTGCGGCCCCCTGTCAAATGAACCCGATGAGCAGTTCCACAGTCTCGGAGATGACCGATTCCATGGCCTCGCGGTACATGTGATTTGGCATTTCTTTCCCTTGTTATCGTTCGCCGCTCATAGCGGGCGTCTCATGATGGAGACGATCCGGGTTCTGTCCGGCGCGAAACTGGACGACGCGAGGAAAATAAAAAAGGGACTGAAACCGTGCAGCTCTTCCATCGCCCCGGATTCGACGAACTCGGGCTGTGCTTGCATTTTGGGCGCCCGCAGCCCGGCAACGCAGGCGTCATCCCGCACGATGACAGCGGCCGGAATTATCGAACAGGGGACGATGCGAGGACATCCCTTCACTCGGGAGCCTGGCGCGACTCAGTAGTGCCATCCAGTCGAAGCGATGGCCCAGTAAGAGCTCCCAGCGGGGCGCTAAGCTATCACCTGGGAGCTTTACTCGCTGCCGTGCCGAGCGAACGGGCACGAGCCAACGTGCGGTTATGACTTGCCTGGCGGGGTGAGATTGCATTCGCACGTGCGACCGCCTCGGTCGTAGGGGATGGTGTGGTCGTCGTCGCAGTTGACGGCTCGTCGCCGGCAGCCAGGGGCACTGCACGTCGGGTTCCGCACCTTGACCAGGTGGCTCAGTCGTGGAGACGGCCGGTAGGTGGCGGTCTCCCGGCGGTGGCTACAGTCCCCGGTCTCCAGCCAGTGGATCGTCAGCCCGGCCAGCCATTCAGGACCGCCGGGCCAGCGCTGACCCGGCGGAGCGCGGCCCGGTGACGGGCCATCCGGGGATGAACCCTGGGGTGGTCCCGTCGTGGCGCACGCGTGGCCCACAGCCCGGGCGTCCGGGCCGGTGATGGTCAGGCACCAGCGGGTACCGGTCCGGCCCGCCAGGGCACGTGCGAGGTCGCGGCAGGTCATGGCGTCGGCGGCGCCGACGCCGTCGATGGTGCCCGGGGCATCGGAGAGGCCGAGCCACGCGGCCAGCGGCATTGTCAGGTGCACGGTGCCCAGCGGCTGGGGCGGGCAGCAATGACTGGGGCGACTGACCGGACAGCAGCGCCAGGCACACTGCGGCCTGGAGCTGGTCGAGGCTGCCGGACGCGCCCGCTGTCTTGAGCGAGCGGGCCAGCGCGATGGTGTGGCGGTCAGCGGCCAGCGCATCGGCGGGCGAGAGCTCGCGGCAGGCCAAGGCGGTGTTCCCCGAAGATTCCGGCCAGATTTCCACCCGGGCGCTAGCAGCGGCCCGTTCCCGGCGGCGGCGAGCGACAGCCGGGTCGAAGGCCAGGACCGCCCGCCGCAGGGGGGCCCGCAGCTGGCCGGTGGTCAGCTCGGCCGCGCGCGGCAGGACGGTCGCGGCGATATCCACCGCATCGGCAGCATCGAGCGCGGCGAGCTCGTCGACGAAGACCACGGCCCGGCCCCGGTCAATCACGCCGGCGGCCAGTTCTGCGGCGACGGCGGGCAGCCGGGCCAGGCCGGCGGCCAGGTCCAGCAGCATGTCGGCGGCGCGGCCGGTCAGCACGAGCGCAGCCGCTAGTTCCTCGCTCGTGTGCGCGGCCGCCCTTGGCTCGGTGACATCACCGACCTGGGCCATGCGGCGGACGTCCAGCTCGGCCACGGCCGCGAACTCCAGCGCGGTCTGCCAGGAGCAGACTCGCCGGGCGGCGCACAGGACCCCGATGAGCTCATCATCGGACAGGCCGCCCAGCCCGTCCTCCCAGGCTTGTGCGGCCAGGCCCGCCAGCACCGGGCCAGGCTCTAACGTGTCAGCGGGGCCGCCCGCAGCGAACCCGCTCGGCGACATGCTCGCCGCCCCGCCGCCACCTGACCGCCACCTGGCCGCAAGGTTTGGTCGCCTACCATCTGAGATGTGTCAGAGCAGGACGTCGCGGACAGTGCGCCCCCTTCGCCCCCTTCGCAGCCTCCGCCTCCGTCGCCCGCCGGCCTGCGCGGCGTGATCACCGACTGGGGCGGCGTCATGACCAACCCGATCATCGAGAGCGTGACCGCCTGGCTGGAAGCCGAGTCCATCGATCGCGCCAGCTACCGGACCGTGATGCGGACCTGGGTCGCCCGGGCCTACGACGCGGGCCCGGACACCAACCCGATCCGGGCGCTGGAGCGGGGTGAGTGCACCGAAGCCGAGTTCGAACGCCAGCTCGCGGAGCAGCTGGTTCGCATCGACGGCGGCGCGGTCCAGCCGGACGGGTTGCTGGCCAAGATGTTCGCCGGATCGGTGTTCGACCAGGTCATGCACGACATGATCCGCGCCGCCCGGCAGGCGGGGCTGCGGACGGCCCTGTTGTCCAACTCCTGGGGGGCCATCTACCCGCGGGACCTTTTCCCGGAGCTGTTCGACGCCGTGGTTATCTCCGCCGAGGTCGGAATGCGCAAGCCGGAGGAGCGCATCTTCCTGCACGCGGCCGAGCTGCTGGGGCTGGAGCCGGGCGAGTGCGTGTTCATCGACGACATCGCGGAAAATGTGGCAGCCGCGCAGGCCGCCGGCTTGGTCGGCGTGCAGCACCGCACGGCGCAGGAGACAGCCGAGCGGCTCACCGAACTACTCGGCATCACGCTCTCCCCCATAACGCCCTAACATTCGGCGCCCCGCTGCCCTAGCCTGGAGCGCTGTGGCCGACTATCCCCACCCGTCTAGCCCCGGTCGCTCGGCCAACATGCGGGCCAACCGGCGGACCGACACCAAGCCGGAGATGGCGCTGCGCCGGGCGCTGCATCGCCAGGGCCTGCGTTATCGCAAGGATTACCGGCTTGACCTGGACGGCGCTCGGGTACGGCCAGACATCGCGTTCACCGCCCGCCGCGTCGCCGTCTTCGTGGACGGCTGTTTCTGGCACGTCTGTCCCGAGCACGGCACCAAGCCGGCCGCGAACACCTGGTACTGGGGGCCCAAGCTCACCCGCAACGTCGAGCGAGATCGCGCGGCCGACGCGGCGCTGGCCGCCGCGGGCTGGCGGGTCGTGCGGGTGTGGGAACACGAGCCGCTCGACGCGGCGGTCGCCGCGGTGTACGCCGCCCTGGGCCTGACGCCCGGCCCGCCAGTTCAGCCGCCCGGCGCCCCCATGCCCGCCGCCGCCGACCCGGTGATTCTCGCCCCGGACACCCCGTCCGCCGTCCAAAATCTTCCTTGATCATGGGATGCGGCCAATTGAGGTGCCAGCCGCCCTGGCGCCTGGCACACTCAGGAGCAGATTCTTCTGCGCACCGGGGAAAGTCATGCGCGTTTACCTGCCATTTACCCTTCCGGCACTGGGCCAGCTGCTGACGACCGACCAGGTCGGCCAGCCGCCCGTGCGCGGCTTTGCCGTCACGCCCGCGCTGCGGGAATGGTATTCGAGCGGCGATATGGAAGAGCTCGAGTACATTGCCCTGCTGCACGCCGCCCGGGCATCCCTGCGGCTGCTGCTGGAGGACCAGTCCGCTCCCCGCCGCCGGGTCGTGCTCGCCGTTGAGGTACCCGAGGGGCAGGTCGTGGGCAACGCCGGATTCGACGAGCCCGCGCTGGTCGAGGTCAAGAAGGCCGTGCTGCTGCGGGACGTCGTTTCCGGGCACATCGACGACCCGGCCGCCGAAGCCGCGATAGCGGCCGCGGCCGCGGCGCTCCCGGCCGCCGAGGCCGGTGACGACGACGCCCAGTTTGCCGTGGACAGCGCCGAGGGGCACGAGCTGCTCTGGTACGCCACTCAGGAACTGCGGCACGTCACCAGCTGACCCGCGCCCCAGCACCCAGCAACCCCTGGCCCCAGCAGCCAGCAAACTCTGGCCCCAGCGCCAGCAACCCCGCCCTGAGCAGGCACCGCGCCCTGGCAACTACCCTTGCTCGCCAGCCGTGCGACGATGAGAGATGCCGCCAGCGATGTCGGGTCAGACAGGGAGCTAAGCCGCAGTGGATGCCGTCAGTAACGTCCCCGTACCGGTGAACGAGCCGATCAAGGGCTACGCGCCAGGGAGCCCGGAGCGGGCGGCGCTGGAGGGCAGGATCAAGGAGCTGGCCGGCGAGCGCGCCGATCTCACGATGACCGTCGGCGGGCAGCAGCGGATGGGCGGCGGCGACCGGGTCGACGTCGTTGCGCCGCACCGTCACCGGCACGTGCTCGGCCAGTTCGCCGAGGCCACCGACGCCGACGTCGCGGCCGCCATCGAGGCCGCGCGGCAGGCCGCGCCGGGCTGGCGGGAACTGTCGTTCGACGACCGGGCCGCGATCTTTCTCAAGGCCGCCGATCTGCTGGCCGGCCCGTGGCGGCAGACCATCAACGCCTCCACCGTGCTCGGCCAGTCCAAGTCGGCTTACCAGGCCGAGATCGACGCCGCCTGCGAGCTCGCCGATTTCTGGCGCTACAACGTGTACTACGCCCGGCGGCTGCTGGCCGAGCAGCCCACCTCCGGGCCGGGCAGCTGGAACCGGCTGGAGTACCGCCCGCTGGAGGGCTTCGTCCTGGCCATCACGCCCTTCAACTTCACCTCCATCGCCGGCAACCTGCCCACTGCCCCCGCCCTGCTGGGCAACGTGGTCATCTGGAAGCCGTCGCCCACTCAGCAGCTCTCCGCGCACTACCTGATGCGGCTGCTGGAGGCGGCCGGCCTGCCCCCCGGCGTCGTCAACCTGGTCACGGGCAGCGGGCAGGCGGTCTCCCGGGTCGCGGTGCCGCACGCTGACCTGGCCGGCATCCACTTCACCGGCTCGACCACGACCTTCCAGCATCTGTGGCGGACCGTGGGGGACAACATCGCCGGCTATCGCGGCTACCCGCGGCTGGTGGGCGAGACCGGCGGGAAAGATTTCGTTATCGCCCATCCGTCGGCCGATCCCGCCGTGCTGGTCACGGCCCTGGTGCGCGGCGCCTACGAGTATCAGGGGCAGAAGTGCTCGGCGGCGTCGCGCAGCTATATCCCGCGCAGCGTGTGGAACCGGATGCGCGACGACCTGGTCGGCGCCGTTGAGTCGCTGACCATGGGAGATGTCGCCGCGGACCTGTCGCTGTTCATGGGCGCGGTGATCGACGGCCGGGCCTTCGCCAAGCACGAGGACGCGATCGGCCGGGCCAGGTCCCGGCCCGCGGTGAGCGTGCTGACCGGCGGCGGGACCGACCGGGAGGACGGCTACTTCGTCGAGCCGACCGTGCTGGAGTCCAGCGACCCCACCGACGAGATCTTCACCACCGAGTACTTCGGCCCGATCCTGGGCGTGCACGTCTTCGAGGACGCCGAGTACGACGCCATCGTGGCCCAGGCGGCCGACATCGCCCCGTACGCGCTGACCGGCTCGATCATCGCCCAGGACCGGGCCGCCATCGCCCGCGCGGCCGACGCGCTGCGATTCTGCGCCGGCAACTTCTACATCAACGACAAGCCGACCGGGGCGGTCGTGGGCCAGCAGCCCTTCGGCGGCGCCCGGGCCAGCGGGACCAACGACAAGGCCGGCTCGATCTTCAACCTCATCCGCTGGGTGAACGCCCGCACCATCAAGGAGCAGTTCGTCCCGCCGGTCGACCACCGCTATCCGCACATGGGCTGACCGCCCCGGGCCCCCTGATGCGCGCCGGCTGAGTCCTTGATTTAACGGTTGCGTCGGCCGGTCGCCACCGTCGGCGGCGGTACGCTCAAGGCGACTGAAACCGCAGCTAACGGGGGCAAGCACCGGAGGGTTCGGAGGATCCATCATTTACCGCCTTGTCCTATGGAACATTGACCTGACCCTGGTGGACGTGGTCAGGGTCTCCCGCGAGGCCTATGCCGAGGCGTTCCGCCGGGTCACCGGGCGGCCGCTGGTGGCGCTGCCCCAGCAGGCCGGCCGCAGTGATTCAGAGATCTTCTTCGAGTCGCTGGCGCTCAACGACGTGTCCACCGGCAGCTCCGAGCAGGGCGGCCAGGAGCTGCTGGCCCGGTACACCCGTGAGCTCACCGCGGCGTTCAGCGCCCGGCGCGGCCTGCTGACCCACAACGGCCGGCTGCTGCCCGGCGCGCTGCAGGCGGCCCGGGCCACGGCCGGGCTGCCGGGCGTCATCCAGTCGGTGCTCACCGGCACGATCAGGCCGAACGCGGCGGACAAGCTCACCGCTTTCGGCCTCGCCGGCCTGTTCGACCTGGATATCGGCGGCTACGGATCCGATGTCTACCCGAGGGGCTCGCAGCTGATGGCCTGCCGGGTACAGGCCGAGGAGAAGTACCGCGTGCAGCTCGCCGCGGGAGCCATCGTGTACATCGCCGACTCCACCCGGGACGTCGAGGCGGCCCGGATCGCGGGCGCGGGATCCATCGCGGTGGCCAGCGGCCGGTCCACGGTGGGGGACCTGCGGGCGGCCGGCGCCGACATGGTGCTGACCGACCTGTCCGATACCGCCGAGGTCGTCCAGGCCGTCGAGCGGCTGACCGGCGTGGCCGCGAGCCGTAGCTAAACCGGTGGGGCGCGAAGCAAGCCGCGGGACGGCCGGTGCGGGCGGGCCGCGTTGCGGCCACCAGCCAGCGGGGCGATGCTGGTCGTTATGCCGACCGAAACCGAGCTTCCAGGCGATGGCGAGCTGCTGGCGGGCCGGGACTACGGCGCCACGCTCTGGGCGCCCGACGCCGCCGCCATCGAGCGGGCCAGGATCACTCACTACGCCCGCTGGCTGGCGGACACCCGCGGGCTGACGCTTCCGGCGGCTGGTGATCCAGCGACTGCCGATCCTGCGGGCTACGGCGGGCTGTGGCGCTGGTCGGTCGCCGACCCCGGCCGGTTCTGGGCCTCGATCTGGGACTACTTCGAGGTGCTGGGTCAGCGCGGGGACGGTCCCGAGCTCAGCGGCGGCCCGATGCCCGATGTCACCTGGTTTGCCGGGAGCACCGTCAACTACGCCCGCAACGCGCTGCGCTGCGCCCGTACCGATCCCGGCCGGGTCGCGGTCCGCTACGCCAGCGAGGCGGGGCGGTCCGGCGAGCTCAGCTACGCCGAGCTCGAACGCCAGGTCGCCGCCGCCCGGGCCGGCCTGCAGGCCCTGGGCGTGGGCCGGGGTGACCGGGTGGCCGGCTACCTGCCCAACGCCCCCGAGGCCCTGGTCGGGCTGCTGGCCAGCGCGAGCCTTGGCGCTATCTGGACCGCCTGCTCGCCAGATTTCGGCGCGACCAGCGTGATCGACCGGTTCGCCCAGACCTCTCCCAAGGTGCTCATCGCGGTGGACGGCTACGTTTACGGGGGCAAGCGGTACGACCGCCGGGTGGAAGTCGGCGCGATCTCGGCGTCGCTGCCCGGCCTGGAAGCGCTCGTCACGGTCGACTACCTGGACCACGGCTCTCCGGACCACGGCTCTCCGGACCACGGCTCTCCGGACCACGGCTCTCCGGACCACGGGCCGGCGGCCCCGGCCGGGGTCCGGCAGCTGGGCTGGGCCGAGCTCACGCGGGCCGCCCCGGCCGGTGAGCTGGAGTTCGACGAGGTGCCGTTTTCTCATCCGCTGTGGGTGCTGTACTCCTCGGGAACCACCGGACTGCCCAAGCCCATCGTGCACGGCCACGGCGGGATAGTCCTGGAGCACCTCAAGGCCCTGGCCCTGCATCAGGACCTGGGCGCCGGGGACGTGTTCTTCTGGTACTCCACGACCGGCTGGATGATGTGGAACTACCTGGTCGGCGGCCTGCTGGCCGGCGTCACGGTGGTGCTGTACGACGGCAGCGCCGTGTTCCCCGATACCGGCGAGCTGTGGCGGCTGGCCGCCCGGGCCGGCGTCACCTACGCCGGGACCGGGGCCCCGTACCTGCTGGCCTGCCTGAAGGAGGGCCTGCATCCGGCGGCCGAGCACGACCTGTCCCGGCTGCGCGGGGTGGGCTCCACCGGGTCGCCGCTGCCGCCGGAGGGGTTCCGCTGGGTTTACGACCAGGTAGCCAGCGGGTCGCGCCAGCCGGACTTCATCCTCGGCTCCATCTCCGGCGGCACCGACGTGTGCACCGCCTTCGTCGGGCCGTCCCCGCTGCTGCCGGTGCGTGCCGGGGTCATCTCCGGTCCCTGCCTCGGCGCCAAGGTCGAGGCGTTCGACGAGGCCGGGCACCCGGCGATCGGCGTGGTCGGGGAGCTGGTCGTGACCGAGCCGATGCCGTCCATGCCTGTCGGCTTCTGGAACGATCCCGGCGGTGACCGGTACCGGGCCAGCTATTACGAGGACTACCCGGGCGTCTGGCGGCACGGCGACTGGATCATGATCCTGCCCGACGGGGGCTGCGTCATCTACGGTCGCTCCGATGCCACGCTCAACCGGGGCGGCGTCCGCATGGGCACCAGCGAGTTCTACCGGGTCGTGGAAGGGCTGCCCGAGGTGGCCGACAGCCTCGTCGTCGACACCGGGCAGCTAGGCCAGGACGGCCAGCTGATCCTGTACGTCGTCCCGGCCCCGGGCCGCGCCGTGGACGACGAGCTGAAGCGGCAGATCACCACCGCGCTGCGGGCTCAGCTCTCGCCCCGGCATGTGCCCGACCAGATCCGCGAGGTGCCCGGCATCCCGCGGACGCTGTCCGGCAAGAAGCTCGAGGTCCCGGTCCGGAAGATCCTGCTCGGCACGCCCGTCGCGCAGGCCGCCGACCCGGACGCCCTGGCCAACCCGGAGGTCCTGAAGTTCTTCACGCTGGACGGATCAGCTTGAGCGCCGTCGCCACGGGCCGCAACTTCGGCGAGGAGGGCGCCCGGCTGACCTACGGCAGCTACCTGCGGATACCGGAGCTGCTGGCCCAGCAGGTCCCGCAGGTCGTCCCGCCGGCCCACGACGAGCTGCTGTTCATCACCGTGCACCAGGCCTACGAGCTGTGGTTCCAGCAGCTGCTGCACGAGCTCACCGCCGTCCGCGACTTGATGATGACCGGCCACCTGTGGCGGGCCCGCCAGCTGCTGCGCCGGGCGCACGTCATCGAGCGGCTGCTGATCAACCAGATCGACGTGCTGGAGACCATGACGCCGCAGGACTTCCTGGAGTTCCGGGCCGCGCTGGCCCCGGCCAGCGGGTTCCAGTCGGTTCAGTTCCGCGAGCTGGAGTTCCTGTCCGGCGCCAAGGATCCCGGCTTCCTCGCCAGGTTCCGGTCGCTCACCGAGGCCGAGCGCAGCAGGCTGGACAGGCGGCTGGCGGAGCCGTCCCTGTGGGATGCCTACCTTGGCCTGCTGGCCTCGCGTGGCCTGCCGACCGGCGACGGCGAGCAAGTCCTGGCCGCCCTGGTGGAGGTGGCCAGGGACCGGGGCAGCCACGACGACCTGTGGCAACTGGCCGAGGACCTACTGACCCATGACGAGCTGTCCGGGCTCTGGCGCGCCCGGCACGTGCAGATGGTCGAGCGGCAGATCGGCACCAAATCCGGGACGGGTGGCTCAACGGGCGCTCCTTACTTGCACCGGCGCGTTCCGATGAGGTACTACCCGCTGCTGTGGGAACTGCGGGACTGGCTGTAG
>Ga0080026_10000476_pt1 | contig 10003 bp, 7 predicted proteins | sample OrgsoiDNA2013045_FD_70941 | JGI IMG/M metagenome (GOLD analysis project Ga0080026, IMG submission 70941) | Permafrost soil microbial communities from the Arctic, to analyse light accelerated degradation of dissolved organic matter (DOM) -... | ecosystem: Environmental > Terrestrial > Soil >... | reverse complement strand
ATTGAGGCAGGGATCACTCTCATCGAGAAACCATTCACTGAAGCGTCACTGCTAACGAACCTACGCGGGATACTGCATGCGCGAAGGACAGCAAAATAGGAAAGCAGCAACGCCTAGGCTCGTGCGACTCCACTTCCCCCGTCCTGCTTATAGGCGCCCGAATCGGAGCAAGTGGGTGTCGGCTGCGAGCTGCACAATCGGGAGCGAAGGGGACGGCCGCGCCGTTAGCTGGCTGCCTGCTCGGCCGCGCGACGACCGACTAGCTTCCTGATCAACAGCACTGACGGCAGCTTTGGCGCCGGTTCGCGCTAATAGCGTCCCGAAGTCCGTGTCGGCGGATACAACTGCACGAGCTCTCAGCGAGAGGCATCGGGCACGTGCCGGGCACGGCCTCTAGAGAAGCATCGCCAAGATCATCTGTCAGTCGCCGAAGTGCCGTCTGACCTGGTCTTCTGGGGCGCGCCTGGCAGGACTCGAACCTGCGGCCGGCTGCTTAGAAGGCAGCTGCTCTATCCAGCTGAGCTACAGGCGCATGATCTCATTGTGCACGGTCAAGGCCGCCCAACAGAAACGGATCGTACCGGGCAGCAGGCCGACGGCGGGGCGGGTCCCGCGGTTCGCGGCCGTGTGCCCTATCGTCGGGTGCCGTGGAGATGAAGGGCGCGCTGCTGGTGGCGGGGACCACCTCGGACGCGGGCAAGAGCGTGCTCACCGCCGGGATCTGCCGCTGGCTGCGCCGCCAGGGGGTCAGGGTCGCCCCGTTCAAGGCGCAGAACATGTCGCTCAACTCGTTCGTGACGCCGGGCGGCGCCGAGATCGGCCGGGCGCAGGCGATGCAGGCCGCCGCGGCGGGCATCGAGCCCGACGCGCGGATGAATCCCGTGCTGCTCAAGCCGGGCAGCGACCGGCGCAGCCAGGTCGTGCTGCTCGGCCACCCGGTCGCGGAGGTGGACGCGGTCGGCTACCGCGAGTACGCGCCCAGGCTCCTCGACGTCGCGCTGGACAGCCTGGCTCAGCTGCGGGCCGAGTACGACGTGGTGATCTGCGAGGGCGCCGGCAGCCCGGCCGAGATCAACCTGCGCGCGACCGATATCGCGAACATGGGGCTCGCGCGGGCAGCGGACCTGCCGGTCATCGTGGTCGGGGACATCGACCGGGGCGGCGTGTTCGCGGCGATGCACGGCACCCTGGCTCTGCTCGAGCCCGCGGACCAGGCGCTCGTCGCCGGTTTCGTGATCAACAAGTTCCGCGGGGCCCGTGAGCTGCTCGAGCCGGGAGTACGGATGCTTCGGGAGCTCACGGGCCGCCCTGCGTTCGGGATAATTCCCTGGACAGACGGCCTGTGGCTGGATCCGGAGGACTCACTGGCGCTCACCGCGGGCCGGCCGGCGCCGGCCGGCCCGCCGCTCGGGCGCGACGTGCTGCGGGTCAGCGTGGTCGCCCTGCCGCGGATCAGCAATTTCACCGACATTGACGCGCTGGCGGCCGAGCCGGGCGTGCTGGTGCGGTTCGCCGCCGGGCCCGCCGAGCTCGGCGACGCCGACCTGGTCGTGCTGCCCGGTTCCAGGGCGACGGTCGCCGACCTGGCGTGGCTGCGCCGCAGCGGCATCGCCGAGGTGATCACGGCGCGCGCGGCCAAGGGGCTGCCGGTGCTGGGGATCTGCGGCGGCTATCAGATGCTGAGCCGCCAGATCGACGACAAGGTGGAATCCGGGGAGGGCATGGTGGCAGGGCTCGGCATGTTGCCGGCGCGAGTTGCGTTCGGGGCGGGCAAGAGGCTGGGCAGGCCGGCCGGGAGCGCCTATGGCGCGGACGTGGCCGGGTACGAGATCCATCACGGGATCGTCGCCCTGGACCCGGCCGCGGAGCCGTTCCTCGACGGCTGCCGGGCAGGCGCGGTCTGGGGAACGAGCTGGCACGGGACGCTGGAGAACGACGCGTTCCGGCGGGCGTTCCTGGCCGAGGTCGCCGCGCTCGCCGGGCGGGACTTCACGGCGTCGCCGGACACGGACTTCGCCGCGCTGCGCGAGGCGCGGCTCGACGTGCTCGGCGACCTGGCGGCGGACCATCTCGACACCGCCGCGCTGGGCCGGCTCATCACCAGCGGGCCGCCGCCGGGGCTGCCCGTCATCCCGCCGGCCGGGCTCGGCGGCTTGGCAGTCGGCGGCTCGGGATGAGGTGGAAAGGGCCGGACGGCTACTGGGCGAGCGACGACCCGGCGCTGGTCGACGTATCGGCCGTGCACGCCTGGATAAGCCGGGAGAGCTACTGGGCGAAAGGCCGGCCGCGCGACGTGATGGCCAGGGCCATCGAGCGCTCGCTCGTCGTCGGCCTCTACTGCGCCGACGGCACTCAAGTGGGCTTTGCCCGGTATGTCACTGACAAAGCCACCTTTGCCTACCTGTGCGACGTGTTCGTCGACTCGGCCCATCGCGGGCACGGGCTCGGCTCGTTCCTGGCCGAGACGGCCATCAACCATCCGGACGTGCGCGGGCTGCATCAGCTCCTGGCGACCGCGCCGGAGCGCACCCTGTACCAGCGGCTCGGCTTCGGGCCGCTCGCCAGTTCCCAGCGCTGGATGGAGAAGCGCCACGGTCCGGTGTCGTGACAAGCGAGCCAGGGCCAACAGACAGCACTGATAACCGGCAAAACGGACTGCCCTGGGTCGGCCGGGGAATTCGCCTGAATTGACGCGCCTCGTGACAGACTCAGCCTTGTGTGGCGCGACTGCCGGCTTTGGGGAGCGACCGGGTGAGCGGGGAACCTGCTGCTGACGGATTCGGGAAGCTGCTGCGTCAGCACCGGTCGGCCAGCGGCATGACTCAGGAAGAGCTGGCCGAGCGATCCGGGCTGAGCGCCAGGACGATCGCCAACATGGAGCGCGGCCGAACGACCCGGCCGTTTAGCGGTTCGGTGCGGCGGATCGCCGACGCACTCGCACTGCCCAGCCCGGAGCGTGAGCACCTGGTCCAGGCGGCCCGCCGCGGCGCAGCGCAGGTCGCCTGGATGCCCGGCCAGTCCCGGTCCGGGCGCGCGACCGGAGGGAGCCAGCCGGCGGTCGCCGTGCCGCGCCAGCTGCCCCCCGCAGTCCCCCATTTCGCTGGCCGGGCCGATGAGCTCAAAGCGCTCACCAGCCTGCTCGACGGGGCCGCGGGAGTGGCCGGGACGGTTGTGATCTCGGCGATCACCGGCACTGCGGGCATCGGCAAGACCGCGCTGGCCGCGCACTGGGCGCATCAGGCAGCGGACCGATTCGCCGACGGGCAGCTGTACGTCAACCTGCGCGGCTTCGACCCGTCCGGCGAGCCGGTACCGCCCGCCGAGGCGCTCCGCGAATTCCTGGACGCCCTCGGCGTGCCCTCGGGCCAGATCCCGGCCACGACGCAGGCCAGGGCCGGGCTCTATCGCAGCTTGCTGGCCAGCCGGAGCATGCTCATCCTGCTCGATAACGCCCGCGACGCCGCCCAGGTCCGCCCGCTGCTGCCCGGCGCCTCGGCGTGCATGGTCGTGGTCACCAGCCGCAGCCAGCTCGCCGGGCTCGTCGCCGCCGACGGCGCCTTCCCGTTGTTCCTTGACGTGCTCACCCATGCGGATGCGCGCGAGCTGCTGGCCCGCAGGCTGGGGCCAGAACGGCTGGATAGCGAGCCGCGGGCGGCGCAGGAACTGATCGGCCTGTGCGCGCGGCTGCCCATCGCGCTGGCCATCGTGGCGGCCAGAGCCGCTCTGAGCTCTGCGCTGGCCATGCACGAGCTCGCCGGCGACCTCCGGGCCGCCACCAGCAGGCTGGATGTCATGGACACCGGCGAGACCGCTACCAGCATGCGGGCGGTGCTCTCCTGGTCCTACCAGATGCTGACCGATCCGGCCGCGCGCATGTTCCGGCTGCTCGGCGTGCATCCGGGGCCAGATATCACCGCCGCCGCTGCCGCCAGCCTGGCCGGCCTGGCCGGCGGCCAGGCGCAGACGCTGCTGGGCGAGCTGGTGCGCTGCCACCTGGTCGCCGAGCACCCGCCCGGCCGGTTCGCGTTCCACGACTTGCTCCGCGCCTACGCCGCGGAGCACGCCAGCGCGCAGGACAGCGTGCCAGAGCGGCGCGCGGCCATCCACCGGGCGCTCGATCATTACCTGCAGACCGCGCATGCCGCTGCGCTGGTGTCCCCGCACTTCGACAGGATCGCCCTGGTCCCGCCCCAGCTCGGGGTGATTCCAGAAGATGTCGCGGGTCACGGGCAGGCGATGGCCTGGTTCGAGGCCGAGCACCGGGTCCTGCTCGCGGTCATCACCCAGGCCGCCAGCACGGGCTTCGACGCCCACGCCTGCCAGCTCCCGTCCGCTCTCCGGGTCTTCCTCGACCGGCGAGGGTACTACGACGACTGCGCGGCCACTCAGCAGATCGCGCTGGCTGCCAGCCTGCGCCTGGCCGACCTGCCCGGGCAGGCCCGGGCCCACCAGGGCCTCGGCCAGGCCGGCACCCTGCTGGGCTCGTATGCCGAGGCCCGCACCCACTTCGAGCACGCCCTGAACTTGTGCCGCCAGCTTCGCGACCGCCAGGGCCAGGCCCGTGCCTACATCGGCCTGGCCTTTGTCCTCGAACGACAGGGCCGGTACGCGCAGTCGCTGGCCCAGTGCGCGCAGGCGCTGGAGCTGTACCAGGCCATCGGCGACCGGACCCGGCAGGCCATTACCCTCAACAATGTCGGCTGGTGCCACGCCCAGATGGGGGACTACCAGCTGGCTCTCACCAGCCTCCGCCAGGCCATCGCCCTGCACCAGGAACTGGGCGACGCGGACGGGCAGGCCGCTACCAGCACCTGGGACAGTCTCGGCTACGCCTACCACCAGCTCGGAGATTACGCCCAGGCCGCGAGCTGCCTCGGCAAGGCCGTCCGGCTCTTCGGTGAATTCGGCGATCGCCACGGCCAGGCCCAGGCCCTTGCCCATCTCGGCGACGCCCGGCTCGCAGCCGGCCATCCGGAGATGGCCCGCGAAGTCTGGCAGCAGGCTCTGGCCATCCTCGACGACCTGCGCCACCCGGACGCTGAGCACGTCCGCCTGAAGCTCCAGCAGTCCGGGCGCGGACTCTGAGGCCGGAGTCGCCATCGCCTACGTGATGAACCGGATGGGCCTGAACCTGGCCGACGACCCGCGCAAGATGGCGCTGATCGACGCCGTGTACCGCAGTGGCGGGCGCGGCTAGGCGGGCGCGGCTGGCGGTGAGCTCATCGACCTGGGCTGGCTGTATGCGCTGCACGCCCGTTCGAGCATGGCGGCTCAGCGCCGCCGGCCGGCCCGGCCAGCGAGGCGTGCCGTAGCGCCGGGATGAGCGCGGCCAGCAGCAGCGCGCCGCCGACGCACGCCAGGCCGCCGCTGACGACCGAGGTCGTCAGCGAGAACAGCTGCGCCACCGCGCCGGCCTCAGTGTTGCCCAGGGCCGGCGCGGTGGTGACCTGGGCCAGGTAGAGGCTGCTCACCCGCCCGCGCAGCGCGTCCGGCGTGTAGTGCTGCAGCAGCGTGTTGCGCAGCACCTCGGAGATCAGGTCGCCCATCCCGGCAAGCGCCAGGAACGCCAGCGCCACCGGCAGGCTGTGAGTCAGCCCGAAGCCGACGATGGCCGCTCCCCACACGATGCCCGCGCCGATGATCACGATGCCAGGCCGGCGCAGGCGGCCGGTCCAGCCGCTCGTCGCGGCACCCACCATCGCGCCGAATCCTGGCGCGGCGCTCAGCAGGCCGAACGTCGCGGGGCCGCCGTGGAAATGCGCACTGGCCAGCGCCGGAAACAGCCCGGCCGGCATTCCGAAGATCATCGCGTTCGTGTCGATGAGCAGCATCCCCCCGAGCACTCCGTTGCGCCGGACGTACCGGAAGCCCTCGGCCAGTGAGCGCAGCCCCGGCCGCTGCGCGCGGACGGTCGGCGGCAATGGCCGTACGGCTAGCAGGGCGATGGCGAACACCGCGAAGCACACCGCATCAATGCCGTAACACAGCATCAGGCCATGCCAGGCCGCGGCGATCAGGTAGCCGGCCAGCGCGGGGCCGCCGAGGCTGCCGAGCTGGCCGCCCATCCCGTTCAGGGCTGCCGCCGCAGGCATCCGCGCGGACCCGACCAGCGCCGGCGTCGCCGAGGTCGAGGCGGGCGCGCCGACGCCGGACAGCAGCCCGAGGGCCAGGGTGATCGCGAAGATCAGCCATAGCCTCGGGTGGCCGAGCAGGCTGTTGCCCGCCAGCCCCGCGGCCAGGAGCGCCTCTGGCAGCAGCACCACCATCAGCACCTTGCGCCGGTCGTGCCGATCGGCCAGCATTCCGCCGGCCATCAGGCCGATCAGCATGCCGATCCCCGACGTCAGGTTGAGCAGGCCGACCGCGAGCGAGTGGTGGGTGAGCCCGTAGACCTGCCAGTTGGCGGCAGTCGTTGCCACTGCAGTACCAGCCACCGAAACGAAACGGCCTGCGTACATGCGCCTGAAGTCACGGCTCTCCCGCAGCGGCGTGATATCGATGACGATCTGCCCGACGCGCATGCCGCTCCGATACGTGACCTGTCGATACGTGACCTGTCGCTGCGCACCTGTCGCCGCGTGACCTGTCGATACGTGACCTGTCGCTGCGCACCTGTCGCCGCGTGACCTGTCGCCGCGTGAGCACCGCAAGCCGTGCGCCTGCTGCCGTCGGCCCGCGGCTCCGACTAGTGGATCATTGTGCAGGACATTGCCGCCAGCCGGGGCGGGCCAGGTCGGGGCTGACCGTGGTCCGGGCTGGCGCGCTCACTCGGCGCGCGACGCGCAGGCGGGAGCCCGGTCATGCTAGCGGTCCTGCTGGCCCTTGCCGCGGCTGTCGGCTACGGCGGATCCGACTACTCGGCCGGGCTGGCAGCGCGCCGGGCTAGCGTCATCCGGGTCACGATCCTGGCCGAGGCAACGAGCGTGGCCCTGCTTATCCTCGTGCTGCCCCTAGCCGGCCTGCGGTCGCCGTCGTGGATTCCTCTTGCCTGGGGCGCCGGCGGCGGTATCGCCGGAGCAATGGGAGCCCTGGCCCTGTATGCGGGGTTCCGGCACGCGGCCTTCAGCGTCGCGGCCTCCCTCAGCGCCGTCGGCTCGGCCGGGTTCTCGGTCCTGGCCGGCCTGCTGCTCGGCGAGCATCCCGGTCGGCTGGCCCTCGTCGGGATAGGCCTGGCCCTGCCCGCCATCGTCAGCGTGTCGGTCAGCCCCGGGAAGCCTGCGCAGGACGCCGGGACTGCGGGGAGCCCGGCGCCCGCGGCACCTCCCGCGCCCGCGGCGCATGGCGTGGCTGGGGGGCGGCACGGGGCGGGAGTGCTCTGGGGGCTTGTCGCGGGCGCGTGCTTCGCTGCCCTGTTCATCGCACTGAACCGGGCCGGAGCTGGCAGCGGCCTATGGCCGGTGGCGGCGGCTCAGGACGGTGCGCTGCTCGTCGTAGGCTGCATCGCCATCGTGACCAGGGATCTGCACCTGCCCGCGACGGGTTCGCGGTGGCTCGCGATCCTGACCGGCGTGTCCGGCAGCACCGGCACGATCTTGTACTTCCTGGCGACCCACGCCGGCCTTCTCGCCATCACCGCCGTGCTCACGTCGCTGTATCCGGCGGTGACCATCCTGCTCGCCCGCGTGTTCGTGGGCGAGCGGCTGACCATCCTCAGGCTGGCCGGGCTGTGCCTGGCTGCCGCCTCGGTCGGGCTCATCGCCGCTGGCGGCGCCAGGTAAGACAGTCACCGATCAAGAAGGCTGAAGCTGCCTGGGACCGTAGCGCGTGGCCTGGATTAGCTATCGCGAGCCGGGGATCCGGTTGCCGAACCTGACTGTAGCCAACGCCGATGCGATCGTAACTGGCCTCCACTCAGGGTCCTCGTCTCACCCTTGGCTGCGTAGAATGAGCACGGTACAGACCCTTGCGAGGGCTGACGCGAGGCACACGGTGGAGGTCGCGGTGGTGCTGACGGGGCTGGCAGCTGCGATCGCGCAGCTTGCGAGCTGCTGGCAGACGGCAAGCCACGCCCTCACGACTCCGTCTGGCCTGATGGCGCTGGCCGCACTGACCCTGACCGGCATGGTCATCGCGATCCTCGCGCACGGCGCCAGGATCGCAGCGGCGGTCACCGGCCGGCCGCAGATCAGCCGGGTCGCCGCGCTCCGGCGGAAGTCCTGGTGCGCGGCATACCAGCGGCAGCTCAATCCCGACGCGGCGGGACATGCCCGCCCGAGAGCGCCCTCGGCGGTCCCGGCGGCCGCCTGACAATCCGCCTTTCTCCGCTCCGGCCCGGTCGGCTGCGCCTGCTTAGCTGCGCGTCCGCTCGCCGGGGCCAGTGCGGCGGCAAGCCTCGCGGTCGCCTCCAGCTGTCATCCGCATCTGCGACCCGCTGGAGGGTTCTCATGTCTAGTCTTCTCGGTGCCCCGATGGGTGCTGCGTATCACGTTGTCACTGTCCTTGCTCAAGCTCTCACCCCGCTGGCCGGCGGCATGGCCACCGCTGCCGCGATCATCGTGTTCACCATGGCCGTGCGTCTCCTGCTGCTGCCGCTCAGCTACTACTCGCTGCGCGGCCAGGTCAGCATGTCCGCCCTGCTGCCGCAGGTACAGGAGCTGCAGAAGCGTTACGCGAAGCAGCCAGACCGGCTGCAGCGTGAGCTGGGGGCGCTCTACCGGCAGGAGGGCACCGGCATCCTCGGCGGCTGCCTGCCGCTGCTCGTTCAGCTGCCGTTCTTCAGCATCATGTACCGGCTGTTCCTGTCCCGCACCGTCGACGGACATCGCAATAGCCTGCTCAGCCGCGACCTGCTCGGCACGCCGCTCGGCAGCCACTGGCTGAGCGGGGCGGGGCCGTTCAGCGGCCAGGGCGCGGTGTTCCTGGGCCTGTTCGCGCTGCTGGCCGCGGTGGCGGTGTTCGCGGTCCGGGCTGCCCGGCAGGCCGGCGCTGGTCAGCCTGGCGGTGCTGGTCAGCCTGGCGGTGCTGGTCAGCCTGGTGCTGGTCAGCCTGGTGCTGGTCAGCTCGGTGCTGGTCAGCCTGGCGGGGCGCTCGGCGTGGTCGGCCGGGTGCTCCCGTACTCGACCCTGGTGATCGCCGCCATCGTGCCGCTGGCCGCCGGGCTCTACCTGCTCACCACAACGACGTGGACTGTGATGGAGCGCGTTGTCCTTCGGCCCAGGATCCTGCCCCAGCACAGGCCGGATCCCGGCCCTGCCGTCGCCTAGAGCACATCCGCGGCGACGGCTTCGAGCACGGACTCATCTCCCGCGTATGAACCATTGGGGCGGGGCCAGTGGGTGACCGCGTCGGTGAAGCCGAGGTCGGCGGCCCGGCCGGCGGCGTCAGCGAAGAATCCCGCGCTGGACAGCGAGAAGACCGGCGCGGAGTCCAGCGACAGGTACCTGCGCACGTCGGCCGGTGCCCGGCCGGCCGCGGCGAGCGCGTCGCCGAACTGGTGAGCGGCAAGGGCTACCGCGCGCCACCAGGTCTGCAGGTCATCGGTGCGCGTACCGCTCGTCACCCAGCCCTGGCCCAGCCGGGCGGCGATGCGCATCGACCGCGGCCCGTTGGCTGCTACCACGAACGGCACGCGCGGCTGCTGGACGCAGCCCGGCGCGCTTCGTGCGTCGACCGCCTCGTAATACGAGCCGTGCCAGGTGACCCGATCGCCGCTCAGCAGCAGGTCGAGCAGGTCAGCAAACTCGGTGAACCTGTCGACCCGCTCCCTGGGTGCCAGCGGCGGGATGCCAAGCACGGCCGTGTCGAAGCTGGACCCGCCCGCGCCCGCGCCGAGGCCCAGCACCAGCCGGCCGCCGCTGATATCGTCCAGCGCTGTCAACTGGCGGGCGAAGCTCACGGGGTGCCGGAAGTTCGGCGAGGCCACCAGCGTGCCGAGCGAGATCCGAGACGTGACCATCGCGGCAGCGGTGAGCGTAGGGACAGCATCGAACCACGGGCCGTCCACCAGATCGCGCCAGCCGAGGTGGTCGTAGGTCCAGGCGTGATCGAACCCGTACTCCTCCGC
>Ga0080026_10000475_pt1 | contig 10011 bp, 5 predicted proteins | sample OrgsoiDNA2013045_FD_70941 | JGI IMG/M metagenome (GOLD analysis project Ga0080026, IMG submission 70941) | Permafrost soil microbial communities from the Arctic, to analyse light accelerated degradation of dissolved organic matter (DOM) -... | ecosystem: Environmental > Terrestrial > Soil >... | reverse complement strand
CAGACCGGAACCTGATCGGCCGCCGCGGCCCGGACCTGCCGAGCCGCCCGGGCGCGGACCTGCCGAGCCGCCCGGGCCCGAACCTGCCGAGCCGCCCAGGCCCGAACCTGCCGAGCCGCCCAGGCCCGAACCGGACCGGCCGTCCCGCCCCGAACTTGACCGCCACGGCCTGGCGACGGCGCCCGCCGAGCTTGCGCCCCGTCAGGAGCCCCCCGCCGACCACGCCATCGCGGTACCGGGCTCCGCGCGGCCGGAGGTGGAGGCGGCGCCGCGCGGGGCGGGCGGCCGCCGAGCTCCGGAGACGGCCGTCCGCGGCTGACCCGCCGCGAGCTCCCGCCGGGGGCCGAAACCCTGGACTGCGCGCTGGACGGCCCGTACCAGGCCCGAATGTTCCGTGCCCGGGTCCCCGGGGCCAGCCGGTGATGTTGACGCGCCCGCTGCGGCCCGAGAAGGCAATTCGCGGGAGCGCCCGCCGAGCAGCTCCGGCACCTCGGGCACGCCGGGCTGCGCTGCTCACCTTGCCGTCTGGGCGCCGCCCGGCGGCCAGCCTGAGATTCACCGGACGCCCCGGCTGGCGCCGGCCCGGCTCGTAGGCGCTGGCACGCTGGGCCCGGCCCGGCCGGATCCTGACGGGGTGGTGACTGCCTGCTAGCTGGGTCCGGGAAGACTGGGTCCGGGAAGGCTGGGTCCGGGCTGGCCGGAGGCGGGCCGCGGATCCGGCGACACCGGCACCTGGCCGCAGCCGGGGTGCGGCGGGGCGCAGCCGCGGTGCGGCCGGGCGCAGCCGCGGTGCGGCGGGGCGCCGCTGCCGCCCGGCCGAGGCCTGCCAGGCAGGCTTGCGCCTGCTGACCCAGCCGCCCCTCAGCCGCGCGGCGCCCGCAGCCGGCCGCGGGGAACGCCAGGCTGCCGCCCCGCCCGCCGCCTTGGGCCCGCGGGGACCGGCCAGCCACGATGTCCGGCGCCGGGAACCGGCCGCCGTGCCGCTGACCGCACTCGCGCGGGCCAGCAGCGCGGAGCTGCCCGCCGGCCGCTGCTCCGGCGAGCCGTCCTGCACGCGATCATCGGCCCACCTGTAGGCCAGCATCGCCAGGTACAGCACCGGCGAGCTGATCACCACGTCACAGAGCACCGAGAACGGCAGCACCTGCCGCACTGTGGCCCAGGTGACCTGGGCCGGGTCCAGCGCCAGGCCGACTCCGGCGGACAGCGCCTCGCCCGCCCCGGCGGCGCCGGCCGCGATGACAAGTGGCAGCAGCGCTGACCGCCTGAGCGTGCCCCGCAGCTTCCCGCACCCGTAGCCGATCACGCAGAACACCAGCGCATACTGGCCGATCAGCTGGCTGGCCGGCGGCGCGAGGTCGAGGCTGAGCCCGCCGCAGAAACCTGCGATCATGCCCGTCTCGGGACCGCCGCACAGCGCGATCGCGATGACCATGAGCAGCACCAGATCCGGCGTGCTGCCGCCGGGCAGCTGCAGCCGGTTCACCACCGTCAGCTGGAGCACGAGGGCAGCAGCCAGCAGCAGCGCGGACAGCGCGGCACGCCTCATCTCAGCCCCCCGGGCCCGGCGTCGGCACCGCGCCGACCGTGGGCGCCGTGTCCGGCGTGGGCGCTGGGCTGGCCGGGAGGCCGGGGCTGGCCTGGAGGCCGGGGCTGGCCGGGAGGCCGGGGCCGGGAGTCACCGTCACCGTCACCGCCGGCCTCGGCCGCGGGCGCGGCGGCAGCACGGAGAACCGCGGGTCGTGGCGCGGCGGGACGATGACGATCCCCACTACGCCGAGTGCGGTGAACGTCACGTACGGCCGCACCAGGGCGAGCGCGGTCAGGCCGCCTGCCTGGTCCTGCACGGAGCTGATGACGCCGACGGGCACGCCCGGCACATACGGCCTGTCCCGGACCGAGGCCGCAGTGACGAGCTGCTGACCTGGCTTGAGCACGGTGGACGCATCGAGCACCTGCAGTTTCATCAGGCCCGATCCGGTGCCGGACTTCCCCGGGCCGGTGACCCAGCCGATCTGGCCGCTCGGTGCCAGCTGAACTCCCACGACCGAGCTGGCGTCGCTGGCCAGCAGCACGGTGCACGTCTGCGCGCTCACGGCCGTCACCTCGCCGACCAGGCCGTTCCCGTTCAGCACGGTCTCCCGGGGCTGCACGCCATCGCTGCTGCCCGCATCCAGCGTGACGGTCTGCTGGTAGCCCTGCCCGACGGCGATGACAGTGGCGGCGACGACCCGGTAGCCGCCCGCGCCCGACAGCTGCAGGAGTTGCCGGAGCTGCCGGTAGTCAGCACTGCTCAGCCGCTCCTGGCTGAGCTCAGCGCGGAGCCGGGCCACCTGGCTCTGCAGCGCCGCCAGCTGCCTGCCAGTGCCGCCCGGCTGCGAGCTGCCGCCGAAGAACCGGGCCACGGGCCCGGCGACCGCACTGGCCGCGCGCTCCGCGCCGCCGAATACCGCGCCGGAGATCTGGCGCAGCCCGCGTACCGGCGAGGAGGACCCGTCCCGGTAGTCGGCGGTAATCAGGACGAGCGCCGCGATCAGGAGCACGCCCAGAGTCAGGCGGGTCCGCCGCGTATCGCGCACTCCGATCACCTCGTCCCGCACCGCGTCACGTGCGTCGCTGCCTTCTCTGGCTGCCCGGCTGCCCGGCTGCTGGGGCTGACGGGCCGGCGCCGGCGGCCCTGGCCGGCCGGCGCCCCGCTGCCCTAGCGCCTGGACTCGGGCACGAGCACCTGTCGCAGCGTGTCGAAATCCTCGACGCACTTGCCGGTGCCGAGCGCAACGGAGTCCAGCGGGTTGTCTGCCACGTGCACCGGCATGCCCGTTTCCTCGCGAATCCGCTCGTCCAGTCCGCGCAGCAGCGCGCCGCCGCCGGTCAGCGCGATGCCGCGGTCCATGACGTCGCCGGCCAGTTCCGGCGGGCACTTGTCCAGCGTGCCCTTGACCGCGTCGACGATCACGTTGAGCGGCTCCTCGATGGCCCGGCGGATTTCCTCCGCGGAGATCACGATGGTCTTCGGCAGCCCGCTGACTAGGTCCCTGCCGCGGATCTCGGCATTGGGCTCGTCCGCGGTCGGCCACGCGGACCCGAGCGCCATCTTGATCTCCTCGGCGGTCCGCTCGCCCAGCATCAGCGAGTACTCCTTCTTGGTGAAGGTGATGATTGCCTGGTCAAGCTCGTCGCCGCCGACGCGGATCGACTGCGAGGTCACGATGCCGCCCAGCGAGATGACAGCCACCTCGGTCGTGCCGCCGCCGATGTCCACGACCATGTTGCCGGTCGGCTCGTAGACCGGCAGCCCGGCCCCGATCGCCGCGGCCATCGGCTCCTCGATGATGTACACCCGGCGCGCCCCGGCCTGGTGACCGGCTTCCTTGACGGCGCTCTGCTCCACGCCAGTGATGCCGCTCGGCACGGCGACAACGATCCGGGGCTTGGCCAGATAGCTGCGCTTGTGCACCTTCTGGATGAAGTACCTGAGCATCCGCTCGGTCACGTCGAAATCGGCGATAACGCCGTCCTTCAGCGGCCGGACCGCCACGATGTTGCCGGGCGTCCGGCCAATCATCCGCTTGGCCTCGACCCCGACCGCCACGATCTGACCGGTGTTGGTATTGAGCGCTACGACAGACGGCTCGTTCAGCACGATCCCCCGGCCTCTGACGTAGACCAGGGTGTTCGCGGTGCCAAGGTCGACGGCCATGTCACGGCCCAGAAAGGCCAGCGCGTTGCTCATGTGGAACAAGAACCTTCCGGATGGGTCTTACCGGGCGATCTGCTCTGCTGCGCGCGGCGCGTCCCCTGGCACCGCCCTGCGTTCTTCATCGCCAGGGCACGGCTGCCTAAACGAGGTCAGGGAAAAAGATCTTGATCTCACGCTCAACCCCTGATCCCGCGCCTAGCGCAGGCCCGTGCACCCGGACCTCGTACGCTGCTCTCCTGCACTTCCAACGGACAACTGCGGCGGATCGTGCCGGGACATTGCGAGCATGCCGAGCGCCGCCGGCCAGCGATCGGGCAGGATCGTCGGCGCGCACGCCGACGGGCCGGACAGATGCCGGGGCGTGCTCAGACAACGAATGGCTCTCCTCACCAGCAGAGACAACTGGTCACTCGCAGTGACCGGTCGGCAGCGAGTGACCCGCCGGATAAAAGCCTACAGGCCTGCGCCGCGATGGGCGGGAGAAGGCACGCCGCTATCGGTGAACTATCACGCCGCAATGGGTGAAAGGCTCAGCGAAGCGCTAGGACGCGCTTTCGACGCGATGACCAAGCCAGATCCCGGTGCCCCACAATGCACCAAAAATGGCACCGAGAAAATACATAACGGGCACTACGGTGCCCGACACGATAACAAATACCTGAAGCAGGCTCCCGCCAGTCAGGGTCCATGTCAGGCGCCGGCGGGCCAGGACCGCCAGCAGCACCGCGGCGACTGCCGCGACCCCGCCCGCGGCGCCTGCCGCCGACGGCGATGCATGGTCCACCCGCACGGCCACCGGGATCGCGAGCCCGATCACGATGGCCTCCATGATCAGGACGGTGGCGCACAGCCGCTTCACGCTTCGCCGCCGTCCGCGGCCTCCTGGCGGCCGGGCGGGGCGAGCAGCAGCCGCGCGTCTCCGGCCGTGATCACCGAGCCGGTGATCAGCACCGCGGCGGCACCCGGCGCGCTGCCGTCATGATCGCGGGCGGCGCCCGCCCGGTCGGCGAGCGCCACGGCCACCTCGATCGCCTGGTCCAGCCTGGCTGTCGAGGTGACGCGGTCCTCGCCGAATACCGCGCCAGCCAGGTCAGCCAGCTTCGCGGCGTCCATCGATCGCGGCGATGAGTTGCTGGTCACCACGAGCTCGGAAACGGCTGGCTCGAGCTGGTCAAGTATTCCCGGCACGTCCTTGTCCTCGCTGACCGCGAGAATGCCGATAAGCCCCGCGAACGTAAATGCCTCGGTCAGCGCGGCCACGCTGGCCTCCATCCCGGCCGGATTGTGCGCCGAGTCCACGATCACCACCGGGCTGCGCCGGACGATCTCCAGCCTGCCGGGAGACGACATCATGCCAAACGCCTGCCGCACGAGCTCGCCGCCCAGCGGGCCAGGCTCCGACCAGGGGATGAAGCCCAGCGCGGTACCGGCCCGGCCCGGACCGGCAACGGCAGCGCCGGAGTCGCCGTCCCCGCCCGATCGGACCGCGAACGGGGATGGCGGGGCGGCCCCGGCGAAGGCCTCCACGGCGGCCAGGGCGCACGCGGCGTTCCCGGCCTGATAGGCGCCGAACAGCGGCAGGAAGAGATCGTCATAGTCGCCGCGCAGGCCGCGGAGCCCCAGCAGCTGACCGCCGACGGCAAGCTCCCGGCTGGTCACCCCGAACTCCGCGCCCTGGATGGCCACGGTCGCGCCCACCTCCTCGGCGCGCTGCAGCAGGACGTCGGTGACGCCGGGCGGCTGCTGGGCGATCACCGCGATCGCGCCCGGCTTGATGATGCCTGCCTTGTCCGCCGCGATGGCCTCGACCGTGCTGCCCAGGTGGCGGGCATGGTCGATCGAGATCGGGGTCACGATCGCGACAGTCCCCTCGGCCACGTTGGTGTTGTCCCACGTGCCGCCCATGCCGACCTCGATCACCGCGACGTCGACCGGCGCGTCGGCGAAGACGGAGAACGCCATGCCCACGAAGACCTCGAAGAACGAGAGCCGGACCGGCTGGCTCGCATCGACCAGTTCCAGGTACGGCTCGATCTCCTCGTAGGCCTCGACGAAGCGCTCCTCGCTGAGCGGCTCGCCGTCCACGCAGATCCGCTCGCGCATCGACGTCAGGTGCGGGCTGGTGAACAAGCCAGTGCGCAGGCCGCGGGCGCGCAGCAGCGTCTCGGTCATCCGCGCCGTCGATGTCTTGCCGTTGGTGCCGGTGATGTGGATGACAGGATAGGCGCGCTGCGGGTCGCCGAGCAGCGCGGTCAGCGCCTGGATCCGGTCCAGGGACGGCTCGATCGAGTGCTCCGGCCGCCGCGCGAGGATCTTGAGCTCGATCTCGTGCAGCGTGGCCTTCGTGTCGGCAGTCATGGCATCGTGCAGCTAGCGGCGGTCACGCTGGCAGCCTACTGGCCGCAGCGCCCCGCGCCGTCAACGCCGACGGCGCTACTGGCGGCAGCGCCCCGCGCCGTCAACGCCGGCGGCGCTACTGGCCGCAGCGCCCCGCGCCGTCAACGCCGGCGGCGCTACTGGCCGCAGCGCCCCGCGCCGTCAACGCCGGCGGCGCTACTGGCCGCAGCGCCCCGCGCCGTCAACGCCGGCGGTCTACTGGCCGGCCGGGGGCAGCGCGGCCAGCCTTTCCGCCAGCCGGCTGATCTGCGCCTGGGCGGCAGCGAGCCGGTCCCGGTTCTTGGCCACCACGGCGGCGGGAGCCCGATCGAGGAAGGACTGGCTGGAGAGCTTGCGTTCCGCAGCCTCGACATCCGCCCTCGCAGCGGAAAGATCTTTCTCCATCCTCCTGCGCTCGGCGGCCACGTCTATGCCCGCGGCGGTGTCCAGCTGGACGGTGACCCCCTCGGCCTGGACGGAGGCGGTGGGCGCGAAGCCGTCGCCGGCGGCGGTGAGCTTCAGCAGCGAGCGGATGCGCGCCTCATGGGCGGCTAGAGGGGTCGCCTCGATCCCGGCCAGGACGGCGGGCACCGGCTGCGCCGGGCGCAGGCCCTGGTCCGAGCGGAACCTGCGGACCTGGGTGACCAGCCGCATCAGCGCGCCGATCTCGGCCTCGGCGCGGGGGTCGGAGAAGACGGCCGGAACGCCGGTAACGGCGGCAACGGCGGCACTGCTGCCTTCCGTGACACTGCCTTCCGCCACGTCGCCGTGGGCGGCCGTCAGCGGCGCGAGGCGGCCGGGCCAGGGCGCGATCATCACCGACTCGCCGCCGGTCAGCGCCGTCCAGAGCTCGTCGGTGACGAACGGCATGACCGGGTGGATCAGCCGCAGCAGGTGGTCGAGCACGTGGCCGAGCACCATCCTGGTGGCGGTCGCGGCCGCTTCGTCGGCACCGGTCAGCGAGGCCTTGGCCAGCTCGAGATACCAGTCGCAGAACTCGTCCCAGGCGAAGTGGTACAGCGTCTCGCAGACTTTGGCGAACTCGAACCTCTCGAACAGCGCATCTGCCTGCGCGGTGACAGCCGCGAGCCGGGACAGGATCCACCGGTCCGGTACCGACGCCGCGTCCACGGCGGGCAGGCCCCGCCCGGCGAGAGCACCGTTGAGCAGCGCGAACCTGGTCGCGTTCCAGAGCTTGTTGCAGAAGTTCCGCGCGCCGGCGACCCACTCCTCGCTGACCGCGACGTCGCCGCCGGGAGTGGCACCGCGGGCCAGCGTGAACCGGGTCGCGTCCGCGCCGAACCTGTCGATCCAGTCCAGCGGATCGACAGTGTTGCCCCGGCTCTTGGACATCTTCTTGCCGTGCTGATCGCGGACCAGTCCGTGCAGGGCGACCTGGCGGAACGGCACCGACGCATCGGGTCCGGCGTCACCCATCGCGTACAGCCCGAACAGCATCATCCTGGCCACCCAGAAGAACAGGATGTCGTAGCCGGTGACCAGGACGCTGGTCGGGTAAAACGCGCGCAGGTCCGCAGTCTGCTCCGGCCAGCCCAGCGTGGAGAACGGCCACAGCGCCGATGAGAACCAGGTGTCGAGCACGTCCGGGTCCTGAGTCCAGCCCGCGCCGGCCGGCGGTTCGTCGTCCGGGCCGACGCAGACGGCCTGGCCGTCGGGCGAGTACCAGACCGGGATCCGGTGCCCCCACCACAGCTGCCGGCTGATGCACCAGTCGTGCATGTCGTCGACCCAGTCGAAGTACCGCGCCGCCATCTCCTGCGGGTAGATCCGGACCCGGCCGTCCCGGACGGCGTCGCCGGCTGCCTTGGCCAGCGGGCTCACCTTGACGAACCACTGCAGCGAGAGGCGTGGTTCCACGGTGGTGCCACACCGGCCGCAGTGCCCGACAGCGTGCAGGTACGGCCGTTTCTCGGCCACGACGCGGCCATCCTGGCGGAGCGCCGCCAGGACCGCGGGCCTGGCCTCGAACCTGTCCAGGCCCAGGAACGGCCCGTGCGCGGTGATCACGCCCCGCTCGTCCATGATCGTGAGGCTGGGCAGGTCATGGCGGCGCCCGATCTCGAAGTCGTCAGGATCGTGGGCGGGCGTGACCTTCACCGCGCCGGTGCCGAACTGCGGGTCGACGTGCGGGTCGGCGACCACCGGGATGCGCCGGCCGGTGAGCGGAAGCTCCACGTCGGTGCCGACAAGGTGGCTGTAGCGCGGGTCGTCGGGGTGCACGGCGACGGCGGTGTCGCCGAGCATGGTCTCGACCCGGGTGGTGGCGACCACGATCGAGCCGTCGCCGTCGCCGTATCTGACCGAGACGAGCTCCCCCTCATCGTCATCGTGATCGACCTCGATGTCCGACAGCGCGGTCATGCAGCGAGGACACCAGTTGATGATGCGCTGCGCCCGGTAGATGAGCCCGTCGTCGAAGAGCCGCTTGAAGATGGTCTGCACCGCCTTGGACAGGCCCTCGTCCATGGTGAACCGCTCGCGGGTCCAGTCGACGCTGTCGCCCAGCCGCCGCATCTGGCCCAGGATCGCACCGCCGGAGGTGGCCTTCCACTGCCAGACCCGCTCGACGAACGCCTCTCGCCCCAGGTCGTGCCGGCTCAGGCCGTCCCTGGCGATCTCGCGCTCGACGACGTTCTGCGTGGCGATGCCCGCGTGATCCATGCCCGGCAGCCACAGCGCGTTGTAGCCCTGCATCCGGCGGCGCCGGACCAGCGCGTCGATCAGCGTGTGGTCGAGCGCGTGGCCGATGTGCAGCGAGCCGGTCACGTTCGGCGGCGGGATGACGATCGTGAACGAGGGCGCGGTCGATGCCGCGTCCGCGGTGAAGTACCCGGCCGCCTCCCAGCCCTCATAGCGGCGCGTCTCCACGTCGCCGGGCGCGTACTGCGGGGGAAGCTGCCTGCTGTCGGTGTCGGTCACGTCGGTCACGTCGGTGAGTCTAGACAGTCGCCGGACCGCATGCTGCCCGGCGTCAGCCAGGCCGAGCCCGCAGCGGCGACTCGATCCGGGCCGGGCCGGGACACGCCAGGGCACCCGGCCATGATCACGGAAGATCCGACGGGCCAGAGGCCGTCGGATCTTCCGTGATCATGAAAAGGAGAGGCCGGTTCCGGTTAGGCGGACTTCTCGCGCGGGGTCCGGCGGGCGACGTCGCGGGGCACGAGCGTCGGGTTGACGTTCTCCAGCACGGCCTCCCTGGTGAGGACCACGCGCTCGACGTCCTTGCGGCTCGGCACCTCGTACATCACCGACATCAGCACCTCTTCCAGGATCGCGCGCAGCCCGCGCGCGCCGGTCCCGCGCAGGATCGCCTGGTCGGCCACGGCCTCAAGGGCGTCGTCAGTGAACTCGAGATCTACCCCGTCCAGCTCGAACAGCCGCCGGTACTGCCGCACCAGCGCGTTGCGCGGCTCGGTCAGGATCTGGATCAGCGCCTCGCGGTCGAGGTTATGGACGCTGGTGATGACCGGGAGACGGCCGACGAACTCAGGGATCATGCCGAACTTCAGCAGATCCTCCGGCATCACGTCGGCGAACGGGTCAGCCGTGGTCTTCTCGGTCTTCACCCGCAGCACCGCGCCGAAGCCCATGCCGCTGCGGCCGACCCGGTGCTCGATGATCTTCTCCAGGCCGGCGAACGCCCCGCCGCAGATGAACAGGACATTGGTGGTGTCGATCTGGATGAACTCCTGGTGCGGGTGCTTGCGCCCGCCCTGCGGCGGCACCGACGCCGTGGTCCCCTCCAGGATCTTCAGCAGCGCCTGCTGGACGCCCTCGCCGGAGACATCACGGGTAATCGACGGGTTCTCGCTCTTGCGGGCGATCTTGTCGATCTCGTCGATGTAGATGATGCCCGTCTCGGCCTTCTTGACGTCGTAGTCGGCCGCCTGGATGAGCTTGAGCAGGATGTTCTC
>Ga0080026_10000469_pt1 | contig 10052 bp, 7 predicted proteins | sample OrgsoiDNA2013045_FD_70941 | JGI IMG/M metagenome (GOLD analysis project Ga0080026, IMG submission 70941) | Permafrost soil microbial communities from the Arctic, to analyse light accelerated degradation of dissolved organic matter (DOM) -... | ecosystem: Environmental > Terrestrial > Soil >... | reverse complement strand
CGGCCCGCCAAATGTCGTCGCCATGGCGACATCCGAGGCGTCGCGGCCGCGGCCGATGACGATGCGTCCCTTGCGCCGGGTGTTGTTGCGGGGGTCGAAGGTCCACCACCGGTCGCCGAGCCAGACCTCCATCCAGGCCGCGAAGTCCATTGGTGCCGGATCCGGCGGAATGTCAAGGTCGGGCAGGTATCCGAAGAGGTAGCAGGCCGGTATGTTCAGCGCCCGGCAGAACGAGATCGCCAGGTGGGTGAAGTCACGGCAGACGCCGCGCCCGGCCAGGTTGACGTCCGCTGCAGTCGACAGCGGGGTCGTGCTGCCGTACTGAAACTCCAGATGACTGTGGACATGGTCGCAGATCGCCTGGACGCGCCCGTAGCCCGGCGGCAGGCCGCCGAAGCGGGACCAGGCCTCGTCGCCCAGCACGTCAGGCAGGCAGTAGCGGCTCGGCAAGGTATAGATCAAGGTGTCGTCAGGCAGGGCATCGGGCGCACATTCCGGGGCGCCGGAGTCGGCATCCTCCGTGGCATCCGGGACCGCGGTCACCGCGTCGTACCGGAAGCTCGACCGGCCCGCGGGGAGCACGGCGCGGACACACGGGTTGCCGTACAGATCGGTGTAGCCACGGATCGCCATTGATGGCTCGGACAACCACCGCTCGCGCTCGACGGCGACGTCCGGTGACGGGCGCGGCTGCACTTGGAAGATAACCGGCGTGTTGATCTCCGCCACATAGGTGAAATCGCACCCGACCCGGATCCGGCGCGACGTCATCGCCCCATCGTCCTCGCCCGATGTTTCCGTACGGTTACGGCTAGAACGCCGTATGCGCCAGCCACTGCCCGAGTAGCTCACTGTCGCCGAAGACCTCGACCGCCGGGTCGCTGGCCGGGAGCCGGCGCATCAGGACGAGCAGCAGCCGCTCGGCGGGGCCAGTCAGCGCGACGTCGCCCTTGGCGTGGCCTGGCTCGACTGTCACGCCAGATGGCGTGTGCCGGACCAGCCACTCACCTGAGCCGTCCAGTTCGCTGTCGGTTGCGTGGACGTGCAGAACCCGGCCCTCGGGCAGCGCCTGCGCCCGCGGATCGGGCCTGCCGTTAACCGGGCCGCTGAGGAAACCGAGCCACTCGTCGATCGCGTCGGCGGCCAGATCGGGCGCGATGGTGACCTCGCGTCCGGCCGCCAGCTCGGCATCGGCTGTGTGCACCAGCGTCTCGTGCGTCATCCGGCGCGCCCAGAAGCTCGCGGGGACAATGTCGCCGAAGGCCCAGACCTCGTCGGCGCCTGCCTCCCGAACGGCGTCGATCACTCGGTGCGCGCCCGCGTTCAGCCAGGTTGCGTGCTGTGCCGGATCGTCGGGGAACTTGCCGTCGGGGATCGAGCGGAACGGGATGAACTCCGCTGACCGGGTGGCAGCGATCTCGGCCGCCCACCGGTGCGCCCGGCCGACATGCGTGGCGAGCTGCCTGAGGGTCCAGTCCGGGCACGTCGGGATCCCGCGGGTCAGGTCCGCGCCGGCCACCAGCAGGCCCAGCGCCGCGGTGCTGGCATGGATCTGCGCGTAGAAGCGCTCGGTGCTGATCTGGGTCATCGCGATCCTCCGCAGCTACGGGCCGGGCCTGGCGGCCAGGCTATCGGTGCCCGCCAGGCCCGGCTGCGCGCAGGATGATCGGTGGCACCTGGGCTATCGCCAGGCCCGCTGCATGGTCACACTGGGAAGCGTGCATGACTTCGACTTGCTGGTGATCGGCTCTGGCCCCGGCGGGCAGAAGGCCGCGATCGCCGCGGCCAAGCTGGAGCGCCGGGTGGCCATCGTGGAGCGCCCCGACATGATGGGCGGAGTGTGCCTCAACACCGGCACGATTCCGTCCAAGACGCTCAGGGAGGCCGTGCTCTACCTGACCGGCCTGGACCAGCGCGAGATGTACGGGCAGAGCTACCGGGTCAAGGACGAGATCACCATCGCAGACCTGGCGGCCCGCACTCAGCATGTGGTCGGCCGGGAGACCGAAGTGGTCCGCAGCCAGCTGTCGCGGAACCGGATCATGATCCTTACCGGGACCGCGCGCTTCACCGATGCCAACACGCTCGAGATCGATGACGGCCACGGTCAGCTGCGGCAGGTCAGCGCGCAGAACATCGTGATCGCGACCGGTACCCGGCCCGCCAGGCCGGCCAGCGTCGATTTCGATGATCGGAATGTCATCGACTCGGACGGGATCATCCACCTGCAGCGGGTGCCGCGATCCATGGTGGTCGCGGGCGCCGGGGTGATCGGGATCGAGTATGTGTCGATGTTCGCCGCCCTGGGCACCAAGGTGACCGTCGTCGAGCAGCGCGACCGGATGCTGGAGTTCTGCGACCTCGAGGTTGTCGAGGCGCTGAAGTATCACCTGCGCGATCTGGCCGTGACGTTCCGCTTCGGCGAGACGGTGACATCGGTCGAGGCCAGGCCTGAAGGCGCGATCGCGTCGCTCGCCAGCGGGAAGCGGATCCCCGCCGAGACGGTCATGTACTCGGCGGGCCGCCAGGGCCAGACCGATGATCTCGGGCTGGCCGCCGCCGGGCTCAGCGCGGACAAGCGCGGCCGGATCGAGGTGGACGAGTTCTACCGCACCGCCGTGCCGCATATCTACGCGGTCGGCGACGTCATCGGATTTCCCGCCCTCGCTGCCACGTCGATGGAGCAGGGCCGCCTCGCGGCGCACCACGCCTGCGGCGAGCCGGTGCACACCGCGCACATGCTGCAGCCGATCGGGATCTACAGCCTGCCCGAGATCAGCTTCATCGGGAAGACAGAGGACCAGCTCACGCAGGACTGCGTGCCGTTCGAGGTCGGTGTCTCACGCTACCGCGAGCTGGCCCGCGGCCAGATCATCGGAGACTCCTACGGTGTCCTCAAGCTGCTCGTCTCGCCCGATGACCGCACCCTGCTCGGGGTGCATGTATTCGGCACCGGCGCCACCGAGCTCGTGCACATCGGGCAGGCGGTGATGGGCTGCGGCGGTACCGTCGATTACCTCGTCGACGCGGTCTTCAACTACCCGACGCTCGCCGAGTCCTACAAGGTCGCCGCGCTTGACGCGACGAACAAGATGCGCCAGATCGCGCGCTTCTCCGGCTAGCGGAGCCTGATGCGGCGCCGACCTTACGCCTGCGGATGAGAGTCCAGGGTCAAGCCACGGTGGTCACGGCGACCCGGCCGAGCCGCTCGACGGCAACGGCGGTACTGAGCTGACCACGGCGACGCGCAGGATCGCCATCGAGTCGGTCACGGTGCCAGGCGGCAGCGCCGTCGCGCCCTGCTGGCACGGTTCCAGCAGCCGCTGCGACTGTGCTCAGCCGCAGCCGCAGCTCCCGCCGCAGCAGCCGCCGCCGCGCGGCGCCGAGGGCGTGGATCCGGCCCTGCCGCCGACCGCGACCGTGGACAGCAGCTTCACAGTGTCGTCGTGGCCTTGGGGGCACGCGCACGGGGCCGATGACTCGCTCATCGGCCTGGTCTGCTCGAAGGCGGCCCCGCACATGCGGCAGCGGTATTCATATCGCGGCACGAGGGCCAGCCTACGTCAGATCGCGGGCCGCAGGTCAATGGTGCGGTGCCGGCGGAATCCCCGGGGCACCTTCTTGGTGTAGGCCAGGCTGGCTAGGACGCCGATCCGGGCGAGTCAGGTAAGAACCGACGGTCACGGTTTGGTATCGCGGGCGGCAGCGCGGCTCCGATGACCGTTCGGCAGGGACGGGGCTGCCGGACGGCGGCCCTCCGGCAGGGACGGGGCTGCCGGAGGGCGGCCGTTCGGCAGGGCAGGAACGGCAGCAGGCGCGCCTGGCACCGGGCCGCGCGCAGCTGCCGCGTCAGGCGCGTCGTAGTAGAACTGGCTGCCGCGCAGCAGCGAGATCAGCGCGCCCGCCACCGACATGGCGATCGCGGTGCTGAAGACGATGACCAGGCCGTGATGGAACGGGCCCGAGATCAGGTGCGGGAAGAACTCCTTGCTGGTCAGGGCGGCGGCGTTGCGCGAGGGCAGCGTGCCCAGGACGCCCGAGGGCTTCAGCAGGGTCGCGATCGGGTTATAGCCGAGGAACGAGGCGAAGAGCGTGCTGACCGGCGGCAGGTGGGCCGCGTGGGCGGCCACCGCGGCCGGGACGCCCTGGCCCCGCAGCCCGCCGGCGAGGGTGCGGGGGAGCGTGGCGGCCAGCCCGGCGATCATGAGCGAGAAAAACACGCCGATCGACAGGGACATGCCCGAGTTCTGGAACGTGGCCCGCATGCCGGATGCGGCGCCGCGCTCGGCCGCCGGGACGCTGCTCATGATCGCGGAGGTGTTGGGCGAGGCGAACAGCCCGGAGCCGATCCCGTTGCCGAAAATGATCAGGGCGAATGCCCAGTAGGGGAAGTCCACCGGCAGGAGGAGCAGGCCGGTAAACGCGCACGCGCCGACGAGCAGGCCGGCGGTCGCGAACGGCCGGGGTCCGAACCTGTCCGACAGGTACCCGGAGACCGGGCCCGCGATCAGGAACCCGGCGGTCAGCGGCAGCATGTAGATGCCCGCCCACAGCGGGGTGTCCACGAAGCTGTAGCCGTGCAGCGGAAGCCACACTCCCTGCAGCCAGAAGATCAGCATGAACTGCAGGCCGCCCCTGGCGATCGAGCCCAGCAGGCTCGCCGCGTTGCCAGCCGCGAAGGCGCGGATCTTGAACAGGCCCATCCGGAACATCGGCTCGGCGATCCTGGTCTCGATCAGGCAGAACGCCACCAGCAGCGCGACGCCGATCGCCAGGCCGCCCAGCACCCGAGGGCTCGTCCACCCCGTCGGGTGCCCGCCATAGGGCTGGATGCCGTAGGTGATCGCGGCCAGCAGCAGCCCGGCGCCGCCAGCGAAGGTGAGGTTGCCCCACCAGTCGATCTTCGCGCGCTTAGTCGAGGCGATCTCGCGCAGGCTGCGGTAGGACCAGATGGTGCCGAACACGCCGATCGGCACGTTGACCCAGAACACCGCGCGCCAGTCCCACGCGGCCAGGAGGCCGCCCAGCAGCAGGCCGATGAACTGCCCGGAGATGCCGGCGATCTGGTTGATGCCGAGAGCCATGCCGCGCTGCCGGGCCGGGAAGGCATCGGTGAGGATCGCCGCCGAGTTGGCCATCAGCATCGCCCCGCCGAAGGCCTGCGCGACCCGCCAGCCGATCAGCCACATCGCGCCCGCGCCGCCGATGAGCGGGTCGAAGGACAGGGCGATCGAGGCCAGCGTGAAGACGACGAAGCCCAGGTTGTAGATGCGCACTCGCCCGAACATGTCGCCGAGCCGCCCGAGCGAGACCACCAGGACGGCCGTGACCAGCAGGTACCCCATGATCATCCAGAGCAGGTAGCTGATGTTGCCAGGGGCCGTGGGGTCCAGGTGGATGCCGCGGAAGATCGCCGGCATCGAGATGATCACGATGGACCCGTCGATCGTCGCCATCGTGACGCTGAGCGTCGTGTTGGACAGGGCTACCCAGCGGTAGCGCTCGCTGATGTCCTCGTTCTGGCGCACGCTCATTGAGCCTACCGGGAAACAGTTGCTTGACCACAACTACTTACCTGGGCACAGCTACCTGACTGCGAGCCGGACCCGGTAGGTCCACCGCCAGGTACGGGACTCGGGCAGGCGCCGCGCTGCCACTTCACGCAGCGCCGTCAGGCCGAGCTCCTCCTCCGTGGCGCCGGCCGCCAGCAGCGCGACAGCGCCGCCCTGGCTCATCGCGACGGCCACCAGGCGGCGGGCGTCGCCCTGCTCGCGGCCGTGTACCGCGACCTCGGTCGCGTGCCGGAACAGCCCGCTGCGCCGCAGCCGGTCCAGGTGGTTCTTGCCCGCGTGCGGCGGCCGCAGCCCGCGCTCGGTCTCCAGTTCCCCGATGCGCCGGTCCACGGCCGCATAGGCGGCGTCGGTCTCCCAGTCGATGCAGGGCGGCCAGTCGCAGTCGTAGGCGGCGAACACCCCGCCCGGCCGCAGCACCCTGGCGATCTCCGGCAGTGCGCGGTCGGCGTCGAACCAGTGCATGGCCTGGCTGGCAGTGATGATGTCCGCCGAGGCGGAGTCCAGCCCGGTGTCCTCGGCCGTCCCGGCGGTCATCGTGAACCTGGTGGTCGTGGCGGCAGCGCCGATTTTCCGCTGCGTGATCTCCCGCATGTCGGCGGACGGCTCGACCGCGATCACCTGCCGTGCCTGATCCGCCCAGATCATGGTCGACAGCCCGGTGCCAGCGCCCAGATCCACGACGTCCGGCGCGACGGCGGCAGCCCACTGGCTGATCAGCGCCGCCAGTTCGGCAGGCGGCCGCGGCCGGACCGCGTCGTATTCGGCGGCGAAACCGGTAAACCTGGAGACTGCGTCGGGCATCGGCCGTCCTCCCGGAGATTAGCTCGACATCAAGATATACGAGGCTGTCATTCAGCGGCCAGGCCGGGGCTCATTCAGCGGCCAGGCCGGGGCTCTCCGCTCCTGTAAATGATGTATTGACAGGCCGAGCTTGTTAAGGCAAGCTTTACATCTGTGAGCTCCGAACCTAGCGATCTCGAATCGCGGGCCGCGCGTATCGCGGACGTCGCCCGGACGCTCGCCAGCGCCGCCAGGATGAGCGCCGCAGACAGCGCGGACGATGCGAACAGACCGCACGGTGCGGGCGAGTCCGGCGGCGCGGACACTGCACCGCGGCTGGCCGCGGTGCGCATTGCCAGTGAGATCGCGGCGCTGTCCGGCTCGGCTCTCCGGCTCAGCGTCGAGCGGGCCAGGGCGGCCGGTCATACCTGGCAGGAGCTCGGCGATCTGCTCGGAGTGAGCCGGCAGGCCGCGTTCCAGCGCTTCGGGCGCCCCATCGATCCACGAACAGGAGAACCGATGAGCAACGCAGTGCTTCCCCAGGCAGGCGCGCGCGCGACTGACTTGCTGATCGACTGGATCGAGGGCCGCTATGAGGAAGTCGTGGCAGATTTCGATGCCACGATGACGCAGGAGCTGCCCGCCGACAAGCTCGCCGCGGCGTGGGCTCAGCTCATCGGCTTGGTGGGCGTGTACGAGCGGATGGAGGGGGAGCCGCTGGTGCGGCAGCTTGGCGACTACACCGTCGTCGACGTCCCGATGAGCTTCGAGTCAGCGGAGATGAAGGGCCGGGTCGCCTACAACGCCGATGGCCAGGTGGCCGGCTTGTTCGTGCTCACCCCAGAGACCCTGTGACCCGCGGGCCGGCCGCTGCCAGGCTCGGCTCGATGCCCGCCACCGTCGCAAGGTCGTCGGCGAAGGTCACCTCGGCAACGACAGGGTGCCCGTCCAGCACCCGCGGAAGCCAGTACCGCGCGTCGTCCCACATCCCGGCCAGCGGCAGGGCATCGACGGGGTACCAGCGCGGCGCTATCTCGTCTGACTCGGCCGGCTCGCCCTGGTACGCCGCGGTCAGGTAGACCTCAGCCGTCTGATCCCAGGACGGCCGGGCCGGGAAGCGGAACGCAAGGGTCGCCATGTGGGCGAGGTCACCGGGCCGGACAATCAGGCCCGACTCCTCCGCAACCTCACGGACGGCAGCCATCACCGGGTCCTCGCCAGCCTCGATATGCCCGCCGAGCCCGACCCACTTGCCCGCGCCGAAGCCGGTCTTCTTGAGGCCGAGCAGAACCTCACGCTGGTCACCGGCGGTCCGGGTTATCAGGCACAGGCAGGTCCGTGTGATCACCGGCCCTAGCGTATGCGGCCGGGGGACCTGCGCAGGCGGAATCTGTGCAGCCCCAAAAACAACTCCGCCAAACGCCAAACGACGCATGAGGTAGACGGTTCCAAAGTCATTGTCAGAGGTGAGCTTTAAACCATGTCGTCGCAAGGCCAGTCCCGTTGCTCCATATCTCGAAACCGGCCTCGAGACTCTGCATATACCACCATCGCTTAACATAGCCCAGACGCTCAGCGGCCCGGTAGAACGGCGTGAGCTTCATGTTCCGTGCATGCACGCGGTCTATCGGATGCACGAGCCGGAACTGCACGTAGGTCCGGTTTCCCGGTACCGGCTTTCCCCAGTGAGTGACGTACCATTCCTGACGGTCTACCCGCACAGTCGGCTTATCCCGGTAGTTGTAGTGCACTGTATTATTGAACCAGACCATCAGCTCTGCCTTGATGCCCGCTTGCGTGTCGCGGGCACCTTTTGTGACCCACATGTCTATGGATGTGTTATACAAGCCCGGTGCCCCGTTTGTATTCGCGTACTATGTAAGCGACTGATCGTGCAGAGCCGATACCCTGACAGGCAGGGCTTTGCTGACTACAGATAAGTGCGGGTACGCCTGCACGAACCCTCCACCGGCAGCGGTGAAACTCGACGCGACGCTAAACGCGGGCCGCGTCCGGGAGTAGCTGAGGCACTCTGCATGGCCGCCAAACGGATCAGTGAGGATATCGTAGGTAGCTCCGCTACTGGTTACAGAAACCTGATTCCATCCGCACATCGGGTCCGGGACAGTCGCAGCTTTCGCAATGCCAGTAATGAGCGTAAGGACAGTGCCAGATATTACCGCAGTGACTGCTGCGCGACGTGCATAGAACATCATCCTAATCTTTCTAGCATACGTTTCTCAGTGAAGCCAGACCCGTCTGCGACTTAAGCTTGCCCGTTTGCCCCGCACAACGCCGCCACACCTGATTGCGCGGCGACCGGCCGGCTGCGCCGCGGGGCGGGAGCGGCCAGGCTGCCTGACCGGGCGGCCGATGCGGGCCCCGCGGTCAGACGTTGCCGCGCACCATCGCGATCAGGCGGTCGAGCACGGCACCGCTGCTGACCCGCAGCCCGTCGTGCTCATACTCGTTGGTCACCCAGGGCCTGAGCCCCCGGATCGCCTGCGCCGTCTGCACCGAGAACTGCTGCGGCACGTACATGTCGTCGAAGTAGATCGCAGCCGCGCCGGGTACCTCGTTTGCCTGCAGGCGGCCAGGATCGTACAGCTGCGGCCACGGGTCGCGCTGCGCCAGGATCTGCGCCGCCTCGGCCAGCGGCCGCAGCACCGGATCGGCCTCGAACATCCACGGGTAGGTCATCTCGCCGGTGAACAGCACCGGGCCATCGCCCTCCAGGGCCAGGGCCGCGGAGAACTCGGGAAACTCCGCCCTGACCCGCTCGGCGGCCCAGCGGGTAGCGCCGCCCTGCGCGTAGCACGCCTCATGCAGCAGCGCGTACAGGGGACCGGAGGCGAAGCTCAGGTGGGATTGCACCCGGTACAGGAAATCGTCATTGAGCTCCGGCCCGGCGAACGGGTCCTCCAGCAGGTAGTGCAGGGCATGACTGCCGGTGCTCGACCCCAGCATGTTGCCCAGAGCCTGGAACGCCTCGACGGTCAGAGCCGCCCCGCTGGGCAGGTAAACCTCGGTCGCGGCCAGGTGCCGCGCGATGCGCCTGGCCTGCTCTACGTCCTGCGGGTAGCGCTCGTAGTGGGCCAGGTTTCTCGCCGCGACCACCGGATAGGTGGCCCGGTAAACGTCCTCGGCCGAGTTCTCCAGGCCAGGCAGGCCGCCGCAGACGAGCGCCTCGCGGATGCCCTCGGGGGCCAGCGACAGGTAGCTGACCGTGCAGAAGCCGCCGAAGCTCTGGCCCAGCACGCTCCACGGCCTGCCGCCGGTGAGCTGATGCCGGATCAGCTCGGCGTCCGCCACGATCGAGTCGGCCCGGAAATGCGCCAGGTAGCCGGCCTGCGCCTGCGGGGTGCCGAGCCTGGCCAGCGTCCGGCGGTTGGCGGGGGAGGACCTGCCCGTGCCGCGCTGGTCGAGCAGCAGCACCCGGTAGTCCTGCAGGGCGCGGTCCAGCCAGGTGCTGCGGCCCTCCGGCCGCTGCGCGCCGAAGCCAGGGCCGCCCTGCAGGAAGAGCAGCCACGGCAGGTCCGCGGCCGCGTTCTGCGCGGCCACCACATCCCTGGCGAACAGCTCGATCTGCTCGCCGCCGGGAACAGCGTGGTCGAGCGGGACCTGGAGGTGAACGTCGCTGAGCACCGTGCCGGGCTGACTGTACGAAGACATGATCGACACGTTACTCACGACCTCGAT
>Ga0080026_10000466_pt1 | contig 10064 bp, 8 predicted proteins | sample OrgsoiDNA2013045_FD_70941 | JGI IMG/M metagenome (GOLD analysis project Ga0080026, IMG submission 70941) | Permafrost soil microbial communities from the Arctic, to analyse light accelerated degradation of dissolved organic matter (DOM) -... | ecosystem: Environmental > Terrestrial > Soil >... | reverse complement strand
CTGGTCGGCGAACACGATGAGGCGACGCCGCCGCCGATGTCCCGCGAACTGGCAGCCGGCCTGCCGCAGGCAAATCTCAAGATCATTCCGGGCTGCGCGCATATCCCGCAGCTGCAATCGCCCGAGGTATTTCTGGAAGCGATCGGGGATTTCCTGCCGGCTTTCTATGCGCCGGGCAGCACGTCTACAGCAATTTGAGCGAAAGCAGCCGGACCGCCAGCCAAAGCACCACCGACAGAAATGCGATGGTCAGGACCGAAGCGGCCAGAACCCGCATCAGCGTGCCGGCGTTGGTGGCGAGCGGCGGCCTGTTTGGCCGGGCGGGCAAGTCGCCGTCTCGCGGAACATGACCGCGGATTCCGAAAATCTGCAACACGACGTCCAGCACATACGGGCTCATGGCCTCGGCTCCGGCTTCCAGCGCGATTTGCCAGCATCGCCCGAAAATGCCTTCCGCGCTTTGCGCCAGCGCAAGCTTTCCCGCCTGATCCGTATTTCCCCGAGGGGAGGGGACCGAAATTCGGAATCTGATTTGAGCCAGCGCAAGGTCGCTTTCCCGCCGCCAAGCTATTGAATTGCCAGTTGGGGCAGAGGATGCCCGAAAAGCGATTCTAGTTCATTCGGGGACGCATCAAGAGATGAGACCAGATCTTGCGGCTTGTTACGGGCAGGAACGGCTGCCGAGATATACGAGCTATCCGACCGCGCCGCATTTCTCGGCCGCGATCGGCGCCGACACCTGCGCGGAATGGCTGAGGGCGATACCACGGAACGCCAGCGCCTCGCTTTATCTGCACGTTCCGTTCTGCCGGTCGATGTGCTGGTATTGCGGTTGCCACACCTCGGTGGCTCGCCGCGACGAGCCCATTGCCGTATACGCCTCCGCCCTGCGCTGCGAAATCGAGCTGGTATCGCGGCAGATCGAACGCCGCATCAGGGTCGACCACATCCACTTTGGCGGCGGCACGCCGACAATCATGGCGCCGGAGACTTTCGCCGATCTGATCGGATCGATCAGGCATTCCTTCTTTGTGGTTTCCTCGGCCGAGATCGCCGTCGAGATCGACCCGCGCACGCTGACCCGTCAGATGATTGACGCCATGGCCTATGGCGGCGTCAACCGGGCAAGCCTCGGCGTGCAGAGCTTCGATCCCGTGGTCCAGCGTGCCATCAACCGGGTGCAAAGTTTCGACGAGACCGCGGTTGCGACCAGGGGTCTGCGGCGGGCCGGCATTGCCGGCATCAACTTCGATCTGATCTACGGACTGCCTCACCAGACCGTCGCGTCATGTCTCGACACCGTTCGCCAATGCGTCGAGCTTCGCCCCGATCGCCTTTCCGTGTTCGGCTACGCGCATGTCCCGACATTCAAGAAGCACCAGCGCAAGATAGATCCTGCCCGGCTGCCCGACAGTCTCGAACGGCATCACCAGTCCGATGCGATCGCCGGCGCATTGAAGCAGGCCGGATATCTGCAGATCGGGCTCGACCACTTCGCGCTCCCCGATGATGCAATGGCGGTGGCCTTTCGCGAGGGAGGGCTGCGCAGGAATTTTCAGGGCTACACCACCGATGCCAGCAGTGTCCTGCTCGGCTTTGGCGCCAGCGCCATCGGGCACCTGCCGCAGGGCTATGTGCAGAACGAAACCAACACCCGCATTTACTCTGAATCGATCGCCCGCGGCAGACTGGCAACCGTGAAGGGTTACGCCTTGACGCAGGATGACCGGCTGCGTGCCGAAATCATCGAGCGCATCATGTGCGATTTCGAAGTCGATCTCGAGCCGATCTGCGCGCGGCACGGGGCGGCTTCGGAAACCATGCTGAAATGCTCGCCCCGCCTGCAAGACCTGATATCCGATGGTGTCGTCCGATTAGACGGGGCCTCGCTGGCTTTGGCGGATGATTCGCGCTTTCTGGTTCGCAGCGTCGCCGCGGCCTTTGACGCGCATCTCGACGGATCGAAGCAGTTGCACAGCCGGGCGGTTTAGGGGGGCTACACCTTTGGCGAAACTCGTCTTGCCCGGGCTTGTCCCGGGCATCCACGTCTTAACTGAATAGCAGGAAGAAAGACGTGGATGGCCGGGACAAGCCCGGCCATGACGAGTTTGGATTATTCCTTCGCAAAATGCTTTTGAAGCTTGCGCCGGGACAAAGAGTCTTCGGCCGGCCGCGTTACCGTTCAATCCGGAACGGAGACGCGCATGCCCATTGGATTTGACGATCCGGTCGACGATGTGATGAGCGGCACGCCCGAGACCATCGGCGTGTTTCTGCAATTTGGGATGCGATGCGTCGGCTGCCCGATCGCGTGCTTTCATACCGTGGACGATGCCTGCCGCGAGCACGGCGTCGACCGCGATGCTTTTTTCAAGGCGCTGTGCGCCTGCGCATGATCGGAGGCGGGAGCGGTGTTGCAGGCGTTACGGCCGTATCGGCGGCCCGCTTTCGCCGGGGGCTTGCTCGGCCAGCACGAACAGCTTGTGGGGCTCGCGCAGCACGATGCGTTGCCGGCCGCCCTCGATCAGTCCCTGCTGCTCCCAGCCCGAGAGGATGCGGCTGACCGTGTGCAGCGTGGTGCCGGTCATTTGAGCGATGTCCTGGCGGCTGATCGGAAAATCGATCTCGACGCCGTGCTCGACCTTGCGCCCGGATTGCTTGGCGAGCCGAAGCAGCGCGTGCGCGACGCGCTGTTCGACCTGTTGCGTCGACATCTCGACCACGCGGGTATGGGTTTCCTGCAACCGGCTGCCGACGGTCTGCAATGTGTTGCTGGCAAGAGCTGGAAACTTTGCCATCAGGCGTGGCCATGCCGCCGACGGCCATGCCAGCGCGACACTGTCATCGACGGCGATTGCGGTGGCGGGATAATGCTGCAGCCCGATCGCCATCGCGACGCCGAAGGTTTCGCCGGCCGCGACATAGCGCACCACGACCTGTTCGCCCGCAGGCGTGGTCTTGCTGGCCCGTACGTGACCGTGCAGCAGCACGAAGAACGAATGCGCGTCCTCGCCCTGTTCGAATATCGCGCTGTTCTTCGGAAATCGCACCGAGCGCGCTTCGCGGAGAATCTCGCCAAGTTCGTCCGCGGCAAATCCCGCAAACAGCGGCAGGTGGGCGACCAGGGAAGGGTCGACGGTGGCCATGTTTCCTCCGCGGCGCGCGACTTCTATCGAATCTAGACTGCGATTGTGTCCCCCGATCAAGTGGAACCTTGCGCTGGCGCAACAATGGCGCGCGCTATCCCCCTTAGATGGTCACCAAACCGCCCTGCGGGGCGGATGACCAACGGAGAACTAAAATGCGCGAGGTATTCTCGGCGTCGTTCGAGGCGCTTCCAAGCCGCCGCGAGATCAACAAAATGAAGCGGTCATGACGGCGGTTCCGCGCTTTCGTGCGCACAAGGGCTGGCCGCTGCTCGCAAACGGCTTCCGCCCGTTCTTCCTGTTCGGCTCCATCTATGCCGGGCTGGCCATCCTGGTCTGGCTGCCGGTGTTCCATGGTGAACTGACGCTGATTTCGGCGTTCGCGCCGCGCGACTGGCATGTGCACGAGATGCTCTATGGCTATTTGCCGGCGGTGATCACCGGATTTCTGTTCACGGCGATACCTAACTGGACCGGACGGCTGCCGATCCAGGGCACGCCCTTGCTCGTGCTCGTCATCGTCTGGATGATGGGGCGCGTCTGCGTGACGTTTTCCGCCGAGACCGGCTGGCTGGTGGCGATGCTGGTCGATGCCAGCTTCCTGTTGCTGGTCGCAGCGGCCGCGGCGCGCGAGATTCTCGCCGGCCGCAACTGGCGAAATCTCAACGTGGTGATGCTGGTTCTGCTGTTGCTCGCCGGCAATATCGCGTTTCATCTCGAGGCGCATTTCAATGGCGCCGCCGACACCGGCATTCGTATCGGCATCGCGGTGGTCGTCCTGCTGATCTCATTGATCGGCGGCCGCATTATTCCGAGCTTCACCCGCAACTGGCTGGTGCGGGAAAACCCGGGCCGGCTTCCGGTGCCGTTCGGCCGGTTCGATGTGATCGTCGTGGCCATCGGCGCCCTGGCGCTGTCGGTATGGGTTTTAAGTCCGGCCGGCCGTCTCACCGGCGCAGCCCTTGCGATCGCCGGATTGCTGCATCTGGTGCGACTCGGACGCTGGGCCGGGGATCGAACCTGGCGCGAGCGCCTCGTGCTGATCCTGCACATCGGCTATGCGTTCGTGCCGCTCGGGTTTCTGTTGAACGCCATGTCCGCGTTCGAACTCGTTCCGGCAGGCGCCGGGGTTCATGCCTGGATGGTGGGGGCGGCGGGCACCATGACGCTGGCGGTGATGAGCCGCGCGACGCTCGGGCATAGCGGCCAGCAGCTCACCGCATCGGTCGCGACACAAGCGATCTATGCCGCCATTATCGTCGCAGCGCTGTCGCGCATTTGCGCGGTGATCGAGCCGGCCCATAGCGAGCCATTGCTGCATCTTGCAGCGCTGGCGTGGGCTGGCGCCTTTTTCGGATTCGCCGTTTCGTTCGGCCCGCTGCTGGCCGGCGCCGGTCGCGGCAAGTCCGAGCCGAAGCTGGCGGCGTAGGCCCTTGCACCCGTCAAGAGAACCGCAAGGATTTCAGGCTTTCGCCCTTGCCTGGGAAAACGTCACTTCGATCAGCGTGCCGGAATGCGAAGCGGTCTTGATATGAAAATGCGCGCGGTTGGCTTCGACCAAGGCTTTTGTCAGGGAAAGGTTGACGCCGGAACCGTCGGACGCCTGGTCTGACGGCGCCTCGGTCCGGAACGGCTCCATGGCGGCCGCGACCTCGTTATCGTTGAGCCCCTGGCCGCTGTCGCGGACCCGCAGCACCACCTCGTCGAAATCCGACAGCGCGGTGGAGACGATGACCTGGCCGCCGGCATTGGCGAGATGGATCGAATTGCCGATCAGGTTCAGCGCGATCTGGCGCAACGCGCGGGCGTCGGCGATGACAGGCGGCAGCATCTGCGCCAGCGACGTCCGGATGATGATGCGTTCGCGATTGGCCTGCGGCTGCATCACCGCGACGCATTGCTCGACCAGATCGTTGAGGTCCTGGCTGGCAAAGGTGAGGTCGAGCCTGCCGGTTTCGATCCGCGACAGATCGAGCAGATCGTTGATGACGGCGATCACGCGTTCGCCTGAAGAGCGGATGTCCTTCATGTATTCGATGTAGCGCTTGTTGGCGAGCTTGCCGAAACGCTCGCTGATCATCACTTCGGCAAAGCCGATGATGGCGTTGAGCGGGGTGCGGACCTCGTGGCTGATCCGCGCCAGCATGTCGGCCTTGGCGTTCGCCGCGCGATCGGCCAATTGCCCGGCCCGCAGCAATTCACGCTCGCTTTTTCCGCTCTGCGAGACATCGCGAAACACCGCGAAGAAATTCGGGCCGTCGGGCCGGGTGCGCCCCAGGGTCATCGACAGTGGGATGATGCCGCCCTTGCGGACCCGGCCCAGCACGTCGCGGCCGTGATCGAGCAGGCTTGCAACATCGGCCCCCGTGATGCCGTTCAGATAATCCAGCACCGCGGGCTCGCTTTCCGGCGCGAACAGCTCAATGAGATTGCGTTGCGCGAACTCAGTGCCATCGTAGCCGAACAGCGCCTCGGCGCTGCGGTTGCAAAAATTGATGTGGCCATCGGCGTCGAACATCACGACGCCCTCGGTTGTGGCGTCGAGGATGGCGCCAAGTTCCTCGGCATTGGCGTGGCCGACGGCCGACGGTGCGCGGAAGGGGATGAATTCGGGAAGCACGGCGACCGCGGCGGCGGCCTCGTTGCGCGTGCCCGAGAAAATCAGAGCCAGCGCGGAATCGCCGTCCCATGAAATCGTGTACAGGCGCGCGTCGATCGCCGGCGCACCTTCGGAGGAAGCCTCCGTTCCGGAAATCGTCACCGGCCTGCCGGTGTCCGATGTGCTGCTGGCGCTCGAGACGCCGGGCTCGACATAGAGCGCGTCGAGACCTCCCGCATCTTCCAGGGCATGGAGGCTCTGGTAGCCCATCTGTTCGAGAAACGGACGGTTGGCGTAGAGCAGCCGGTCAAGCCGGTAGATCAGCACGCCCACGGGCAGCAAATCGAACAGCGCCTTGTCGCGTCGGGCTTCGCCACGTGCGGGCGCCTCGGGAAGCGCCAGCCATTCGGGTTGTTCGCGCGGCGGTTCGGGGGTTGGCGTGGACGGCGGCCCGTCGACGGTTTCGGCCGTGTCGTCGGGCGTTGCCGGCGTCGCGGCGACAGCACCGTTTTCGCTGTCGAGCCGCGCCGACAATTGCCGTGCGAGTTCGTTGAAGGCGCTGTTTTCCACCGACGTCAGGGCCGGGGATTTCGGTTCGCCGATCGGCCGAAACGGAACGACGTTCTGGGGCGTTTCCTTCGGAATTTCCTTGGATGTTTCCTTGGAAGTTTCCTTGGGCGTTTCCACAGCGGCTTCCAAATCGGTTTGTTGTGAAGTCTCGAAAGCATTCGGCGATAGCGGCGTATCGGGCGATGCAATATCAGGCTTCGCAGGCAGCTCCGCGGCAGGCGAATCTGCAGAACCTGTCGCCACGATGTCGGCCGAATTGGGCTGGACGATGACGCCCGGATCCATCTGCATTTGCATCTGCGGCGCCGGCGGACCGCTGAAAAATTCCTCGCCGCGCAACGCGGCAAGCCGCGCCAGGCCGTCGAGATCGCCGCACACGCCAAAGCCTCGATAGCCGGCAAAATTCGCCGCCCGGTCAGTGATCGGCAATCCCGACAACTCCACCGGCAACGGGTCGCCGCCATCGACGGGCCAGTTCAAGGTGATGCCGCTCCAGGTATCATGGGTCGCGACCGCGTCGACGAAGCGGCCGTCGGGATCGAGCCCCGACCACCCGGCGATGTCGCTCATGAGCCGTTCGAAGCGAGCCGCGCTGCGCGCGCCGATCAGGCGGGTGAATTCGCCGGCGTCGAGCGAGAAACGGCCTTCGGCATTCATCCGCCACAGGAAGCGCAGCGGGTGCAGGGGTGGCTCCGGCGCAGGCTCATCGGGCCATGGCGGCGCTGCAGCGGCGGGCTCCGGCGCGATCGCTGGTAAGATGGGGTCGACGGCCGAAGGCAGGTCTTTCGAAGGCAGGTCTTTCGAAGGCAGGTCTTGCGAAGGCAGGTCTTGCGAAGGCAGGTCTTGCGAAGGCAGGTCTTGCGAAGGCAGGTCTTCGCCGCACGCAGGTGCAGGCTCGTCCGCAACCGCCTCGACATAGGGAGAAGGTTCGTCCTGATGAACTTCGCTATCGGGCATCACACTTGTCGCCGAAACTTCGGCGCGCGGTAGATCGGTTTCTGACGGCGGGTTCGCGGCGAGCTGTTCGACGGCGGCCTCTGCGGGCTGGTCCGCGAACTCGTCGATCAACGCAAACTCCGCCGGAGCTTCACCCGTCATCGCGGGTCGTTCGTAATCAGGCATCGGCAGATCCCTCGTCGGTGCGACTGGTTGATGCGCAGGCTCGGTCCCGGCGGTTTCCGGCGATGCCGGTGCGACATGCCTGACATGGGCGGCCCGGGTCGCGCCGGGCGCAATCAGGGCAATGAGGCCGACATCGGCGCCGGTACCGACGCGTTGCAAAATCAAATGGCCGATGCCGACAGCCGTCTCGACGCGGCCGCGCTGCAAGGCGTCGCTGCGCGCACCGTCGAGGCCGACGTCGGACAGATTGCGAAAGCCGAGCAGCGACCGCGCAGCGTCGCTGGCGCCGACGAACAGGCCGTCGCGCGTGAGCGCCGCCATCGGCGTATCGGCGCCCTCGACCAGGCGCTGCAGCCGCTCGACCAGCGGCATGGTGCGGCCGGCCGCCCTGGCGGCGCCGACCACCAGGATGCCGTGGCCGCCATCGGCAAAATCAAGCCGCGCGCAGCCGCAGGTCGCGAGCGTGCCGAGCGTCGCGCCGAAGCCGCGCAGCCGTTCCAGGCGGATCGCACCGTTCGATGGCAGCCGGCTCGCCAATCGCGCCACCTGGCGCCGGTGTGAATCCGCCGGCCCAAAGGTCTTTTTCGCAAGTGCTGTGCCATTGGCGGCGTCGAACAGCCTGGCGCCGACCGGATTGGCCCAGAGAATCCGCGTGCCGTCGATCGACCAGAGCCATGCGGGAAGCGCGCTCGTTGCATGCACCGCCAGTCGCGGATCACTGATGCCCTGCAACTGGAATTCCGCATTGTTCATCGCTTTTGCATGACCGGCTGGCCTGGCTGTTGCTCGACGGCAGAATCGGCGGCCAAACGATAACAGCCTTTAACGGATTGCTAGTATTGCCTGCGGGAGACGGCAGGTCCATGTCCCGGCAGTTGAGGAGGTATCCGAAGCCGCGGATAACCTTAATCGGGCCGGCGGCCCGATCAGGACGTTCGCCGGCACCGTCGGTTGGCGGAAAGGCGTTTTATGAGCCTCCCATTTTGAACCTTCCATTTTGAACTTCCCGGACGCAACCCTTGCGCCGATTCCTGCGTTGGGGTGTTGCAAAACGCCATCAAAAGTTCACGATGGGATTAAGGGGCGCCGCGTCATGCCGGCGAAGTTTTTTGCCGATAGTGTGGCCCGTGCGAACCGGCTATTGGGCGCAGCGGCTGGCGCTGCGAGACGCAACAGGAGCGGGACATGAGCGAAGAGGAGCGTGGCGGTTTCGAGATTCCGAAGGAAATGCGATCGATGGCGGAGGCCAGCTTCGATCAGGCCCGCAAGGCCTTTGATAAATTCCTCGCCGGCGCCCAGCAGACCGCGGGCACGATCGAGGAGCGGGGCGCGACGGTTCGCGCCGGTGCCAAGGACATCAGCGCCAAGGCCATTTCCTATGCCGAACAGAACGTGCAGGCGTCGCTGGACTATGCGCAATCCCTGCTTCACGCCAAGGACCTGACCGACGTGATGCGGCTGCACAGCGGATATGTGCAGGCCCAGATGCGGTCGCTGGCTGAGCAGGCCAGCGAGATGGGCCAACTCGTCAGCCGGGCGGCGATGGATGCCGCCAAGCCGAAAACCTGACCCCTCCCGTAGGTTGATTTTTTGGTTTTATGCAACGTGGGTTTGGTGGGACCTGCCATGCGGCATTGCACCCTAAAATTGAGGTGCGCTGCACAAAATTGCCATTATATGCGTGTTATGTGTCGGAAGCCCGACGAAAGGGCTACTCCCGTACCTTAGAAGTTCAGCGTGATCCAAGTCGACGTTCCCGGGCTGGGGTGGCGTTCGCAGGGGTCACACCATTCACCCCCCATTGCGAAGGACGCATTCCATGGCAAGTTCCGATCCCTTCTCCTCCTCCGTTATCCCATTCGAAGTTCCCGAGCAGATGCGCGCGTTCGCCGAGAAGGGCGTTTCGCAGGCTCGCGACAGTTATGCCAAGTTCAAGGACGTCGCCGAAACCCATAACGGCACCGTCCAGGCCGTGATCTCGACCGTCAGCAAGGGCGCCAGCGATTACTCCGCCAAGCTGATGGAAATCATGAAGGCCTCCACCAGCGCGAACCTGGACTTCGCGCAGGAGCTGATCGGCGTGAAAACGCCCTCCGAGGCGATGGAGCTGTGGACCTCGCACGCCAAGAAGCAGTTCGAGACTTTCACCGCCCATACCAAGGAGCTCGCCGAATTGAGCCAGAAGATCGCGACGGAAACCGTTGAACCGATCAAGGCCAATGCGTCGAAGCTGTTCAAGCCGGCCGCCTGATCCAGGCCGCATTCTCGCTTCGAGAAAAAGCCCGGGCAACCAGCCCGGGCTTTTTTGCCGCCGCGGACGAGGCTTTCACAGCAACCCGACGTCGTCGCCAGCAAACGCTGACGTTGTCATTTCCCGGTCATTTCCCGGCCTTGCCAAAGCCCGGCGTTGCACCTAGTTTCCGCCCGGTTCGGCACCCTTTTTGGCGCCGGCAAGGGATGCAGTTGTAGCTCAGTTGGTTAGAGCGCCTGTCTGTGGAACAGGAGGTCGGTGGTTCGAGCCCACCCAACTGTACCAGCGCTACCTCTGAGAGAGCGCCCAATCGCATCCCCAGCCTCACTGGGTGCAAGTGCTGCCGCGATGTAGTTGGTCGAGCCGGCTGTTGGAA
>Ga0080026_10000465_pt1 | contig 10080 bp, 8 predicted proteins | sample OrgsoiDNA2013045_FD_70941 | JGI IMG/M metagenome (GOLD analysis project Ga0080026, IMG submission 70941) | Permafrost soil microbial communities from the Arctic, to analyse light accelerated degradation of dissolved organic matter (DOM) -... | ecosystem: Environmental > Terrestrial > Soil >... | reverse complement strand
TGCTTCGTGTGTTCATCCGCTCCGTGGGCTTCGATTGCCTTCGCACCATCCCAGCTTTCAACAAGAGTGATGTGATTGCCCCGACTGGCCTGTTGCAAGGCGTCGAAGCGAGTGTTGCCGTTGTCTTGTGACCGTCATCGCTCAACGCGCGGATCAGATCCAAACCGGCCGCCTGACTTGGTGGAAATATGTCGATGTGTGTACGCGTGGGTCGGCGCCAAATCATTCGAGCTTGAGGTTCGCGCTCTTGGCCAGGTTGACCCAGAATTTGTCGTCCTCAACGAGGAACGCGTTGAACTGCTCGGGTGACGCGGAGATGGAAACTTCGGTGCCCTCGCGCGCCAGTACAGCCTTCACGGACGGCTGCTGCATCGCGGTGACGGTCGCGTCATAGATTTTCCTGACGATGGGCAGCGGCGTGCCGGCAGGCACGAACATACCGTACCAGAACTCGAGGTTGTATTCGGGCAGCCCCGCTTCCTTCATCCCGGGCAGGCCCGGGACCAGCTGCGATCGCTCGCGCGTGCTGACTGCGAGCGCAAGCAGCTTGCCCCCGTTGACCTGCGGCAGCACCGATGGTGATGTGCCGAAGGTCAGTTGAGTGTCGCCTGCCATCACTGACTGGATTGCCAAGCTGCCACCGCGGTACGGGATGTGCGTCATTTGCGCGCCGGTCAGCTGGCAGAAAAGAGCGGCCCCGAGGTGCGGTGCCGAGCCATTGCCGGAGGTGGAGTAATTGAGCTTGCCGGGATCTTTCTTCGCTGCTGCGATGAGGTCGGGCACCGAGCGAATACCCGTGGCAGGATTGACCGCGAGGACCAGCGGAGATGTCGTCATCTTTGTGACGGGAGTCAAGTCCCTCGCCGTGTACGACAACGAAGGATTGAGCGCAGGATTGACCGAAATGCTGCTGGGGCTCGCGATCAGCAGCGTGTAGCCGTCCGGCGCTGACTTGGCGACTATGTCCGCAGCAATGCTTGATCCATTCCCCGGCCTGTTTTCGACCACCACCGGCTGGCCGAGCGCCTTCGCAAACGCATCGCTCATGGCGCGTGCAACCGAGTCGGCAGCGCCTCCGGGTGCGAAGCCGATGATCAGTCGTATTGGTTTGCTCGGGTAAGCGGACGGCTGCGCACTCGCGTGGCAGCCGACGGCGACTGCGGCGAGTGACAGAACGAGGCTCAACGCTTTCATTGCCTGTCTCTCCATTCGAATCTCGAGAACATCAGGATGCGACCGGTATGCGCAGAACAATCTTGCCGACATGGGCTCCCGCTTCCATACGTGCCTTGGCTTCCTTCAGCTGCGAGAAGTCGACTACTCGGTCTATCTCGGGCTTGATTCGCCCCGCGGCGATATGGGGCATCACCTCCGCAACGAATCTCGGCACCGAGGCCGATCGCTGTTCCTTGCTGCGCAACTTGTTGGATACGCCGAAAAGCGTGAGTCGCTTGGCGTGCAGGGCGCCGAGGTCGATGTCGGAATGCAGCACGCCATCGACATATCCCACCGTGGCAAGCCGGCCTTCGAAGGCAAGTGCGCGAACATCCTCGGCGAACACAGAGCCGCCGACGGTATTGATGATGAGGTCGGCGCCATGCCCGTCCGTTTCCTTCATCACCCTCGCCGCAAAGTCGCTCGCGCGCGTGCACAAGCCGACATCGAGTCCGAGGTGTCTGAGCAGCGCCAGCTTGTCCGTTGATCCCGAGGTGCCGATGACCTTGGCGCCCAGCACTTTTCCCAACTGCAGCGAAGCCACGCCCACGCCCGACGACACGCCGTTGATCAGAAGCCATTCGCCGGCACTGAGGCGGCCTTGCAGCACCAGCATGTCGTACGACACCAGGAAGGTCATCGGGATGCTGGCGGCCTGCTCCCACGACAATGTCGACGGCACGGCGATGGTCTCGGCCTGTTCCATCAACGCGTACTGGGAAAATGCGCCGGCGCATCGGCCCATGACCCGTTCCCCCGCCTTGAACGCTGTGACGCCTTCGCCGACCGCAACGACTTCACCCGCGCCCTCTCCGCCGATGGCCTTCCACGTGCCGGCCTTGCCGTGCAGTCCATGGCCCAGCACGAATTCACCGCGATTCAGCGCGGCGGCGTGCATGCGGACCAGTAGCTGACCCGCCTCCGGCTGCGGGACGGGTACGTCGCGCAAATCAAGCACGGTGTCCGTGTCGGTCATCTGCATCCAATAGGACTGCATCGTTTCGTTACTAGCGGCCGGTGAAGACAGGTTTGCGTTTCTGCATGAAGGCGCTGCGGCCTTCGGTGTAGTCCGCGCTCTCGAAGCAGCCACGGATCAGGGATGCGCACAGCGGCATGTTCAGTTCGGGCGATGGTTTCAGGATTTCGCGGATGATCGCTTTGGCGGCCGCGACTGTCAGCGGCGCGTTTTCGGCGAGCGCCGACGTGTACTCGCCCAACAACGCATCCAGCGCTTCGGGCGCGCAGATGCGCGACACCAGGCCAAGCGACTTCGCTTCAGAGGCGTCGATTCGCCGGGCGGTGAAGAATAAATCCTTGGCCGCGCCGGGACCGATCAGGTCGACCAGGTTCTTCATTGCCGAATATCGGTACCCCAGCCCAAGCCGCGCCGCAGGAATCGCGAACGCCGAATCGGTGGATGCAATGCGCATGTCGCAGCTGATCGCGACGTTCACTCCGCCGCCGATGCAGTAGCCGCGGATGCAGGCCAGCGTCGGCTTGGAAAAATCGTGAATGCACATCAGCGTTTCTTCGGCCATCGCTTCATAGCGACTCACGGCCTCGCGCGCGGCACGCATGTCCTCGAACTGCGAGATGTCGGCACCAGAGATGAAGGCCTTCTCGCCGGCTCCGGAAAATACGACGAGACGCACTCGATCGTCTTCCTGCGCGAGCCGCAGGAGCGGCGGCACCGCCTCCCACATGTCGACAGACAAGGCGTTGTGCTTTTCCGGATTGTTGAAGCGAATGTGCAGTGTTCGACCGTCGAGCCAGGTCTGAATGCGCTCGGTGCTGGATTCGTAAAGGACGTTCGGCATCAATAGACTCCCGCGGCTTTCATTCGAGTGAGGTCATCGCGGCTCACACCAAGTTCGAGCAGGACTTCCTCGGTGTGTTCTCCGCGACGCGGAGCTGCGCGGGCGATGGTGCTGGGCGTGCGCTCCAGCTGCATGGGCTGGCCGACCAGTCGCTGCGGGCCAAGTCGATTCGAGAGAACCTCCTTGACCATTCCAAGGTGATGGATCTGCGGCTCCGCGAATACCTCGCGCATGTCGCTGATCAGTCCGCTCGCGACGCCGCCCTCATTGAATTGGTCGATCCAGTAGCTGCGGTCGTGTGCGGCAAGACGCCGGTTGATCTCCACATTGAGCGAGTCACGGTTCACTGAACGACCCGCCTTGTCGCGGTAACGCTCGTCCGAGATCCATTCGGGTGCGCCAAGGATGTCGCAGAAGCGTTCCCAGATCTTGGAGCCGAACACTGCGATGTTTAGATAGCCGTCACGGGCCTTGTAGACCCCCGTCGGGATGCTGGTCGGGTGGAAATTGCCTGCCTGAGTTGCCACTTCGCCGTCGATCAGGAAGCGCGAGGTCTGGAAGTCCATCATGTACACCATCGCTTCCAGTAGCGAAGTGTGCAGCCATTGCCCCTTGCCGGAGGATTCGCGCTCTAGCAGCGCGACCAGGATGCCCTGGGCCAAGAAAATTCCGGCGCACAAATCGGCGATCGGGATGCCGACACGCATCGGGCCTTCGCCGGCTGTTCCGGTGACGGACATCAGCCCGCCCATGCCCTGCGCGATCTGGTCGAATCCCGGGCGCGACGCGAGCGGGCCGGTTTGGCCGAAGCCGGAGATGCTGGCGTACACCAGGCGAGGATTGGCAGCCGCCAGTGTCTCGTAATCGATACCGAGACGGTATTTCACATAGGGCCGGAAGTTCTCGACAACGACGTCCGCGCTTGCGATCAAGCGCTTCAAGGTCGCGATGCCTTCGGCCTCCTTGAGGTTGAGTGTGATGGAGCGCTTGTTGCGGTGGGTGTGCTGATAGTCGGAGCCGTCTTGCCCCCAGAGCGTATCGTCGCCGCGCATGTGTTCAGGCATTTGCACCTGGATGACGTCAGCACCCCAGTCCGCCAGTTGGCGACAGGCCGTGGGGCCGGCGCGCACTTGGGTGAGATCGATGACGCGAAAGCGTTGCAGGGCGGAGGAAGCCGGCCGGTGTGGCATATCGATCCTAGAAAGGAATCAAGCGGCGGGGGCCTTGCCAGTACCGGCTCATGCCGCCGGAGTGATGTCCGGAGATGAGCCCCTGTATACACAACACCCGCAAGGCTTCGCGCAGTGGCTTGCGACTCGTCTTCAAGTGCACGGCGAGCGTGATTTTATGGATGCGTTTGCCCGCTCTGACTATAGTACCCATTCAGTACGGATTCGGCCAGTGTAGGAACGTCAGGTTGCGTGCTGAATCCACCGTCAACCGGACACCAGACATTCTGCGTGCGATTCTGCGCCAATGCGCCGCCTTGATCATGTCGCGCACCACGGTCGGTGGCCTGTGGCTCCGTGGTAGAGTGGCCGCCGATCGGAATCAGCACCATTTTCGGTTTTTTCGGAGGGCGCAATGATCGGAAAGTGCAAGGTGCGGATAACAGATCTCATTGGCGTGCTGCTGCTGGGGGCAGTGCTGCTCGCTCCGTTCGCCGCGCACGCGCAGTCGTATCCCAACCGGTTGATCAAGATCGTCGTTCCCTATGCCGCGGGCGGTGCGGTCGACATCGTCGCGAGGAGCATCGCACAACCGCTTTCGGAAGTGCTGAAGCAAGCGGTGATCGTCGACAATCGTCCGGGTGCCAGCGCGAACATCGGAATGGAGCTGGTCGCAAAGACGGCGCCGGATGGTTACACATTGCTGATGGCCTCGAACGGCATCGCGACCAACATGGCGCTGTTCCCGCATCTCGCATTCGACGGCCTGCGCGATTTCGCGCCCGTCGCGAAGATCGGCTACGCGCCGCTGGTGATCGTCGTGCCAGCATCCTCGCCGATCAAATCGCTAAAGGACCTGATCACAATGGCGAAGACGGAGCCCGGCAAGCTGACCTACGCATCGGCGGGCAACGGGAGCTCGGGACACCTCGCCGGCGAGTTGCTCAAGTCGACGGCGAAAATCGATGTTCTGCACATTCCCTACAAGGGCGGCGCGCCGGCGATCACCGACTTGTTGGGCGAGCGCATCACGTTCATGCCGATCAACCCGGTCGAGGCGATCGCGCACATCCGCGGCGGCCGGCTGCGCGCGCTCGCCGTCGCGAGCGATAAGCGCTTTCCGCTGTTGCCCGATGTGCCGACTGCGGCCGAGGCCGGCCTCCCTGGTTACGAAGTGTCTGTCTGGTGGGGCCTGGTCGCCCCGACAAAGACGTCTCCGGAAATCGTCCGGCAGCTCAATGCCGAGACCAACGCGGCCCTGGCGAATCCCGCGATCGCAGGCAAGCTTGCAGAGCTCGGCGTCGTGGTCACGCCGGGTACGTCCGACCAATTCACTGCTTTCATCAAGTCGCAGACGGAACTCTGGTCGGGCGTCGTCAAGTCCGCCGGGATCCAGCCTGATTGATTGCCGCCCATGATCGTCGCCTATGATCGTCGCCTATGATCGCCGAGACGCAATGAATGCAATTCGGCGCAGCTTCCTGCATATTGTTGTCCTGTCGCTTGCCGCGCTGCCCGGCTGTGCGAGCGTTTCCGCACCTCGCAGCACTGCTGCGTCGCAGGTGCTCGCGCCGACCGGAAAGCTGCGCGTCGGACTCTATCCGGGTACGCCGACTTCGATCGTCGGCGACCCGGCCTCCGGCAAGGCGAAGGGAGTCGGATTCGATCTGGGTCGGGAATTGGCGCTCCGGGCCGGCGTTCCGTTCGAGCCCGTCGTCTTCAAGAACAACGCCGAAGTGTTCGCAGCCGCGAAGGCGGGATCCGTCGACATGGTGTTCACCAACGCCACGCCCGCACGCAGGAACGACCTGGATTTCTCGCCGACCGTCCTGCAGGTCGAGCAGGGGTACCTCGTTCCGGTGGGATCGGCGATTCGCGCACTCGGCGAGATCGACCGCGCCGGCGTACGCGTCGGCGTGAGCGAGGGAAGCACGTCCGAAGCGGTGCTCTCACGCGAGTTGCGCAACGCGACCGTGGTTCGAACGTCCTCGCTGAAGTCTGCGATCGACATGCTCGCCACGGGAAAGCTCGAGGCTTTTGCCACCAACAAGGCCACGCTGTTCGAGATGTCGGACGGACTGCCCGGCTCGCGTGTGCTCGACGGCCGCTGGGGACTCGAGAGCTTCGCCATGGGCATTCCCAAGGGACGCGAGACTGCACTGCCCCTCGTCACCACCTTCGTCGGCGAAGCCAAGGCCAACGGCGCGGTTGCGCGAGCCGTCGAGCGAGCGGGGTTGCGGGGAACCGTGGTGCCGGACTAGGCGCGGCACTGCCGCCACATATTTCTGCAGGTTCTGTCGGCGACATGGCCAACCTCGAACTCGAGAACATTACCAAGCGCTACTCGGACGTCGTTTCGGTGGACGGCTTGACCATGTCCGTCGCACACGGAGAATTTGTCTGTTTGCTTGGTCCATCAGGCTGCGGCAAGACGACCACGTTGCGCATGATCGCGGGCTTCCTCGAGCCGGACGCGGGCGAAATTCGGGTTGGCGGCAAGGTGGTGTCATCGGTCCGATCCGTTGTCCCGCCTGAGCGGCGGAACATGAGCATGATCTTCCAGAGTTACGCCGTGTGGCCGCACATGACGGTCCGCCAGAATGTCGCGTACGGCCTGAAAATGAAATCGATCCCGCCCCTGGAACGGCAATCTCGTACCGACGTCGCGCTAGATGCGACGAAACTCCGGACGCAGGCAGAGCGCTATCCCTCCGAGCTGTCGGGCGGTCAGCAGCAGCGGGTTGCGCTGGCACGCGCACTCGTGACCAAGCCCGACATTCTGCTGCTGGATGAACCACTGTCCAATCTCGATACCAATCTCCGCGGCGACATGCGCTTCGAAATCCGCCGGCTGCATGACGAATTCCACTATACGTCGATCTATGTCACGCACGATCAGGTCGAAGCGATGACCATGGCCGATCGGATCGTCATCATGAACGCCGGGCGCATCGAGCAGATCGGAACGCCCGAAGACGTCTACGAGCGTCCCAATTCCGCGTTCGTGGCTCGCTTCATCGGCGGAGGAAATGTCGTCAATGCGACGTATGTGTCGGGACATACGGTGCAAGTCGCCGATCATAGGCTTGAGATCGGACGGGGAAACTTCGGGGTGCCCGGCGCGCCGATGAGCTTTTGCGTCAAGACTCACGACGTGGAGCTGCTGGTCGACGATGGAATCGCCGCGCACAACACGCTCCCGGGGACCGTACGGGGCCAAGCGTATCTCGGCAGCCACCGCGACTATATCGTCGATGTCGGGCAGGACGTACTGATCGCCGCGCCCGCCGACCTCTCGGTTCCCAATGGGTCGAAGGTAAGGGTAAGGTTCAAGGCCGAGCGATGTCGCGGATTGGCCAAGTGAAAAACGTTCACTATTTGGCGCTAATGGAAATACATGACAAATTAGCCCGTCATTTCCGCGCAAGCGGGAATCCATTTTCTTGCGCGACGAAAGTCAACATGGATCCCGGCTTTCGCGGGGACGGCGGATATCTCATTTGGGACAAAGGGTGACTCCATGATCTGGAATTGTGTCAGGGCGGTCTTTATCGTGCTGCTCGCGTGCGCGATCACTGCACCGGTCGCAGGCCAGGAGACGACGCCCGCGATGGTGGCGGCGGCAGCGAAGGAAGGCAAGGTCGTCTGGTATTCGTCGATCGACGTCAAGGTCGCAGAGCTGATCGCCAAGGCTTTTCGTGCCGAATATCCGAATATCCAGATCGAGGTCGAACGATCAGGGTCGGAGCGCGTGTTCCAGCGAATCAACCAGGAATACCAGTCGGGCATCAAGAACGTCGACGTCGTCAACTCGTCCGATGCTTCGCATTTCCTCTACTGGAAGCAGCAGAAGTGGCTCGCGCCGCATGTTCCGCCCGACGTGAAACGCTACCCCGCGCAGTTCAAGGATCCCGAAGGCTATTACGCCGCGTGGCGGGCGACGCTGAGCGTAATGGGCTACAACACCAACTTGGTGCCGGCCAAGGACGCGCCGACAGGCTATCTGGACCTCCTCGATCCGAAATGGAAGGGCAAGCTCGTCAAATCGCATCCGGGCTACAGCGGCACCAGCCTGACCGGCACCTACGCGATCGCCAAGGTGCTCGGATGGGACTATCTCGAGAAGCTGTCCAAGCAAGGAGTGCAGCAACTGCAATCGACGACCGCCACGCCGAAAAGCATCGCCAGCGGCGAACGGGCAGTGATGGTCGACGGCAACGAATACAACATGTTCATCGAGATCGATGCCAAGAGCCCCGTGGCGATCGTCTATCCGAAGGAAGGCACGCCCTTCGTGACCTCGCCCACGGCGATCTTCTCCGATGCGCCGCATCCCAATGCCGCGCGCGTGCTGCAGAATTTCCTGTATACCGCCAAGATCCAGCAACTGACGGTCAACGAGGGCGGCACGCGCTCACTCCATCCCGATGTCAAGGATCCTCCCGGTCGAACACCGCTGACGCAGATCAAGATCCTGCCCGACGACCCGGCGGCGATGCTGCCGCAGGTCGCGGACATCAAGAAGCGGTACACGGCGTTGTTCGGCAACTGACCGCGCCCAACAACCACCTCGACACCGATGCGATGCGCTCGAGCTCGGCAGTGACACGGCCGCGGTCCATCGACTGGACCGCGCCTTTTGCGGTCACGCTCGTGCTGCTGCTCGCGGCGCTCGTCTTGCTGCCGATGCTTCGGCTCCTGATGACGAGCCTTACCGGCGACGCCGGGCGGTTGTCACTCGAGCACTATCGCAAGCTGTTCGTCGACCCGGCCTTCCTGAAACCTTTGCTCACCACGCTGTGGACGTCCGCGGCGGTCGGCGTCCTTTGCATCCTCGCCGCCGCGCCGATGGCCTGGCTCGTTTCCCGCGCCGACTTGCCTGGCAAGCGACTGCTGCGCGCGCTGATTCTTGCATCGTTCGTGACGCCACCTTTCCTCGGCGCCTTCGCATGGGTGCTGCTGGGAGGCCCGAACGCGGGGCTGATCAACCAGTGGTACTACGCGCTGTTTGGACTGAAGCCGTTCGAAGCCACGCCGCTGATCAACATTTTTTCCGCCGGCGGCATGGTGTTCGTCATGGCCCTGTACACCTTTCCTTACGTGTTCACGTTCGTGGCGAACAGCCTCGACGCCATTCCCAGCGAGCTCGAGGAGGCCTCGGCGATTCTTGGTGCGCCCGCGTGGCGCACTGCCCTCGACATCACGCTGCCGCTGGTCGTGCCGGCGCTGCTGGCGGGGTTTCTGATCGCTTTTCTGCAGTCGATGACGCTGTTCGGCACGCCCGCAATCCTGGCGCTTCCCGCTGGTATCGACACCATGACTACCAAGATCTGGAGCCTCTTTCAGTTTCCGCCTCAGCTCGGGTTGGCCGCTGCCGTGTCGCTGCCGCTGCTGCTCATCACCGTCGCGTTGTTGCGGGCGCAATCCGCGATCATGGGCCGTCGCGGTTACTCGGTGATCGGCGGCAAGAGCACCGGCACGCGCCTGATTCGCCTCGGCGCATGGAAGATTCCGGCGCTGGCGCTGTTTGTCTTTGTGCTGGGTTGCTCGATCGTTCTGCCGTACGGCGTGCTGGTTCGCACGGCGTTCGTGAAGAATTGGTCCGGCCCCGTCGCCGGCAATCTTTCGCTCGAACATTGGCGATTTGTATTCTTGGAATTCAGTCAGACCAGCCTCGCGTTCGAGAACACGTTCCTCCTGGGGATCGCGGCCGCGACCGCAGGCACGATCCTGGTAACGATCGTCGGCTATTTGAGCTTGCGCAAGCTGGTGTGGGGGCATCGCTATCTCGGATTCCTGGCCACCGCGCCGGTTGCCATTCCCGGCATCGTCCTCGCCGTCGGGCTCTTTCTCTCCTACACGCGACCGCCTTTCGTCCT
>Ga0080026_10000463_pt1 | contig 10120 bp, 8 predicted proteins | sample OrgsoiDNA2013045_FD_70941 | JGI IMG/M metagenome (GOLD analysis project Ga0080026, IMG submission 70941) | Permafrost soil microbial communities from the Arctic, to analyse light accelerated degradation of dissolved organic matter (DOM) -... | ecosystem: Environmental > Terrestrial > Soil >... | reverse complement strand
CGGTGCGGTAGCGCTCGGCGTCGGCGTGCCGCAGCTCCAGCCCGAGGCCCGGGCGGCCGGGGTCGGGGGTCAGCTCGCCGCCGGCCGGGCTGAGAACCCCGTCGAACAGCAGCCGCTCGATGCGCTGATGATCGTGGAAGTACTCCAGGTGCCGCAGGTTGGGAACGGCGGCGGCGACGTGCGCGTGCAGGCTGGGCGCGCAGTGCCCGGAGACCTGCAGGCTGTGCGCGGCGGCGAGGGCGGCACCGCGCAGGAACTCGGTGATGCCGCCGCACCGGGTCACGTCCAGCTGCAGGCAGTCCACCGCCCCGGCCTCGATGAGCCGGGCGGAGTCCGCCAGCTGCCAGCTGTACTCGCCCGCGGCGACATCGGGAAGGACCTGGCGGCGGACCGCGGCCAGGCCCGCCAGGTCCTGCGACGACACCGGCTCCTCGAACCAGGTCACGCCGTAGTCCTCCATCGCCCGCGCCACCCGGATCGCCTGCCCGGCGGAGTAACCGCCGTTGGCGTCGACGTACAGCTCGGTGTCCGGGCCGATCACCTCGCGGGCGAGCGCGACCCGGGCCAGGTCGCGCCGCTCGTTACTGCCCCAGGACTCGCCGATCTTGATCTTCACCCGGGGAATGCGGTCGCCCTCGACCCAGCCGGCTAGCTGGTCGCGGGTCTGCTGCTCGTCATAGGTGGTGAATCCGCCGCTGCCGTAGACCGGGACGTGCTCGCGCGCCCGGCCCAGCAGGTCGGTGACCGACCGCCCGAGCAGCCGCGCCTTGAGGTCCCAGAGCGCCACGTCCACGGCGGACAGCGCCGTGGCCCCGACGCCGCCCCGGCCGAAATTCCGCAGCGACCGCGCCATGGCCTCGGCGGCGCCGGGGACGTCGAAGGCACGGCGGCCGACCACAACGGGCTTCAAGACCTGAGTAATAACGGACCCGGCCGCGCCGGCCGCGTACGTCCAGCCGATGCCCTCCAGGCCGCCGGCCCGGGCGGTCACCAGCACGAGCGTTGTCTTGTCCCAGGCCAGGGTGCCGTCGGCCTCGGGCGCGTCCGTCGGGACGACGTAGACCGCGGCGCCGAGGTCCTCGATGACCGGCGAGCCGGCGGTGTCCGGCTGCTGCCGGACGGCTTGTGGGGTCGTCATGTTCCCCCAACTACCTGACCTCGCCGGCCGCAAACAAGGTGGGCGGCCCGTGCCGGCCCGTTTGACGGGGCCGGGGTGACGGCGTCGTTTGATGGGGGCGCCGCGTGGCGGCGTCGTTTGGCCGCCGGACTGCGGGGAAGCTGGCCGGAGCACCGGAAGCTGACGGAAGGAACAGGACAGAGATGAGAGCCGTGCGCCAGCACAGCGTGCCGCGGCCGGGCGTGCATGGCATCGACCGCATGATCGGCAATGTCAGGACGGGCCACTTCGAGCGCAGCCTCTCGGCGCTGACGGCCGCCGGCGCGCTGGTCACCGCGGCGGAGATCTTCTTCGAGCATGACAGCGCCAGTTTCGGCAACAAGATGATGTGGATCCCGGTGACGCTCGGGCCGGTGGGGGCCGCGGCCGGGGTGGCCGGCTTCTTCAGCCGGCGGATGGCCAAGACGGCCCTGCCCATCGCCTCAGCTGCGATCGTGGCCAACGGGCTGCAGGGCACCTACCTGCACGCCCGCGGCATCGCGCAGAAGCCGGGCGGCTGGTCGAACGCCCGTTACAACATGGAGATGGGCCCGCCCTTGCTGGCGCCGCTGCTGGTGACCATGGTCGGCGGCATGGGCCTGCTCGCCGCGGTCCTCAGGCGCGAGCAGTGAGCGGCCGGTTTCCGGGTTTCGACGTCGAGGCGCAGGCCAAGCACTGGGATCAGGTCACCGCGGGCGTCGTGCTGTCCCGGATCGGCATGCCGCCCGACATCCGGTTCTTCACCCCGGCGCAGGAAGCTATCGCCACCGCGCTGTGCGACCAGCTGCTCGGCCAGGCCGACGAGCCGCTCGTGCCGCTGGTCAACATGATCGACGCGCGGCTGGCCGAGCAGGAGACCGACGGCTGGCGGTACGCCGACATGCCCGAGGACGGCCAGGCCTGGCGGGACTCGCTGCACTACCTGGACGTCGACGCGCGGGACAAGTTCTCCTGCGGGTTCGCGCAGTGCGCGGCCGCCGACCAGGGCGCAGTGCTGCAGGCCGTGCAGGACCTGGCCGCGGGCGACTGGCACGGGATGAACGCCGCCCACGTCTGGAGCCTGTGGACCCGCTACGCGTGCACCGCGTTCTACTCCCACCCGCTGGCCTGGAACGAGATCGGGTTCCCCGGGCCCGCCTACCCGCGCGGGTACAAGAACGCCGGCGTGGGCAAGCGGGAGCCCTTCGAGGTCGCCGACTCCAGGCCGGCCCAGGATCCGGTGCGGGGGGCGGGCTGATGGCCGATGTCCGGACCCGCAACGAGTCAGCCTGGCTGCTTCCGGGCGACGGCAGCCGGACCAACCACCGGCTGCGCCGTGACATGCGGCGGTTCGCCGACTCCGCCGAGGTGGACCTGGTCGTGGTGGGCTGCGGGGCGGGCGGCTCGACCATGCTGCAGCGGCTGGCCCGCCGCGGCTGGCGGGTAGTCGGGCTGGACGCCGGCCCGTTCTGGGACCCCGACGCCGACTAGGTGAGCGACGAGGCCGGCTCGCACCACCTCTACTGGACCGACCCGCGGGTCATCGACGGCTCCGATCCGGTGCCGATGGGCTCGAACAACTCCGGCCGCGGCGTCGGCGGGTCGATGGTGCACTACGCCGGCTACACCCCGCGGTTCCATCCGAGCGACTTCGCGACGCTGGCCAACGACGGGGTGGGCGCGGACTGGCCGATCAGCTATGACGACCTGGAGCCCTACTACCGCGACATCGAGGGCGAGCTGCCCGTGGCGGGCGACGACTGGCCCTGGGGTGACCCGCATCCCTATCCGCAGCGGCCGCACCCGGTCGGCGGCAATGGCGAGATCTTCCTGCGCGGCGCCTACGCGGCGGGCATCACGGCCAAGGTCGGGCCGGTCGCCATCAGCAACGGCCGCTTCGGCAACCGCCCGCACTGCATCTACCGCGGCTTCTGCCTGCAGGGCTGCAAGGTCAACGCGAAGGCATCGCCGCTGATTACCCATATCCCGGACGCGCTCGCCCGCGGCGCCGAGGTGCGGGCCGACGCCATGGTGACCGGGATCGAGGTCGACCAGCGGACCGGCCGGGCCACCGGCGTGCATTACGTCCACCGCGGGGTGCCCCGCTTCCAGCGCGCGGCGGTCGTCGCGATCGCCGGTTACTCGATCGAGACGCCGCGGCTGCTGCTGAACTCGGCGTCGCGGCGGTTCCCGGACGGCCTGTGCAACGAGTTCGACCAGGTCGGCCGCTACCTCATGGTGCAGGGCGCGCCGCAGACGGCCGGCCGGTTCGACGCCGAGGTGCGGATGTACAAGGCCCCGCCGCCCGAGGTCAGCAGCGAGGAGTTCTACGAGACCGACCCGGCCAAGCCCTACAAGCGCGGCTTCTCCATCCAGACCGTGTCGCCGCTGCCGATCACCTGGGCGGAGCACGTGGCCGCGCAGGGGCACTGGGGCGCCAGGCTGCGCGCGTACATGAGCGACTACGTGCACTGGTCGTGCCTGGGGGCGCTGTGCGAGTTCCTGGCCCGGCCGGACAACCGGGTCACCCTGGCCGGGGAGAAGGACCGCTACGGCCTGCCCGTGGCGCAGTTCGCCTATTCCCAGTGTGACAACGACCGGCAGCTCATGCGGGCCGCCCAGGGCGTCATGGAGAAGATCCTGCACGCCGCGGGGGCCGACGAGGTGATCACCATCGACCGCTATGCCCACCTGGTCGGGGGCGCCCGGATGGCCGCCGACGCGCGGCAGGGGGTGGTCGACCGGAACTGCCGGAGCTTCGCGGTCCCCAACCTGTACATCACCGACGGCAGCGTGCTGCCCACCCAGGGCAGCGCCAACCCCGCCCTGACCATCATGTCCGTCGCCGCCCGCGCCGCCGATCACCTGGCCGCCGGGGCCTTCGGCCCGGCCTGATCCCAAGGCCGGGCCGGGCCGGCCGGAAGACTGAGAGGAACAGATCACATGGCCAAGCCAAATGTTGCCGATTACCTGCTGGAGCGGCTGCGCACCTGGGGCGTGGACAAGGTCTTCGCCTTCCCCGGAGACGGGATCAACGGCATCCTGGCCGCGTGGGGCCGCGCCGACAACCAGCCCAAGTTCATCCAGGCCCGGCACGAGGAGATGGCCGCGTTCGAGGCCGTCGGCTACGCCAAGTTCACCGGCCAGGTCGGGGTGTGCATGGCCACCTCCGGGCCGGGCGCCATCCACCTGCTGAATGGCCTGTATGACGCCAAGCTGGACCACGTGCCGGTCGTGGCCATCGTGGGGCAGACCGCGCGGTCCGCGATGGGCGGCTCTTACCAGCAGGAGGTGGACCTGCTCAGCCTGTTCAAGGACGTGGCCAGCGAGTACGTCCAGATGGTCACCGTCCCGGAGCAGCTGCCCAACGTCCTGGACCGGGCCATCCGGGTCGCGCTGACCGAGCGGGCCCCGACGGCGATCATCATCCCCTCCGACGTCCAGGAGCTGGAGTACGCCCCGCCGACGCACGCGTTCAAGATGGTGCCCTCCAGCGTCGGGATCGACTGGCCGACCGCCGTGCCCGGCGACGAGGCCATCGCGCGCGCGGCCGACATCCTCAACTCCGGCGCCAAGGTCGCGATCCTGGCCGGCTCGGGCGCCCGCGGCGCGCGGCCCGAGCTGGAGCAGGTCGCTGAACTGCTCGGCGCCGGGGTAGCCAAGCCGCTGCTGGGCAAGGACGTGCTGTCGGACGAGCTGCCCTACGTCACCGGGTCCATCGGCCTGCTGGGCACCCGGCCCAGCTACGAGCTGATGAAGGACTGCGACACCCTGCTGACCATCGGATCCAGCTTCCCGTACACCCAGTTCCTGCCCGCCTTCGACCAGGCCCGGGGGGTGCAGATCGACATCGACGGCAAGTTCATCGGGATGCGCTACCCCTACGAGGTCAACCTGGTCGGCGACGCAGCCGCGACGCTGCGGGCGCTGATCCCGCGGCTGCAGCGCAAGGAGGACCGCTCCTGGCGGGAGGACATCGAGGCCAAGGTGACCCGCTGGTGGGAGACCATGGAGATGGAGGCCATGGTCGAGGCCGACCCGATCAACCCGATGCGGCTGTTCCACGAGCTGTCGACCCGGCTGCCGGCCAACGCGATCGTCGCGGCGGACTCCGGCTCCTCGGCTAACTGGTACGCGCGGCAGCTGAAGTTCCACGGCGAGATCCGCGGCTCGCTGTCGGGCAACCTGGCCACCATGGGCCCTGGTGTCCCGTACGGGATCGGGGCCAAGTTCGGGCACCCGGACCGGCCGGTGATCGTGTTCGAGGGCGACGGCGCCATGCAGATGAACGGGCTGGCCGAGCTGATCACCGTCAAGCACTACTGGCAGGAGTGGGCCGACCCGCGCCTGATCATCGCCGTGCTGCACAACGACGACCTCAACCAGGTCACCTGGGAGATGCGCGCGATGGAGGGGGCGCCGGCGTTCACCGAGTCACAGACCCTGCCGGATGTGGACTACGCGTCCTTCGCGGCCAGCCTGGGCCTGCAGGGCATCGCGGTGGACAAGCCCGACGACCTGGGGCCAGCCTGGGACCGGGCGCTGGCCGCCGACCGGCCCACGCTGCTGGACGTCCGAACCGACCCGAGCGTCCCGCCGATTCCGCCGCACGCCACCTTCGAGCAGGCCAAGGACGCCGCCAAGGCGATACTCAAGGGTGACCACGACGCGCGCAGCATCATCGTCGAGGGCGTGAAGACCAAGGTCCAGGAGTTCCTGCCGCACAAGGACTAGCGCCCGCGCCGACCGCGACGGGGCCGGCCGGCAACGGCGCCGGCCGGGCCCGTCGGCCCGTGCTAGGCCCGTGGCCGCGGCGGGGTCGGGGTGATGCCCCACCGGGACACCAGCGAGTCGCCGGGCTGCAGGATCGCCAGGCCGTCCTCGGTCTGCAGGGCGTTCGGGGCGCAGGTCATCGGCTCGACGCCGAGCGCGCGGCGGCGCCGGGCGGGATCGGGCAGGCTGTCGCCGGTGAAGAGCATCAGGAACGGATAGGACTGGTCCAGCCATACGCCGGTCGCCTCGCCGGAGGAGTCATCGGCCAGGACGACCCAGGCCAGCCCGTCCTCGTCGCGCTCGAGATCCCGGTAGCCGGTGTCGAGCGCCGCCGAGCCGATCGTGACGCCCGCCCGGAAGTCGTACTCCGTGCCCGTCACGGGGTCATCGCCGGCGGGGATGCCCCGGTCGTCGGTGAGAAGCCGGCGCGCACCGGGGGCGCGCAGCCGCAGCCCGTCGATCGTCATGGCGCCCGCGATGATATAGGGGTGGCTGCCGACGCCATACGGGCAGGGCTGCGGCCCGGCGTTGCGGCCGGTGGTCGTCACCGCCAGCCCGGCCGGGCCCAGCTCATAATCGACGCGCAGGTCGAGGGTGAAGGGCCAGCCCGACTGCGGCGGAATCGAGTAGGTCAGCGCAGCCCGGTCCTCGCGCTGCTCCGCCACGGACCAGCGCGCCCAGCGCACCAGGCCGTGGATGGCGTTGCGGCGGGCCGGCTCGGTCAGCGGAAGCTGGTAATGCTGGCCGCCGGCGGCGTAGCTGCCGTCGCGGAGCCGGTTGGGCCACGGAGCCAGGATCTGCCCCCGGGCGTCGGTGCAGCGCTCCCCGACCTGGTAGCCGTCCAGCAGCGCGCGGCCGCCTGCGGTGTAGCAGCGCAGCCCGCCCCCCACCTCGACGACCGTGACGGACTGGCTGCCGTAGCGCAGCTCGACCTGCGTCCCGGACGGGGCCCTGCCGATGTCCGGGCCGATGTCTGGTCGGATGTCCGGGCCGGCGTCTGGGCCGATGTCCGGATCGGCCGGCCCGGAGGTTCCCGGAGCTCGCGGAGGGCTCACGTCCATGCCAGTCATCGTGTCCAGCTACCCGCCAGGCGCCGCCCAAACGAACCGCGTGAGCGGGCCTGATAGACACTATGAGTATGGCTGGCAATGAGCAGGCCGAGCCCGAGGCGGGCCGTCCTAAGGCGCGGGAGCTAAACGACCTCATCCGTTACACCATGTGGTCGGTCTTCCGGGTGACCAGCGCCGGCGCCCTCGAGGCGGCGGCCGCGCAGGCCAGGAGCGGGCGGCCCGGCCTGGCGGCGGAGGTCAGCGAGCTGTGCCAGCACGCGGCCGGCAAGGACGTGGTGACCCGCGGCTGCTACGACGTGCAGGGCCTGCGGGCCGACGCGGACTACATGTTCTGGTGGATCGCCCCGACCGCCGATGACCTGCAGGAGATGTACGCGCGGTTCCGCCGCACCGGCCTCGGCCGGGCCAGCGAGCCCGTCTGGTCGGCGATGGCCCTGCACCGCCCGGCCGAGTTCAACAAGAGCCACGTCCCGGCGTTCCTGGCCGGCGAGGAGCCCAAGGACTACGTCTGCGTCTACCCGTTCGTCCGGTCGCTGGAGTGGTACCTGCTCGACGACGCCGAGCGGCGGCAGCTGCTGACCGAGCACGGCATGATGGCCCGCGAGTATCCCGACGTCCGGGCGAACACGGTCGCCTGCTTCGCGCTGAACGACTACGAGTGGATGCTCGCGTTCGAGGCTGACGAGCTGCACCGGATCGTCGACCTGATGCGCCACCTGCGCGGCGCGCGGGCCCGGCTGCACACGCGGGTCGAGATTCCCTTCTACACCGGCCGGCGCAAGCCAGTCAGCGAGCTGCTGGCCGCCCTCCCGTGAGGCTCCTCCTAGGCAAATCCCCTTGCCCCGGCCGGTAATGTCCGGGCTATGGACCTCGATCTCGCCACCGCCACGGCCAGCGAGCTGACTCAGGCCATCCGGGACCGGCAGCTGTCCAGCCGGGAGCTGCTGGATGCCCTGCTCGACCGGGCCGAGCGGCTCAATCCCGCGCTTAACGCGATCGTCGCCTGGGACACCGACCGCGCCCGCGCGGCGGCGGCGGCCGCGGACGACGCCACCGCCAGGGGCAAGCTGTCCGGCCCGCTGCACGGGCTGCCGATGACCGTGAAGGACGCGTTCGAGACCGAGGGCCTGGTCACGACGTCCGGTGCTCCCGAGCTGGCCCGGCACGTGCCGCGGACCGACGCGGTCGCCGTGGCCCGGCTGAAGGCGGCAGGCGCGATCATCTTCGGCAAGTCGAATACGCCGATGTACGCGGGGGACTGGCAGACCTATAACGACGTCTACGGGCGGACGAACAACCCCTGGGACCTGAGCCGCACCGCGGGCGGATCGTCGGGCGGCGCGGCCGCGGCCGTGGCCGCCGGGCTGGCCCCGCTCGAGCTGGGCAGCGACATCGGCGGCTCGATCCGCAACCCCTCGCACTACAACGGCGTGTACGGGCACAAGCCGTCCTGGGGCATCGTGCCCGTGCGCGGTCACATCCCCGGGCCGCCCGGCAGCCTGGTCCAGCCGGACGTGGGCGTGGCCGGGCCGATCGCGCGCAGCATCGCCGACCTGCGGACGGCCCTGGCCATCATGGCGGGCCCGCTCCCGCAGGAAGCGGCGGGCTGGCGCCTGGAGCTCGACCCCGGATCTGACCTGGGCGAGATCGGCCAGCTCCGGGTGGCGACCGTATTCGGCGAGGGCGCGGACGTCGTGCCGATAGCCAGTGATGTCCGGGCGAGCCTGGACTCCTACGCGGCCAGGCTCGCCGACGCGGGCGCGAGGGTAGAGGCGGTGCCGCTCCCGGTGCCGCTGGCCGACGGGTTCAGTTCCTGGCGGGACCTGACCCTGCCGATCATCGGCCTCGGCCTGCCGGAGGCGGAGTACGCGGAGCTCGCCCGCCTGGAGAACGTTCCCGGCGATGACCCGGCACTGGTCGTCGGGAAGGCCCTGGCCAGCCGGTTCCGGTCGCTGATGCACGCCACCGCGCTGCGCGAGCGCCAGCGCGCGGCCTGGGCCCGGTTCTTCGAGGACTACGATGTCGTGCTCGCGCCGGTGATGCCGACCACAGCGTTCCCCCATGACACCGACCGCCCGATGACCGAGCGGCGGCTCGATATCGACGGGACGGCGGTGCCGCACTTCTACGCCGCCGCCTGGTGCGGCGCGATCGGCTCGGCTCTGCTGCCCGTGGTGACCCTGCCGGCCGGCCTGAGCCCGGCCGGCCTGCCGGTTGGCGTGCAGGTGATCGGGCCGTTCCTGTCGGACCTGCGGCTGCTGCGGATGGCGGAGATCCTGGAGGCCGCAGCCGGCGGTGGCTTCGTCCCGCCGCCGGCCAGCTGAGGCTGCATCGCTGATGGCAGAAGGGCATATTGCATGGGAGAAGTACTGCCGGAGCTGACGGCGGAGCTGATCGTGGATGGCGCCGTGCCGCAGCATCCGGTGATCTCCCCGGACGGCCGCTGGGTGGCCTACGTGGTCAGCACGACCGGCCTGCGCGAGCGCCCGATCGGCGCGCTGTGGGTCGCGGCCGCTGACGGAAGCTCGCCGCCCAGGGAGCTGACCGTGGGCCTGCTGCGGGACTGCGTTCCGCGGTGGGCGCCGGATTCAGCGGCGCTCTTCTTCCGGTCGGACGGGCAGCTGCACCGGATCCGGGTCGATGGCGGCGCGGCCGAGGTGCTGACCGACTGGCGCGGGGAGATCTTCGGCTGCTGGCCGCTCGCCGACGGCACGACGGTGGCCGTGGTCGCCGCCGACGAGCCGAGCCAGGAAGATGAGCGCCGGGCCGCCGAGGGCGACGACGCGATGGTGTGGAGCGAGCCCGTGCCTCGCGGCCGGCTGTGGCTGCTGGACCTCGCCCGCCGCGAGCTGGCGGTGGCGGGCGGCCTGGGCGAGCGGCATGTCGTCGAGGTGGTCCAGCGGCCGGACGCCGGGCCGCTGGCCGTGATCAGCTGGGACCGGCCCGAGGATGAGCCGGGCGCCTTCACCGCCCGGCTGCACGTCGTTGACCTGGAGACGGGCAAGGTCCAGGATCTCGGCCCTGTCGGCCTCGGCGCGTGCTCGCCGGCCTGGTGGAGCGCCGACGGCCGCTGGCACCTGGCCTATCTGGCGGCTACCCCGCCAGGGCCGGTCGGCGGCTCAGCGGTCTTCGACGTCAGCGT
>Ga0080026_10000462_pt1 | contig 10148 bp, 10 predicted proteins | sample OrgsoiDNA2013045_FD_70941 | JGI IMG/M metagenome (GOLD analysis project Ga0080026, IMG submission 70941) | Permafrost soil microbial communities from the Arctic, to analyse light accelerated degradation of dissolved organic matter (DOM) -... | ecosystem: Environmental > Terrestrial > Soil >... | reverse complement strand
CGCCGAACGCTGCGGCGCATTCGGCCGCGGCGGTCAAAGCCGGGTCAACGCTCGGGATCCTCGTCGAGGTGGACACCGGCATGGACCGCTGCGGAGTCGATACCGCGGCCGAGGCCCTGGTGCTGATGTACATCATGTGCAACATCGGGGTGGTGAAGTACTACCTCACCGAGGGCCGCGCCCAGTTCAACCCGCTGCTGCACCTGACCGTCCCGGTGGTTGCCTCGGCGGCCGGCGTCATTGTCGTCTGGAAGTCCTACTTCTCCCCCTTCACCAGCACCGGGCCGGTCTACTGGGGCCTGATGGTCTTCATCGCCGTCCTTGTTCTCACCGTGATCATCCTGGTCTACCTGCGTATCCGCGGCAGGGAGGACTGGATGCGCCGTGCCCAGCTGGTATTCGAGCAGTCGGGCGGGAGCCACTAGGAGGGGCGGCGGATGATGCGCGTTCATCATCGCGCTGATGCTGGGCTACGTCCTGGCGAACATCGGGCTGTGCGTCTACTGCCGGCGCGAGCATCCGGACGAGTTCAGCTGGCGGCTGGATAGCCCACTTCAGGCCGTCCCAGTGCTCCGCTAGCGGGACGGTATCGCCGACATGCGTGACGCCTGAAGCCGCCGCAGCGCCATATCCATCCCAGAGCGGTCGCGTCAGCTTCCGCGCCGGTCACGCCACCGGCGACCAGCCGGACTACCGACCCGGCAAGGGCTGAGCACCCGGCGCGCGGCCAGGCGGGCTGAGCCGAGATGATGATCCAGGGGCTGCTGAGGCCCAGCTGGGCTGAATCCGGCGGCGCAGCCGGATGCCGAGAACGAGAGGCGGCTGGAATGAGCAGGACGGTGCTGAGCGGCGGGCGGGTCTTCGACGGGACCGGCAGCCCGGTCGCCGACGGTGACGTGGTCATCGAGGACGGCCTGATCCTGGACGTCGGCCAGGGTCTCGACGGCGACGAGCAGGCCGAAATGTCGGGGCTGACGCTGCTGCCCGGGCTGTTCGACTGCCACGTGCACGTCACGATGTCGGGTGTCGACCTGCTGCGGCGGCTGCAGCGGCCGTTCTCCTACCAGTTCTTCGAGGCGGCGGCCAACCTGCGGGCGACGCTGGACTGCGGGATCACTACCGTGCGCGATGCGGGCGGCGCGGACCTGGGCATCCAGCGGGCCGTCGAGGACGGGCTGGTCGACGGCCCGCGGCTGCGCATCGCGATCACGGCGCTGAGCCAGACCGCGGGTCACGGCGACGGCTGGTTTCCGTCCGGATTCTCGGTGTCCATGGGGGTGCCGCATCCGGGCCGGCCCGGCGGGATCGTGGACGGGCCGCAGGAGATGCGCAAGCGGGTCAGGGAGATAGTGCGGGCGGGCGCGGACGTCATCAAGGTGTGCACCTCCGGCGGCGTCCTCTCGCCGCGGGACAGCCCGCGGCACGCCCATTTCCGGGTCGATGAGCTGGCAGCGCTGGTGGCCGAGGCGGCAGCGGCCGGGCTGCCGGTCATGGCGCACGCTCAGGCGACGGAGGGCATCAAGAACGCGATCCGCGCCGGGATCCGTTCCATCGAGCACGGCATCTACCTTGATGACGAGGCCATCTCCATGATGCTGGCGGCCGGTACCTGGCTGGTGCCGACGCTCGTCGCGCCGGTCGCCGTGCTCGAGGCCGCCAAGGACGGCGCCAACCTGCCGGCCGGCGTCGCGGCGAAGGCAGCGGAGGTCATCGAGGCGCACCGCGAGTCGTTCGGCAAGGCCGTCGCGGCCGGGGTGAAGGTGGCCATGGGCACCGACAGCGGCGTGGGGCAGCACGGGCAGAATCTCCGCGAGCTGACCCTGATGGCCGAGGGCGGCATGGCACCATCGGATGTCCTGATCGCGACCACCCGCTCGGCGGCTGAGCTGCTCGGCATGCAGGGCGAGACCGGGGTCATCAGGGCGGGCCACCGCGCCGATATCGTCGCCGTCGCCGGAGACCCGTTCGACCTGGCGAACCTGAAGACGAATATCCGCGCCGTCTACCAGGACGGGCGCCAGGTCCGCGGCTGACCGTACCTGCGCCCGCCTCAGCCCGCTTCATTTTCCGCAGGGAGACCCGATGACTGAGCACCAGCTGGAGCCTACGTCCGACACGACAGCCAACTTCTTCTCGCGCGAGCTCTCCCCCGTGCTCACCGTCGATCCTGGCGACAGCGTGGTGGTCCGCTCGCTCGATGCGGCGGGCTACCTGGCGCGTCAGCAGAGCCCGGGCGACGAGCAGCCGACCATGTTCGCCGGCGAATGGCGCGGGCACTGCCTGACCGGCCCCATCGCGGTCCGCGGCGCGGCGCCCGGCGACGTGCTGGCGGTGCGGCTGAACTCGCTGCGGCCGGCCGGCTGGGGCTGGACGGAGTCAGCAGGGGCGGACACCCCGATGACCCGGCGGCTCGGGCTGCACGAGAGCCCGCCATCCTGGCTGCTGTGGGACATCGATGCGGCCGCGGGCACCGCGACCAACAACTACGGGCACACGGTCGCGATCGCGCCGTTCCTCGGCGTAACCGGAGTGGCCTGGGATGAGCCCGGCAGGCACTCGACCATCCCGCCGCGCGCGGTCGGCGGCGGCAACATCGACTGCAAGGACCTGGTCGCGGGCTCAACGCTGTACCTGCCGGTGACCGTGCCCGGCGCGCTGCTCAGCCTCGGTGACGGCCATGCCGCGCAGGGCGACGGCGAGGTCGCCGGCACGGCCGTCGAGTGCGAGATGACCACCGAGGTGACGCTGGACCTGGTGACCGACCCGCCGGTGCCCGGCGTGCACGCCGAGACCCCGTCCGGGCGGATCACCTTCGGTTTCAGCCCGGACCTCAACGCGGCGACGGGCGACGCGCTGGACGCGATGCTGACGTGGCTGCAGGCGATCTACGGCCTGGGCAAGGCCGCAGCGCTGGCGGTGGCCAGCCCGGTGGTGGACCTGCGGGTCACGCAGGTGGCGAACCAGGCCTGGGGAGTGCACGCGGTCCTGCCGCACGGCGCCATCCGCTGAGCCGCGGCAGGCCCCGGCTGCCCCCGGCAGACAAGCGGGCAGCTGGACTACCGCCAGTGGCCGTGAGCGGTGATTATGGGCCATGACGGTAATGGCCGACCGGACGCGGAGGCATGGACGTGACGACGACAGCTCAGCCGACCGCTCTCCCGAGGTACGCCAGCCCGGTCGACTACGACAGCTACGGGCAGTACGGGGCCGGGCGCGGCTTCGACTCCGGCCAGGCATTCCAGCGCCCGCGCTACCCGTTCCGCGGCCGGATCACCGCGAATGGCTCCAGCGGATTCCGGGCCGAGCCGGGACGCTATCACCTCTACATCTCGTGGGGCTGCCCCTGGGCCCAGCGGACGGCGATCGCCCGCAAGCTCACGGGCCTGGAGGAGGTCGTGTCCCTGTCCTATGTCGACGACGAGCGCGACGGGCGCGGCTGGGCCTTCAGGGCCAGGCGCGGCCCCGATCCGGTCAATGGCTTCACCCTGCTGGCCCAGGCATATGAGGCGACCGAGCCGGGTTTCGGCGGCCATATCTCGGTGCCTGTCCTGTGGGACCGGCAGACGGCCGCGATCGTCAGCAACAACTTCCCCGATATCACCATCGACCTGGGCACTCAGTTCGGCCAGTGGAGCGATCCGTCCGTGGATCTCTACCCCGCGGACCTGCGGCCCGACATCGACGCGCTCAACGAGCGCGTGTACGAGACCGTCAATGACGGGCCCTACCGGGTCGCGGGCGCCACGACGGAACGCGAGTACGACGAGCTGCGGCACCGCACGATCGCGACGCTGGAGGACCTCGACGTGCGGCTCGCCAGCCGCCGTTACCTGCTCGGTGACGCAATCACGGAGGCGGATGTGCGGCTCTGGCCGACGCTGGCCCGCTTTGACCTCGGGTACAACCCGCTGGCCAAGGTCAGCGAGCGGCGGCTGGTTGACTTCGCCGCGCTCTGGGCCTACGCCCGAGACCTGTACCAGCTTCCGGCCTTCCGGGAGACTACCGAATTCTCCTCGTTTGCCCGCATGGGACACGCCAAGCCCAGCTTCCTCAACGACGGCGACTGGCGCATTCCGGTCGCCCCTCATGAGGCCGACTGGGATGCTCCCGCCGTCCGGAAGCTGCTCGGCTGAGTACGCCTGCGTTTCTCGCGGCCGACGAGGCATCGGTAGCGTCCGCACTGGCCGACGCGGCCGCGCTGGGCGGCTATTTCGTGATGGGCTATGGCACTGCGCTGCCCGGAGTAGGGCAGCCTGCTGAAGCAGCGTACGAGGGCGGCATGGCCGATCTGGCCGCGCAGACGGGGAGGCAGCTCGGCACGGGCGAGAAGCGCGTGGCGGTCTCCACCTTGCAGCTTGGCTATGCCGCCCGGCTCTGGTCGCCCGCGCTGGCATGCGCGCTGGCGCACGGCATCGTTCCCGATCTCGGCGGGCTGGAGGTGGCGTCCGGGGCGGAGGTGGTCTCCGGGGCGAAGGTGGCGTCCGGGGCGAAGGTGGCGTCCGGGGCGGAGGTGGTCTCCGGGGCGGAGGTGGCGTCCCGGGCGGAGGTGGCGTCCGGGGAGCCGCTGCGGCTCCGGCTGCCGGTCACGGCGGGCTGGCACTCGCCTGATTCCGGTCCGGAGCTCGCTGGCCTGCTCTACCGCGTTGTGGTGACGGGCCATCTTGAGCCCCTGGCGGCCGGACTGCGCGGCCAGGTCGCCAGCGGCCTGCTGTGGGGCAACGCCGCGTCGGCGATGATCGGCTCCCTGACCGTCCTGGCGAGTGCCCGGCCCGCCCTCGCCGAGGCCGCCCGGTCCATCGCGAGGGAGCTGCTGGGCACCGGGCTGCTCCGCGGGACGGGCCAGCTCACCGAGTCAGGCCTGGAGTTCCGGCGCAACAGCTGCTGCCTGTACTACCGCGTGCCCGGCGGCGGCCTGTGCGGGGACTGCTCGCTGCTACGGCACAACTCGGGCGTGTGACGCTTGATCTGTGTCACACTCGCTGGAACGATGCACTCAATGCCCGTACGAACGCATGTTCGATAAGCGGGTGTAGCATGGCGATCACTGACCAGCAGCGCAGACTGCTTGAGCTGTGCGCGCCGGGGCTGCGGTCACTCGCGCAGCATGCTGACGGCCTTGGCGATGCGGCGCTGCCGGGTGTCGGCGGTCTTAGCACCCTCGACCGCGAGGACGTGTGCCCGCTTGTGGCTGTAGGACAGGCTGTCGAAGCGCTTCTTCGCGTCCGGGTCATGATCGAGAGCCTCGGCGAGGTCGGCCGGGACCGCTACCTCGCGGGGGGCAGTGTCGAGCTCAAGCTCGACGTCCACCTCGTCGCCGCCGGCGACGCTGGCGCTCTCGCGGTTCTCCGCGCTGACGCCCACCATGAACACCCCGCCCATCACCGCCACAGTGCTGCGGTAAGTGTGCCCGTTGATCGTGACCAGGACGGGCGGGCGCTTGGTCGTCCCGAGGATGGCCACCAGCTCAGGCGGCACCTCGATGCCCGTCGCGGTCTTGCCGGCCCGCAGGATGGTCGTCCGGAAGCTGACTCGCGGGACGTCCTGAACGGCACCACCAGGCTCACCGGCGCCTGAGGATTCACTGGCGCCCGCGGGCCGTTTGGCGTCCTTCGGCGTTTCCTGTGTCATGAGACCTCCTTGAGGCAGCGAGCGGAAGCGATGCGTCATCGGCCGCGCGCTTCAGTACTAGACGGCACAGTACTGGTCCGAGTACTGATCCGTCTAGTACTATCCGGCCAGGGCAGTCGACACGCTGGCAGCGGCGTTCGGGGCGCTTGCCGAGCGGGGCCTGCCGGACCTGGATGATCCCCTGCTGGCTGCCCGGCACTTCGCCTACCTGATCTTGTCGATACCGCAGGACCAGGCCATGTTCCGCGTGGCCGAGAGCTTCTCAGCGGCCGAGCTTGAGCAGTTCGCCGATGCGGGGGTCCGAGTATTCCTCGCCGCCTACGCGCGCCGGGGCGGCTGACCCGCTGGTTTCCTCTGTCACGACCGCAATCGACAACCTCCAAAGACATGCTTGCAGGTTGTGCCTGTCCCACCGTAAGCTGCAAGCATGTCTTTGGAGGTTGATGAGCGGCAGGTCGCGGCGCTGCGAGCCCGGGCTCACCCGCTGCGGCTGCGCATGCTGTCCCTCCTGACCGGAGCGGCCATGTCCGCGGCTGAGCTCGGCCGTGAACTAGGCGTGAGCCAGGCCCTGGCCAGCTATCACCTCCGGCAGCTGGCAGATGCGGATGTCGTGGAGCTGGCGCAGGAGCGGTCACGGCGCGGCGGCCAGGAGCGCCGCTACCGGTACCGGGTCGCGCCGTATACCGGCCCCCGGCCGGCCGCGGATACCGACGGGCACGTACTTCTCGTCGAGGCCGTGGTCGAGGAGCTGCGCCGCCGCGCCGGCCAGCGAGCACCGGGAACGCCAGTCCTGGCGATCGACGCGGAGCTGTGGGTTCATCCGGACGACTGGGAGGAGGCCCGCCAGACGATCGCCAGGGCCGGTGTACTGCTGCACGATCGCGCCCGCCGGCCGCATGAGCCGGGCACGGTGCATGTCAACACCAGCCTGGTCATGTTCGCGATCGCCGATCCCGGCGCACCGGAGGCTGGTTCCCAGTGACCGGTGCCGAGCGCGCCAGGTCAGGCCGGCGGCTCGGCGTGCTGACGGAGCGGAACTTCCGGCTGTTCTTCACCGGCTACGCCACGTCTCTGGTCGGGGCGGCGATGGTACCGGTCGCGCTGACCTTCGCCGTCCTCGAGCAGGGCCGCAGCGCGACGGACGTCGGCTATGTGCTGGCCGCCGAGACCATTCCGCTGGTGGCCCTGCTGCTCGCTGGCGGTGTCATCGCCGACCGGCTCTCCCGCCGGACCATGATGATCGGCGCGGACGTGGCCCGTTGCGCCAGCGAGCTGCTCCTCGCCGCGCTGCTGCTCACCGGGTCCCCCGCGCTCTGGGTGTTCATGGTCCTGGCCGGAGTGATCGGCGCCGGGCAGGCGTTCTTCAACCCCGCGCTGACCGGGCTGCTGCCCCTGGTGGCCAGCCCCGGCCGCCTGCAGCAGGCCAACGCACTGCGCGGAGTGGCGACCTCGACCGCCCAGATCCTCGGGCCCGCGGCGGCCGGCCTGATCGTAGCCGCTGGCGGGGCCGGCTGGGCGATCGCCATTGACGGCGCAACCTACGCGGTCAGCGCCTTGTGCCTGGCCCGGCTGCACCTGCCGGCCCAGGCGCCGCCGCCGCGGGAGTCGTTCGCCGCGCAGCTACGGGCTGGCTGGCTCGAATTCCGGTCCCGTACCTGGCTGTGGGTGATCGTCGTCCAGTTCGGCCTGTTCCACCTCCTGGTGTACGCGCCGTTCATGGTCCTGGGCGCGGTGATCGCCGAGCGGACGCTGGGCGGGGCGACGGCCTGGGGGCTCATCCTCGCCGCCCAGGGCGGCGGCTCGATCCTGGGCGGCATCGCCGTTCTGCGCGCCCGGCCGCGACGACCGCTGGTCATCGCCACGCTCGGCACGTTCACGTTCGCCGGACCGGTCGCGCTGCTCGCCCTGCATGCGCCGGTCGCCGCGATCGCCGCCACGGCCGCCGTCTCCGGCGTCGGCATCGCGGTATTCGGTACTCTCTGGGACACCACCTTGCAGCAGCACGTGCCGGCGGCGGTGCTGTCCCGGGTCAGCGCCTACGACTGGCTGGGATCGGTCGCCCTGGTCCCGCTCGGCTACGCCCTGGCCGGGCCCCTGGCCGGCACGCTCGGCGTCACCCGTACCCTGTGGCTCGCCGCCGGGTGGACCATCGCCGGAAGCGCCGTCGTTCTCGCCGTTCCCAGCGTCCGGCGCCTCCGGCCAGCCGCAGGCCAGGCGCCCGAAGCCACCAGCGGCGCTACCAGCCATCGTGTCGCCGGGATCCCGCTGTGAGTCATCACCTGCCGCGAGGAGCCCGGCCGGCCAGCCCGCTCTGCCTCTGCCTCTTGCCTCTGCCTCTGCCAGCAGCCCGTTGGTGATCGTGACGCAGATCCGAGGTGCCAGGAGCCGCCGGATCCGGGCTCAGCTGGCGCGGAACGACATGCCGTCGGCGGCGAGGCAGTCCCGCAGCAGCCTGATCGCCTTGGGTCCCATACCATGGAGCTTGCCCAGCTCAGCCTCGCTCACCTCGGTGAGCTGGGCAAGCCGCCGGTAGCCGGCGCCGGCCAGCGCCCGCTGGGCCGGCTTGGACAACCCGGCCGGGAGGTCGTTCTCCCGCACGACATCGAACTTCAGATGCGTGGCGAACCGGGACTCGATCACCCTGGTCTGCGCCAGCGTGACCTGCTCCCCCACCGCGCCGCCGTCGAACAGCCTGGTCCCGGCACCCAGCAGGACCGGCGCCAGGTGAATCTGCAGCTCATCGACGACCCCGGCCCTGAGGTACTGCTGGATGGCACTGGCCCCGCCCATGATGCTGATGTCCTGGCCGGCCCCGCCTCCCGCAGCAGCCCCGCCTCCCGCAGCAGCGCCGCCTCCCGCAGCAGCCGCGGCGGCCCGTGCCTGGCTGAGCGCGCTGCCGATGCCTTCGGTGACGAAGGTGAACGTGGTCGCCCCTCTGACCTGCAGCTCCTGTCCCCGGTGCGTCAGCACGAAGCACGGCACCCGGAACGGCGGCTCATCGCCCCAGCCCTCGGCAATGTCGAAAACCCGCCTGCCCATGATGACCGCGCCCATCCGGCCGAATGCCTCGTCGATGACGTCCCGGTCGATCCCTGACTTCACGAACTGCGCGTCGCCGCCATAGGTCCACGGGCCGCCGAAGATCCAGTTGTGCAGGCACTCGCCGCCGTCTCCCAGGCCGCGACCCACGTCGTCGTTCGGCGCGGTCACGTAGCCATCGAGCGACATGCTGATATCCGCGAACATTTTCCCCATGACGTCTCCTGTTCAGCCTGTTCAGGTGCCCGGACTCAGCCGGCGAAGAAGGACCCGAGAACGGGGCCGAGGATTTCCGGGGGAACGTTGTGGAACCCGCCGTCGAGGCTGCGATGCTGCGCATGGGCAAGGGCGCCCGCGACGGCCTTCGCCGCCTGCCGCAGCCAGTCAGGACTGCCGGCGCTGTCGATCACCAGCGCGGGCACGGTGACGGCAGCCAGCCGGTCGGCCGGCAGCGACCCGTCGCGCAGGATGAGATTGTCGTAGACCAGGGTAGGCGCCATCGCCTCGAGCGCCGGCCACGTCGGCGCCCGCCGCATCTGGACCACAGCCTGGTCGGGCAGGCCCACTGCCTTCGTCAGGAAATACTCGACCGCCTCGCCGTTGCGACCGGACGATGTCAGCTCGGCGATCCGGGTGGTGAAGTCCTCGGGCGGCCCTGGGGTGTCGTCGACGCGGTAGGGCGGCTCGAACAGGGCCAGCCTCGGGATGCCCAGCCCGGCGACAGCCGCCTCGAAGGCGAGAGCGGCGCCGGAGGACACGCCGAACATGCGGGCCGGTCTGCCGACCGCCGCGAGGATGCCGGCGAGGTCCTCGACCTCGCGCTCGACCGCATACGGCGCGGTGTCTCCGCTCGATCCCCGCCCGCGGCGGTCGTAGCTGACCACGGTGAAGTGCGGTGCCAGGACCGCGGCCAGCGGGGCGGCGGCCTGGTGGTCGTGGAAGGCACCGCCCACCAGGATGACCGGCGGGCCCGCGCCGGTGGTTTCGTAGGCGATGGTCGTGCCGTCCGCTGAGGTGACCGTATGCATGAGATCTGGCCTTTCTCGTGCTGCGCGCTACATGCAGCAGACCTCGGAGAGCTCCCGGTCCGCTCCCGCCAGCTCTGGCTCATTCTCGCGTGCGGCACTGACAGTACGCTCGGGCTGCAGTACCGTCACCCCGGCGGATCACGCCTGCGAGCTCACGGCGTCTCCGGCGCTGCGAAGCCGCCCGCGATCTGCTGTCCCGGCGCAGCCCGTCCAGTCTGCGCCGGTACGGTCATTCGCACGGTCCGCGCCAGTACGGTCATTCGCACGGTCCGCGCCGATGCGGTCGCCGCCGATGCGGTCGCCGCCGATGCGGTCGCTGCCGGCCTCGCCTCGCCGCTAATGGGGGTTACCGGGTCAGTCCCATGCAGAACACCGGCCCCGTGAGGAGCAGGGATTCATGAGGGTACAGACTCGGCCTGGCAGCCGCTGGCGGGTGAGCACTGCGCTCCGCAG
>Ga0080026_10000460_pt1 | contig 10180 bp, 9 predicted proteins | sample OrgsoiDNA2013045_FD_70941 | JGI IMG/M metagenome (GOLD analysis project Ga0080026, IMG submission 70941) | Permafrost soil microbial communities from the Arctic, to analyse light accelerated degradation of dissolved organic matter (DOM) -... | ecosystem: Environmental > Terrestrial > Soil >... | reverse complement strand
CGGATACCCGATCCGCCGGGCGAACGCGGCCGCGTCGTCCTCGCCGTCGGCGACCAGGTGCTGCGCGGTGGGCACGCCGGCGGCGGTGAACCGCTGCTTCATGGCGGGCTTGTCGACCGCGGCAGTGGCCGCCGCCACGGGATGGCCGAGCAGGCCGAGCTCCGCGGCGATCCGGGCGGCCAGGATGCTGGCCCCGTCCTCATAGGAGACGACGGCGTTGATGGGCTGCTCGGCGTGGTACTTGCGGGCGAGCTCCGTCGCCTCGTCTGGCCGGCTGAGGTGGATCACCTCCACCCGATCCATCAGCTCGGCGTCCTCGGCGCAGGTCGGCTGCGTGGGCGTTAACACAAGGGAACGGCAGCCGAGGGCCCTGGCGGCCTGCAGCGGATCGGAAGGGACACAGGTATGCGCACCGAGGATGAACAGGATCTGACGGTCCATGACCGACCTCCTGACGCGGCCGTTAACTGGGGGTGGTAAATCCGAAGTCTTCGGCGGGCACGCTCACCACGCTGGCGAGGCTGGCCAGACCCGTGTGGTCTGCGGAGTAGTACATCCATTTGCCGCGCTGCTGGCGGTGCAGCAGGCCAGCGTCCACGAGTTGCTTGAGGTGATGGCTGACGGTCGACTGCGCCCAGCCTGTCACCGCCACCAGATCGCACACGCACACCGGGAAACCGCTGCGGACGAGCATGTTCATCAGCTGGATCCGGCGCGGATGGCCCATCGCGGCGAATCGCGCCGCGGTCCGGGTGGCTTCCCGGGTGGAGATCGGCGCTGACAGCGAGGCGCAGCACGATATGGCAGCCGTGTCGATCCCGGCATCCCGCAACGTGCCGCTGGCCATTCGCCTGCCCTCTTTAAATCGAGCTTTGCCGCTCATAATCCAATCGAGAATTATCGATCTGACAACCATGGGCTGATGTCCTGCTCGGCGCAGGAGCGCTCGTTCCTCTCGACACCGCCGGGCCGGCAGCCAGGGGCGGCCGACGGTTGGACAGGTCAGCCGATGGCAGCCTTGTGCGCCGCATAGAACGACCGCATTGCCGTATTGGCCTCCACCGTTCCGGCCAGGGAGCCCACGAACCCGGGCAGGGCGGCAGCGGGAAGTGCGGCGAGGTTCAGGTCGTCGCCGATCTCGGTAAATGTGCGCATGCCGGCGCAGCCCAGTGACATGCCCGGCTGGTTGTTGCGCAGGGCCAGTGGCAGGGCGGCGCATCCGGGCCGGCCCGAGACGTCCATTGGGGCACTGGTCCATGCGGCGCGGCCGGCGGCCTCGCTGTAGAGCATTGCCTGGGTCACATTTACCCACAGCAGCACCAGGTCAGGATCCAGCGGGAACTCGCTCAGCGGCCCGTACACGATCCCGGCGCTGTGCCTGCCCACGGTGGGGATCTTGGCGGCCTCGTCCATACTCAGGTACTGCGCATCGCACATCGACTGCACGAGTCCGCCGAGCTGCTCACTGACCGTCGGCGGCAGATCGAAGCCCATCACCATCGACCCGACCGGGCAGTTGAAGTGCTGCGCAGCAGCGGCGTAGAAAGTGCGTTGCTCGGCCTGACGCCAGAACGTGCATGCCGAGGGAACGGGCGTGCTCGCCTGCGCAATGCCCTCCGGCGGTTCGTCCACAAAGGCCAGGGCGATCGGCGGGTGCTGCAGCGAGAGCAGGGTCGATAGCCGCTGCGCGGTGGTGGCGTGATCCATCGGGTACTCCTTCTCGATTGACGGGTCCTGGCTCGGGAAATCGGCTATATGGACGGGGCCAGCTGGGTTTCAGTCGGCTCGGCGCAGCAGTACCAGGGTTCGCTGAGCTGCGGTACCGGCGGCAGGACCGGCCGTGTCCCGCTCGCTCTGGGGCGGCCAGCCTGCCCGGCTGCCCTGGTGGCCCGGGTCCACAGGTCGCCGAAGAAGACGGCTCGGGGCGTGCGGTCGGCCGCCGCCTGCGCGGCCAGGGCCAGCACATCGCGCTGCAGCGCGTCCACGGCCGGGTCGGCGTGCGACCACGGGTAGACCAGTGACCCGACGTCGAACGGCTGCACCAGGTCGGTGACCTCGGGCAGCTCCAGCAGCCTGGAGCCCTCGGGGATGAGCAGCCGGATCGCGTACTGGATCGGGGCGACGTTCTCCACCAGGCCCAGCTCGTCGATCTGGGTCAGGAACCGGAGATAGCCGTCCAATGTGGTCCAGGGGGTGAAGGCCACGAACGTCGGATTGAGCCCGATGCCCAGTTCCTCCAGCGCTTGCACGGCGGTGATGAAATCGGCGCGGGTGTGGCGTTTGTCAAAAATCTCCAGGATGTGCTCGTCGACCGACTCCACGGCACTGGTGAGCAGGATGCACCCGGTATCACGCAGCGCCCGCAGCCGGTCGCGATGGCGGACGAGGTGCTCGACCTTGATGACGACGTCATAGGTCAGGCCTGGGAACTCGGCGTGCAGTGCTTGTACGATCGCCATGGCGTGGGCCGGCCCGTTGAAGAAATCCGGGTCACCGAAGGTGATGTGCTGAGCGCCAGCCGTGACCTGCTGGCGGATGTCAGCCAGGACCACATCGCGTTGCACGACCCGGAACTGGCCGCCGTAAACCGGGACGATCGGGCAGTGCCTGCACAGGTGCTTGCAGCCGCGGGTGGCCTCGGTATACCCGACGGTGCGCCGGGAGCCATCCGCGAGGGTCAGGAAGGCGTACTCGGCCAGGGCAGGAAGGCCGCTGCGATCCGGGACCTGGAAGTCCTGACGGCCGAGCGATATCATCGGCAATCGCGTGACCAGTTCCCTGGCGTCAGGTGCGCGCAGCTCCCGGACGAGTGCGGCCAGGGGCTCCTCAAACTCGCCGCCGATGATCGAGGCGATGCCGATCCGCTGCAATAGTGCGGCATTGACCGGCGCGTACAGACCGTAGGCGCATAGGTGCGCACCCGGGTTGAGCTCCCTCACCCGCGGCACAACACCGGCGAGAATTCTGGTCGCAGTGTGCATCGGCAGGTAGAAGGCGATCAGGTCCGCCGCGCGCACCCCGTCCTCATCCAGCTTCTGCACCGCGAGATCCTGGCACGCCACCTGCGCCCCCTCGGCAGCGAGCCACGCCGCCGGGGACGCCAGCCCGAACGGCTGGTGGCCCAGGTCGAATGCCGATATCAGCAGCACCCTGAGCCCGCCAGCAGGCACACCGGCGCTGCCAGACTCGCCTATGCCGCTCAGCAGTGCCATGACCACACCTCCCGGGCGAGAACCCCATGAGGTCACTGTCCCGGTGCGCTGCTACCGCGGTGTGACGCCGCCGTTATGCGCCCGCTACTAGACGAACGCAACGTCCCGGTACATCATGAATCGACATGGAAACAACAGGTGATCCTGTTGGATCGCGCCCCGTTCCTGAGAGGCCGGCATGAGCGCCACACCCGTTCCTGACGCGCCATGCCCCGATCAGTTATCTCCGGATGAGCACCAGTTACGAGTACTGGGCCATTTCGATCTCGCCGGCGCGCAAGTTGGCGCGCTGGGCAACGCCGAGCAGCGGCTGCTCGCCCTGATCGCGGTGCGTTCGGGCGCACTCGCCCGGTGGCAAGCCGCCCAGCTGCTGTACCCGCAGGCTACCGACGCGCGCGCAGCGTCGAACCTGCGCGCCGTCTTGTGGCGGCTGCAACGCTGCTGCCCCGCCGTCCTGGATGTCACGCCAACCACGATCCGCCTGGCCGCCGGCGTGCGCGTGGACTACTGGACCGCAGCACCCACAGCCCGCCGTCTGCTCGGCCGGACGACGACCTTCGATGCTCACGAATTGACGGAGGCATTACGGGCGAACCTGAGCGACGATCTTCTGCCCGGCTGGCCCGAACCATGGCTCGTGCCTGAGCGTGAAAGGTTCCATCAGCTGCGCCTGCACGCTCTGGAAGCGCTGTGCGCCAGGCTGACCCGCTCCGGCTGGCACGGTGCCGCCGTCGACGTCGGGCTGGCCGTCGTCAGCGCCGACCCGCTGCGCGAGTCCGCCCGTCATGTCCTGATCGACGCCTACCTAGCCGAGGGCAACACCTGTGAGGCGGTGCGGCAGTTCGACACCTTCAGCGCCGTGCTTCACGCCGAGCTCGGCCTGCAACCCACCCCAGCGCTGCAGCACCTCCTGCTCGCCAGCGCGGGCACAACGGCAGCCGCGACCGCAGCCGAACGCCTGCGATCAACGACGTGACCCAGGCGGGCGAGCGCACTCAGGCCTCTGACCTGCCGTCAGTGCCCGTCGCCCGCGCACGATGGTTCCGGGTACTGGCCGACCCGACCCGACGGCGCGGAACAACCGCCGACCTTCGCTCCTCACGGCCCCACGCCGGGAGCCGAACGCGCCTGGCGATCCCTATGGAAACCATCGAGGGAATGATCCGCTATCGTCCGGATTGAGGGACGGACGAAGGGAAGATGATGACGCAGCGAATCTGTGTGACGGGTGCGAACGGTCTGGCGGGCCGGGCGGTGGTGCGGGACCTGCTCGAGCACGGATATGACGTGGCGGCGAGCGATATCGTGGCGCGGTTCGGCGAGGACGACGTGCTCCGCGCGGACCTCACCGACTACGGCCAAGCGGTCGAGGCGCTCGCCGGCGCGGACGCCGTCGTACACCTGGCGAACATCCCGGCACCGGGCCTGGCCACCCCTGCGGTCACGTTCAACGCGAACATGACGATGAACTTCAACATCTTCCACGCGGCGGCGAACCTGAAGCTAAGCCGCGTGGTGTGGGCCTCCAGCGAGACGACGCTGGGCCTGCCGTTCGACGTGCCACCGCGTTATGCCCCCGTGGACGAGGAGCACTATCCGGTGCCGACCTCAACCTACGCGCTGTCCAAGGTGGCCAGCGAGACGGTCACCGGGCAGATCGCTCAGTGGTCGGGCATCCCGTTCGTGGCGCTGCGCTTCTCCAACATCTGGGAGCCGAAGTATTACGAGGAGTTCCCGTCCTTCTGGGACGATCCGCTGCTGCGCAAGTGGAACCTGTGGGGCTACATCGACGAGCGGGACGTAGCGCTGTCCTGCCGACTCGCGCTGGAGGCCGACGCTGACGCGGTGGGACTGGAGTCCTCGTTCATCATCGCGGCGGCCGACACGGTGATGAACCGGCCCTCGGCTGATCTGCTCGCCGAGGTCTTCCCGGACGTGCCGCTCACGCGTGACGTCGGGAAGTTCGGTACGTTGCTCGCCATCGACCGCGCCCGGCGGGTCCTCGGTTTTGAGCCGGAGCACTCCTGGCGGGACCACATCGAGGGTTGAGCCGCACGGGAAATCAGTGGCGGCACTGACAGTGGTGCCGCATGCTTGGTCGCATTTCGCCGAGGACCAGCCGCAGGTGCCGCTCGCTGTGACCAGCATCCGGTCCAGGCACTCACCAGCGGAGGCGCATCTTGGGCCGAATCTGACGCGCCGCAGTCTCCGGCCGGTGATTGAGCACGTCGATCGTGCGCGCCAGCACAGCGTGATTCGCATAGCCAGACGATCGCGTTCGGGACCGCCGCAGTGCCCGTCAGCCTTGCCTGTTCCCGCCTGAGCCTCGCGGCCCCGCTGGCGACGGCCGCCGCTTGACGCTGCCCATGGTACCTTGGTACATTACTCAAGTAATGAACCGCAGAACTACAGAAGGAACCGGGTGGTTGCGGGAGATGACCGGCCTTGATGAGGGGGCTCCCCTGTTCGTGCAGATCGCCGAGCGGCTCGCTGACGAGATCGCGGACGGGACCCTGGCCGAGGGCGAGCGGGTGCCCTCGACCAATGAGCTGGCCGCCTACTACCGGATCAACCCGGCCACCGCGGCGAAGGGGATCAGCATGCTGACCGACGAGGGGCTGGTGGAGAAGCGGCGCGGCATCGGGATGTTCGTCGCGGCCGGCGCCCGCGTGCGGCTGCTGGCCGAGCGCCGCAAGGAGTTCGCAGAACGCTATGTGGAGCCGCTGGTCATCGAGGCCAGCCGGCTCGGGATCGACGCCGATGAGCTGGCCGCCATGATCCGCGAATCCAGCTACGCGCAGAGAGGTACCACGCCATGATGCCAGCGATCTCGGTGGCCGGGCTGTCCCGCCGCTACCGCGGCCAGCTCGCCCTCGACCACGTCAGCTTCGACATCGAGCCCGGGTCGATCACCGGGCTGCTCGGCCGCAACGGCGCGGGCAAGACCACGCTCCTGCGCATCCTCGCCGGCGCGGAGTTTCCTTCAGCGGGCAGCGTCACTGTGCTCGGGGCCAGCCCGGTCAAGAGCGACGCGCTGCTGCACCGGCTGGTGTTCGTCCGCGAGGACCAGCGCTACCCGGATTACGGGCTGCCGGGGGGATTCAAGGTCTGGCATGCGCTGCGGGCGGCGTCCTGGTTCTACCCGGACTGGGACGGCGAGCTGGCCGAGGCGCTGGTCGCCGATTTCGGCCTGCCGCCCGGCCGATCGGTCAAGCGCCTGTCTCGCGGGATGCGCTCGGCGCTGGGCATCGTGATCGGCCTGGCCGCCCGGGCCGAGGTGACCCTGTTCGACGAGCCGTACGCGGGATTGGACCCGGTAGCCCGGCAGCTTTTCTACGACCGGCTGCTCGCCGACTACGCCGCCCATCCCCGCACGGTGCTGCTGTCCACCCACATGATCGACGAGGCCGCCGGGCTGCTGGAACGGGTGGTGGTGATCGACCGGGGCCGGGTCATGCTCGATGCGGCCGCCGACGAGGTGCGCGGCAGCGCGGCCAGGGTGAGCGGCCCGGCCATCGCGGTGGCGGAGTTCACCGCCGGGCGGACGGTACTGGACCGGCGGCGGATCGGCTCGCAGGAGTCGGTGGTGGTGGCCGGGGCACTGGACGACACCGACCGCGCCCGCGCCCGGGCGCTGCGCCTGCACCTGGAATCCCTGACCTTGCAGCAGGCAGTCGTCCACGCCGCCAGCAAGCCCGAAACAGACACGCGGGAAAGGACAAGCGCATGACTACCTGGATCAAGGTCGCCCGCTTCCACCTGGCCGACCGGCTCAGCTACACGGCACTGCCCTGGGGCGTCCTGGCATTCGACTTCATGGTGTGGCTGCTCATCGCCGCCGGCGCAGGAGGAGGAGGCTCCGTGCAGATCCCCACCGGCGCGCTGGCCGCCATCTACGTGTTCTTCTTCATCGTGGGCGTGCTGAGCATCGGCCGGTCGCTGCCGTTCGCGTTTGCCCTCGGGGTAGGCCGGCGCTCCTACTATGCGGGGACCGCGCTGCTCGCGGTCAGCCTCGCCGCGGTCTACGGGCTGGCGCTGGCCGTGCTGCAGGTCATCGAGCAGGCCACCGGCGGCTGGGGCGCGGGCCTGCACTTCTTCCGGGTGGCCTACATCCTGCCCGGGCCGTGGTACCTCACCTGGCTCACCTCGTTCGTCGGGCTGGCCCTGATGTTCGTCTACGGCATGTGGTTCGGGCTGGTCTACCGGCGCTGGAACCTGCTCGGCCTGCTCGCCTTCAGCGCCGCCCAGGTCAGCGCGGCGCTCGCCCTGGTGATCATCAGCACCCGCGCCCGCGCCTGGCCGGCCATCGGCCACTTCTTCACCACCCTCAGCGGGGCCGGGCTGACCGGCCTGCTCGCCGCCCTCGCGGTGATGCTGCTGGCCGGCGGGTACGCCACCGTGCGCCGCGTCACCGTCTGACCTCAGCCAGCCGGATCTGATCTGAAATAACCCGAACGAGTAATGCGATGCCTGCCTGTCAGTGGGCCGGGCGGGCAGGCCCGCGGCAGCCAGAATGCCGCCGCGCAGAATGGCGGCCGGTCACCACGCCAGCCGCGCACCGCCCGCCCCGCTTCCGCAATGCAGGAGATGAATCGGATGAGATGCCCCGTTAACCGGCCCGCTGTTGTCGGCGTGATCGTGACGGTCGCCGCTGGCCTGGCCGCCGCCGGCTGCGCGAGCAGCGCCAAGTCGAGTGCGGCCAGCTGTTCCGCTCAGCATGCGGCGGCCGGCCAGCCAGCTACGGCGCCGGCCGCCTCGGCCAATCCGGCGATCGCGGCCGGGTGGACGCTGCCGGGCGGCAATCTGGCCAACACCCGGGATGTCGCCAGCGCGATCACCAGTTCGGATGTGGCGACGCTGGGCGTGGCGTGGTGCGTGCCGGTCGAGTCGACGGGTGCAAACGCTGCCGCTGGCCTGGCGAATGGTTACGCGACGACGCCGGTGGTGGTCAACGGCGTGGTGTACCTCCAGGATCTGGAGTCGAACGTGATGGCGATCGAGCTGGCCACCGGCAAGCTCGTGTGGACGCATACCTACAACTCGCTCAACGGCGGCCCGGACGGCGTCAATGTCGCCGGCGGGGTGGTGTACGCGGCGACCGACAAGGCCGCGGTAGCCCTGTCGGCGGCCACCGGCCGGCAGCTGTGGAGCCGGACGCTGACCGGCAACGACCGCGAGGGCATCGACATGGCGCCCGGCTACCACCACGGCACCGTGTACGTCTCGACCGTGCCGGTCAGCCCGAACAAGGGCCAGTACCTGGGCGGCGCCAAGGCGACGCTGTGGGCGCTGAACGCCGCCACCGGCGCGCCGGAATGGTCCTGGGATGAGGTGCAGGACCTGTGGGGCAACCCGGCCATCAACTCCGGCGGCGGGCTGTGGGACCCGCCGTCGTTCGACAAAGCGGGCAACCTCTACATCGGCATCGCCAACCCCGGCCCGATCGGCCAGACCGGATGGCCTAAGCGCTACCCGTGGGGCACCAGCCGGCCCGGCCCGGACCTGTACACCGACTCGGTGGTCAAGCTCAGCCCGGCCGGCAAGCTGCTGTGGTACTACCAGCTCACCCCGCACGACCTGTTCGACTGGGACCTGCAGAACTCACCCGTGCTCACCACCGCCCACGGCCAGCCCGTCGTCATCGACGCCGGCAAGGCCGGCATCCTGATCGAGCTCAGCGCCCAGACCGGCAAGCTGCTGTGGAAACTCCCGGCCGGCGTGCACACCGGACCCGCCGACGCCGGGCTGCGCACCGAGAACGCCACCCCCGCCACGCCCATCGACCTGCCCGCCAGGTTCACCCTCGAGCCCGGCGTGTACGGCGGCATCGAATCCCAGCTAGCCAGCAACGGGACCACGGTCTTCGCCGCCGTCAACAACCTCGCCGTGCCGCTGTCGGTCAAAGGCGTGACCGAGAACTCCAGGGCATTCGAAGCCTCTATCGGCAAGGCCACCGGCGAGATGATCGCCGTCAGCCAGGACACCGGAAAAATCGAGTGGGACGACCAGCTCCCCTCCTCCCCCTACGGCGCCGCCACCGTCACCGGCAACGTCGTCTTCACCACCACCTACAACGGCTACCTGTACGCCTTCAACACCGCCACCGGCGCCATCCTGCTGAAAACACCACTGTCCGCCGGCACCAGCGCCCCCGTCACCATCGACGGCGACTACCTCATCGCCGGAGCGGGCGGCGCGTACTCGAAGGGCGAGCACGCGCTGATCATCGCCTACAAACTCGGTGCCACCGGCGGCAAGCTCCCCGACACCGTGCGCTGATCCGGGAACCCGACCGGCACAAGAAGGCAGGCCTGCCTTGTGATGCCTCGATGCCTCGCACCGCCCCCGACCGCTGTCAATAATGGCCCTGGGCAAGCCCGGTCAGCGGATCTGCCGGATGGTCTGGCTGCTTCCCCAGCTGCGGTCCGCTGTCCATACGACGGCGTCCAGGCGCTGCCCGAGCGCGAGGCACAGCCGGTCGGCGAGCGACAGGCCGCTTCCCGGCGTCCAGGTGACGGCCGCCTGCTCGGCGTCCTGGACGCTGACCGGCTCCAGATGCAGCCGCGCGAGGTCGCGCAGGTGCTGCGCCGCGGGCGGGTCTGCTGGTCACCAGCGAGATCGTGCCACATACGGACTCTATGCAGAGCAGGATGAATGCCTGCTCGACCCTGTTGAACACGCCCCTTTACCGGTCGGGACGAGTCGAAACAGATGAGAGAACTCGTCTCACGGTGTCCGCGAGGGGCCTCGGTCAGGTGCCGGCGTAGGCCGCGAGGTGCTCGCCGGTGAGGGTGGAGCGTGCGGCGACGAGGTCGGCGGGTGTGCCCTCGAAGACGATCCGGCCGCCGTCGTGGCCGGCGCCGGGGCCGAGGTCGATGATCCAGTCGGCGTGCGCCATGACCGCCTGGTGGTGCGCGATGACGATGACCGACTTGCCGGAGTCGACGAGCCGGTCGAGCAGGCCGAGC
>Ga0080026_10000459_pt1 | contig 10183 bp, 13 predicted proteins | sample OrgsoiDNA2013045_FD_70941 | JGI IMG/M metagenome (GOLD analysis project Ga0080026, IMG submission 70941) | Permafrost soil microbial communities from the Arctic, to analyse light accelerated degradation of dissolved organic matter (DOM) -... | ecosystem: Environmental > Terrestrial > Soil >... | reverse complement strand
CCACAGAAAAAGCCGGCGGGCGTTACGCCGCCGGCTTCTTCTTGCGACTGCCGGCCCGCCGCTGCTCCGGTTCTGTCGCATTCCAAGGCAATTCTTGCCGCAGTATAGTTAATGCGCCGTTAATGGTTCAAGCCGCGTCTCACCTCTCATCATCCGGATGCACACAGCCGAAAAGGCGCGGGTCCGCCGGACTGGCGAGCTTCTTGCAATGCCGTCGACTCAGGGCGCCGAGGTATCTTCCAGCGTGTGCCAAAACAGATCATTGGAGCACGGAAATGAAACACGGTCGGATTGGAAACGAGAGTGCGCTGCGAGAAGCGTCGCAAATCAGGACATTGATTTCCGATCTCGACCGCATCGTCCAGATCCTCAACTGCGACATTGCCACCGAAGAGGAACGCGTGCGGGTATTCGATCGCTCAGATGTCACATATCCTTTGCTCGCCATTACTTTGGCAGCGCGCCGAGACAATCTTAGGGACACCATCGCCGTGTTTGAGCGGCGCCTTGCGACAATCAAAGCACCCTTGGTCGAGCCGGTCGCGGCCTAGCTTTACTCGTCTGGATGATGCACCCAAACGTAAGTGTGATCTCGCGCATGTCTGTCAGCTTGATGGCTGCGCCCAGCGATTTGGCTCGGCAAAGCAACAGCGCAAGCTGGCGCCGCGGGACTGCCTTTGACGTCAGGACGCAACCTCTAGCGGCTTGCGAAATTGGCGATTCAGCGCCAGTTTTTGGCGATGCCCTGGACGAATGCTTTCGGGCAAAGAAAGATGTTGCGATGACCGGCAATTACGCCCCGCCGGAAGTGACGATCCGGAGTTATCCGGATTCTCCGATTTGCGATGTCGTGGTTGTCGTTCGCGGCCAGGAAATGGTTCTCCGTTGCCGAGACTATCGCCAGGCGATGCGGTGGGCGCGCCTGGAACGCAAGTCATACAAAATTCCTGAGCTCGATATCGACGTTGCAGCCAAGGCTGTATCCCGCGACCTGCCCCTTTTCTTGCGTTCGGATAGAAATTGATCTTTGCTCGGCACGAAATGTGCGGAAGACTGCGGGCTGAAGCCGAAGAATTGAAATGACCGGCGACGACCCCATGGGCCGCCTCATACCTGGTGGACCGTCAAGCGGAACGGCCTCCCGGTTAGACACTTTCCCGGCAAGGAAAAAGCTGAGCTATACGCGATTGATCCAGAATATCGAGCAAGCCCTATTACCGGGAGGGCGTGGGTGAAGGCGAAGGGGAAATGACCGCAAACGTCCTGCCCAAAATTTTCACAATAGAAATCGGTGACACGCCGACGCTGACGTTCGAGGTCCAGAATCTTCGCGAGGCGCAGGAGCTATGCCACGAGCAATGGCTGAAGGATGACCTGGCAGACGCCATGTCCGACGGAGTTCCGTTGTGGGATGGGAAGGCCAAGCTGCGGGCACGGATCGCGCTGCCCGACGAGAGCGCCCTGTTTGTCGAAGCCAACAAAAATGGTCAGCCGGCTGACGGGCTGATGCTGGTCTACCTTATCGAACTGGACGGTGGAGTTACCGACGAGCAGTCCGTCGATCCGGGCGCCTTTCCGCCAGCTCGAACTTGATACGCAAGGCGCGAACATTTCAGCACGCGACTATTTCGGATAGCCCTGCGCGTTCTTTGGAATCGCATTTGTTGGCGGTATCGAATTCTTTTGGGAAGGGCTGAGACTGTTGCTTCCGGTTGTGGCTGTGTTCGTCGCTGCCCCGGGTTGCTGGGTCCAGCCGTTGCTTCGTATTCCGGGTCCCGCGGGGCCTGCCGGGGCCCCGATGCCTGTTGATGTACTGCCGGTGCCCGCGCTGCCCTGAGCGAAAGCGCCGAGTGGAGCAATGAGAGCCGCAACAAGCAGCACCGCCATAATTGAAATCTTCGACATAGCAGTGCTCCTTGTTTGAATGCCCGTCCTCAACTGAGGAAAACCTGACTCGTTCCTTTAGGGCCTGCGTTTCGATCGACCTGCAAGAAACCAAAAACGCTCGCCGACGCGCTGTGCCATCTCCCGCGAAGCTTCGTCCGGTGATCTCGCGGGGCGCATGTGGCCGACATCGAGACCTCATTCGCGGCCTATCGGGGCAACAGATAGTGGACTGTCATTCCCGCGCCGCTGTCCCTATCGAGTACACCCCGCAATACCGAGGGGTATCGCGTGGAAGAAGTCTGAACGCGGTCCGTGGAAAAGAGGCGAACTTGCACGTCCCTGGAAGGCCATTCGCGAGCGCGCCGGTATGCCGAAGGTGATTCCCTATGCTTTGCGGCACTCCAGCATCGTGCGCGGCCTCCGAAAGGGCTTGCCCATCCAACAGGTCGCCAAACTGCACAACACCTCAGTCAAAATGATCGAGCGGCACTACGCGAAATACATTGCGACCGCCTTGGAAGACCTCGCAAGGGCGGCAGTCGTGTCCCTGGTGCCGCGGAGTGATGGAAACGTGGTGCCGATGGGAAAACGCGCGTAGCCGACCAGCCATTCATCTGGCTACTCCGGGTGCGGTGATTAGCGGTGGGACATTTTGAGGACAGCGGACGGCAGCCGCTCGCCGGGCAAGCCCTTCGTACACACAACGTGACCGGCATTTTTCTCAGGCCGCTCAGTAGTTTCGCGAGCGTTGACGACCGGACGCCTTGCGCCCAAAGCGGCCCTTGTGCCGTTTCGGTGGACGACTGCCCATAACGCGGAAATTGGAATCGCGTATCCCTAAGTCAATCGCGCACCAAAATCGACGCTTACCTAATCGGGCAAACGAACACGCTTTTCAGCGCGTCCTTGCCGTTGCGCGATCGGTCTTCGGCTCCGCTCCGAACACCGTCACGTCAACCAGGCGCCAATACGCTTCGACAACCTTGGCGTCCTCGGACGACAGTCCGCTCGTGACTTGCATTTCAGGACCGAATTCCGAAAGCGCGGCGGTAAGGCTGACCATCATATAGTGGAAAAGAATCGGATCGACCGCGGGAACGAGACCTCGTTTCTGAGCCTCGATGATCTGTGGCAGCAATCGCGCCAGAAGCGGAGCCAGGACCGTTTCCGCCAGCCATTTCAGCCGCGGATTATTCGTCATGGCTTCTTGGCGCATGAACCGATGAAATTCGGGAAACGCGACGGTATACCGAAAAAGCGCCGTGTACTCCTGGCGCAGCCGCGCCAGCGGCGACAATTCGGATCCTTCGGGCGCCAGAATATCCCACTCGGTCCGTATCTGGGCGAAAGCATGCTCGGCCGCGGCCCGCCAGAGAACGTCCTTGCTGCGATAATGATAGGTGATCAGCGGATGTTGCAGATCGAGCCGATCGGCGATCGCGCGAATGCTCGCGCCTTCAAAACCTCGCTCGGCAAATTCCGCGATGGCGGCATTGAGGATCGCCGCCCGCGTCTCGATCGAACGCTGTTGTTCGGCTCTCTTGCGCGGGCGCTCTCGGCGCCCAGTAGCCAGTTTCGTTTTCTTCGGCATTTGGCCTTCAGTTAACATAGCTCCCAACCGAACGCCACGCGGAGCGTTGTCCCGGCCGGCTCATTTTCCTTCGTAGACGAGCGTCGGCGGTTCAATGTCCTTGTCGAAGGCCGCTGCCGTGCTCGCAAAGCCGCGCTGGGCGTCGGCACCGTTGTAGAGCTCCATCGCGACATCGAGCATCACCAGATCCGCGGCGGCGACGCCTCCGCTCGACCAGGCCTTGAGCAGCGTGCGCGTCGCGGCGTACGACCGGGTCGGCCCGGTCGCGAGTTGTCGGACCAATGCAGCCACGGTTGCCGGAAGCTCGTTCTCAGCCACCACATGTGTCGCAATTCCGAACGTACCGGCTTCGCGTCCCGAGATCGGCTCACCCAGCATGGCAAGACGCGTTGCGCGCGCCCGCCCGGCGCGCTCGGCAATCCGCTGCAAAGCGCCGGCGATCGGCAGCATCGCCGTCGTCACTTCGACGCAGCGAAGCGTCGCATTGTCGGCCGCCACCAGAAAATCGCACGCCAGCGCCAGTTCGAAACCGCCGCCGAAGGCGATGCCTTGCACCACGGCTACCGTCGGTATCTTCAGCATCTCGATGGCGCGATAGGAGACGTTTATTTCGGCGACGAAGGTCCTGAACCAGTTGACGTCCTTTCCCGGCCACTCCCGCACCTCGCCGCCAAAGCTGAAGTGCGGCCCCTCGGCGCGAACCACCAGCACGCGGATGTCGCTTTGGCTGGCCTGGTGCACGGCCACTCTCAACGCTTCGGTGAAGCGCAGGTCGAGCCGGTTAAAAGGCGGATTGGCCAGCACGATATTTCCGATCGCACCGTCTCGTTCAAATCGGATCGTTGTCATGGCAAATGCTCCTCCTTGAGCTTCAAACAGCGCGCTGGTTGGCGGATGCGGGTATCAGCGGCAGCAGCAGATGTGACGGCCGCTCGGCATCCCGATAGATCCTGTGGGTCACGGTCTTGCTGCTGCAGACGTGGTACGGGATGTACTCGACATTGGTCATCGCCCCGGTGCCGGTGGGCACATCCATCGATGTGATGTCGACGCAGATTCGATGCCCCGCCTTGAATTGATTTGCCGTAGCGAGAATCTGGATCCGGTACTCGACCACTTCGCCCGGTTCGACTGGAGCGATGGCGTCCTGCGTCAGCTTGGGGAACGGCTCCCAGGGTTTTGAGCGCTTCTCGTCGAGTGCCCGATAGGATGCCTTCAGCCAGCCTCGTGTCAGCTCGCGTTCGGGCAGTGTCGACGGAACATCGCGCTCACCCTCGCGTGCAGTCCGAACCGAGACGTCAGGCCCAACATCCTTGAGCACGACGATCCAGTTGGTGTCTTCCTGATCGATCGCGGCATACAGCGTCAGCGTGATCGGGCCGGCGACGGTGACGTCGTGCGGCAGCGGATCGGTCATGTAGCGCAGCCGCTCGACCTTGGTCGTCCGCGTCACCGGCATCTGCGTGAAAACGTCGGGTTCGCGCGCCGCAGCCCCGACCTCTGACGCAGGCCGCGGCGGCTCGGTCGACAGCGTCTCCCAATGGGAGAGATAGTATTTGGTCCATTGCGTCTCCGGCAGCGGCCAATCGGCTCCGGTCCGCCACTCGTTGGCGCCCATCAGCCAGTAGCGCACCGGCGGCTCGTCCATGATGCCGGTGTTCTTCCCCTTCAGCCAATGGTCGTACCAGCGGATGATCTCGTCGTGGTGCTGATGGAATGGCCGCTCGAGGTGGGCCGGCCCGGTAAACAGCAGCTTCTTTGGCGCATCGACATTCCCGAAATAGTGCTGCGCGCCGAGCCAATGGAGCTTGTAGGTGTAGGCGTAGGCGCCTGAGCCCGTGTAGAACGGTATCCTGATTTTTTTGAAAGTCTCTTCCGCGCGCTCGACCGTTCCGTCCATCTCCCAGGGATGCGTCATCATGAGATACATGATGAACGTCCGCTGACCCTTTTGGGTGAGGATGTTGTAGAGGTTGATGTACTGCTTGTAGTCGGGATTCCGCATCGCCCGGCGCCAGAGTTCCTCCTCGGCGGCGGTAAGTTCTGCGGGCCGGTCGCGCGACTCGTGAACCGTGCTGAAGACGTCGAGCAGATAAGGGAAGGAATGCAGCACGCCGCCGGGATTGAAGTCGCGGAATCCGAACATGCCGCCATAGGCGCTGCAGGCATCATACGGAAAAATCGCTTTCAGGGCCGGATGTCCCTGCGCCGCCGCGCGCCATTGTTCTCCGGCAAATCCGGAGATGCCGACCATGCCGACCTTACCGTCCGACCAGGGTTGCTGCGTGATCCATTCGATCAGATCGTAGTGGTCGGTGTCCTCGTGGCCGTAATGCCCTTCTGACTTGGCGGAGCCCCTCGGCTGCGCAATCACATGAACGTAGCCGTTTGCGATGAAGCGTCTTGTGTCACCCGCCTCGATCGGGCCGAACCACAGCGGCGCATGCGCCGGTTGCGGCGGCAAAATGTCCGCGATGTCGGGACCCTGGATGTCCTTGTTGTGCAGCGCCGACGCGTACAGCACCGGGTATTTGCCTGGCGCATCCGGGCGGTAAACGTCGATGGCCAGCCGCGTGCCGTCCCGCATGGCGACGTAAATGTCCCGTTGCTCGATCATCGCTCGTCTCCGCCCGGTTTTCGCGGCGCTGACCGCCGACATTTTGCGATAGCGGCTTGCAATCGCGGCACCGCACAGCCGAACCCATACCACTGTACTTTACGATCGTGAAGGATAATGTTGATCACGACCGCGTGCGGTCGCACCGGATCGAATTCTCACCCCCTGCAAGGAGAGCTGAATATGGACGTCACGAGGTTTCTGCCGCTGCTTGGCCGCCTGCTTATCGGCCTGCCGTTTCTGATGAGCGGCTTCGGCAAGCTAACAACCTATGGCGCAACGACAGCCTATATCGGCAGTATCGGCTTGCCGCTTGCCCCGCTTGGCTGGGCGATTGCCGTTGCCTTCGAGGTCGGGGGTGGTCTGCTGCTGGTGCTCGGCTTTCGTGCGCGAGCGGTTGCGTTCGTCCTGGCCGTGTTCACGTTGGCAACGGCCGTCTTCTTTCACAGGAATTTCGCCGATCAGAATCAGATGATCCATTTTCTCAAGAACATCATGATCACCGGCGGGCTGTTGCAGATCGCGCACTTTGGCGCCGGGCGCTTCAGCCTGGACGCGCGCCGTCTCTCATCGTGATGAGGGACACAGCGTCCGGCTAGGCCTTCGCAGACCGTTTCGCCTTCTTGCTGCTGACCGGCGGTTTCGGCACCTTGCCCGTATCCACCGGAAATTGCTTCAGGCGATCGACAAACCATCGGCCGGCGGGTCCGGGCGGTGATTTGGTCTGCCACACCGCCGACATCGGCAGCATCAAGCCATCCGGTGGCACGTCCTCGATCGGCAGCACGGCAAGGCGGCCCTCTTCCAGATCCTTGCGCACGGCATGCAGCGGCATTCCGCCCCAACCCAGACCCTGGAGCAAAAAATGATGCTTGGCAAAGAGGTCGGCAAGCCGCCAGGTCGAAGACGACATGACGACGAATTCGCGTCCCGAAGACAGCTCCGACCTGTCGGTGAGAACGATCTGGGTATGTTTGGCAAGCGCCTCCCTGGGAATTTTGCCCCGGTAGGAAGCCAGCGCATGATCGCGGGCGGCAACCATCAGAAACGCGATACCGGGCAACCGCTCATAGGCCAGCGTATCCGGAATCACCGGCAGTGATCCGATCACGCCGATGCTGCAACGGCCGTCAAGCACCGGCTTGATGGCTCCGCCGAGCGCCTCGACATAGATGCGGAGCGCCACGCCCGGGTAGTTCTGCCGAAACTCCTTGGCCACCTGGGTAATCGCGTCGATCGGATAGAAGACGTCGATCACGACGGACAATTCCGGCTCCAGGCCATCAGACATGCCCTTCGCACGGGCCTTCAACTGGTCGACTCCAGCGATGATGCTGCGCGCATCGCCCAGAACGGCCGATCCAGCCGCCGTGAGTTTGGGGTAGCGGCCGGCGCGGTCAAACAACTGCACGCCGATCTGTTCCTCGAGCTTGCTGATGCTCTCGCTCACGACGGACTGCGCGCGCAATAGCTTGCGGGAGGCGGCAGAAAAGCTTCCTTCATCGACCGCGGCGATGAAGGTGCGCAATTGATCGAGCGAGACAGCGTCGAGCATGGAAACCTACCTATCGACCAAACCGATACTAAACGCTGGATGCTACTGCCCGATGGGCGGTGGCATCAACCGCCTCAGAGCGCCCATTGATCTTCTAGGTCGCTCTGGTCGCCGTTATTCAGGCGGCGGGCGATCTCCTCGCCCATCGCAGGATCGCTGGCGACCGCGATCGTGAGGCCTTGCACTGTGACGATCTCGCGGCCGCTTGCCTCGATCGGGAAATGTTCCGACCGGAGCGGCAAGCGTTGATCGGCACTCCACGGCCGACCTCTCGCCATACGCTGCAAAAGCTGAACTCCATCTGATCCAAACATTGGCTTTCTCCATTCGTTTGAGTCTTGAACCGAGCCAATCGGTGCAGTCGTCAGCCTGTAGCGCGCGCCAGGACGCCCTGGTTGTGCAGCCGCCGGCCGATTTCGGCGATGTTGCTCTCGCCAATACGCAGGGCATCCGCATTGGTATGTACGGAATAGTGGCCAGTCACGAGGTCGTGGGAGTGCTTGACGGCAGAGCCGAGGACGAAGCCGGCATCGGTGAGCGCTTCAAACGAGATCGCCTGATCGCCCTGCTCGAACACCGCGACTTCGCCGGCCGATACCTGCTCCGGCGTCGCCACGATGCCCTGGTGCGACGCGATCCAGGCAACGTCGTGTCCCTTGGCCGGGCGGAAGGTCCAGCGCTCGCCGGCCTTGAGGCCTACGTCGAGGTACGTGATACCGCGGGGCGAGCCGACGATGCTTTTCACACCGTCATATTCGCCGGCGATCACCCGCGCCGGACCGGCAAAATGGAAGTCGGAAGCACTGAGATACTGGCTTTGCGGTTCGGCAAGCTCCAACTCGGGCGGCATCGCGACCCAGAGCTGAAAGCCCTTGATCCGTTCGTTGCCGAACATTCCCCCGGTATGCCAGACACCGCTGCCGGCGCGCATCCACTCGACACCGCCGGTCTCGATGACGCCTTCGCGGCCAGTGGTCTCCTTGTAGAACGCCTGTCCGGCCAGAATGACGGTCAGCGTCGCAATTCCCGAATGGGGATGAAAGCCGAATTTGGGTGCCGCCGCCGGATCGGCGTCGAAGTAGTCGAGAAACACGAACGGCTTGATCCGTTCGCCAATGTCGCCCGGACTGACCAGTCGGGTAAGGCCCCCATGCGAGTGTCCACGCGAACGCAAGGCAATCTGCCGGGAAGTCTCTTCAGCGCGATTCGAACACGTGAACACTGCATCGGTCTTCATTTTCATTCTCCTTGAGATCTGGCTGTCTCTGAACTTCAAAGCTCAGCCCTTGACCCGGTGAAGCAAGGCAGCGAGTTCATCGCGGCGCAGATAGACAACCAGCGCGTTGAGGACTCCGAGCACGATCGCCGGAACCGGGCTGGTGTGCAGGACGAACACGTGGGTTGCGACGGCGCCGATCATGGTGCCGCCGAGCCACAGCGCGCCGAGCGAAGCGAGGCCCGGAACCAGCAGCGCGACGGCGCCGACCACTTCCACGACGCCGGTCACGACGCGGAACCACTGGCCGAGTCCGATCTGCGCGAACAGGTCGACCATGAAGGGAACGCCGGCCAGTTTGGCGGCGCCGGCCGCAAGGAAAGCCGCCGCGATAATGCCCTGCAACGTCCAGGCGCCGATACGACGGGAAGGACGAGATGATTGGATAGAAACTGCACTCATGTTGGTCTCCATTGGGTGTGAGGTTGAAAGTGAGAAGAAGCTAAGACGCCGCCCGTCATCGCAACAGCCGATTTATTTAGATATTATCCATCGGTTTAGCCGATATACGACCGATGCCGCGCGACCCGAAGGGATGGATGTTTTCCGCACGGCTGTGCTCGAGAGGTCGGCCAGAGGCGCGATCTCGCAAGGGGTTCACGCCTTCTCGGACGTGATCCGGTTAGTCTTCAAGCCGAAGGAAATTTCAGCGCTGCAGCCAACACCTCGCGGAGCGGCCTGAGCGGCCGGCCGCCAAGGCGCTCGACGTCGCCGGTGACGATGTCGAACGCACCCGCCGCGAAGCTCGCCTGGATGCCGGTGACGATGTTGACGGCCCCCGCCGGCAGACCCGCCTGCGTCAGTCCGGCGCGCAATTGCGCTTCCGTGATCACGCGGAACGGGAGCGGCCGGCCAGTGATTTCGGCGATGAGGCCGGCGCGTTCCGCACCCGACAAACGCTCGGGGCCGGTGGCGTTGTAGATCGCGCCGGCATGGCCGTCGCCGATCAGGATTCCGGCAGCGGCGGCCGCCACGTCATCGCGCGCCACGAAAGCAGCCCGGTTTTCGGCGAGCCCAGCCAGCACGCCCTGGTTCAACGCCGCCTGTGCCAGTTGTACGAAAGCTTCGGCGTAGAAGTTTATACGCAGGATGGTCCAGGCCGGCGCCGTGGCGATCAGATGCTGTTCGCCGCGCCAGTAGGAGGCGCCGCGCGCCGGCTCCTCCTCCTGCCGGGTGCCCACGGCCGACATGAAGACGATATGTTTGACGCCGGCATTCACGGCGGCGTCGATGGCAGCGACGTTCTGCGCGCCGCGC
>Ga0080026_10000457_pt1 | contig 10215 bp, 5 predicted proteins | sample OrgsoiDNA2013045_FD_70941 | JGI IMG/M metagenome (GOLD analysis project Ga0080026, IMG submission 70941) | Permafrost soil microbial communities from the Arctic, to analyse light accelerated degradation of dissolved organic matter (DOM) -... | ecosystem: Environmental > Terrestrial > Soil >... | reverse complement strand
TATGTCTCGGAGGTCTACCGGGCCGGGCTCAACTCCGTTCATCAGAGCCAGACGGCGGCCGCGCGCTCTCTGGGGCTGTCGCGCTGGACGGCGCTGCGGCACGTGATCCTGCCGCAGGCGGTGCGCAACATCATTCCGCCGCTGCTGAACGACTTCATCAGCCTGCAGAAGGACACGGCGCTGGTCGGCATTCTCGGAACGATCGAGGCGAACAAGGCGGCCGATATCTACAGCGAGCAGGTCTTCAACTTCTCCAGCTTCACCGTCGCGGCGATCCTGTTCCTGATCCTCACCATTCCGCTGGCGCGGTTCACCGACTCTCTGATCGCGAGGGACAGGAACCGGCGGCTCGCCGGAGGCACGGCATGAACGCGGTCAGCCGGGGCCCCGGTCCGGGGGCCGGATCGGGCGGGGACCCTGACCCGGGCGGGGATGCGGGGCTGCCGCCGCAGCCCGAGGGCGAGGCCATCCGGATCGAGGGCCTGCGCAAGTCCTTCGGCCCCAACGAGGTGCTCAAGGGAATCGACCTTACGGTCACGACCCATGAGGTGATCTGCCTGATCGGCGCGTCAGGCTCCGGGAAATCGACCCTGCTGCGCTGCCTGAACCTGCTCGAGCGCATCGATGCCGGCCGCATCTACCTGTGGGGCCGCCCGGTCACGGGCGAGGGCGTCAACTCCAATCTCGTGCGCAGGTACATCGGGATCGTGTTCCAGTCGTTCAACCTTTTCCCGCACATGAATGTGCTGCGCAACATCACGCTCGCCCCGGTCAAGGTCCTCGGCACGCCCACGGCACAGGCGCAGGAAGAGGCACGGGCACTGCTGGGCCGTTTCGGCTTGCTGGAAAAACAGCTGGACTATCCCGACCGGCTGTCTGGCGGGCAGCAGCAGCGCGTGGCTATCGTCCGGGCGCTGGCGATGAAACCGCAGATCATGCTGCTCGACGAGGTCACAAGTGCGCTCGATCCAGAGCTCGTCGCCGAGGTGCTCGAGGTCATCCGCGAGCTGGCCGGGGGCGGAATGACAATGCTGATCGCCACGCACGAGATGGGATTCGCCAGGGATATCGCCAATCGGGTGTGCTTCCTCGAGGAGGGCAGGATCATCGAGGACGCCCCGCCGGCCGAACTGTTTACCAATCCCAGAGATGAGCGAACCCAGCGTTTCCTGCGGCGCATCGTCGAGGCCGGCCGTCTGTGAGGTAATGGCCTCCCGCCGGGCGGGACGCTTGTTACCGAGGGGTATCGTCGGCCATTGTATCGGGCTATGGTCCTGTAAAGATCCCTGCGGGGCCGTATTGACGCATTGGAGCGTGATCGTGCAGAAATTCAGGAAACTTCCAGCGGTAGTGCTCGGGACGGCGCTGCTGGCCTTGGGCATCAGCCCGGCAGCGGCCCCGGCGCTGGCCTCGACGCGGGCGGCGGGCCCGGCGGCGACCAAGACGGTGACCGGGACGCTGGCGGACGGGGCGACGTACAAGATCGAGGTCCCCGATCCCTGGAATGGCACGCTGTTCCTGTACAGCCACGGGTACGTGACGCCGAACTCGAACCCGAACCCGAACCCGGCCACGGACGTCGGCGACCCGGTGACCGGCGCCTGGCTGCTGAGCCACGGCTATGCGCTGGCCGGCTCGTCCTACGCGACGACCGGCTGGGCTATCCAGCAGGCGCTGCCGGACCAGATCGGCACCCTGAACGCGTTCGACACGACGTTCGGCCATCCGGCTCAGACGATCGCGTGGGGCCACTCGCTGGGCGGCATCATCACCGCCGGACTGATCCAGACGTACCCGCGCCGGTTCAAGGCGGCACTGCCGATGTGCGGCGTGCTGGCCGGCGGCGTCGCCACCTGGAACACCGCGCTCGACGCCGAGTTCGCCTTCCAGCAGCTGATCGCCGGCCCGGCAGGGGACAATCTCCAGCTCGTGAACATCACCAACCCCCTCGGCAACCTGGCCACGGCCAGCACGCTGGCGAAGAACGCCCAGCTGGACACGACAGGCAAGAGCCAGGCGCGGCTTGCCCTGGTCGCTGCCCTCGGCGATACCCCGGGCTGGTTCACCCCGCTATCCCCGGAGCCCGCACGGAACGACTTCGCCGCCCAGGAGGCAAACCAGGAGCTCTGGGATGTCAACGTGACCTTCCCGTTCGTCTTCGCGCTGCGCGCCGAGCTTGAGGCGCGGGCCGGCGGCAACGTGTCGTGGAACACCGGCGTGGACTACTTCAGGGACCTGCGCAAGTCAGCTGACTTCCGCGAGGTCCGCGCGCTGTACAAGGCGGCGCACCTCAGCCTGCGTGCCGACCTGAGGAAGGTCAACGACGCGGCGCGGATCAGCGCCGATCCCGCGGCGGTGCGGTACCTGGCCCAGAACATCACCTTCAACGGCCGCCTGTCCATGCCGGTGCTCACCATGCACACCACCGGTGACGGCCTCGTGGTGCCGGAGAACGAGCAGGCCTACAGCAGCGTCGTCGCTCGCGCGGGCGACTCGCGGCTGCTGCGGCAGATCTTCGTGCACCGGGCCGGGCACTGCGCCTTCACCCCGGCGGAGACGATCACGGCTGCGCAGACGCTGCTGAAGCGCCTGGCGACTGGTCACTGGAACGACCAGGCGCTGCGGCCGGCCCACCTGAACGCCGCGGCGGCCAGCCTCGGCCCGGCGGACAACATCTTCGGGGCCCAGGGCCCGACCTGCCCGGTGGGGACACCGGTGGACGGCTTCTGCGCGACGCCGCCGGCGTTCCTGCGCTACCGGCCCGCTCGTTACCTGCGGCCGTTCGACCGGCTGATGTTCCACGTGCATCGTTAGCCCCACGTGACCGGCCAGCCGGCCGGGGCCGGTGCCGGAGGTGCGGCTTGCTCGTGCCTCCGGCCTGACCCGGCCGGTCAGCCGCGGGCAGGCGCGGCCGGGAATGGGTGGTCTTTCTGCCCCTCGCGGGTCCGATTCATTCAAGACCGGCGGCAGGATGCTCCGAACGATCGACGATGGGTTGCCTGATACGGCACCAGCGGCACTGCTAGCGCCGCCGGCCGGGGCTCAGCCGGACCAGCCGCCACCAGGCCATGAGGGTGAACGCGAGCCCGAGCACCACCATGAGTGCCATATCGATCAGCCAGGTCCGCGGATTGTGCTTCCATAGCGGATCGGCTGAGCTCGCGGCAGCCTGCGTCGGCACTGCGGCCGGCGTCTTCCCGGCTCCGGGAGTCTTCCCCGCTCCCGGCGTCTTCTTGGCGTGTGCTTTCTTGTGCTTGCGGGTCTTCCCGGCGCCGTGAGTCTTCGTTGCCGCTGGCGTGTTTCCGGCTGTCGGCGTGCCGCTGGCCGCCGGCGTCCCGGCCGTCGAGGCATGGCCGGCTTTCGGCGTCTGGCCAGCGGCCGGCGTCTTGCCGGTCTGCTGCGCTTTCCCGGTTGCGGGCGCCTTCACCGGGGCGGACGGTGGCCCAGCGGACGGCTCGATCACGTTGAGGTTGGCCGTCGCCGCGGCCGCTGCATAACCCCAGCGGGACGGCGAGAGCCACGCGATCTGCTCGACTCCGACCTTCCCGGCGATCGAGAATACGCCGCCGGAGAGAACGACCTGCACGACCACGGTGACCAGCAGCAGCGGCATCGCCTTCTCCGAGGAGTTGACCATCGCCGAGATCATCAGTCCCAGCGCCATCGACGTGACGGCCAGGGCGCCCATGGCCAGCAGCAGCTCCACCAGGGGCAGGTGCTTCAGGAACGCCCCGTCGGCGGGGAGTTTCTTGCCGGTCAGCCCGGCGACCACCAGTATCACGGCCTGCAGTCCGCTGATCAGGCCGAGGACTAGCAGCTTGGAGAACAGGTAGGAGCCGGCCGACAGCCCGGCCGCTCGTTCTCGGCTGTAGATGGCGCGTTCCTTGACGATCTCCCCGACGGCATTGACGGTGCCCGTGAAGCAAGCACTGATAGCGAGGATCAGCAGCAGCCCGGTGGCGGCGTCGTTGGTCCCGGGGCGGCCGGCCAGGCCATCCGGGGCAGGGATCACCCTGATGGCCGCTGCGAGGGCGATCGGGGCACCAGCCAGCAGGGCCAGGTAGACGCGACTGGAGGCGATCACCGCCAGGTAGCGCCGGTACAGCGTGCTGAGCTGCGCCAGGCGATTCCGCGTCGCAGGCGGCGCAGCCTCGGCCTGCCGGGGCCCGGCGACCGCGGCGGTCCCGTCCATTCCGGCCGCGACATACTGCGCGTAGAGCGGCGAGCGCCGGAACTCGCCCGCCCAGTCCCGGTTCGGCTCAGCGTCGAACGCCTGGAACACCTCCGCCCAGCCCGGCTTGCCGAAGTGCCGCAGGCCGTCCTGCGGCGGGCCGAAGAAGGCGACCTTGCCGCCCGGCACCAGGACCAGCAGGCGGTCGCACAGGTGCAGGTTGGCGACGCTGTGCGTGACCACGATGATTGTCCGGCCGTCGTGGGCCAGCTCGGCCATCATCTCCATCACTGACTTGTCCAGGCCCGGGTCCAGGCCGGAGGTCGGCTCATCCAGGAAGAGCAGTGACGGCTTGGTGAGCAGCTCGAGCGCGACATTGACCCGCTTCTGCTGGCCGCCGGACAGCCGGTCGGTGCGCGTATCGGCGTGCGCCGACAGCGAGAGCTCCGAGAGCACCTCGTCGATCCGGCGCCTGCGCTCGCCCTTGGAGGTGTCCCGGGGGAACCGCAGCTCCGCCGCGTAGCCCAGGGCGCGGCGGGCGGTGAGCTGCGTGTGCAGGATGTTCTCCTGCGGCACCAGCCCGATCCGGTGCCGCAGCTCGGCATAATGCGTGTAGAGATCGCGGTTGTCGTAGAGCACGGACCCCTCGGTCGCCGGCCGGATGCCGGTCAGCGCGCCCAGCAGCGTGGACTTCCCCGCGCCGCTGGGGCCGATCACTCCCAGCAGGCAGCGCTCGCCGAGCGGGAAGCTGACGTGGTCGAGCAGGACCTTGCCGCCCGGCAGCCGCACCGTGAGGTCCCGGGCGCTGAGCGAGACGTCCCCGGTGTCGATGAACTCCTGCAGCTCGTCGCCGACCAGGCGGAAGGTGGCGGGCCCGACGCCGATGATGTCCATCTCGGTCACCGGGGCGGAACCGATCCGCTGGCCGTTGAGGAACGTGCCGTTGTGGCTGGCCAGATCGACGATCTCGTAGCCTCCGCGAGGCGTCTTGCGAAGCTCGGCGTGATAGCGGGACACGCTGAGCTCGGGTACGACGACCTCGTTGTCGGCGGCCCGCCCGATGCGCAGCACCCTGGCCGGCAGGCTCATCACCGCGCTGGGCCGGCGCGCGGCACTTTGCCGCGAGCCCGTCACCATCGCGTCATCGGCGCCCTGCTGGGCAGGGTACGGAGAGGCCGGGGACCAAGCGGGGGCAGCCGGAGGCTGTGCAGGATACGGAGAGGCCGGGGACCATGCGGGGGGAGCCGGAGGCCGCGCGGGGGGAGCCGGAGGCCGCGCGGGGGGAGCCGGAGGCTGTGCGGGGGCAGCCGGGGACCATGCGGGGGGAGCCGGAGGCTGTGCGGGGGGAGCCGGAGGCGCGGCCGGGGAGGCGTTCTGCGGCGCTGGCCATGCGACCTGCGGCGCGGGTGACACCGGGGACGCCGAAGGAGCTGCCGGGGCCGCTGAGGGGGGAGGCGGGGACACTGGCGACGGCGAGTCGGCGAGCTCGGTTGAGCCCGCCCCGGTCGGCGGGGCGGCGATCGAGCAGGAGACCGTAGGCCCGTCCTCCGGATGGCCAAGCCGCACGTCGCAGTGGCCGGTGATCTCGACCTGCTGCACCCGGTCCGGTCCCACGAACGTTCCGTTGGTGCTTCCGGCGTCTTCCAGCAGCCAGGTCTTCTGGTCCAGCCGCAGGGTTGCGTGCCGCCACGACACCCGCGAGTCGTCCACCACTATGTCGGACTCCGGGTCACGGCCGATGCGGTAGCTGGGGCCCGCCTGCAGCATGCGATCTGACCCCTGCGTCTGCACGACCAGGACCGGGCCAGCGTCCGAAGAGACAGCGCGCTCGATCGTCATCTGCTAACTGTAGAGCGCTTCGGCACCAAGAAGAATCCGCAATATGCCAGGTAGCTCCAGCAGTCCGATACCGTCGGGCTACTATCCCGAGATCACATCGGGAGGCAGCTGAGGCGACCAGGGTCGGCAGCGCGGGTTGACAGCAGGCGCCAGCCCAACCGGATACTTGGATCGCCCCCGGCTGCTAATCACTAATTCCGGCGATCCGGACCTGGCTGACGCCGTCGCGTCCAGCGCGGGGGCGGGGCACCGGATAGGCAGCGATCGCTGGAGGAGCGGTGAGCGAGGGGACCTCTTCTGCGGCTGGCGGGTTTGCCGTCGGCTCGCAGATCGCCGGCTATCGGCTCGAGGAGCAGATCGGCCTGGGCGGCATGGCGGTGGTCTTCCGCGCGCACGACGACCGCCTCGACCGGATGGTCGCCCTGAAGATCCTTGCGCCCGGGCTCGCTCTTGACGATGCGTTCCGCCAGCGGTTCATCCGGGAGTCGAGGGCTGCCGCGGCCGTCGATGACCCCCACATCATCCCGGTCTTCGAAGCTGGCGAGGCCAGCGGCGTCCTGTTCATCGCAATGCGCTACGTGCGGGGCGGCGACGTCCGCACGCTGCTGGACCGGACTGGCCCGCTGCCGCCGGCGCGGGCTACCGAGATCATCTCGCAGGTGGCCTCCGCGCTGGACGCGGCCCACGGGCACGGACTGGTCCACCGCGACGTCAAGCCGGCCAACATGCTGCTCGACGCGAGCGCGGGCGCGGACCGGCCCGACCACGTCTACCTGTCCGACTTCGGGCTGAGCAAGCAGGCACTGGCACCGAGCGGGCTCACCTCGACCGGGCAGTTCCTCGGCACTCTCGACTATGTCGCGCCGGAGCAGATCGAGGGCCGCCCGGTCGACGGCCGCACTGACTTGTACGCGCTGGCCTGCGCCGCCTTCGAGTTGCTCAGCGGGGCCCCGCCGTTCAGGCGGGACGAGGGCCTCGCGGTCATCTACGCGCAGCTGTCCGAGCCGCCGCCGTCGCTGGCGGGCCGCCGATCGGACCTGCCCGCGGCGATCGACCCGGTCATGGCCAGGGCGATGGCCAAGTCCCCGGCCGACCGGTACCAGACCTGCCGTGACTTCACCGTCGCCCTGCGCGAGGTCTTCGGGCTCAGGCCGGTTGACTCGGGCCCGACGAGCAGCCCGGCCCCTGGCCGGCCGGCGACCGAGGTCGCGATGCCCGTCGCCGGGAGCGGGGTCGGCGGGACCGCGGCAGGCGGCGACGGGACAGGCCGGGGCGGGGCAGGGCCACGCGGGGCCGGAACCGGGGCAGGCGGGGAGCAGGCCCGGCCGGCTGAGGAGCAGGCCCGGCCGGCTGAGGAGCAGCAGTTGCCGCGGCCGCAGTTGCCGCCCGCCGGCCCGCCCGCCGGGCCGCCCGCCGCCCGCCCGCCCGCCGGCCCGCCGACCGAGGCAGGCGGGTTCCGAGTCCCGCGAGCCACCAGGCCAGGACTGACAGAGCCGCCGGGCAGCCCGTCAGGCTGGCCAGCGGGCTGGGCAGCAACCGGACCCGACGGCCCGCGGCCCGCCGGGCGGCCACGGTGGCGCTCGCCCGCCGCCCTGGCCGCGGCCTGCGCCGTCGTGCTGGTCATCGGCGGCGGGGCTTTCTTCGCGCTGGGACACAAGAGCGGAGGCGGGAACGGGAACGGCGGCGGCGGGGGCGGCGGCGGGGGCGGCAACGTCAGCCATCCGGTGGTCTCGATTCCCGATTGCACGACCGCGGTCGCCAAGGCAACCTCGCTGTCCAAGGTCGGCAGCGCGTCGGTCTCGCTCACCGGATCGCCGTTCGGCGTTGCCGTTACCCGCGACGGCCGCTACTCCTTCGTCTCGCTCGGTAACTCGGTGGAAATGCTCAGCAATGGCAGCGCACTCGCGCCGAGGTTGTTCCGCACCATTGCGGCGCCCGGCGCGAAGAAGGGCGAAGCCATTACCGCAGATGGCCGGTACCTGCTCGTCACGGCCAACAGCGGGGCCGTCGTGATCAGCATCGCGGAGGCCGAGCAGGGTGCCCCCAACCCGGTCGTCGCCACGATGACGAGCCCGCACGGAAGCGGCGCGGTCGGCGTCACGACCTCAGCCGACGGCCGCTTCGCCTTCGTCACGCTGCAGTCGACCGACAACCTGGCGGTGTTCAGGCTGCGGAATGCGATAGCGCACGGATTCGTGCCATCCGACTTCGCGGGCTATGTCCCGTTCAAGACGCAGCCGGTGGGCATCGCGAACTCGCCGGACGGCAAGTGGCTGTATGTGACGAACATGCAGCCTGGCAATGGCGACGACCCTGGCGAGGGGACACTCAGCGTCCTCAGCCTGCGCGGTGCCGAGGCCCATCCAGCCACCGCGGTGAAATCCACCGCGACCGCCGGGTGCCAGCCAGCCAGGGTGATCATCTCGCCGGACGGCAGCGTCGTCTGGGTGACGGCCCGCCAGAGCGACGCCCTGCTCGCGTTCTCGGCCGCTAAGCTGCGCAGCAGTCCCGCGCATTCCCTGATCGCGAAGGTCACCGTGGGACCGAACCCGATCGGGCTGTCTTTCGTCAGCGGGGGTCAGCGGATTGTGGTCGCCGATTCTGACCTGAATAGTCTGCCGGACGCATCGCCCAGCGTCGCGGTGGTGAACACATCGGACGCGCTGAAGGGCAAGCCGGCCCTGCTCGGCCTGATCCCGTCCGGCATGGTGCCGCGCCAGTTCGCGGTGGAGCCAGGCGGCAAGACCCTGCTGGTGACCATCGAGGGCTCGCGCCAGCTCCAGGCGATCCGCGTCGCGGACTTGCCGTGAGCGGACTTGCCGTGAGCGGACTTGCCGTGAGCGGACTTGCCGTGAGCGGACTTGCCGTGAGCGGACTTGCCGTGAGCGGACTTGCCGTGAGCGGACTTGCCGTGAGCGGCGGTACCAGTCCGGCGGCGGGACCGCCGCCGTTCCACCCGAGTGCCTGAGTAACAGATCAGTGTGAGGAGAAACGGTGAGCGGTTATTCGGAAGCAGCGCCGGCCCGTGGCGGGCGCCGTCGGCGGCCGCTGCGGGCCGTCCTGATTGTCGTGATCGTCCTGATTGCCCTCCTGGTGGCGGCCGACTTCGCCGCCAAGGCCGTCGCGCAGGGCCAGTTCGCGTCCCAGATCAAGAGCCACGGGTTCCCCACGAAGCCCGATGTGTCGATCAAGGGCTTCCCGTTCCTGACGCAGCTGGCCGGCCGGGATTTCCGGCAGGTGAACGTCAGCTCCGCCAACGTGCCCGAGGGTCCCGTCACGATCAAGACAATGAACTTCGTTCTTAACGGGATTCACCTGAACTCCGGCTTCAGCGGCGCAACCGTTGACCACCTGACTGGCACGGTCTTCATTACCTTCCCCGAACTTTCCAGCGCACTGACCTCGCAGGCTGGTGACCTCGGGTCGCTGGTCGGGGGAGCCGGCCTGACGCTGACTGCCGCGAGCAGCAATGAGGTGAAGGCAAGCATCGACCTGGTGATCGTCAGCGGCTCGGCGACCTGGCGGATCACGCAGACGGGTGGCAACGAGATCGACGCGAAGCTCGTCGCCAGCAGTGGCCTGCCGCCCGCGCTGCTGGGCTCGGTCAGCAACATCAAGCTGCAACTGCCCGCACTTCCGCTGAAATTGTCGATCCAGAGCCTGAGCGTCACCCCGGACGGCATCACCGGCACGCTGACCGGCAGCCATCTGTCGCTCAGCAGCTAATACTCCAGGTCGGTTACGACTAGCCAGCAAGTGGGTCACGACTCGAGAGCTGTTCTTGCGCTGACGCCACTCTGCGAGCTTGAGTTTGTCCTGAAGGCGTTCTCATGCCCCGTGGCCTGAGATCTATGCATATGAGCGGATTAATGTGAGTAGCCGACGGCTGCCGGTGGTCATCAGGCGCATGGGTCCTGGCGCGGCCGCATTGGTGACAGCCGCTCTCACCTCCGTCCTGACTATCACTCTCATCGTCGCGCTCGTGTCCTTCACCCAGACGCAGACGGCCAGGGCGCTCGCTACCACGCTGACCGCGAATCCCGGCGTTCCCATCGGGATCACCGGCTCGCTGAGCGCGGCGCAGCAGCCGCAGGCGAACAGCGCCGTCCGCCGGGCGATGCGGGGCGCGTTCGGCCCGTTCCACCTGGCGGTCTTTGATGCGCTGCGGCAGGACGGCATCCAGCTGCGGCGCCCCGGCAGCTCAG
>Ga0080026_10000456_pt1 | contig 10219 bp, 8 predicted proteins | sample OrgsoiDNA2013045_FD_70941 | JGI IMG/M metagenome (GOLD analysis project Ga0080026, IMG submission 70941) | Permafrost soil microbial communities from the Arctic, to analyse light accelerated degradation of dissolved organic matter (DOM) -... | ecosystem: Environmental > Terrestrial > Soil >... | reverse complement strand
TAAGCCGCCGTCAAGGATGGAACGCCCAAAGTCGTAGGCACTCTCGTAATCTATCGCTACGTAACTTGCTGGGTTGGGACTGTCCTTGCGCGTATCCTCGCTGCCCACATGGACCCCGCGGGTCAGGTACTGCCGATCTATCAATCCGCTATACTCATCCTCCGTGTCAAAGATGACCAATGGCACGGCATAGCGGGCTAACTCTTCAGCAGAGACCGCGAGGAGGTTGCTTTTCCCGCTACGCCGGATACCAACGATCAGGAGCATCGCGCCCAGGATGCCCTGAATGTTCGGTTGGAAGGTATCGCTCAACCGTAACGGGTTGTCTTCGATGATGGTATCAGGCAGATCGTCGTCGGCCTCACCCGGTAGCAGCGCCACGCCTGGCACTGGCACCAGAGCGCGGGAGCTGCCTGTTGAGAGTGGCTCTGTCTCGACGACGGTTTCAGGCGTGTAGCCAACCATCATTTGGGCAAAGCCCTTCTTCGTCAGACGCATGGCCGTGATCTTCGCTTTGACGAACTTCAGCCCCAGGGTACCGACGAGCAATGCGACGCCCGCCGCGACCATCGCAAAAAAGACGCCTTGCATTCCCAGGTGGAACCGTGACGCGGGGATCATCAGGACAGCCAGCAGCAGGAAGTATCCGACGATGTAGACCGCACTTTTGCCGCTATGGTTGACATCAGCCTGCTCGTAGACATATTCAACGCCTTCTTGCTCGTCGTAGTAGGTCTCAGGCTTTGTGTTCATATCGGTCCTCCTTAGTGATCGCTGGCGTGTTCGCGCTTCAGGTTATCCGCCGCCGCGAAGCCCGCCCATAGGTATTCGATAGATCGGACAAAGGCAATGGTGCTGAGGGCATATAACCCAACGGCGTAGCAGAAGATGATAAAGGTAGAGGTGACTGGATCGAGCATCGCCGTGTAGACCGCAATGAAGGTATAGTCGCCAATGGTATCGACCACAAAGCCAAGCCCGCCCCAAATCATGACGAGGTTCACATGCTGTACTACCTCGATCGCGGTGGAGCGGATCGCCTGCGCGGTTCCCTTCACACTAGGAGAGCCGCCTGTTACCCGGTGCTTTTTCCAGGTCGTGTCCAGGCGGAACACCAGCATGATGAGCGCAAACTGAAACGAGACCGCAATCAAGCCGCAAATCATGAAGATTGCGGGTTGCTTGCCAGGATCAACGGGTGTCCCCTTCGGATTGAACATCGTCCAGAAGGCGGTAAAGGTGGTGATCATCTGCCAGATGTTCGCGCCGAAGCCGAGCAGAACGCCCAGGCCGCCGATAGCGTACATAGCCCCAGGAGGGGTATGCACCGTCTGATCAGGCATCTGGCGGACAAAGACGCGGGTGGGACCGGCTGATGATGATTGACCATTGCTCCCACCGTGCTTCTTGTGGAGGTAATTTTTTTGCGTTGACATGTCGTTGTAGTCCTTTCTGACTGCATGATACGAACGCTTGTTCCCCTTGCACGGCCAGTCCGGACCTGATAGGCTGCGAACAGCCACAAAGGGAACTTTGTGGTGGTGGCTCGCTGGTGCTACTTTTCGAGGGTTGTCACCAGTGAGCAGAAACAAACACGCTACGATCGAATCCGCTTTACATCATCCTCTCCCTCTTGATCTTTTCATTGCCAAGTGTACACGCGTTTCACTCTCGCCACTATGGTGTCTGTTCGTCGTTTATTCGCCGTTTCCGCCTATATAATCTTGGGCCCTAGCTGTTCGAGAGAAAGAGCCTCTAACCCTCGCAAGAGACGCTCCTCATTCAGCGCTTTTAGGAGCGCCGTAGCCGTTGAGTAGCTTGTGTTCTGGCCGCTTGCTTCTAGCTGTCTGTACCATGGGAGCCAAGTCTTTCTACCAGAGTGTGCTGCGTTGTGGAAGCGTGGTACGTTGTTGTTCTGCCTCACGTGCGTCAATCCAACCAATAGTTCGATGGAGTGTATTTTCCCAACGTCCATTCACATGGCGCTGTGTAGCATGACAGCCCTCACGCTGGCACACCCGATAGTCACCGATCGTGGTGGTCTGCCAGTCGTGGCCTACTGCACGACACAGACGGTTGGGAAACTCGGGCTTGCGTTGTGGTTGCTTCTTATTGGACATGGTTACATCCCTTTCCTCTGACCAGGGCAAGATAGGCAGCCAGATCGGCTTGACTACGAAAGCCCACACATAGATTAAGGTGAGCCGTATCTTTCACTGCCAGCAGCGGCTGTTCTCCAACGATCCCAAGGATCACCAGCTAGGGCAGATGTTGCTCAATGTACTCGCGTAACGCTTGAAGATCATCGCTACTCATGATGTACTGCTCAATGGATTGCATGCGGGTCATCTGCCTTTCTAAATGTGTTCAAACGTATTCACATCTTCGATTGCGGTGAAAACATCCGCACACCGCATGGAGATCCGCTCCATGTGTGGCCCCAGCCGGGCAAGATACCGCTTGAGGATATTCACCGCGCTATTCTCATCACGGTCTATCACGAAGCGACATTCAATATTTGGACAGCGATACACTCGTTTCCAGAGTGGCATGCTTTGCTTGTGTCCACATCCACTACAAGTTTTAGAAGTATCCCTTTCATCTAACAGAACCAATTCTTTCCCGTAGAGCATGCATTTGTACGCCAACATCTGAACAAAGGTGTAGAGTCCCCAATTGTTAAAGACTGCTCTATTCAGGTACTTGTTGCGCTCCTGGTGCTCTTTCATGACCATCTGCCGTTGGGAAAGGTCTCCGATCACAACGGTTCTCTCAACCAGTTTGTGAGCAATGAGATGTGATGCTTTGTGCAGAGAGTCTTGTTGTTTGTTGCGCTTCTGCTGCGAAACGCGCTTGTAGACCTGACTCAAATGCTTGTAGCGGCGTGACCCTTTCTTGCCTTTGTCCCTCTTCGAGCGGATTTTGTCTAACTGCTTGTTGTACCACCGCCCGCCCTTGAATCCTCCGACATGGTAAAAGCGGCCCTGCTCGTTGACGCCGGTTGCCAGCATCTTTACACCTAAGTCAATCGCGAGCACGCCTGTGATCGCTACCGACAGAATGAGCCACGCGCTGGTCGATAATAGAAGCCGCTTGCTTCACCATTGAGTTGGTTCTCCGTTTGATCGCGGAGCCATCAACTAGCTTGCCAGATCGATCAGCGGATGGCTCACTATTCAGCAAGCGTTCACAGTTGTCCTTGCCATCGGGCCTATCAGTGTCTTCCTTACGAAAAAGTATGATGTACCATAGAACTACGGCTGAGATAGCATCAAATACACTCATTGCATTTCAAATCTGTTTCTTTCCTCTCAGAATCTCCTTCGTTGGAAGGAGATACGTCACACTTCCGCTCTCTCCTTTTGAGAAGCTGTAGAAAGTTTGGTAGTCGTACTTTTTCGTCAGGAAGACACTGATAGGCCTATAGTACTTACCTATGGTCTAAGGCGCAATTTCATGAGACGTCAACAATCTTCGTCAAATTCGGCTAAAGGGACAAAGAGTTAGAGGCTCAAGTTGTAAATCCCAACTTTCAACTGACCATTCTGGCATCATTATTCTGGTGACTCTCTCTGTCCATAAAGTGTCTTCACCAGCCAAAGTAGCAGGAAATGTGTTCACCAAAATAATGATGCCAGAATGGTCAGTTGAAAGTTGGGATTTACACAACCTAACTCTGTCACGACGTACAGTTGGGAATTCTCTGGGCGAACTCAGAATCAACTCGTGAGTGGCTCTTCCCATTAGCATCCCCAAAGCACACGCTTGAGGTGTAAGTTAGCCACTTATTTTATTAAGTGGCTAACTTACACCTCAAGCGTGTGCTTTCCGTCGGTCAGACGCTCAGGTGGGCCTTATAGCAAGGGTTCCTGTCCCTCCTGTTGCTCTTTCTTGCGTTGTAGTTTCTGCCTGGTACGCCGCTGCCTTTCCAGCTCCACACGAATAGAATCAGCGGTCGGAAGATCTTCAGGCATCGTCGCTCCCAATCGCTTGAGCGTCTCGCGAACCTCGCGCCCCACGGCAAAATGCGCCTGGATGGCGGCGTCTTCCCCCACGATCTGCTCCCGGCGCAATCGGCCTTCCGTCTGCGTAATCCTGAAGAGATTGGACGCCAGCTCTTCGCGGCCCATGTAATCTAAAATCTCGCCGCCCTCGGGTATCCCTTTGTAGATGCGAATGTTCTCCGAATCAAGAGCATATTGCCCCAGGTAGTCGGCATCGTGGAACACCCCGAACATCTGAGATCTGACACCAGCCTCTGCTGCTGCCTCGCTCAACTGCTTATTGCCCTCGGCTACCTCCAGACGGATCTGGATGCGTTCCTGGTGCGCCTGACGCAATTCGTGCATTTCATTCTTGCGGGTGCTCACCGCAAAATACTGCTGGGCCTCGGCGATCTGTGGCAGGCGTGGGTTGCCATTCATAGCGATGAGATAGCAGGCCAGGCGTGAGAGGGTGTAGTCTGTGATCGGTCGTTTGGCTCCCTTGCCCGCTTCGATCAATTTGTAGCCAGATACAAAATGATCGTCGACGATGTTGCCCGTAGCTTCGCAAGAGGTCTTCGCCCTCTCAATTGCTCCTTCAAATTCGCGCCAACTTTTATATCCGAGCAGCGGCTGTAGCTCGCGTGCTTCCCAGTATTCAACGTTGTATGGATTGAGGTGCTTAATCGCTTCAAAATCAGGGCTGGACATGAAACTTCCTCCTCAGAATCTTCTACCTCTCAGTGGATGTGTTTCTTCGAGATCCTCGATGAGATCTCCGGTTTCTGCTGGTCACGGGAAGTCGCCGCTCTTGCTCGTTCAGCACGCTCCCGATCACGTACCGGCCAGGAGGTTCCGGTTGCGCCCAATCCGGCGTCCCGTTGGTCTGGTCAACTGCGAAGATCTCATCGCGGTTCACGTCCAGAAACGTGAGCAGGTCGGCGGCAGCGCGGCCATTGAGCATATGCTGGCCCGTCGGTGTCGTGATAATCTGCACGCTATCGGTCCAGCGGAAGGTCAGCCCTCCGACTGTAATACTTTCCATACTCTCTCCTCCAAGGTATTTGATACTGGTTGTTCTGCAGATAGAACGAGCCAGACTCTCCAATACAGGACTTCTCACTCTTCACCTGGTAGAAGTGGCTCTAAGGGATACTTCTTTTTGAGCTCCTCCAATGCTGTGATGACTACTTTGCTCATGGTTGTGTGGCGCAGAGTTGCGTGCATCTTGGGCCAGATGTGGAGATCGTCGGCGATAGAAAGTGTTCGCCCTGGATAGCCCTCTTCTTGCTCCTGGTCAGTCGTACCTTTTTGCGTTTTTGCCCTGTAACAGTTTTAGCTGTTTCCTCGTCGCTCGTTTCCTCCACTGTGAGAGCATTTCCGAATTGGCTTTTCTGTAATTTTTTATCCATAGGATACAACAAGTGTTCTGAATACGCTTTGCAGGCTGCGTAAGCAAGTGAGAGGAAAAGGTACACTTCCTCCATATGCTGTTCGTCCTCATCGCGCTCCACAGGTATGTGAGAAGCGTCTGTTGTGTTCTCTCGTCAAAAAACTACCGACAGGCCAACAGCCAAACAGACCACTCCGCCATCTCAGACGTTTTCGCCGGGTTGGAGCAATGGAGAGCATTTGAGTGTGAGATGGCAGGGCGGGCCTCGGCCCACATCGCCGCATTAAAGTTGACTGATCCTAAGCGGGTTTCTCACGGCGCGCGAAGAGATCTACTCGCAGCCGCTGTTGGTTACGCGTAACCAACAGCGGCTGATGTTTTAAGGAACTTTTTTTCCATAGGAATCGAGGAGCGTATGGCAACGATCGGTGATTTTTCCGAGCAGCGTGGCTTCCTGATCAGAGAGCACAACCTCGATCCCATCGGCGCGCTTTTTCTCGATGTACCGTCGGTAGGTTTCAATCCGGCTAAATGCCGCTTGCGCTTTGGCCAGTTGTTCCGAGATGGGCTGTTTTTCTTGCCCGTCCAGGCGCGCTCCTTCTCTCTTCTCGCTTTCTCCTGCATCAGGCGTTGCCAGTGCTCGAACATGTTGAAGGAGAGCTTGTGCCTGCTGTTGTTTGGAAGCGGGGATCTGATCTGGAGCATCTCCTATTTCCTGTTCAGTATATACTGCCTGTTTCTTCTCTCCATGATTCTGCTCAGTGGGGGACTCCTCTGGTTGCTTTTTTCCTGCTCGCACCATTTCGACGGCATTGCGAACGCCATCGACGGTCAGCTCGCCCGCAAGATACTGGGTAATGATGGGGGCACGCTCTTCTTTCGTCTCGACGCGCCGTAAGTAGGTCATCACGCGGGGACTGTACTTTTCGCGCAGTGCCGCACGGATGTCCGAGGCTGAACGAGCTGCCATGATGGCAAAGTTCACGTGATACCGATCTTTGTGTATTTCGCGGGCAATCTCTTCCTGAGTCATGCCAAATTCTTCAATCAGCTGTGTGTAGAGGAAACCCAGGTTGACCGGCGAGCGATTAACCTGCGCGGTATTCTCTCTGGCGAGGCGAAGTCCTACCTGCTTCTTCTCTTGAGGGGAGGCGTTGACGAACACAGGCAGTTTGTCCAGACCCGCCTCTCGCGCAGCATTTCTCCTCTGGTGACCGCCACTGAGAATGAAATAGTAGCCTTCTCTCCCCTCAACTGGGCTGACATTGAGGGCACCTTGGAACCCGTCCAGTTTGATCGACTCCACCAGAGCGGCGTAATCCTCCGGCTGAATCTCCTCGGCGTGCTGGTATGGATTATCAAGAATATGATCGATTCCCACCCAGAGAACCTGCGGTTCCTGCACCGATGGAGCGTTTTCTTCCACTGAAAGGCCCACACCGCGGCCCCTCCGGATTTCGACGGGCGTACTGCGAGCGGCGCTCTGCGTGAGAAGTTTATTTAAGTCCTGCTTGGTCATCAGGCATGTCCTCCTACTGGCGCTGGCTGCTCATAGCGTGCAATGATCGCCTTTGCCACTGCCGTATAGGCAAGGCTGCCCGGACTTTGGGGTGCATAGAGGTCAATGGGCAATCCTGCTGCAGGGCTTTCACTCACTTTCACATTCTCGGGTATGATCTGCTCAAAGACCAGTGCCCCATACTTTTGCCGTGCCTGCTGCTCAATGGCTTTGCTTAAGTTCTTGCTCCTGTTATAACGCGTGCAAATCAGTCCCCCGAGATGAAGCGCGGGGTTGAGCCGACGGCATTTCTGAATGGCGACCTCCAGTTGGGGCATGGCATTCCAGGCGTACACCCCCATTTCCAGAGGCACCATCACTGCTGTTGATGCGACGAGCGCGTTGTAGGTAAAGACACCGAGCGATGGGGGTGGGTCAATGAGAATGTAGTCGTAGCGGTCGACGACGGATTGCTGCGCGTCGGTGCTCTTCACATACAATGCGTCGCGCAGGAGTAACTCACGGCCTACCTGTCCAGCAAGCTCCATCTCTGCGCCAGATAAATCGAGGGTGGCCGGAATAAGATCAACCCCTATTTCGGTAGAAAGAATGGCGAAGGATGCACCTTGCTCAGGATTCAGCAAGACCTCATAGACACTATACTCCACCTGAGAAATATCGACAGCGAGTCCCTGGGTGAGGTTGAACTGTGGATCAATATCAATACACAGAACCTTTTTCCCCAAATGAGCAAGGATAGAAGCCAGGCTAAGGACTGTTGTAGTCTTGCCTGCCCCTCCTTTTTGTAGCGCGAATGAAAGTACAACTCCCATGCTTTTCCTCTCAAAAGAACATGATACTATTTCGCCAATAAGTTCACTTGGCAAAAGTATATCATAGATGAGAAGAGAGAAGCGCTAAGAGGAGGGTTAGTTTTGATGAGCAACGTTTTAGATACTATTTTCTTTATGGTTACGCGTAACCAAATGCTCAATCGAACAAGGCGAAGTATTTTGTAGCTGATAGGCTTGATGGTTACTTTGGATGATTACAGCCCGCTTCCTATGCGGAAGGAGAACTCAGACAGGAAAAATTTCGTGCTTACTGTTGTATGCAAACGGCTGTGATCTCTCAAAGTGGTACTGGCGGTGAAGTTAAAAACGACGCTCACTTTGGGCTTATAATCGTTAGATGCCGAGCGTGAAAATTGACTTCGCCACCAGTACCACTATAGCGTATCAGACTATTGCGCTCAGAGAAGCCTGTCTCACGTGGTAAGTGACCCACATGTCGGATCACTTACCACCATTTTCACTATTGCATCTAATGTACAAAAATGATACACTTTTAAGCAGTACTCGAGATTGTATTTTCGCCGTATACTAGCTAATTATTGTACCTACAGGGCTATTCGCTGCGATATCATTGAGGGTAAGGACGGGCCTTTGACACCTTCCGTCAAATGGCTCAATTTATGGACGAATCCTGGCACTCCCCTTGTGTGAGTGTTGTGAGCAAAAAGGGTGATATTGGCATGGAGAGCAATCAACAGGACCAGCAGGGGTACTTACACATTGATCCAGCAGGAGGCGTTACCGCTCGTATTCGCGATGCGACACAGGCGGAGCGAGAAATGCTGCTCAATGAGTTGCAGCAGCAGGCCGAGGCGTCTAACGATGTCGAGGACTGGAACCGACTTGCCATCGGTCTCCTCGCCGCTGATAGAGTAGACGAGGCGCTAAATCTGTTCAACCAGATCGTGCAGGTGTCTCCAGACAAGGATGTGTATCGTCTCAATCTTGCTACGACCTACACGCAGGCACGCCAGTTTGAAATGGCTAAATACCACATGCGTTACTTGGCAGAGCATGGCACGACCAAAGAGTGGCGCCATGAGGGTCTGCAGCAGTTGGAGAACCTGGAGCGTACGCTGCGCCAGACGGAGCAGGCTGCGCAATTTCGGCAGCTTCAGACCGAGGGTCTGCGTGAGAAAATCGATGCCGGGCAGGCAAGCCCTGACGATTACCAACTGCTTGCCCGCCTTTTCTATGAAGAGGGACAATATAGCAACGCCGGCATTGCTGTCGTTCAACTGACATCCCTGCTGGAAGAAGGACACCGCCGCTTCCCCCATTCAACCGCTATCCTCGAACTCCTGATTTACTGTTATTTACAGGATGATCCCAACAATCGCCTGGAAGCAACCCTCAAGGAACTCGAAGCGATAGCCCCGGACGCGGGCGTGCTGCAACTGCTGCGCAACGTGGATGATGCGTCAGCTGCGCAAGAACGCCAGCGCAGGGAGCAACGCGCCGACGCGTTGCTGGGCCAGGTGCTTCAGGCAGAGGACCCGGCGCTAAAGCGCGCCGCATTAGAGGACCTGCGGCAGATTGTCAATCTCTATCCGACCAATCCCAGCTACCGCTTAAACCTCGCCTTCGGCTTATGCATCATAGGTGAATGTACCGAGGCCATTCAGCATGCAGAGCGCGTTGAGCCTGTGATAGGCGAGTCCCACAGTATGCATTTTAATATAGGACAGATCTTCTGGCTCTGTGGCGATCCCGTCAGGGGCAGGCATCACCTCGAACTGGCCGAACAGTTCGCGGCGGATGACACGGAGCGCCAGGATGCGCGAGAGCGAATCGCGGACCTTGAAAAAAGCAAAAAGTAGGGTGCAATGGAACAGGATGTGCTGTATACAGAACTCGTTGAGCGGCTCCTCTACATGGATTCTGTGGAGAGTATCAAACGCGCCCTTGATTCGATACCCGCCCTGGATGTCACGCGGCTCTATGCGACGCTGGACTCACTGGCTGAGACCTATCGCTCCACCGGAAAGACCGCTCGCTATAAGCTGCTGGACTTTGTGCGGCAAAACATTGAAAAGGAGTTTCCACGCGCTCACGCGGCGTCCGCGCCTCTGCCGAGCCCTATCTCAACCCTGGATGAGCTGATTCAGCAGGCCGTTCTTCTCCCGGACAGTGTGCGCGTCTATCTCCTGCTGCGCCGCTACTCTCAACTCCTGAATCGAGACGCCTTTGAGCGGTTACTGGGAGAAGCCTATGCTGCGCACAAGGGCGCGTTGGAGTGGATTCGCGTCGTCAGTGTGCTGGGGCTGCTGCTTGGAGGGCCGTCTATCGTTGCGCGAGCCTACCTCGCGTGGGGCGGCCACTGCCGCGATAGAGGGCTTTACTGGCAGGCCGTGCGCCATCTGAGCCATGCCGCCCATATCGCGGGAGGACTGGACGATTCCTGGCTGCGAATGAGCGTGTCCGGAGCATTGGGTACCCTGCTTGCGCTTCTAGGGGAGATGACCAGCGCTGTGGAGTACTACCAGCACGC
>Ga0080026_10000454_pt1 | contig 10221 bp, 9 predicted proteins | sample OrgsoiDNA2013045_FD_70941 | JGI IMG/M metagenome (GOLD analysis project Ga0080026, IMG submission 70941) | Permafrost soil microbial communities from the Arctic, to analyse light accelerated degradation of dissolved organic matter (DOM) -... | ecosystem: Environmental > Terrestrial > Soil >... | reverse complement strand
CCGAGTGCGGTGGCGATGAGCACCTCGATGATGCGCGGGCTGCAACTGCGCAACCTGATCCGGCTGCGGCTGCAGGATGTCGCCGAGCAACTGCCGGGAACCGTCGGGTTCGTCATTCCGGATCGCTTTCATCTGGTCTATCTTGAGTTCGCCCGCGCCGCCAACGCGCTCGGCCTGAACTCCAGCACCGGCAGCCGCATCGCCATGGTGAGCACGGCCGCGGGCCACGCCTACACCGCCGCGCTCGACGTCGATGTCGGCGACGCCCTGCTGGCGGAAATGGAACGTGAAATTCCGGCAGGCGCCAAACTGCTGCGGCCCCGCATCGAGGCCAATCGCCGCTTCCTGCGCGAACACGGCTATGTCGTTGCCTGCGGCCTGTGGAGCCCGCATATCAACGGTCTCGCGGTGCCGCTATGGTCGCCGCAATATCAGACCTTCGTGGTCGTCACGATCGGTCTTCTGTCGGCGATGTATGACGAAAAGCGGCTGCACAAGGAGGTGGCCCCTCGGATGCTGGAACTGGGCGTGGCGGTCGGCACCACGCTCGAGGGCACCGAAGGAGATATCTTCAGCAACCGGCTGGAGAGGAAACAGCTTCCGGTAGCGGCCCCAAATAATAAAATCATCAAGACGGAGGACACGAATGAACTGGAAGCCGGAACTCGACGACCTCGCCCGGCGCGAAGCGTTCGCGCGCGAGATGGGAGGCGTTGAGAAGGTCAAGCGGCAGCGCGACCAGGGCCGGCTCACCGTTCGGGAGCGCATCGACAAACTGGTCGATCAGAAGACATTCCACGAAGTTGGGGCGATCTCCGGAACCGCCGAATACGACAACAACGGCGAACTCACCAGTCTGACGCCGGCGAACTGCGTGTTCGGCCGCGGCAAGATCGATGGCCGGACCGTGGTCGTGGTCGGTGACGATTTCACCGTGCGCGGCGGCTCCGCGGACGCCTCGATCTCAACCAAGCCGCTGATGGCGGAGGAGATGGCGCACGATTTTCGTCTGCCGATCATTCGCATCATCGAAGGCTCCGGGGGTGGCGGCTCGGTGAAAACCATCGAAACCAAAGGGGCGGCCAATCTGCCCGGCGGCATCGGCGGCACCCGCTCATACTGGTACACGACGGCGAACATGGCCCGGGTGCCCGTGGTGGGCCTGGGCCTCGGTTCCGTGGCGGGACTGGGGGCGGCGAGACTGGCGGCCAGCCATTATTCGGTCATGACCAAAGACTCCGCGATGTTCGTCGCCGGTCCGCCGGTGGTGAAGCGCCTCGGCCAGGACCTCACCAAACAGGAACTCGGCGGCGCCGATATCCAGACCCGTGCCGGTGGTGTCGATCATGCTGTCGATACCGAGGAGGAAGCTTTTGAATGCGCCAGGCGCTTCCTGTCCTATCTGCCGTCGTCGGTCTTTGAGCTGCCGCCGACGCTGCCCTGCAACGACGACCCGGAGCGCGCGGAGGAGCAGCTGATCAAGGCGGTGCCGCGCAACCGGCGCCAGGTCTACAAGATGCGTCCGATCATCGAGGCCGTCGTCGACAAGGGTTCGTTCTTCGAGATGGCGGCGAATTTCGGCCGGTCGGTGATCGCCGGCTTCGCGCGGCTGGAGGGCCGCGCCGTGCTGCTGCTCGCCAGCGATTCCTTTCATTACGGCGGGTCGTGGACGGCTGACGCCTGCCAGAAGGTGGTGCGGTTCGCCGATCTCGCCGAAACCTTCCATCTGCCGGTGGTCTATCTGATGGATTGTCCAGGCTTCATGATCGGGCTCGATGCCGAGAAGGCGGCGACCATCCGCCACGGCGTGCGCGCCATGGCCGCGGTCAACCAGACCACCGTGCCCTGGTGCACCATCATCGTGCGCAACGCCTTCGGCGTGGCCGGCGTGGTGCATCAGCCAGCGGACCGGTTCTCGATGCGCTATGCGTGGCCGTCGGCCTATTGGGGGTCGCTTCCGCTGGAAGGCGGCATCGAGGCGGCCTATCGCGCCGACATCGACGCCGCGGAGGATCCGAAAGCCAAGCTAAGGGAGATCGAGGACCGTCTCAACAAGCTGCGCTCGCCGTTTCGCTCGGCCGAACGCTTCTGGGTCGAGGAGGTCATCGATCCGCGCAAGACTCGTTCTCTGTTGTGCGAATTCGCCCGGCTCGCCGAGCCGATCCGCACGCCGGGGCTTGCGACCAGCATGACCATCAGGCCGTGACAAGAGGCGAATAGTGAGTGGCGAATAGCGAATAGTGCAGCAAGTTTCCCTATTCGCCACTCGCCACTCACTATTCGCCACGCCTCACGCCACCGCCGGCTTCGGAGCCCGCGAGATCGCAAGCACGATCAGCGCGGCGACGATGCACAGCGCGCCGGCGGCGAAGAAGGCCGGCAGATATGTCGCGAGCACGGTGCGCGACAGGCCGGCACCGAATGCCGCCGTGGCTGCGCCCATTTGGTGACCCGCAAAAATCCAGCCGAACACCAGGTTGGCGCGCTCCGGCCCAAAGCGTTGCGCGGTGAGCCGCACGGTCGGCGGCACCGTCGCGATCCAGTCGAGGCCATAAAACATCGCAAACAGCGACAGGCCGTAGAACGAGAAATCGGTGAAGGGCAGGAACAGCAGCGACAGGCCGCGCAGGCCGTAATACCAGAACAGCAGATAGCGGTTGTCGTAGCGATCCGACAGCCAGCCCGACAGGATGGTGCCGAAGAAATCGAAGATGCCCATGGCGGCGAGCAGGCTCGCGGCCTGAACCTGCGGGATGCCGTAATCGAGGCACATCGGAATCAGGTGCACCTGGACCAGGCCGTTGGTGCTGGCGCCGCAGATGAAGAAGGTGGCGAACAGAATCCAGAACACCCGCGTCTTCGCGGCATCGCGCAGCGCGCCGAGCGCCGCCGCCATGATCGGCGCGGTATTGGGAGCGGGCGCCGGCAACGGCTCCGTGCTCTCATCGCCGAATGGCCGCAAGCCCAGATCGCTCGGACGATCGCGCATCACCAGCAGCACCGCCGACGCCGCGACGGCGAGCATCAGGCACATCAGGGCCAGCGCCACGCGCCAGCCCATTTGTTCGGTGAGCCTCGCCAGCAGCGGCAGGAACACCAATTGCCCGGTGGCCACGCTGGCGGTGAGAATCCCGACCACCAGCCCGCGCCGGGCGGAAAACCAGCGCGCGGCGACCGTGGCGCCCAGCACCAGCGCCGTCATGCCGGTGCCAATGCCGACCACGACGCCCCACAACAGCATCAACTGCCAAAGCTTTGTCATCGCCAGCGACGTCACCAGCGCCGAGGCCACGATCAGCAAGGCTGACAGCACCACGTTGCGCAGGCCGTAGCGGTTCAGCAAGGCGGCCGCGAACGGCGCCATCAGCCCGAACAGGATGAAGCGGATCGACAGCGCCGAGGAAATCTCCGCGGTGGTCCAGCCGAATTCATGTTGCAGCGGGGCGATGAAAACGCCGGGCGCGCCGACGGTACCGGCGGTGATCAGCGCGGTGAGAAACGTCACGCCGACCATCACCCAGCCGTAATGGATGTTGCGGCGGGCGAGGGCGGTCGACAGCCAATTCGAGATCATGAAATTTCAAATTTCCTGCGTGTTGGGCGCCAGCGAACAATTCGCTGCGGTGGCAATGGCGATGCCTTTGCCGCTGAAGCCTAGGTCGGGCGAGGTTCTGTCCCCTATCCAATTTGCGACAGAGGTATCCCGAACGAGAAGTTTTTTCGCCGCCGGCGCGGCCGATGCACCGTGCGGTGACGTAGCGTTAGTGAACGATGCGCTCGATGGCAATGGCGGTGGCTTCGCCGCCGCCGATGCAAAGTGCCGCAACGCCACGTTTCAGGTTTTGCGCTTCCAGCGCATGCAGCAGCGTCACGATCAACCGAGCGCCGGTGGCGCCGATGGGGTGGCCGAGCGCGCAGGCGCCGCCATTGATGTTCAGTTTCTCGCGGGGAATTCCGAGGTCGCGCTGCGCGGCCATCGCCACTACGGCAAACGCTTCGTTGATCTCGAACAGGTCGACATCGCCGACGCTCCAGCCGACCTTGTCGAGCAGCTTGCGGATCGCGGGAATCGGCGCGGTGGTAAACCACTGCGGCTCCTGGCTGTGGGTGGCGTGGCCCCTGATCTCGGCCAGGGTGGGGAGACCGTCGCGGTCGGCGAGCGAGCGTTTGGTCAGGATCAGCGCCGCGGCGCCATCGGCATTTGCGGAGGAAGCCGCGGGCGTAATCGTGCCATTGGCGCGGAAGGCCGGCTTCAATCCGGGAATTTTGGCGGGATCGACCTTTAGCGGAATCTCGTCATTGCCGATCGTGCGGGGGCCTGCCTTCTCTGCGACGGTCAGCGGTATGATCTCGGCCTTGAACGCGCCGCCTTCGACCGCCTTGCGCGCGCGGCTCAGCGTCTCCATCGCGTACGTGTCCTGATCGACGCGGCTGAACTGGTAGGCTTCGGCGGTGGCTTCGCCGAAATCGCCCATCGAACGGCCGACCTCGTAGGCGTCTTCGAGGCCGTCCATCATCATGTGGTCAATGATGCGGTCATGGCCGGCGCGATAGCCGGCGCGCGCCTTTGCCAGCAGATACGGCGCATTGGTCATGCTCTCCATGCCGCCGGACAGCACGATTTCGGCGGAGCCGGCGTTGATGATATCATGCGCCAGCATGGTGGCCTTCATGCCGGAACCACAGACCTTGTTGATGGTGGTCGCACCCGTCGCATCCGGCAGTTTGGCGCCGCGCGCGGCCTGCCGCGCCGGGGCCTGGCCCTGTCCGGCCGGCAGCACGCAGCCCATGAACACCTCGTCGATCCGCTCGGGCGACAATCTGGCCCGTTCGACCGCCGCGCCGATCACCTGGGAACCGAGTTGGTGCGCGCTGAAGGAGGAAAGATCGCCCATGAACCGGCCAAGCGGGGTACGGGCGGCGGAGACGATGACGACCGGATCGGAAACTGTGGCCATGGGCGGTTCCTCAATTTTCGCGCTCGGGAAAGCGACGTATTTGAATGATGATGATCATATGATGCGCTGCAAAAATTACAACGGCAACGAACGGATAATTTATCGTGAAGGGACGGACCGGGCCGAATTCCCACAAACGTCCCGGCGCACTGGACGCCCCGCCGGAGCCTGTCATCGGGCGGCGCTTTGCGCCGATCCGTTGGCGCGGCATGACGGTTCGCTTGCCTGCTACCGCTTCCGGTCGATAAACCCCTGCATCAGCCGCTGCGGCTCGCCGGTCAGGAAGGCTTGCCCGAATATGCCGATGCTGAGGTCGACGGATTCCTTCAGCGGCAGGTCTTCCCATTGGCGGAGCAGGGCTTTTTGCGCGCGCAAGGCTTCCGGAGCGCATTCCAGCAGGGTCGCCACCGTCTTCTCGACCGCGCCATCGAGGCTGCCAGCCGGCGCGACCACATCGACCAGCCCCCAGGCAAGCGCCGTGGGAGCATCGATATTCTCCGCGGTCATGATCAGCCAGCGGGCGCGGCCCCAGCCGATCAGCCGCGGCAGCAGCGCCGCATGGATCACGCTGGGAATGCCGACCCTGACCTCGGGCATGCCGAATTTGGCGTCGTGCGCGGCGATCCGGAAGTCGCAGGCGGCGGCGAATTCGAGGCCGCCGCCGAGACACCAGCCGGGCATCCGCGCGATCACCGGCGCCGGAAATGCCCGCACCGCTTCACAGAGGTCGCGCAGGCCGGTGATGAATTTTTCCGCGGAGGCCTGATCGAGTTTTGCCATCTCCTTGATATCGGCGCCGCCGATCATGCTCTTTTCGCTCTGGCCCGCGATCACCAGCACCCGAATCGGCGGTTCGGTCGCGAGCAGCTCCAGCCCCTTGCGGACTCCGTTGATGACGGCCGATCCAAGGATGTTGAGCGAGCCGGCGTTGCAGATCGTCAGGCGGACCACGCCGCGCGGGTCGCTGTCGACGCCGCAATAGTGATTGAGCATGTCCATGGGCGGTCTCGTAATTTGATGGCTCATCAGTTCCCTGGTAAATCGGAGACCTTGTCAAGACCATTGGCCTTTGTCCGCCTCGCACCGACTTGATGTAAAGATCGTAATGTTGCAGGCGAAATGAAATAAAGTGCAGCTTTTTCGGCAACAGATGCTATTAACAGATGCCATTATATGACCTTAAACATCTTATGGGATTGCGATGCGGTATTCCAAGGAACATAAGCTCGAGACCCACGCGCGGATCGTGAAGAAGGCTTCGGTGCGGCTTCGCGAGAAGGGCGCGCATGGCATTGGCGTCGCCGACCTGATGAAGGAAGCGGGCCTCACCCACGGCGGATTTTACGCCCACTTCGATTCCCGGGAAGCGCTGGTGATCGAGGCTTTCGCTTATGCGATGGATCGGGGGACGGAGCGCTGGCGCAAGCTCGCCGAAGCGACGCCGCCGGAGAAGCGACTGGCGACGATCGTGGGTTCCTATCTGACGCCGCTGCATCGCGACGATCCCGGCAATGGTTGTGCGATCCCGACGCTGGGGGCGGAAATCGCCCGCGAGAGCCCGAAGACCCGAAGGGCATTTGCGGCCAAGCTGGAACGGATGATCGACATGCTCGCCGAGCAAATCCCGGAAGTTCCGCGCAAGGCCGCGCGAAAACAGGCGATGGCGGCGATTGCGACCATGATGGGGACGCTGGTGCTGGCCCGCGTCGCCGGCAATGGCGACTTTTCCGACGAAATTCTCGGCACCGGGCGCGACGCCGTCCTCGATCGCGCCAACCTGCCGAAACGGGTGGCGAAGAAATCCAGCCCCAAAAGAACCGCACCGTCAGCGCGGCGCTGAATAGTTTTCGCGGCAAATTGCATCCTACATTGGTCGTAAGGGGCGGCAAAACGCGAGTTATGCCCGCATTTTCGCAAATGCGCTGCGCGTAGAAACCCTTCCCAAACGCTGCAAAGGCTGCAAGATGCCGCCAAAACCGGGACTTGCAAAGGTATTGCAAAGGTATTGGAGGAGCGCATGCGCACAATCGGGCATTTTATCGGCGGCCGCGAGGTCAAGGGCACCTCGGGCCGGTTCGCGGACGTGTTTGAGCCGATGACCGGCGACGTCCAGGCGAAGGTGGCGCTGGCCTCCAGGGCCGAGCTGCGCGCTGCGGTCGAAAACGCCAAGGCGGCGCAAGTGGAGTGGGGCGCGACCAATCCGCAGCGCCGCGCCCGCGTGCTGATGAAGTTCCTCGAACTGGCGCAGCGCGATTACGACAAGCTTGCCGATCTCTTGGCGCGCGAGCACGGCAAGACCGTTCCCGACGCCAAGGGCGATATCCAGCGCGGCCTCGAGGTGGTCGAATTCGCCTGCGGCATTCCGCATCTGATGAAGGGCGAATACACCGAAGGCGCCGGCCCCGGCATCGACATCTATTCGATGCGGCAACCCCTGGGCGTCGTCGCTGGAATCACCCCGTTCAATTTCCCGGCGATGATCCCGATGTGGAAATTCGCGCCCGCGATCGCCTGCGGCAACGCGTTCGTCTTGAAGCCGTCGGAGCGCGATCCCGGAGTGCCGATGGCGCTCGCGGCGCTGATGATCGAGTCCGGCCTGCCACCGGGCATTCTCAACGTCGTCAACGGCGACAAGGAAGCCGTCGACGCCATCCTCGACGATCCCGATATCCGCGCCGTGGGTTTTGTCGGCTCCTCGCCGATCGCGCAATATATCTATGAGCGCGCCGCCGCCACCGGCAAGCGCGCGCAATGTTTTGGCGGCGCCAAGAACCACGCCATCGTGATGCCGGACGCCGACATGGACCAGACCGTCGATGCCTTGATCGGCGCCGGTTACGGCTCGGCCGGCGAGCGCTGCATGGCGATTTCGGTGGCGGTGCCCGTCGGCAAGACCACCGCCGACCGGCTGATGGAGAAACTGATTCCGCGGGTCGAATCCTTGAAGATCGGCACCTCGATCGATCCGTCGGCGGATTACGGTCCGCTGGTGACCAGGGCCGCACTCGATCGCGTGAAAAACTATGTCGAGATCGGCATCCAGGAAGGGGCCAAACTCGCGGTCGATGGCAGAAGCTTCAAGATGCAGGGCTACGAGAACGGGTTTTATATGGGCGGCTGCCTGTTCGACCATGTGACAAAAGACATGCGGATCTACAAGGAAGAGATTTTTGGGCCGGTGCTGTCGGTGGTGCGCGCCCACGACTACAACGAGGCGCTGGCGCTGCCGTCCGATCACGACTACGGCAATGGCGTTGCGATCTTCACCCGCGACGGCGATGCCGCGCGCGATTTCGCCGCCAAGGTCAATGTCGGCATGGTCGGCATCAACGTGCCGATCCCGGTGCCGATCGCCTATTACACGTTCGGCGGCTGGAAGAAATCCGGCTTCGGCGATCTCAACCAGCACGGCCCGGATTCGATCCGCTTCTATACCAAGACCAAGACCGTCACCGCGCGCTGGCCCTCCGGCGTCAAGGAAGGTGCGGAGTTCTCCATACCGACGATGAACTAAGCGCGCGAAAATGCTGTTCGCTCTCAACGAGGACCAGATTGCGGTTCGCGAGATGGCGCGGGAATTTGCCGCTGAAAAAATCGCGCCGCATGCGATCCGCTGGGATGAGGAGAAGCATTTTCCGGTCGATGTGATGCGCGAGGCGGCGACGCTCGGCATCGGCGGCATCTACATCCGCGACGATGTCGGCGGTTCGGCAATGACGCGGTTCGATGCGGCGCTGATCTTCGAGGCGCTGGCGCAGGGCTGTCCGACGGTGTCGGCGTTCATCTCGATCCACAACATGGCGGCGTGGATGATCGACGCCTATGGCAATGACGCGCAGCGCAGGAAGTGGCTGCCAAAGCTCTGCACCATGGAATTGTTGGCGAGCTATTGCCTGACCTAGCCGGGCGCCGGATCGGATGCGGCGGCACTCCGCACCCGCGCGGTGCGTGACGGCGATCATTATGTGCTCAACGGCCAGAAACAGTTCATCTCCGGCGCCGGCAAGGGCGACCTCTATGTGGTGATGGTGCGGACCGGTGGCGACGGGCCCGGCGGCATCTCGACGCTGGTGATCCCGGGCGATACGCCGGGGCTTTCGTTCGGTGCCAACGAGCGCAAGATGGGCTGGAATGCGCAGCCGACCCGCGCGGTGATTTTCGAGAATGCGCGCGTTCCGGTCGCCAATCGCCTCGGCGACGAGGGCATCGGCTTCAAGATCGCGATGGCCGGGCTCGACGGCGGCCGCATCAATATCGCGGCCTGTTCGCTCGGCGGCGCGCAATGCGCGCTCGACAAGTCGCTGGCCTACATGAAGGAGCGCAAGGCCTTTGGAAGGCGCCTCGACGAATTCCAGGCATTGCAATTTCGTCTGGCCGACATGGCGACCGAACTGGAGGCCGCCAGAACCTTTGTGTGGCGGGCGGCAGCGGCGCTCGACCGCAAGGATGCGGATGCCACCATGCTGTGCGCCATGGCCAAGCGCTTCGGCACCGACGTCGGCTTCGAGGTCGCCAATCAGGCGCTGCAACTGCATGGCGGTTACGGCTACCTCAGCGAATACGGCATCGAGAAAATCGTGCGAGATCTGCGCGTGCACCAGATTTTGGAAGGCACCAACGAAATCATGCGGCTGATCGTTTCACGCAAGCTGATCGAGGAGGCGCGATGACGGCTCAAGCTGCCGCGGTTGCCGAACCCGACCTGATCGCCCGGCGCGAGGGCGCGGTGGGCGTCATCCGGCTTAACCGGCCGAAAGCGATCAATGCGGTGACACTTGAGATGTTTCGCGACATCGACAAGGCGCTCGATGCGTTCGAGGCCGATCCGGCGGTGTCGGTGATCCTGCTGGAAGGCGCCGGCGAGCGCGGCCTGTGCGCCGGCGGCGATATCCGCGCGCTCTATGAAAGCGCAAAGGTTCACGGCGATCTCGGCAAGATCCTGTGGCGCGAGGAGTACATTCTCAACGCGCGCATCGCCAGATTTCCAAAACCCTATGTGGCGTTCATGGACGGCATCGTGATGGGCGGCGGCGTCGGTCTGTCCGCGCACAGCCGTCATCGCGTGGTCACCGAGCGCACCAAACTTGCGATGCCGGAAGTCGGCCTCGGTTTCTTTCCCGATGTCGGCGGCACCTGGCTGCTGTCGCGGTCATCCGGCGAGATCGGCAGCTATTTTGGATTGACCGGCCAGACCATGAATGGCCCCGACGCGATCTATGCCCGCTTCGCGGACGCGGTTGTGCCATCTACCAAACTCGCTGTC
>Ga0080026_10000453_pt1 | contig 10225 bp, 8 predicted proteins | sample OrgsoiDNA2013045_FD_70941 | JGI IMG/M metagenome (GOLD analysis project Ga0080026, IMG submission 70941) | Permafrost soil microbial communities from the Arctic, to analyse light accelerated degradation of dissolved organic matter (DOM) -... | ecosystem: Environmental > Terrestrial > Soil >... | reverse complement strand
GGCCTGCCCGCGGTGACCGCCGCGGCGGCCGCGCCCGTGAGCGCCGCCGCCCCGCATCGCACCTGAGGTTCCGCACCTGCCCCAGGCCGTAACAGCGGCGTAGCAGCGCCCCGCCCGCGGGCGGGCACGCGATCCTCCGCACGGGGGCGTGCCCGCCCGCGGCATGCGTGACCGGGGATCTAGCCGCCGAGAATGGCGTCGACGAACGCCGCGGGCTCGAACGGTGCCAGGTCGTCAGGCCCTTCGCCGAGGCCGACCAGCTTCACCGGAACCCCGAGTTCGCGCTGCACGGCCACGACGATCCCGCCCTTGGCCGTGCCGTCCAGCTTGGTCAGAACGATCCCGGTGACGTCGACTACCTCGGCGAAGACACGGGCCTGCCGCAGGCCGTTCTGGCCGGTCGTGGCATCGAGCACCAGGAGCACCTCGTCCACTTCCGCCTGCTTGGAGATCACCCGCTTGATCTTGCCCAGCTCGTCCATCAGCCCGGCCTTGGTGTGCAGGCGCCCCGCGGTGTCCACGATCACGGTGTCGACGCCGCGGGAGATCCCCTCGCTGACCGCGTCGAAGGCCACGCTGGCCGGGTCGGCGCCGTCCTTGTCGGAGCGGACGACCGTGGCGCCGACGCGCTGGCCCCACGTCTGGAGCTGGTCGGCGGCGGCGGCGCGGAAGGTGTCGGCGGCGCCGAGCAGCACGCTCTGCCCGTCACCGATCAGCGCCCGCGCCAGCTTGCCGCACGCGGTGGTCTTGCCGGTCCCGTTGACGCCCACCATCAGGACCACGGCCGGCCTGTCGCCGTGCCGCCGGGTGTGCAGGGACCGGTCCATGTCCGGGCCGATCGCCTCGATCAGGTCGGCGCGCAGCAGTGCCCGCAGCTCGGCCAGGTCGCGGGTGCCGCCCACCTTGACCTCGGTGCGCAGCCGCTCGACGAGCTGCCGCGCCGGGACGACGCCCATGTCGGCTGTGATCAGCGTGTCCTCGATCTCCTCCCAGGCCTGCTCATCCAGCCGGTCCGAGGACAGCAGGCTGAGCAGGACCGAGCCCAGCGCGGACTGCGACCGGGCGAGCCTGCCGCGGAGCCGGACCATCCGGCCGGCCGACGGCGGCGGCCTCTCGGCCGGGATCGCGGGCGGGGCGCCCGGCTCGGCGACCGCGCCCGGCTCGGCGGCAGGCGGCGCCTCGCGGGTGACGGTGCCAGCCAGGCCGGATCCGGACGGCCGGCCAGGCGGGGCGTCCGGCGGCTCGGGGGGCGGCCGCCGCCGGGAGCGGACGAGCGGCGCGAGAAGGATCGCGCCGCCGCCGACCCCGAGCACGGCGATGACGGCAATGACGATCAGCACTTGTTCCATGACCGCCCCAGTCTGGCAGACGCCGGTGACCGTCCGCGTGGCTCAGGCGCTCTCGCGCTCCCGCAGCCGCTGGCTGACCACGGCGGAGACCCCATCCCCGCGCATGCTGATCCCGTATAGCGCGTCCGCGACCTCCATCGTCCGCTTCTGGTGCGTGACGATGATCAGCTGGGAGCTCTCCCTCAGCTCCTCGAAGACCCCCAGCAGCCGCTGCAGGTTGGAGTCATCGAGCGCCGCCTCGACCTCGTCGAGTACGTAGAACGGCGACGGGCGCGCCTTGAAGATCGCGACGAGGAACGCGATCGCGGTGAGCGCCCGCTCGCCGCCCGACAGCAGCGAGAGCCGCTTGACCTTCTTGCCGGGCGGCCTGGCCTCGAAATCGATGCCGGTCGCGAGCATGTCGTCGGGCTCAGTCAGCACCAGGGCGCCCTCGCCGCCAGGGAACAGCAGGCCGAAAATCCGCTCGAACTCCCGCGCGGTGTCCTCGTACGCGGACGCGAATACCTGCTGCACCCGGTCGTCGACCTCCTTGATCACGGTCAGCAGGTCACGGCGGGTCTTCTTGAGATCCTCCAGCTGCGTCACCAGGAAGGCGTGCCGCTCCTCCAGGGCCGCGAACTCCTCCAGCGCCAGCGGGTTGACCTTGCCGAGCTGGTCCAGGAGGCGCTGTGCCGCCTGCGCGCGCCGCTCCTGCGCCGCCCGGTCGTAGGCCGACGCCAGCTGGCCTTCCTCGGCGGCCGGGACGGGCACCCCGGGGCCGTACTCGGTGACCAGCGCCGCGGCATCGGTGGCGAACTCCTCGGCGGCACGGGCCGCGATCTGCTCCAGCCGCATCCGGCGGCCGGACCTGGCGATCTCCGCGCCGTGCACGCTGTCGACCACCTGGTCGAGCTGGTCGGACAGCTCGCGGATCCTGACCCTGACCGCCTTCAGCTCGCCGTCTCGCCCCCGGCTGGCCAGCTCGGCGGCCTGGCGCTCGGCATCGGCGACGCCGGCCGAGCGCTCGATCCTGGCCAGCGCGATCCCGGCCCCTTCCGCCACCGCGTAGGCCACCGCGGCCTCCGCCGCCCGGCGCCTGCTCCGCGCCAGCGCCCGCTGGCGGGCCTGGCGTTCCGCGGCAGCGGCGGCCGCCAGCGCGTCAGCGCGCCCCGTGATCGCCCGCAGCCGCTCCTCGACGGTCCTGACCTCGAGCCGGGCTTCCATTTCCGCGTGCCGCGCGGCGGCCGCACTCGCGCCGAGCGCCTCCTTGCCCTCCGCCGTCACGGACTGCGCCGGGCCGGGGTCGCCCGGGTCCGGGTCGCCCGTGCCGGGCTCGCCCGCGCCGCGGCCCGTGCCGCCAGTCCCGCCGACCGCGCCAATCCCGCCGACCGCGCCAATCCCGCCGACCGCGCCAGTCCCGCCGACCGCGCCAGTCCCGCTGCCGCTGGCGGGCCCGCCAGCCGCCTCCAGGGCCGCCAGCCTGCCCTGCAACTCGGCGAGCTGGGCCAGATCCTTGTGCCGGGAGCGCTCGGCTGCCTCGATCGCCGCCGCCAGCCGCCCTGCCTCATCCTGGGCGGCGCGGGCGGCGCCTGCCAGCGTGCCCAGCCGACCCGAAATCTGCGCGGCGGCGGCGTCAGCTTCCTGGACAGCCGCCTGCGCCTGCGCCAGTACCTGCCGGGCCTGCTCCTCTTGCGCGACGGCTCCGGTAAGGTCCCGCTCAGCCCGCCGGCAGCGGCCGTCCGCCTCGGCGAGCCGCCCGGCGGCCTGCTGCGCCTCCGCCTGCAGACCGAGCACGCTCTGCGCGCCCGCCTGGCCAGCCCGCGCCCAGTGCGCGCCGATGAGGTCACCATCACGGGTGACCACGAGAAGCCGCGGGTCGGAGCGCACGAGGTCAAGGCCAGCCCGCAGGTCTGCGACAACCAGAACCCCGGCCAGCAGCCGCTCTACGGCGCAGGCAAGCTCGCCCGGTGCTTTTACAAGATCAATCGCACGCATAACGGCCGACGGCGACCCAGTCCCGGCGCCCGGCCGCGGGTCGCCGCTGGGGATCGCCCGGTCGTCAGCGGCGGGCTCGCCGCCGGCGATCACCAGCTCGGCCCGCCCCGTGCCCTGGCCCCGCAGCGCCTCCAGGATGCTGACGGCGGCATCAAGGCCGGCGACCGCCACCGCCCCCGCGGTGGCGCCCAGTGCCGCCGCGATCGCGTCCGCGGCGCCGTCCTCGACGGTCAGCAGCGCCGCGAGCGGGCCCAGGATGCCAGGGAAGTCCGCCCGGTTCTCGAGCAGGACGCCGGAGGCGTCAGCGCCGCGCCTGACCGCTTCCTCAAGTGCCTCGGTGCGCGCCCGCAGGGCGGCACGCTGGTCGCTGGCCTGGTGCTCGGCGGACCGCAGCTGCGCCACCTGTGCCGTGACCGCCGCGAGGGCGGCGCCCGCCTGCTCGTGCGCGGCCGCGAGATCGGCCCGGCCCTCCCCGCGGCCGGAGGCAAGCTCCTGGAGTCTGGCGTGGTCACGCTGCGCCTGCTCGGCGCGGGCGCGGGCCTGGGCGAGCGCCTGCGCCAGCCGGCCCGTTTCCTCCTGGGCGGCGGCCGACCGGCTCTGGGCACCCTGGACATGACTGCGCAGCCTGGCCAGCTGCTCGGCGCGCTGGGCGGCCGCACGGGCATCGGCGGCGAGCCTTCGCTCGATCTGCGCCAGCGCCGCCTCGGCGCTGGTCCGCCCGTCGACGGCGGCGGTCAGCTGCCCGCCCGCGGCCTCCAGCCGCTCGCCGAGAGCTGCCTCCTGCTCGCGCAGGTCGGCTGCCTCGTGGTCAAGCTCGTCGGGATCCCGGCCTGGCCGCAGCGGCTCCGGCGGGGCCGACAGGTGCCGGTGCCGCTCCCGGCCGAGGCTCGCCGCGCCGCGCAGCCGCTCGGACAGTCCGCAGAGCGCGAAGAAGGTCTCCTGCGCGGCAGCCAGCCGCGGCGCATGCTGCTGCTCGGCGCCCTCGAGCTGCGACTCGAGGACTCGCGAGCGCGCCAGGGCCGCGTCCAGCTCGGCGCGCCTGGCCGCCGCGGCCGCCTCGTCGGTCTCGTCACGATGCAGTTCCCCGGCCAGGGTCACATAGTCATCGGCCAGCAGCCGCAGCCGGGCGTCGCGCAGATCGGCCTGGATCACCGCTGCCTTGCGCGCGATCTGGGCCTGCCTGCCGAGCGGCTTGAGCCGGCGGCCGAGCTCGGCGGTGAGGTCGACCAGCCTGGTCAGGTTGGCCTGCATCGCCTCGAGCTTGCGCAGCGCCTTCTCCTTGCGCTTGCGGTGCTTGAGGACGCCCGCGGCCTCCTCGATCAGCGCGCGGCGCGCCTCCGGGCCGGAGTTCAGGACCTCATCGAGCTGGCCCTGGCCCACGATGACGTGCATCTCGCGGCCGAGGCCGGTGTCGGAGAGCAGTTCCTGCACGTCGAGCAGCCGGCAGTGGTCGCCGTTGATGGCGTACTCGCTCTGCCCGGACCGGAAGAGCAGCCGGCTAATCGTGACTTCCGCGTAGTCGATCGGCAGGGCGCCGTCGCTGTTGTCGATCGTCAGCGTGACCTCGGCGCGGCCGAGCGCCGGCCGCCCGGCGGTGCCCGCGAAGACGACGTCCTCCATCTTGCCGCCCCGCAGCGGCTTGGCGCCCTGCTCGCCCATCACCCAGGAGAACGCGTCGACGACGTTGGACTTGCCCGATCCGTTAGGGCCCACGACGCAGGTGATGCCCGGCTCGAAGCGCAGCGACGTGGCCGACGCGAACGACTTGAACCCGCGCAGCGTGAGGGTCTTCAGGTACACCCGCCGACCCTCCTCCTGCGCCCCAGATCAGCCTGCACAGCCCTGTCGCGGCCCTGTCCTGGCCCCGTGGCGGCCCCGTCCTGGCACTGTGGCGGGGCCCTGTCCTGGCCCTGTCGCGGCCCCGTCCTTGCACCGGGCACGGCCCGCGCCAGGTCGTTTCGAACCCTACCGCGCGCTACCGTCAGCCCTGGGCTTTCGCGTGTGCGAGCGGCCGGAAGATAGGGCTGATCTGTCATGATTTGCAGCTATGCGTGAGATTTCGCGCCGGGCAGTGATCACGGCATCCGCCGGTCTCGCGGCGTCGGCCGCCGCTGCTGCCGCGGGTGCGTACGGCCTGGTCGAGGCCGGGGTCTTGCCGGGAAAGTACCGGCTTGCCACGGCTCTGGGCGAATGCGGCTCGGCGCCGCCGGTGCCGCGCGGCCCGGCGCCGTCTCGGCGCGAGACGGCGTTCCGGTCCGCCTACCGGCGCCAGGTGGTGCGGATGGTGACGCTCGTACCGGCCGGCGCGGCCTCCGCCCGCGGCCTGCGCGTGGTGGTCGCGCTGCACGGCCTGGGCGGCAGTGCCGTGGCGGCGGCCGGTCATCTGGCGCTGGGAATGACGTCCGCCGGTGTCAGCCGGTTTGCCGTCATCACGGTGGATGGGGGGAGCACGTACTGGCACCGCCGCTCAGACGGGGACGACCCGCTGGGAATGATTGTGCACGAGGTGCTGCCGCGGGCCGCGGCGGGCGGCCTGGACACCGGGCGCATCGGGATCGTCGGCAACTCGATGGGCGGCTACGGCGCGCTGCTGCTGGCCGAGCGCCTCGGCGCGCGGGGCGCGGCGGCCGTTGCGGCCGCGTCGCCGGCGATCTTCGCGTCGTACGCGGACGCCAGCGCTGCCGATCGCGGCGCCTTCGACGGCCCGGCCGACTTCGCGCGTAACAGCGTCTTCGCCGGCCTCGGCGCGCTGCGCCGGGTCCCGGCATGGATCGACTGCGGCAGCAGCGACCCGTTCGCGGCGATGACCCTGCTGCTTCGCTCGCGGCTGGAGCGGCTGACGGGGCACTCCGCGCAGGGCGGAATCGAGCCCGGCTGCCATGACAATGCGTTCTGGGCACGGGGCCTGCCGGCCGAGCTTCAGTTCCTTGGCCAGCATCTGCCCTGAGCAGGCAGGACGAGGCGACGGGGGGTTGCGGACGCGGAGGGACACCCGGTTAGGGAGCCCCTCCGTCTCGTCCGCAGCCAGCCAGCGCTCGTCAGGCGAGCGCGGGCTCGCGGACCGGGATCAGCATGTCATGCCCGACTTCAGCGGCCAGTACGTCGTTGACCTCCTGAAGCCGGGCGAGCTCGGCTTCCAGGTCATGAACGCGCTGCTGCAGCCGACGCATCTCAGAAACCATGCGAGGATCCGGCCCGCCGACGTGGCCGAATATAGCCTTTGCCATCTTTTGAGGTCCTCCACACTGAGTGACCAGAGTGGGCGCGCACTCTAACACGCGAAGAAGCGCGATACTGCGCGCAGGTAATGCCTCATCGTCCCACTGCCAGGGGTATCCGGTCAAGTTGGCCGATCATGCAGGTCACGTGGCCGGCTCCAGGGGACCGGCGCCGGCGCCGGCGGGCCGCCGCGGCCGGCGCCCCGGCCGATGTCGCGGGCCCGCCTGCGGCGGCGCGGAAGCGTGGTAACTCTCCGCTGAGCTTCACCGCCGGCTTTCACCGCTCGACGAAGCCGGCCAGGCCGCCCCGCGGCTGGTCCCATCGCTGCGTTACCCTGACGACCCTGCCGGGCGTGCCCGGCCCCTCCAGCCGGGCTAGCAGCTCACTGCAGCCCTCCTGGCTGCCTTCGGCGATGACCTTCACCCGGCCGTCCTCAAGATTCTCCGCCACGCCGACGAGCCCGAGCTCAAGCGCCCTGGAGCGGACCCACCAGCGGAAGCCGACGCCGTGGACGTGGCCCTCCACCCACGCGGTCAGGCGGACCTGCGGGCCCGTGCCGGCAGGATCGGCCGCTGGCCGCCGGCCGCCTGGCCCGACATCCTCATTCACGCCGGTCACCTCATGACCGCCCCGCCCAGTCCGTCTGCCCTGTCCCGCATTCTGCCTGGTCACGTGCACCGGGTCAGGTCCGTGTCACCAGCGTCCCCGCCGCGGGCGCGGCTGACACTTCGGGCAGCTGAACGCCGACCGGTTCATGAATGCCTCGCGGCGGACTGGCGATCCGCAGCGGCGGCACGGCTGACCCGCGCGCCCGTACACGGCAAGGGAGCGCTCGAAGTAGCCGCTCTGCCCGTTCACGTTGACGTACAGACTGTCAAATGAGGTACCGCCAGCATCAAGCGCCTCGGTAAATACTTCCTGTACCGCTGTGATCAGACGTGCGACGTCGCCGCGCCGCAGCCCATCCGCCGCACGCGCCCAGTGCAGCCGCACCCGCCACAGAGCCTCGTCGGCGTAGATGTTCCCCACTCCGCTGACCAGCGACTGATCGAGCAGGGCGCGCTTGATCCCGGTGCGCCGCGCCGCCAGGCGCGCCGTGAGCGCCGCCAGGTCGAATGCGGGCTCCAGCGGGTCAGGGGCGATGTGCGCGATAGCCGCGGGCAGCACCGCCCCGCCGGGCGCAAACGAGAGGTGCCCGAACGTCCGCTGGTCAGTGAAGCGCAGGTCAGGACCGCCATCGCGAAAGGCGAACCGGGCCCGGACATGAGGCGAGACCGGGCGGTCAGGATCGCCGATGAGCAGCTGGCCGCTCATCCCGAGGTGGGCGAGCAGGGCATCCTCGCCGACCGGCAGCCACAGGTACTTGCCCCGCCGCAGCGCGCCGTCGATGCGGCGTCCGGCCAGGGCCGCCGCGAAGTCGTCAGCGCCGGCCGCATGCCGTCGCACGGCACGCGGATGCAGCAGCTCGACCGAGTCAACAACGCGGCCGAGCAGATGCCGCCGCAGGCCACGCCGGACGATCTCTACCTCGGGTAGTTCGGGCACGGGCTAGCCCGCGTGGCGCTGGCCGTTGCCGCGGGCGGCGTGCGGGGACGACCGGCCGGCCGGCGGCCCTAGCGCCTCGGTGATAGAGGTCCACGCGGCCTCGGCGGCCTGCTGCTCGGCTTCCTTCTTGGAGTGTCCCTCGCCCTCCCCGTAGGCGCGGCCGCCGATCCTGACCGAGGCGTGGAAGGATTTCTGATGATCCGGCCCGCTCTCCTCGACGTGGTACTCGGGCACGCCGAGGATCTCCGCCGCGGTGAGCTCCTGCAGGGAGGTCTTCCAGTCCAGCCCGGCGCCCAGCCGTGCCGAGCTGGCAATGACCGGATCGAAGAGGCGGTGCACCAGGTCATCGGCCTCAGCGAGCCCGCGGTCCAGGTAGACCGCCCCGATCACCGCTTCCAGGGTGTCGGCGAGGATCGATGACTTGTCCCTGCCGCCCGTCCCCTCCTCGCCCTTGCCGAGCCGGACATAGCTGCCGAGCCGCAGGCCCCTGGCGACGCCCGCTAGGGCGCGCATGTTGACGACCGCGGCGCGCAGCTTGGCGAGCTGGCCCTCCGGCAGGTCGGGATACTCGCGGAACAGCGTGTCAGTAACGATCAGGCCGAGCACCGAATCGCCAAGGAACTCCAGCCGCTCATTGGTCGGCAGGCCGCCGTTCTCGTAGGCGAAGGACCGGTGCACGAGCGCGCGCTCCAGCAGCTCGCCGCCCAGCGGCACCTGCAGGGCTCGCAGCAGGTCGGCCGTGTCGGCATCCGCTGCCTGGCCGTCGCCTGACATCTCGCTCACAGTGTTCTCCTTCCCGCTGTGCCCGGAGCTGGGCACGCCGACTAGCCGCGCGCCGCCGCGCGCGACAGCCGCGGGCCGCCAGTTCGGGCGCATCCCAGGGACGGGCGTGTCAGGAAGGAGTGATGACCTGCCGCCGGTTGTAGGTGCCGCACGTCGGGCACGCCGTATGCGGCAGCTTGGGGTCGCGGCACTGCGGGCAGGTCATGAGCTGGGGCGCCGTGGCCTTCCACTGTGACCGGCGCGACCTGGTGTTGCTGCGCGACATTCTCCGCTTGGGTACCGCCACCTCAGAGCTCCTTCGCTCGTCCCGGAACGGGCGTGCCGTCCGGCGTTCCTCCCGGAACGGGCGTCCCGTCCGGCACTGATCTGTCCTGCCGCGGGTCCGGCCCCGCGGCAGCGAAGTCCTTCTGCACTGCCCACACTCCGCCCGGATCGGCGTGACCGTGGCCCGGCCCCGCCTCCGCGAGCAGTACACCGCATTCCGAGCAGAGCCCCGGGCAGTCATCCGCGCACAGCGGCGAGAGCGGCAGCTCCAGCACCAGCGCGTCCCGCAGGGCGGGCTCAAGGTCCAGCAGGTCTCCGTCGAGGAGGTACCCGTCGTCGCTCTCGCTGTCCGGCTCGTACTCGCTGGTCCCCTGGTAGGAGAACAGCTCCTGGAACCGCACCCTCATCGCCGATGAGAACGGATCCAGGCACCTCGCGCACTCCCCGGCCAGCGGCGCCGTCACCGTAGCGGTGACGAGCACTCCCTCGGTGACTCCCTCGAGCTGAACATCCAGATCGAGGTCGCCGCCTTCGGGAACCCACACGAGCCCGGCGCCCAGCTCGGCCGGAGCCGGGGCCGTGCGTGTCTCGCTGCGCGCCGTTCCCGGCCCGAGAACTCGGGTGTCGAAGACTAGCGGCCCGCGCGGGTCTATGCGTCTTCTGTGCTTGGATTTTGCGTGTGGCATGGCAGGCAGGGGTGATCAGCGGAGTATCCGGCGGTTTAGCTTACCGGCCGGCCTGCGGTAATCCCAACTCTGCCCGCTGCCGCGGCCTGCCCGCTGGGCGCCCGGGCGGCCAGCGCGCGGCTCACAAGGCGCGCAGGCGGGTGGTGAGCCGGTCCAGCACCGGCACCGGCACCAGGCCGGTCACGTCGCCGCCGTGCCTGGCGAATTCCTTGACGAGGCTGGACGACAGGAACGCATACAGCGGATTCGTGGTCATGAACAGCGTCTCGACGCCTGCCTGGTTGTAGTTCATCTGGGCCATCTGCATCTCGTAGTCGAAGTCACTGACCGCGCGCAGGCCCTTCACGATCGCCGACACGTCGTTGGCCTTGCAGAAGTCAACGATCAGGCCGTCAAACCGCGCAA
>Ga0080026_10000452_pt1 | contig 10238 bp, 7 predicted proteins | sample OrgsoiDNA2013045_FD_70941 | JGI IMG/M metagenome (GOLD analysis project Ga0080026, IMG submission 70941) | Permafrost soil microbial communities from the Arctic, to analyse light accelerated degradation of dissolved organic matter (DOM) -... | ecosystem: Environmental > Terrestrial > Soil >... | reverse complement strand
CCGGCCCGCCCGGCCCGCCCGGCCCGCCCGGCCCGCCCGGCCCGCCCGGCCCGCCCGGGCCGTAGCCGGGCGGCATCCCGCCGGGCGGCGTTACCCCGACAGGCGCTGCCCGGCGCCCGACGAGCGTTACCCGACAATGAGCGCGGTCGGGCTGCCCGGCGGCCTGACGACCGCCACCGCCAGCCGGGCCGCGCCGGGGCGCCACGCCGCCACCTGGACCTTGGTGGTGAAGCTCAGCTCGGCGACCAGGCTGTCGCTGCCCGCCGGCCAGCCAAACCCGACCATGGCGTCGCTGCTGATAAAAGTGCCCGGCACGAGGCTGAGACGGCCGGTAGCGACCGAGGCCACCTCGAGCTGCATCGCTGGTGCCCCCCCGTCGCCGCCCGAGCTGAAGCTGACCTGAAGGGCCAGATAGCCGCCGTCCGGGCTGAAGGCCCCGTTGGCCGCCGAGCTGCCGGCCGGGAGGGCGACGACGGTGTCCCGGCTCGTCGTGAGGTTCAGGACCTGCATCCGGCAGACCGGGCTGCATCGTGGCGCCCAGGCAATCTCGGCTGCGCTCGCTGCGATGACGGAGGCGAAAGTGCGGCCAGCCTGGGCCGTCCCGGGCTGCCACAGCCGGTAGGTCGTGATCCCCGCATGCCCGATCGCCGGCGCCAGCAGCAGTCCGCGCCGGGTCCCCTGGTCGATCACGTAGCCGGCCGGCAGCCGGACCACGGGCCGGGGCTGCGCCCTCCGGAGGCTGATTTCCTGCGCCATCCCGCTCGCCGCGCTCAGGTCGGCGCCCGGCGGGAACGTGGTGAGCCACAGGGTGCTGGCCGAAGCTCCCGGTGCGACATCGTCGGCCACCCCGATCGGGATCGCGGACCGCTGGTGATCGGCCAGGTAGTAGACGGGCAGCGGCTTGCCCGCGCAGTTGGCGCAGCCGGGCCAGCCCGCCGAGCCTGCCTGCACGGCCCAGCCGCCGCCAAGGCGGGTGAACTGGTAGCCAGACGGGGCGGGCGGCAGTCCCCCGATGACCTGGCTGCGGCCCGTGGCTGGCGAGAACCAGGTGGGCCTGGCGCCCGCCACGGGCAGCCGCAGCCCGGCTTCCCACGGCAGCGTGCGACCGAGGATTCCGTCGGGCTCGGCCGGCAGAGCCTGGCCGGGGACGGCTGAGCCCGACACTGCGGGGGACGGGGGGCCGGATGAGGCCGCCGGCCGGGGCGGCCGGGCCGCGGCGGGCTGGTGATGCGGGAGGTGCGTGACGATCAGCGCCGTCACGGCCCCGACGAGGACGGCGAGCGCCGCCAGCCGGCGGCGCCGCGGGCTGGGCTCGCGCTCGTCACCCTGGCTCAGCATGTCGGGCATGGCCGCACCACCAGTGAGCAGGTTGTTCCCTGATCCCGACGATACGTGGCCCGGACCGCCCGCGGCGACCGCGAGCTAGCCCAGGCGCCCGATAGCGAGCCGACTGCCGCCCATGATCGCGACCGTCACTCCGCAAATATCGCGGGGTTTCGGTCGTGATCATGAAATGGCCGGGCCAGCGCCCTCGCCTGAAGATCATCCTGCTGTCGATCCTGTCGCTGGCCAGCGCGAACGCCAAAATGTCGGTGGCCGAACATATATTCGAGCGCCACGCTCTTCACGTCGGGCTCGCACATGTGTTCTAATTATGGGCATGCCTGAGGTCGCTCGTACGGTTCGCTGGGTCTTGCTGAAGATCATTGGCGCGCCGGGCGGCGGCCCTGCTAGGTCGCCGGAAGCCAAACTGGCCGCCGAGGCTGCGGGCGGCTGGCCCTAGTGCTGCGCCGCCGTCGACTGCAGCTCGCGGATCCTGGCCAGGCTACCGGTAGCCAGCCGCCGCAGGCTGACTCCATGCCGGATCAATCAAAGCTGGATATGCCTAGCACAGGCCGCACGCTAGAGGTGAGAAAGTGAGAACACATTTCGAATACCAGGACCGCCTGAAGAGCCGCCGGCTAGCGGACTTGAAAAGCAAGAAGGCGGAACTCGAGCGCAAGCTATCTGACACGCGGATGTCACTCGAGCGCGAGCTCGCGGAATTCTCACCGCACCGGGACACAGGCACAGACCCGGCCGAATTCCAGGAGGCATTCGGCTGGGATCCGCAGGAGGCGAGCTACGCCGCCGAGTCCGACGGCAGGCCGGGCATGTATGCGGCCCTGCATCAGCAGTCTCGCCGCGGCGACGTGAATTTCTACGGGCACGCGCCGTCACCCGAGGCGCGAACCGAGCTGCTCGTTAACCATGGCCGGCGCAGCGCCTCTTACCGCGGCCTCTCCCGCCAGCGCCTGATGGTGATCGCGGGAACGGCTGTCGCGGCCATGCTGATCACCATGATCGTGCTCATGGTGCTCGGCGGCGGTGCATCCTGGCCGGCCAGCGTGGCCACGGTGCAGAGCCAGACCGTCCGCGCCTGCCAGAACCCTGATGTCCGGTCAGAGCCAGGCCAGGTCAACTTTGCCTGCGCGAGGGCCACACGGCAGATCCTGTGGGTTTTCGCGCTGCTGACCAGCGGCAACAACCCGAACTTCGCGGACGCCAGGACGGGACGGCTGGGCCTGGAGCCCATCGCGCCGGCGCAGGGCGGCGAGATCGCCTGGTCGCTGAACCTGCATCAGCCCTACAGCCCGACCAATCCGGTCGACAGCCTGGAAGTGGCGGCCAGGGCCATCAATAACATCATCGGCGGCGCCACCGTCACCGGCGCTAACGGCCTGCCGGTCGTCCAGCCTGGGCTGGAAAGCAGCGCCGCGAATTGCGCCCGTTACACCGGATCCGCGGCCGTCACGGCCCACCGGAATTTCCCGAGCGTGTGCTCCCGGCCCGTGACGAGTTCAGCTGGGCAGGCCGCCCTGGTCGCCGACATCTACCGGAAATGGGTTATCGGCGCGACGCCGACCGCCGCGCAGGATGCCGCCGTCCTGTTCGCGAACGCCAACAATCCGGGTGCCCCTGAGGTCCAGGCCATTCTCCGGCACCTGCCGAAGGCCGGACTGTCAGCGTGACCTGAAAGTCCGGCGGCACGCCTGCCCCGCTATTGCACCAGCCTTCCGCACGGCCAGAAATGAGGTGAGCTTATGCAGTCTGTCAGAAAGCCATGGTGGCAGCAGGCGACTGCGATCGTGAGCCTCGGCGCGGGCGGAGCGGTCACCGGGCTCAACTTCGTGCCCAAGGCCCCGGCGGAGGCCCGGTCGCCATCCAACATGCTGATCCGGCTGCTGGCCCAGGAGAAACCAGCGCGACCAGCGCAGCCGTCGGCCGCCGACGACGCGGCGCTTCGCTCGGCGATCGTCAGCGTGGCCCGTCACTATCTGCGGATGGCGGCGGGCAAGACGCCCGCCGAGATGGAAGCCATCATCTGGCAGCACGACAGCGTCGATGGCGTCGACCACGGCCAGTCCTGCGCGGCCTTCGCCAGCCTGACCCTCGAGCTGGCCGCCCAGGCAGTCGGCCAGCAAAGCTGGGTGACGGGCGGCACGTCGTACCCGTGGCCGCTGCAGGCGTGGGCCGATGTGCGGGTCGAGCCGAATCCGGCGTCGCCCGCGATCACGTCCGTCCTCCAGGATGCGCAAGCACGCAATCGCTGGCACGCGCTGGGCGACGGTTACGTGCCCCGGCCAGGCGACTGGGTCCTCTTCCAGGGCCACGTCGAAGTAGTAACGGACTTCTCGGGCGCCGTTCTGCACACCATCGGCGGCGATTCGCTGCCGAACTTCTCGGTCAACGCACACGCCTTCAGCGGTCCGCTGAGTGGTCAGGGCGTCGTCGGATTCGTCAACAACGGCTTGCTGAGCGTCACTGCGGCGAACGCCAGCGCGCCGCGGGCGCCAGCCGCTCAGCCGGGCGCGGGGCAGTCTGATCACGGCGCGGCGCAGACTGAGCAGGCAGCTGTGCCGGGCGGGTCGGCAGCTATCCCCGGCGGGTCAGCGGCCGTCGCCGCTGCGCCCGGCCAGGCCCAGGCTCACGCCGGCGCGGCCATCCCCGGCGTACCGGGGCCATCGGCCGGAACCGGCTCCAGGCCGGCTGACCGACCAGTGCGGCGCCAGGTGGCGCGGCGGGCGGCAACGGTCGGGCAGGCCGCCGCGCTCGGGCAGTCCGCCATTCCCGGGCTCCCGACCGCTGCGCCTAGCCCGTCGGCGGCGTCGCCCGCAGCGCCGCCCTCGGCACATGCGCGGCCCGGCAGCCAGGCGCCGCCGACTGCGGCACCGGCCCAGGCAGTTGGCGCTGAGCAGGCCTTCATCAGCCAGGTCGTGCCAGGAGCGATCGCGGCCCAGCACCGGTACGGCGTGCCCGCCTCGGTCACGATCGCCCAGGCCATCGACGAGTCCGGCTGGGGGCAGAGTGGCCTGGCCGTCCGGGACAACAACCTGTTCGGCATCAAGGGCTCCGGTCCGGCCGGCAGCGATGCGCTGCCGACTCAGGAGTTCGACAATGGCCAGTCAGTGACCCGTACCGCCCTGTTTCGCGTCTATCACGACGTCGCCGAGAGCATCGACGACCATGGCAAGCTGCTCGCGACCAGCGGGTATTACCGCCGGGCCATGGCCGACCGGCAGGATCCGAACGCTTTCGCGGCTGCGCTCACCGGCGTCTACGCGACGGACCCGACCTACGGCGCGAAGCTCATTGGCCTCATGCAGCAGTACAGCTTGTACCGCTACGACAACGCGGCCGCGGCGGCCGCGCCACGCCCGGCCAGGCACGCCGCGGCCGCCGCGCCGCGAGCGCGAAAGGCGACTCCGAGTCGCGCAGCTCCGAGCAGCCCGGCTCCGACCCAGCGCGTTTCTACTCCGCCCACCCCCACGCCGACCCCCGCCGCCCCAACGACAGTCGCCCCTTCCCCGTCGGCGCCTGCTAGCTCGGCCGCACCCACCCCGGCCGCTTCCGACCCGGCTGCTTCTTCGCCGGCCGCTTCATCCCCGGCCGGTCCCTCACCGTCCGCCTCGTCGCCGGCCGCCTCGTCGCCGGCCGCTTCATCCCCGGCGGCTTCCTCACCGGCCGCATCCACTCCGGTGACCCCCCGCGCGGCCGGGGCAGGCGGAACGCGGGTCGGTGCTGGCGGCGCTCGGCCAGCCGGCCCGCGCGGGGCGAGCCGGCTGACCGCGGCGGGCGAGGCGGCGATTCCGGGACTTCCGCCCACTGCCCCCGCCGCCGCGGCCAGCACGGCTGTGGCACCATCACTCAGCCCGACTCCGGGACCAAGCAGGCAGACCGATGCGTACCAGGCTTCAGCAGCAGGCATGACGGCGACCGAGACGATGTTCATCCGACCAGCGCCCCCGCATTCCACCCGCCAGGCCCATCAGGCGCCCAGAACGGCGGCTCACTCGCCGCGCGCCACGGGCAGCGACGCCACTTCGCGGCCAGCGCGGCCCGCGCGCGGCCAGCGTCCCGGTCGCGCCGGCGTGGGCCTGTATCAGCACCACATGTCCCCGGCCGTCCTGAACGCCATGAACACGACGGCCAGGGCGCGGCTGGCCGGCGCGGAATCGCTCTACCGGGATGTCGCCAGCCATAGCGGTATCCGCTGGGAGCTGCTGGCTGCCTGCGACTGGATGCAGTGCGAAGCCCGGCCGCGCTACTCGCCGGTTCACGGTGAGAAGCTCGGCACGGTCAATCCCGACGGCACCGTCTACCGCACGAGGTCGGAGGCGCTCGAGCAGTGCGGCGATGACCTGGTGGCACTGGCCTGGGAGGTCTACGGCATCGACCTCGCGTCGGACGAGAAGCTGTCGGTCCGCGATCTGGCCAGCGCCTTCGCCGCGTTCCGCTGGGGCGGGCTGCTGAAGCTGCACCGCACCTCCGCCATGGAGTTCCCGTACTCCGTGGCGGGCCTCACGCCCCAGCACGCCGGCATGCGCTGGCCGAACATCGACGAGCCGAACGCGCCGGACAAGCCTGGCAGCCGGTTCCGGATGCCGTTCGGCGCGGTCCCCGTCGTGCTCGGCCTGAAATACCCCGCCGTCCTCTAGGAACTCCGTCCTCTGGGACTGGGCGCCCGGCACGGAAAGAAGGTGAGTCCCGTGGTCCGTCTCCTGCTCTTCCTGCTCGGCACGGTCAGCTTCGGCAGGCCGATGCCGCCGCGAGTGGCCGGGCGCCAGCCCGACGGCCTGACCGGCGAGGAATATCCGGCTGCTGTGGGTGGCCAGCGCGACGGGCCTGGCCCGGGTGCCCCGGGCGGCCCGGGCCGGCGGCGGCGGATTCCGCCCCGGATCAAGTGGGGCATCGCCGTGGCCGTGCTGGTCCTGATCTTCCGCCGGGCGATCGCGGCCACCGCACTCATGACGCTCTCGGCGGCGGCGCACCTGGTCGGCTTCAACGTCCACCTGCCGAGCATCAGGTTCGCCTGGCCGTGGCAGACCATCAGCGCCGGGACCACCACGAACGTCGAGCTGGGTCCGTGGGTGCTGCAGAAGATCGAGGGCATCTCCAAGCCGGCGCTGGGTCAGGCGAACTTCAGCTTCGTTTTCATCCACAGGGTTTCCAAGAGCATCGGCATCTGGCCATGCTGGTTTGCCAGCTCGTTCTATGCGGTCGGCCACGCCTCCGCCACGGTTGACCTCAATCCGGGGCCGATCTGGTGGGCTCAGGGCTCGGAGCACTACCGGCTGCAGGTCCTCAGCCGGCCGCAGGCCGGTCAGGCCGGTCAGGTAGCGGTCACCATGGTGCTGCCCAGGCCGCAGCTGCCGCAGTCAGTTCACGACGTAACCGTCGACAACCTCCCGTCGCGGCCGATAGCGACGCAGCACAGCTGGACCTATCCCGGATTCGGCTGCGGTGTGGTGCTGCGGCCGCAGTTCGCGGATTCAGTGTTGTACGCCCAGGCGCAGCGGCTGGCCTTCTACCGGTCCACCCGCGTGCCGCAGATCACCCGGCCGCTGATCAGGACCGCCGAGGCCGAGGCCACGCAGACCATGAGGAACAGCTTCATTCAGCCGACGGTCAACGCACTCGGTTACAAGCTGGATAGCTTTACCGTCCGCTGGGCCGGGACGCCGTAGGCCGCGCGGCGGCTGGATCCTGGCGACCTACGGCCGAGCCGACACCGATTCCCCGGCGGCGGGCCACGACGCCGACGTGGGACCAGGCTGAGGCCAGCCCGGCGCCGCGGCGTTCATCATGGCCGGGCGGGGGGTGAGGAGCATCCGCACCCAGATCACGGCCAGCGCGACCACGAACGCGCAGTAGATCCAGAACGCCGCCGTCAGGCCGGAGCTTATCGTGAGCCCCAGCTGGGCGGCCTGAGCGGGCGAGATCCCGAACTGTGCTGGTGCAGCGGGCTGGCCCAGGAGGACTAGCGCGGAAATCGCCTGGGCCGCCATCGGGATGATGGCCCCGGCCAGCAGCGCCGCGCCGTGCCCGACCGGGCGCCACAAGGCGGCCACGACGGCCACCGCGACCAGCGCGACCATCACGGCGACGTCCCCGGCGATCATCGGCGCCGGGTTGGCGAAGGCGTTGCCCGCCGTCACCGACTGGGTCACGCCGGATGCCGTCCGGAGCGTGTAGCTGTCCCACGACGGGGCGAACGCGATCGCGGTGCCGAGGGCGGCGATCGTGGCCAGCACCAGCGTCAGGGCCGAGCCCCGCACCCGGCCGCGCAGCCCGCCCGGCGCCCGGCCGGCCTGGGGCTGGCCCGCACGCAGCTGGCCCGCCCGGAGCTGGAGAGCCACCGTGGCGCCGGCCGTGCAGGCGAGCCAGCCGATGAGCCCGAGGACCAGGCCGGCGCCGATCAGGTGCGCGCCGCCGGCGATCGCCGTGCCGAGGTCGGTGAAGAAGAGGCCGAAGGTGACGATGCTGGTCCCGAGCCCGAGGAGGGCGCCCGGCCGCAGGCGGCGGCCGCCGAGGAGGATGAGCACTCCGCTCGCGGCCCAGGCACCGAGGTAGATCAGGTGCGGCACCAGGTTGGCGGCCTGCGAGGTGAGGCTCGCTCCGGCGAGATAGCTCGGGAACAGCCCCGCGATTCCGCAGACGACACCGACCGCGATCAGCGCCGCGCCGGTAACGGCCCGAGCGCCTTTCCCGGTGCCCTGGTCCGGGCTGACGGCCTGGTCCGGGCTGACGCCCTGGCCCCGGGCGGCGACATGGCCCGGGCCGGGGCCGGGATCGGCCGGCTGCGAGGCGGACTGCGCCGGGTACTGGCCGACCTGGACGACCGTCCCCGGTGCCTCGATGGCCGCGAACCGGGACCAGGCACCACGCCAGCCCTCGGGGGTCTCGTGCCACCACTCGAACGGGGGCGCCTCCGGCCCGGCCGCGGGCCAGATCCCGTAGTACCCCCGTCCTCGCCCGAGCGCGTACCTCGCTCCCCGGTACCAGATGGTCACGTTGTCAGCCACGGTTTCGACCTTTCCTGTGCAGCCCTGAGGTCTCCCGCGCCGAGCATAAGAAGCTGGCCTGCAGGTTTGCTGAACGCCAACTGAGGCATCGCTGACGCCCCCTAGCTCGTCCGCCGGCGGCCGCCTCGCCGGCGAGGGGCATTCAGCCGGGCGAGCGGGAGTTTCCCCAGCGGTCCCAGTGCACGACCTCCGCGACCGGCCGCCGCTTGGGCTGGCTCCAGCGGCCGCGGGCCGGATAGCCCAGCGGCACCAGGCCCATGGTCAGCGCGTGCTCGGGCAGGCCGAGCAGTTCCCGCACGTCCTCCTCGTGCCCGGCGTACAGCGTCGTCAGGGTCGTGCCGATGCCGAAGGCCCGGGCGGCCAGGATGAGCTGCTGCACCGCCCCGTAAATCGAGGCGCCGAGCCGCGGGTTGCCCGAGCCGGCCGCGTTCAGCAGCACCGGGAAGATCCACACCGGTGCTTCCTCCAGGTGCTCGGCCAGATGCTCGGCCGCCAGGAACGATCGCTTGCTCAGGCCGTCGGGCGCGGGCGGTGCCGCCAGGATCTGCTCCCGCCGCCGCCCGTAGGCCGCCGACCAGCCTTCCCGGTACCACTGCGCCACCTGGCTCTTGATCTCCGGGTCGGTGACCACGATCCAGCCCCATCCCTGCTGGTTTCCACCGGAAGGGCCGCGCACGGCGGCATCCAGGATGGCCCAGATGACGTCGTCAGGTATCGGCTCGGCCGACAGATAACGGCGCGCCGGGGTCGAGTGCAGCGCGTCCAGGACCGGCAATGACTCGGCTTCCGGTGCAGGCATGACGGGTCCTTTCGACGGCAAGCAGCAGTAGGCGGACTCCAGGCTGAGGACCGGCCCCAGCTAGGCACGATACTGGTCGATATGACACACCGGCAGCAGGGCGGCAGCAGGCCGGCCATCCGGCAGGATGTGGATTCGGGCCGGGCCGAGCTCGTGGCCGATCCCGCCCGGCCCGGTGCGTGGACGCTGCTGGTCAACGGGACTCCGCAGTCGCACGTGGACCTCGACGACCCGGAGCATCTGGAGTTCGAGTACATCCGGCGGCTCGGGCACCTCATCGACCTGGCGGCACCCGCCCGGGAGCCGCTGCGGGTGCTGCACCTGGGAGCCGGCGGCCTGACCCTGGCTCGCTACGTGGCGGCGACCCGGCCCGGCTCGGCTCAGCTGGCGGTGGAGTCGGACGCCGCGCTGGCGGAGTTCGTGCGGCGGCGACTACCGCTCGCCCAGCCCGCCCGCCGGGCGAGCGGAGGCCGCCCGGCCGGGGCGGGCCGGGTGCGCGTCCGGGTCGGCGACGCCCGGGCCATCCTGGAGCAGCTGGCGCCCGGGTCCTTCGACGTGGTGGTGGCGGACGTGTTCGCCGGCGCACGCACGCCGGCCCATCTGACCTCGGCGAAGTTCGCCGCCTCGGCGGCCCGGGCGCTCGGCCCGTCGGGCGTCTTCGCCGTCAACGTCGGCGACGGGCCGCCCCTGGCGCATGCCCGGGCCAGGACGGCCACGATGTCCTCGGTGTTCCCGCACGTCTGCCTGATCGCCGATGGGGCGGTGCTGCGCGGCCGGAGGTTCGGCAACCTGGTCCTGGCCGGCGCCCGGCATGGCCTGCCCGTGGCTGCCCTGGCCCAGCGGGCGGCAGCCGATCCGGCTCCCGCGCGGCTCCTGCGCGGCGCGGAGCTAGACCGGTTCACGGCCGGGGCCAAGCCGGTCACCGACGCGAGCGCGGAGCCCTCGGTCGCCCCGCCGCCCGACGTCTTCGCGGCCCGCCGGTAGCGGGCAGCGCTGGCAGATGAGGCCGGGCGCCGACAGCCCACGGGGCTAGCGGGCAGGCGCTGTCGCGGCGTCTCCACTGACCCTTGACGGCCTCTTTTTGAAAAGTTAAA
>Ga0080026_10000428_pt1 | contig 10473 bp, 11 predicted proteins | sample OrgsoiDNA2013045_FD_70941 | JGI IMG/M metagenome (GOLD analysis project Ga0080026, IMG submission 70941) | Permafrost soil microbial communities from the Arctic, to analyse light accelerated degradation of dissolved organic matter (DOM) -... | ecosystem: Environmental > Terrestrial > Soil >... | reverse complement strand
GTACTAGGCTCATTCTGTCCACGGAACAATCGACCTCTCCTGACTGGTAATCGTGAGGGGTGGCCTTGCCAGGCCTCTGGAGCCGGTGCGTCGCGCGTTATCGCTTACAGCGCCTCATTTCTAATCGTAAGTACACGGGCGAGGAAGGTGCGTGGAATGCATGCCCAGCTTTGATGAGCGGTTATAGTCCATCGGAACGAAGTCAGCCTCTGCTGACATGATTGATCGCGCGATAATTTTTGGGGTTAATACCTGTCAGGAGGGTATTTGCGGTAGGTGGGTCGACTCAACTGCGGTCGTCGAGGCGACCTCGGTCACAAGGCGGCCTAGCTCGTTAAGCATCAAGGCATCCTGGGTCGGTGAGCAGAGCAGCAGTCGCGCGATCACTGTGGCCAGCGCGGTAACGTCGGCCCCGGTGACGGGGACGAGTTGGCGCAGCAGCGCGGATAGCGAAGGTCCGGGTGGCCCGTCGGCGAGGACGGCTGCTGACAGCCGTGCCGCGATGAGCGGCTGGAAGCCGGGATCAGGTACGTTCACCCTGGTGCCGTAGGGCAGGCCCTCGCCCGGCGCCCAGCCGTGTTCCGCGTTGTAGCGCAGGAATTCCTCGATCGGCTGCTGATAGACCGAGGCAAGGTCGTCGAGGGTATGGGCGGTCAGCATTCGCTCTGGCATCAGGGCTCGGGTGTTCGGGTCACGGTGGGAGTATGACTCGCCGACGACGTGCACTGCGCTGAACTCGGGGGCTGACCGGTCGCGGGCCAGTCGGCCGATGACCTCTGCTACCTGATCCGGAGAGAGCGGGGGGCTTGGCCACCAACGTTCCCGCATCGCGGCCACCCGGGCTGTCGTGCGCGCGCAGAAGGTGGCGTCCTGGATGTTGTGGGCGGCCTCTTCCGCGGCGGTCAGGGCGCGCTCGATCATCGAGCTGGCATCGTCCGGCACGGCGACCGACGCGGTTTCGGCCAGGGTGAGGTTGGCCGGTGCGGTGATCCCGGCGAACCCCCTGCCCACGGCCAGTGCCTTGGATACGAGATCGGCGGGGTTCGAGCCGTCGAGCGGGAACCGGCTGTACGCCTCCGCCAGACCTGCCAGCTGCCGTCGGTGCAGGCCCCATGCGTCTCCCTCGCCTCGCACCGGAGAAGGAGGGAGTGCCTTCGCCCGATCGACCGCTGCATCCCGGCGCCTGGCGAGCTCCTCCTTCGCCGCGCTGTCGCCGGCGTTGGCTTGCAGCGCGAGCACAGCGATCTCCAGGCTCTCGAGGTACTCGCCCCGGTTCGGGGCGGCCAGCACCACTTGGCCCACCCGGGTCAGCCACTCGCGTACCCAGTCCTGTGACGGGTGGAGCAGCACCGCAGCGAGCAGCTCCCACAGCGATCCATTGCGGTACTGGGGATAGCCATAGGCGCGGTGGACGTCTAGGTAGCGTTCCAGCAGTGGCTCTCCGATGCCTGGCTTCTCCTTGGCCAGTGCCACCAGCGGCGGCCCGTCCAACGTGGCCAGGTAGCCGCCGAGGTCTCGATCCCGGAGTTCCCTGTGCTCCTGGGCCAGCAGCTCGTATTGCCCGGCCGACGGTGAGCTGTCCCTTTCCCCGCCGAGGCGGGCCACAATTTCCGCTGCCTCCCACTCTGGCGGCGCTGGTTGGAGGAACGCGGGCGGCGGCGGCCTGCCGTCGAGTGCTGCCGTGACTCGCTCAAGCAGCCGGACCTGGGTCGGGGAGCTGGGTTGGCTGCTGCGGACGCGGTTCCGCACCCGGGCCGCCTCGCCGGGCGCCCTTTCCGATGCGAGCCAGGCGACTGTCAGCAGGATTGTGTCGTGCCAGTCAGAGTCGATCTGCCCGGAGAACAGATCCAGCAGCCGTTCAGCGGCCGACACATTCCCGTCCCGCGCCGCTGCGAACATCGCTTCAGGCCTGAGCAGGCGCCGGTGGAACAGCACGATGGTGAGGGCGACGGCGACAAGCAGGAAGGTAGCGTCTGGGTGCTCATCCTTGGCCGTTAGCCCGTAGGCAAGGTCCAGGTCGCGCCGCAGCAGCGCCGGATCCTGCAACATCGCGAGGTGAGCCTGCTGGAACCCCTGCTCGGTCACCAACCGGACTAGCAGGGCGATCAGTTCGTGGCGCTGCTGAGCGGTGCTACGGTCGGCCGCCTCGGCCAGGTGAGTCGCCGTGTGACGCAGGCCGTACAGGTCCCACTGCTTGAACTGCCCCCATCGTTGACCGGCGTAATACTCGGCGACCTTGCGGTGGGCGTCCCGCATGTCCAGCTTCTTTTCCAGGTACTCCCCGAAGGTCCGGTGCACCAGGCGCCAGTCACCCCGCCGTCCCCGGCTGAGCACCCGGGCCCAGGGCTCGAGCACGCGTACGCGCACCTCGTTGGGAGAGCGGCCGACCTGGGCCGCGAGCCAGTCCGCGGTGACTGCCTCGCGGGCCACCGCGAGGCAGTCGACAACGGGCTGGTACAGGTTCTCCCACTCGGCCCATCCTTGCGGCAGTGACGAGCTTATCCAGTCCCAGAACTGGTCGTAGTAGCCCTCCAGGCCTGGCGGCAGGTTGGAAAGGTCGAGTGGTGGCGTTTCCGGTCCGCGCTCCGCGAGATCCGCGAGGACATAACTCACGTACATGAAGTTGCCCTCGCTGGCCCCCACCAGCCTAGTCACGAAGTCATCTGGCGACACCGCCGGATCGCTGCTGATCAGCGCGTCGGCAATGCGGCTGTCGTGGGTGACGCTGTCGCGGACGAACTCCTCGATGTCGGCGATCTGCAACGGGTCGTCCCGGCGCATCGTGTACCGCTGTACCGGCGTTCCTGGCTTGGTTAGCAGCCGGCCCGTCCGCCGTGTCACCACCATGTACACACCGGCAGGCAGAGTGGATGGAAGCAGCAGAGGGTTCGACCCAGGCGACGGCGGGTCCGCCTCATCGAGCCCGTCGACCACCACCCAGACCGGCCCACCCCCGGCTCGCGGCACCGACTCGCGCAGGATACGGCTAAAGAAGGTGGCGTCGTCACCGGCCCGGGCTGGCAGCGTGGCATAGTCCAGCTGGTGGCGCACAATCAGGGCAGCGCTGACGTGCTCTAGGAACTGCTCGGGTCGATGCGCGTTGCTGCCGACGCTGGCCAGGAACGCGACGGCGTCATGGCGCCGGGCGACCTCAATGGCCAGCGCGGTCTTGCCGAGCCCGGCGTCGGCGACGATCTCGAAGTAGCCCGCGGGATTTTTTGCGGCGAAGTCGTCCAGCGCCTCGAAGATCACGCTACGCCCTACGAATTCGTAGCTAGTGTCCAGATCGAAATCGCGGATGAAGTCCTGAACGGGCCTGGCAGCGGCTATCTGGACCGTCGGATGGACGCCACCGTAGATGGTCTGGGCGACGGTCGCCACCGTCGCGGAGAGTGTGCCGACGAGCGTCGGCTGAGACATTTGCCGCGCCTTATTTGTCTGAACCGCCGATCGTCTGATGGGCGCCACCGTAGATAGTCTGAGCGACGATCACGTTTTGCGCGTTGATCTGTCCGACTAGACCGCCCGTGACGCCAGGCTTGTCCGCTTCGGCCTGCCGCAGCAGTTCGACCGCCCGATCGATGACCTCCTGATCGGTGTCGGCACCCGCATCGCGCAGCGCCTTTTCAGCTGGCTTCTGGAATGTCTCCTGGTCGCCGACATAGTCGTCGATGCGTTCTTCGAGCTTTGACTGGCTGCGGCCGAACTTTTGGAGGATCAGGGATCTGAGGGCAGCGTATCCGTCCTGGATTGCCTGCGTGCCTACCTTGCCGCCAGCGACCGCCAGCGCCGACAAGATTACGGTGATCGGGTCCACAGCCAGCCCCTCAGTCAGTTCCGGGCGTCCCAGTCCTGTTACGAGCCTAACCCTTAGTGGGTGGGACTGGAAGTTCCTCGGGCGTTGATCAGGCAGCCTCCGGAAGGCTGACCGGCTCGCGTGCTAGGTCTTCGCGGCTGGACTACGAATCGCACGCCACCGCCCTGGACCGCAACGAAATGGGTGCCCTGCTGGTCGCCGCCAGGCCCGGCCCCGCCACCGAGCACGCGGTGATCTCCTTGCTCGCGCTGAACGGCCCTGCGGGTATCGGAGGCAACAGGCGCGGACATCGAGGCCCTGGGCATCGAGCGCGGCCACCGGACCCTGGTCATCACCCGCAAGGGCGGCAAGGTCATCACCATCCCACTGGCACCCCGCACCGCCCGGGCCATCGACCTGGCCATCGGCGAACGCTGCGAAGGACCGACTGTCGACTGTATGGAGCAGGGTGAGTCTGAGAAGACGAGACGCACAATGAAGGTGCGCGGGTCAAAGTCCACTACCGCCTCATGCGATCGGCGCCGTGGCCAGAAAACATTCGGGCAGTGAGCACATCTGAAGAAAATAGGCGCCGAACAGCAGGGCGCCGCTAGCTCAAAACGGCGCCAAGTAGGCGCCCCGGTCGAGGAATCGACACCTCGCGAGCGGCTTCGATCGCTTTGCGAATGCATCTTCCCACCGCATCCGCCACAGGCGGCGGGAAGGCGTTACCTATCTGCCGATAGCTTGCTGTTTTGCGCCCGGAGAATTGCCAGCTCGGGGGGAATCCCTGCACCTTCGCGGCCATCTGCAGCGTTAGCCTCGGAATATGATCAATCGGATCGGTCGATTTCGGCGGCGCATCCGCTAGACCCTTACCGTCGACGCCCAGCTTAAGCCATGCCTCACGAGCACGGGTCGGGCCGAGATCGGGGCCACCGTGTTTGCGTGAACCGCCAACTAGCGTCGGGCCGATACCATTAGCTTTCTGGGCCCATGCGTCAGCACCTGGCCAGCCGTCCGAAGCCATGAGTTCGCGCAGCGCTTGACCAACCGTTAGCCGCTCTATCGAATCAGTCGGCCAGTCGAAGTGCTCATAGACGTCTGCCTTCATGGCAACTAGGATAAAGCGAGGCCGCAATTGCGGCACACCGAACTCACAGGCGTTTACAAGCTTCCAACTGGTCTTATAATCTCGCTCATGCAACTCATCCAGGATATGGCTGCGGTATGCCGCAAAGCGGGCTGTCGATAGGCCGCTAACGTTCTCGAGCATGATTGCAGTCGGCTCACACTCATCTACGAGGCGAAGTGCCTGCGGGAAAAGGTCACGCTCATCGTCGGCGCCAAGCTGCTTCCCCGCGACCGAAAATGGCGGACACGGCACTCCTCCTGCAAGTAGGTCAACGCCAGCGTAGCCAAAACCCTTAAAGCGGTGGACGTCTTTCTTTACTACATTCCATTCAGGCCGGTTCAGCTCTAGCGTCTCGCAAGCATCGTGGTCAATCTCGACCGCTGCTGAATGGGCGAATCCTGCCCGTTCCAGGCCGAGAGACTGGCCGCCTGCTCCAGCACAGATTTCCAGGCAGCTCAGCTCGCTCACAGGAGCCCCTTTCCACTCGACGGGGGAGACACTGGCCGGGTACACCGAACGCTCGTTCGAGACTGATCGAACCATATGCGACCAGAATCTGCGAGGAGGCGCTCCGACGCTGCATGACGCTGTACCAGCGTCATGCAGGATATGGCTACGAAGGACACTCAGCACTACGCTTCGATCATGATCAGTTCGGCTCGTCCAGGATGCTCGTCGTAGCACATCGTCGCTATTTCGTGACATCCTGCAGATGTGTTCGATCGAACTGAACTCGCCCCTCCCGTTCAACCTAGCCACCGTATCCGACCACACAGAGTAGCCGCAGTTACTTTCGGTGGAGGCCAAGCACTGATAGCTCACGAAGTGGCGAGATAGATGGTACCTCACTTTGACCTCGAGATCGAGATCGCCCCGATCGATCCAGAGTTGCTACGCGTTATTTGGATCGACGAGGTATCAACTGATGGAGTAGGCGACAACCGCCTGTACGAGGATTTCAGCGGAACAGACTGGACGGATGTCCAGGACGTTATCGAAGCAGAAAGCGCTCTCCTGCAGGAAGCATCACAACGTTCAGCGAGCGCCGATGAATTCGACCTAGCTATCGACGAAATTCTGGAAGGAAATTATCCTGACGACGACGAAGGGTCAGTGTCCTGGTTTCTCGGCCTTGATCTAGGGGTAATGTCGGCCGTAGCGGCACTATCTGCTTCCGGCAGCATCCCGACGACCAGCTGCCGCGGCACCGGTGGGCGTTAATACGCGAGAGCCCTGGCGTGCAGATCCGGCTGCACCAGGGCGTCCTGTACAACTCCATCTACCGCGCCGACGACCAGCTCCTGGTCAGCCAGCACGCCTACGGCATCGCCCACAAGCGCCTGCCCGTCCTGTACCTGCGCTCGGCCGCCGACGGCGACCTGGCCACCACCTAGGGCGATGCGTTCGACCGCATCTGGACAGGTGCGCTGCCACTGGAGTAGGCCGCGCCTGCCAGTCACAGGTCGAGCGCGGCACGCAGGGCGATGCCGATCGCTTCCATGGTGTCCGCGTCGGCCCGGCCGGCCAGCTCGCCGATCCGCTCCTTGCGAACCGAGCTGATGTTGTCCAGCCGCACTATCCCGGCCAGCGGCTCCGTGATCCGAACCGTCACCAGCGTCTCGGGCGCGATGCCGTCCGTGTCGATCGGGGCCGTCAGGACCGTCGAGGCGGCCTCGGACTCGTTCAGCGCGTCGTTGCCGATGATCAGCGCATAGCGATCCCGCATGCTGACCCTGCTGTGGACGACGCGGACCTCGCCGCGCCTCACGACCCGGCAGCCTCGTCAGCCTCGGCCATATCCAGCCACTCCCGGTCCTCGGGAAGAGGCGAAGCCGCCAGTTGCTGCCGCAGCGTCTCGTTCCGCAGCGCCCGGGCGACGTAGGTGCTGAACGGGGCGCCGGCCTGCTTCGCCGCAGCCTGGGCGGCGGCAACCGTGTGGCCGGGGAGGGAGAGGGTTACCTTACGTTGAGCCATACGATGAACCATACGCTCATGCGGCTCGCAGCCGCACCCGGTACGGCAGCTCAGGCCTGTCCGCAGATCGCCGGGATCGAACTGCGGTTCGCCGCCGCCGCTCCGAACGGCGGGACTGCGTGCGCCTCTAACGCCAATGGCCGATCACGGAGTGCGACTACGCTGACGAGCCACCGGGCTGCGGCAGGCGTCTGTCTGCCAGCAGGTTTGTGCCATTTCGCCGTGGGTCGGCCTGTTCACAGACCCGAACGGACCTGGGTGTGTTACAGCTCATCTATCACGCGCGCGAGGATGTCGACGCCCTCGGTGATGGCGTGCTCGTTGACGGTCGCGTAGCCGAAGATGAGGCCGCCGGGGCCGGGGTGGCTGATCCGGTAGGGCGTCACGCTCCGGTTGTTCGGCGTGCTGCCCTCGCACGTCGAGCTGGAGATCGTCCGGGTGATCGACACGCCGGAGGCCACACACATCCGCTACCGCGTCCGTCGCTGAGCCGGGCGGCCCGCGGCCTGCTGGTTGTGGTTGCAGATCATGGGACGGGGTCTCGTAGCCAGATCCGTATCGAGGCGACATCGAGGGTGGCCTGTTACATGTAGTCGCGCTTGTCGTATCGGGTGGCCACGGCGCGGAAACTGCTTGAGCTTGCACAAGCAGCGCTCGACGGTGTTGCGCTGCTTGTAACGTGCGGGGTCGAAGACAGGCGGGCAGCGTCCAGCTCGCACAGGCACTGATCGACAACGACCTCGCCGACGAGCTGCGACTGATGATCTTCCCGGTCGTGCTCGGCGACGGCAACGGCTGTTCGGGCCGACCCGCCAGAGCAAGCGTCTCCAGCTTGCCGAATCGAGGCAGGTCGGCCCCGATGGCGTGCTCGTCGTCATCTACCGGCCCGCGGCCGACGGCGAAACCAGAAGCGGGAGCGTGAGGTGCGATTGCGTTGAACCCCAGATCGAGACCGCTGCCCGCTGCCCCCGCGGCCTACCTGCGCAGGCTGGCGGGCTACCGCCACTCCCTGCGCGCGCCCGCGCCGCCATCGATCCGCGCTCGCCGGTGCCGCTGCTCGACAAGCTGCTGACACCGCACCGCGACGCAGTCCGGCCAACGGCACCACGCGCGGCCCGGCGGCAGCCGCCAGCACCTGTGGATAGGAAGAAGGTGATCTCCCAGATTCCTCCCAAACGACCGGAAGCCGTCACCACGGCGAGTAGGGTCGAACCTGTCCTACGAGCTTCTGACCTGGCCAGACATCAGATTCGACCGAGTGGAGCTGAGCGGGGCTCGAATCGCTGCCCCCTGCTTGCAAATCGACGTATTCACCCGAGTAACCGGCGCTGATCTGGGCTGAGGCTTGCCCGCCAGTCACCGTGGCGTACCGCTGGTGACCGTGGTAAATGGCACGGCGATCTTGCTGGCCACGCGCACCTCCGACGTGGTGCCGTCATTGGGCTGGCGGCCCGTTTGTGACCCATCCATGGATGATCAGGTCGGCGCGCTGCTCGGGATTCTGCGCAGTGATGTAAGCGTCTTCCTCGGGCATCCAAACGTCTGTCCATGTGGACCGCATAGCTTCCCCGTCTCGCTGGACTCCGCGTGCGAGCCGCAGAGCGCGCGGCGTTTCCATCCACAGCGTGAGATCCCAGCAGTCTCCCAGCTCAGTTCTGGTGGAGGAGACACCCTCGACTAGCACGATGCCTCCAGTCGGAATCTGATGCCACTCCGCTCCGGAGTTCGTCGGCCAATCCCACCGCTGGTAGCTGGCTGGCTGACCGGCGAGGAGTGGATCGAGCACCTGTCGCCGGAAGCGATCTTGGTCCCAGCCTGGCCGAGACGGCTTAGCGAAGTCGTCCAGGCAGATCACATGCGTGTTATCGAATCGATCGGCGATAGCCGCCGCCAGGGTGCTCTTGCCCGCGCCCCCCGCACCGTCTATTGCGACGAGCATCGTTCCTTTCTTGCCATCTCGCAACTGCTGGATGTGATCAATGACGCCGTCGAAGTTCGCTAGGCCGGGCACGCGTCCAGTCTAATTTCGGATAGCAGCACTCCTCCTAGTCTGCCCCCGTCTTCCTCATAGCTGCCGGTCCCTGTTGAGCGGGTGCCGTGTCCAGGGTCGGCGAATGCCGATCGCGTCAGCGCCGCGCGAAGCGCGCCCTTGACTCGGTGGCCGCGACTGGGAAAATCGAGCGGCGAGGAAGACGTGCAGTACCCGAGGCAACTGCTAATGCAACGGCGGTCAACATCGTTCTTCGAGCCAGCAGGCGCTCCCGCGCCGGGCGGTCGCGAAGCGGCAGAGCCCGGTGGCGGGAGCCGCCTTGATTCCAGTACGGCCCAATTCGGCAGTGCTCGCGCTCGGCGCGGCGCAGCGTCAGGGGCGGCCTAAATCGCCGGATTCGATGAGTCGGCGGATGTGGAGATGGCGTTCGTGGAAGTTACGGGCGAGCTGTTCGCCTCGGTAGCGCTGCTGGAGGATGCCGTCTAGGTCGGCGGAGCTGCTGGCGAGATCGGTCAGGCTCTGCAGTTCGAAGTCGAACGCGCTCTCGCCGTAGGCAACGGCCTGGTCGAGTTCGCCCCGGCGCGCGGCGACGATAGCGAGGTCCATGCGGGCTTGGGCGGTGCGCATCGGGGCGTTGGTCGTGCCGTCTGGGCGGCTGTGCTGGGTGATGACTTCGCGGGCGTGTTCTTCGGCGCGGTCGTTGTCGCCGAGCATGACGTAGCAGCTTGCGGCGTAGTGCATCCATTTGGCGTGATCGAACACGAAGTGGTGTTCGGGGTGGGCCGGGACTGGCATGCGGCCGAGCATCTCGGCGCCGCGGTTTAAGGCTGCGTCGGCTTGCTAGTGATCTCCGAGCCGTGACCAGCCTTTCGCTTCTTGCAGGATGAGCTGAACTCCTGCGCTGCCTGTCCCGGCGATGCTCTGGCCAGCCTGGGCGAACTCGATGAGCTGCTCGTAGCGGCCTTCCACGAGGGCAAACCAGGCGCTCATCTCGAACGCCCAGCCCATCAGTTCGCCGTGCCGGGCCAGGAACCTGCTGTGGGCGGCGGGAAAGCTCGCCGGCTACGGGATCGGGCTCGGGCTGGAGCCGGTCCCGGAGGTGGTGCTGCACCCGTCGGTGATCGAGCGGTTCACCGCGCACGGGCCGGGCCTGTCCGGCCCGGCGCGCCGGACGCTGCGGACGAACCTGCGGTTCCTGGCCGGCACGGTGGTCCCGCAGCTGCGCCCGGCGGATCTGCCGCTGCCCCGCGAGCGGGCCAAGGCGCCTTACAGCCCCGCCGAGATCGGCGGCTACATCGCTCTCGCCGATGCGCAGCCCGCCGTCGCGCGGCGGATGCGCGCTGCGGGCCTGGTCTGCCTGGGCGCCGGCGCCGGGCTGATCCGGTCCGACCTGCCGCTACTGCTACTTCGGCACGATCGAAGAAGATCGCGCCGCGCTGCCCGCCCAGCCTGGTCAGCTGTCCCACCTGTCCCGTGATGACGTGAGCCTCGCCGATATCACCGCGTTCCTCAGCACTCTCGCTGACTCGGCTATCCGGAGAGTATTCATCGCCGGCGGGGAGCCGCTCATCTGGCCGC